>Ga0302314_10011199_pt1 | contig 15664 bp, 13 predicted proteins | sample III_Palsa_N2_3_FD_200533 | JGI IMG/M metagenome (GOLD analysis project Ga0302314, IMG submission 200533) | Peat permafrost microbial communities from Stordalen Mire near Abisko, Sweden - III_Palsa_N2_3 | ecosystem: Environmental > Terrestrial > Soil > Palsa > Peat permafrost | place: Sweden...
GGGAGGACGACAACAAGCGCCGACGCAGGCAGGCCCCCGTACGAGGTCCGGCACGAAGCGCAGCGCAGTACCGGAACGTAGGAAGGCCAACCACACCCGGAAAAGCGAGCCCGGATTCAGCTTTAGTAAAACAGACGAACGAGCCCCACTCCACCTAAGCGGAGTGGGGCTCGTCTGTGTCCTAGGAGAACTCAGACTTCTTAGAAGTCCATGTCTCCGCCGGGCATGCCGCCGCCGGCCGGGGCCGCGGCCTTCTCCGGCTTGTCGGCGATGACGGCCTCGGTGGTCAGGAACAGCGCGGCGATGGACGCGGCGTTCTGCAGGGCCGAACGGGTGACCTTGGCCGGGTCGGGGATGCCCGCCGCCAGCATGTCGACGTACTCGCCGGTCGCGGCGTTCAGGCCCCAGCCGGGCTCCAGGTTGCGCACCTTCTCGACCACGACGCCGCCCTCGAGGCCGGCGTTGACGGCGATCTGCTTCAGCGGGGCCTCGACGGCCAGGCGCACGATGTTCGCGCCGGTCGCCTCGTCGCCCTCGAGCTCGAGCTTCTCGAAGGCCTTGGTCGCGGCCTGCAGCAGCGCCACGCCACCGCCGGCGACGATGCCCTCCTCGACGGCCGCCTTCGCGTTGCGAACGGCGTCCTCGATGCGGTGCTTGCGCTCCTTGAGCTCGACCTCGGTCGCCGCGCCGGCCTTGATGACGGCCACGCCGCCCGCCAGCTTGGCGAGCCGCTCCTGCAGCTTCTCGCGGTCGTAGTCCGAGTCCGACTTCTCGATCTCGGCGCGGATCTGGGACTTGCGGCCCTCGATCGCGTCCGCGTCGCCGGCGCCGTCCACGATCGTGGTCTCGTCCTTGGTGACGACGATCTTGCGCGCCCGGCCGAGCAGGTCGAGGCCGACGGAGTCGAGCTTGAGGCCGACCTCCTCGGTGATGACCTGGCCGCCGGTCAGGATCGCGATGTCGCCCAGCATGGCCTTGCGGCGGTCGCCGAAGCCCGGGGCCTTGACGGCGACGGACTTGAAGGTGCCGCGGATCTTGTTGACCACCAGCGTGGCCAGCGCCTCGCCCTCGACGTCCTCGGCGATGATCAGCAGCGCCTTGCCCGACTGCATGACCTTCTCGAGGATCGGCAGCAGGTCCTTGACGTTGGCGATCTTGGAGTTGGCGATCAGGATGTACGGGTCCTCGAGGACCGCCTCCTGCCGCTCCATGTCGGTGGCGAAGTAGAAGTTGATGTAGCCCTTGTCGAAGCGCATGCCCTCGGTGAGCTCAAGCTCGAGGCCGAAGGTGTTGCTCTCCTCGACGGTGATGACGCCTTCCTTGCCGGCCTTGTCCATCGCCTCGGCGATGAGCTCGCCGATCGCCGGGTCGGCGGCGGAGATGGAGGCGGTGGAGGCGATCTGCTCGCGGGTCTCGACCTCGGTGGCCATGGCGAGCAGTTCGGCGGCGACCTTCTCGACGGCGAACTCGATGCCGCGCTTGAGGGCCATCGGGTTGGCGCCGGCGGCGACGTTGCGCAGGCCCTCGCGGACCATCGCCTGGGCCAGCACGGTGGCGGTGGTGGTGCCGTCGCCCGCGACGTCGTCGGTCTTCTTGGCGACTTCCTTGACGAGCTCGGCCCCGATCTTCTCGTACGGGTCCTCGAGCTCGATCTCCTTGGCGATCGAGACACCGTCGTTGGTGATCGTGGGAGCGCCCCACTTCTTCTCCAGCACGACGTTGCGCCCGCGCGGGCCGAGAGTCACCTTCACGGCGTCCGCGAGCTGGTTCATGCCCCGCTCGAGGCCGCGACGGGCCTCTTCATCGAAGGCGATGATCTTAGCCATATCGGTACAGTCCTCCCACAAGTGTGGACAAGCCAGGCCGTGTGGACGCCCGCGACGGCCGGGGCAGCGCCCCTCACCACGTACGGCACTTCGGTAGCACTCTCGCTCCGAGAGTGCCAGGTCCCATGATTAGCACTCTACCCCCGCGAGTGCAAGCCGACGTGGCGTGTTTTGGCGTCTAGACACGACTGAGGGACGGGATCCACCGGACCCGTCCCTCAGCCACTCTTGTGGTGCGATATTCTGCTCTGACCACTACAACCGGATCGTGAACTACTGCTGGATCGCGCGGACCATGTCGGCCTGCGGCCCCTTCTGACCCTGCGAGATCTCGAATTCGACCCGCTGCCCCTCCTCGAGGCTGCGGTAGCCGTCCATCTGGATCGCGCTGTAGTGGACAAAGACGTCCGCGCCACCGTCGACCGCGATGAAGCCGTAGCCCTTCTCCGCGTTGAACCACTTGACGGTGCCCTGAGCCATGCTTACTCCCTGTTGCCGCCCTGCTCAGCCCCGCACAGCGCGGGACCGGGGTCGTACGTCCCCCGCCCCTTGTACACAACAGGGTCGGTGATGACTGCTTCTTCGTTCTGCTCGGTGGAACCTCGCTGAACTGTGCGACCGGCGCTGAGAGTATCCTTTACGGCCGGGTGGGCAACAGGTTCTCGCGCAAATCCGTCTGTGGTACGGACCGCCGAAAAACCGGGAAAAAACAGGGCATATCAGGGCACTATTTCACTGCCGCCGCTAAACTGTAATCGGACGGTTACTGATCATCTTGCCGGGCGGACGCGTGCCCGCCGAGATGAGGCAAACCTAAGTAAGCCGTGCTCAGCGGGCTTCGCGACATGTCTTCAGCCCTCGATGATCAATCAGGGGCGATACTTCAGCTTTACTTCAGCAACCGCCGGCTACGGCCGGAATGATGCTCAGCTTCGCGCCGTCACCCGTGGAGGTCGCGAGACCGTCGGCGAAACGGACGTCGTCGTCGTCCACGTACACGTTGACGAATCGGCGCAGCTTTCCCGAGTCGTCGAGCAGCCGGGCGCGCAGACCCGGGTGGTTGACCTCGAGGTCCTCGATCACCTCGGCCAGAGTGGCGCCCTGCGCCGGGACCTCGGCGGAGCCCCCGGTGTAGCTGCGCAGGATGGTCGGGATACGGACGGTCACTGCCATGGACGGACCTTTCTTCGTGCTGGACGGGGGAATGGCTCAGTCGGTGCCCTGACGGGCGTCAGGCGCGGGCCGCGTGGAACGCCGCGAGGCTGGGCTTGATCGTCGCGGTGACGCCCACCCCGGCCACCGCGTCCAGGGTCTTGAGCCCGTCCCCGGAGTTGATGACCACGGTCTCCGCCGACGGGTCCAGCTTGCCCGTTTCCACGAGCTTTCGCAGCACTCCGACGGTGACTCCGCCCGCGGTCTCCGCGAAGATGCCCTCAGTCCGGGCGAGCAGCTTGATGGCGTCGACCACCTCGGCGTCGGTCACGTCCTCCACCGCGCCCCCGGTGCGCCGGGCGATGTCCAGCACGTACGGGCCGTCGGCCGGGTTGCCGATGGCCAGCGACTTGGCGATGGTGTCCGGGCGGACCGGCTGGACCACGTCGTGCCCGGCCTTGAACGCGGCCGACACCGGGGAGCAGCCCTCGGCCTGGGCGCCGAAGACCTTGTACGGCCGGTCCTCGACCAGGCCGAGCGCGATCAGCTCCTTGAAGCCCTTGTCGATCTTCGTCAGCTGCGATCCGGAGGCGATCGGCACCACGATCTGCTCCGGCAGCCGCCAGCCGAGCTGCTCGGCGATCTCGTAGGACAGCGTCTTGGAGCCCTCGGCGTAGTAGGGCCGCAGGTTCACGTTGACGAAGCCCCAGCCCTCGCCGGCCTCGTCGCCGATCAGCTCCGAGCAGAAGCGGTTGACCTCGTCGTACGTACCGTCGATGGCGATCAGCTCGCCGCCGTAGACCGCGGCCATCACGATCTTGGCCTGCTCGAGGTCGGACGGGATGAACACGCAGGCGTGCAGCCCCGCGCGGGCCGCCGCCGCGCCGACCGCGCCGGCCAGGTTGCCGGTGGAGGAGCAGGAGAGGGTGGTGAAGTTGAAGGTGCGGGCCGCCTCGAGGGCGATGGCCACGACCCGGTCCTTGAAGGAATGGGTCGGGTTGCCGGTGTCGTCCTTGATGTGCAGCGACCGCAGGCCGAGCTCGCGGCCGAGGTTGCGCGCGTGCACCAGCCGGGTCCAGCCGGGGTTCAGGTTGGGCTTGCTCGCCACGTCGGCCGGGACCGGCAGCAGCGGGGCGTAGCGCCAGATGGAGGCGGGGCCCGACTCGATGAGCTCGCGGGTGACGGCGGGGCGTCCGGCCTGGTGGAAGTCGTAGGCGACCTCGAGCGGGCCGAAGCATTCGACGCACACGTAGTGCGGGCCGAGCGGGATGCGGGCGCCGCACTCGCGACAGGACAGGGCAACAGCCGGGCCGAAAGCGGTCGCAGGGGCTTCAAGCTGGGCAGTAGACATCAGGCGAGGCCTTTCCCTCATCTTCCCCGCCGACTGTCGGCGGGCCGGATTTGGCACCTGCGCTCAGGCCGGGCCTCGCGATTGCGGGGAGAATCCTGAGTGGTTGCCGGAGCTTCACAGGGCCGTACCCTCTGCTCCTCTGGATGAGCTGTGCAGTATGCAGTTGTGTAGGGCGCTAACGTCCCGAAAGCCACTGTACCCGACCGGGGCGTGTGGCGTTTGCCCTGTCCGGATGGGGAGATAGTTGGTAATCGTGTCCGACACAGGTGAATCACAGCCAGGCAAGTCCCTCCGATCGGCGAGCGTGCTGCTCGCCTCCAACCGCGGCCCGGTGTCCTTCCGGCTCGGCGAGGACGGGGGGCTGACCGCGAAGCGAGGCGGCGGCGGCCTGGTCTCCGGCCTGTCCGCGATCGAGACCCAAGTCGCCGGAGGCGAAATGGTCTGGGTCTGCGCTGCGCTGTCCGAGGGCGACCGCGCGGCGGCACGCCGGTCGCCGGGCGGCAGGCTGGACTGTTCCGGCCTGTTCGAGCAGGGCGGGGGCGCGGCGGTACGGATGCTCGACTTCGATCCGGAGACCTTCCAGGCCGCGTACAACGACGTCGCCAACTCGACCCTCTGGTTCGTCCAGCACATGCTCTACTCGACCCCGACCAGCCCCTCCTTCGGCCCGGGCTTCACCCGGCAGTGGGCGGCGTTCGAGGCGTACAACCGGGCGTTCGCCGAGGCGCTGGCCGAGGAGGCCGCCCAGGGCGCCAGGGTACTGGTCCAGGACTACCACCTGTGCCTGGTGCCGCGACTGCTGCGCGAGCTGCGTCCGGACCTGCATATCGGCCACTTCTCGCACACCCCGTGGGCGCCGCCGGACTATTTCAGGCTGCTGCCGGACGCGGTGGCGGTCGAGGTGCTGGAGGGCATGCTCGGCGCGGACCGCACATGCTTCCTGACCAGGCGTTGGGCCGACGCGTTCGCGGACTGCTGCGAGTCGGTGCTCGGGCGGCGTCCGGCGCCGGAGCAGCTCGGCGTGCACCCGCTCGGCGTGGACGCTCCCGCGCTCATCGAGCGTGCCCGGCAGGACGACGTCGCCCAGCGCGAGCAGGAGCTGCGCGCGACGGTGGGTGACGGTCGGCAGGTGCTGGTGCGCGTGGACCGCACGGAGCTGTCGAAGAACATCGTGCGCGGACTCGAGGCGTACGCGCAGCTGCTGCGGACGCACCCGGAGTGGCTCGGCAAGGTGGTGCACATCGCGTTCGCCTACCCGAGCAGGACGGACCTCGCCGAGTACCGCGAATACACGGCCTCGGTGCAGCGCCTGGCCAAGGAGCTCGAAGACGAGTTCGCCTCGCCGGACTACCCCGGCTGGCACCCGCTGATCATGCACGTCGAGGATGACTTCGCGCGTTCCCTAGCGGCGTACCGGCTGGCCGACGTCGCGGTCGTCAACCCGATCCGGGACGGGATGAACCTGGTGGCGAAGGAGATCCCGATCATCGCCGCGTCGGCGGGCGGCGCGTGCGCACTCGTGCTCTCCCGGGAGGCGGGCGCGTACGCCGAGCTGGCGGAGGCGGCGTTCACCGTGAACCCGTACGACGTCACGGCGACGGCGGAGGCGATGCACGCGGCGTTGTCGCAGAACGCTGAGGAACGTGCCGAGCGGTGCGCGCGGCTGGCGGAACTGGGCGGTGCGCTGCCCCCGCAGAAGTGGTTCTCGGAGCAGTTGGACGCGCTTGCGAAGGTGTAGCGGTCTCACTACGCCGCCGTGATCCGGACCCGGAGGTCTAGACTCTCCGGGTCCCCGTTGTTCCCACCTCTGCGTAGGAGTGCCCAGCCGCCATGCCCGAGCTCGTCTTCTTCACCGGGACCATGGACTGCGGCAAGTCCACCCTCGCCCTGCAGATGGACCACAACCGTTCGGCACGCGGTCGGCGCGGGCTCGTGTTCACCAGGGACGATCGTGCGGGCGAGGGCGTGCTCTCCAGCCGCCTCGGCCTGTCCACGGCGGCCGTCGAGGTCCGGCCGGGCATAGACGTCTACGCGTACGTGAAGGCGGCGGTCGCCGAGGACCCGGAGATCGACTACGTGATCTGCGACGAGGCCCAGTTCCTCGACCCCGAGCAGGTCGAGCAGTTCGCGCTGATCGTGGACGAGCTGCGCCGCGACGTGTTCGCCTTCGGCATCACCACCGACTTCCGCACCAGGCTCTTCCCCGGCTCCCAGCGCCTGATCGAGCTCGCCGACCGCCTCGAGATACTCCAGGTCGAGACGGTCTGCTGGTGCGGCGCCCGCGCCACCCACAACGCCCGCACGGTGGACGGCGCGATGGTCGTCGAGGGCGAGCAGAAGGTGGTCGGCGACGTCGGCGGCCAGCAGGCGGTCGGCTACGAGGTGCTGTGCCGGACGCATCACCGGGAGCGTCGGGCGCAGTTGGCGGGTTGACCATCTCGGGGACGGCAAGGCGGCGGCGGGACTGAGTGGGTGCCACGTCATACCGCCGGATCTACTTCCGCGCCTGCTGCCTAGCTTCCCTGCGGCGGCGGAGGTTGCCCACGAGGGTGGGGTTGTAGGCGAGGGCGGCTGGATCGTCCAGCAGGGCATTGAGTATCTGGAAGTAGCTGGTCGGCGAAATGTCGAACTCGTCGCGGATCGCCTGCTCCTTGGCGCCCGCGTGCTTCCAGCGCTTGCGCTCGAAGTCGAGGACGGCGCGCTCGCGGGGGCCGAGGGACGGGGTCGGTGCGGTCGGCGTATCAGGCTTTTCCGATACGTCGTCGCCGGGCTCGGCCGAGCCGGGCTGCTCGGGGAGGTCGAAGAGCGCTTCCTGACCACCGGTTTCCGGGGCGCGCTGCGCGGGAAGTTCCGGGGCTGATTCACCGACGGCCGCGGCGGGCGCGGGCGCGTCCTCGTGCACCACTGGGACATCCCTCCCGTCGAACTCTGACCGTGCGCTCCGGCAAGGATAGTGCGTTCGTCAGTTCGAGCGGCGATCCGCTATGGTCTATACCATTAACCGGCCTTGGAGAAGATGAACATGCCGTCGCAACTACTGCGAAACGCCAGCCTCGTCCTGCCCGACGGGGTGCTCGACCAGGCTTGGCTGCTGGTTGAGGACGGGCGGATCACCGGCGTGGCCGCGACCTCGGGGCAGCCTGAGCCGGTGCTCTCGACCTCGACCTCGACCTCGGTGCACGACGTCGGCGGGCGGCACGTGGTGCCAGGCTTCGTCGACATGCACGTGCACGGCGGGGGTGGCGCGGCCTTCTCGGACGGGGATGCGTCGCAGGCGCTGACTGCGGCGCGCTACCACCTCGGGCACGGGACCACGACGATCATGGCCTCGACCGTCACCGGCACCCTGTCCGACCTCGAGCACCACATCGGAGAGCTGTCCGGACTCGTGCAGGACGGGCTGATCGCCGGGATCCACCTCGAGGGACCCTTCATCTCCAAGGCCCGCTGCGGCGCGCACGACCCGGCCCTGCTGCGTCCGCCGGCACGCTCGGACGTCTCGCGGCTGCTGCGCGCGGGCGCCGGGACGGTGCGGATGGTGACGATCGCGCCGGAACTCGAGCACGGGATGGATGCGGTCCGGCTGCTTACCGACTCGGGCGTCATCGCGGCGGTCGGGCACACCGACGCCACCTACGCGCAGACCCGCGCCGCGATCGAGCTCGGCGCGCCGGTCGGCACGCACGTGTTCAACGCCATGCGGCCGGTCCACCACCGCGAGCCTGGGCCGGTGACCGCCCTGCTCGAGCAGGAGCAGGTGCTCTGCGAGGTGGTCAACGACGGGCTGCACGTGCACCCCTCCGTCGTCAGCCTGATGTTCTCGGCGGCCGGCGCGCATCGGATCGCGCTGATCACGGACGCCATGGTCGCCGCGGGAGTCGGGGACGGCGAGTACCAACTCGGCGCGCTCACGGTCCGGGTGCGCGACGGAGAGGCGCGGCTGACGGACGGGGACTCGCTCGCCGGCTCCACCCTCACCATGGACAACGCCCTGCGCAACGCGGTCCGGCTCGCCGGGGTCTCGCTCGCGGACGCCGCCGTCTCGGCCGCGCTCACGCCCGCGCGCGCGCTGGGCATCGCCGACCGGGTCGGCAGCCTGGAAGTCGGCAAGCAGGCCGACCTGGTCGTGCTGGACGCCGACCTGCGCGTGGTCTCCGTCATGCGGAAGGGCGAATGGGTTGACGGGTCGTCACCCGAATAGGGGTGGCAGGCGTTCTCTTTCCGGTGAAATTTCTCGAGTGGCCCAACGGGCGACGTCGGCCATACGAGTGAGGATGGGACAAAGCCACCCATTTGCTGGTTTTAGCGGCACGGTCACCTTGAAAGAATCTTCGGTGAACGTGCCAACCATTTTCATCACGACGCCAACCAGAAGGCGTACCGGAACCACATGGCGGGCACTCACGTCCGTCCCATCCGCGGTCCCGCGCGTCATCTAAGGAACAGTGCCATGGTTCTGTCGGTCTCCGGAGTCCTCCTGCTCGGCATCATCGTCTTCATCCTGTTCCGCAAGGACGGGCTGAAGGTCTCGCACCTGATCGTGTGCATGATGTTCGGCTTCTACCTGGCCTCCACCTCGATCGCCGGGTCGATCCGGAACAGCACCGACTCGGTCGCGAGCTTCATCAGCGGCCTGCACTTCTAGCCAAGCGAGGTCGCGATGTCCCCGGCCCGTACCGCGGACTCCCTGTGGACCCGGCTGGGCCACAGCGTCACCGAGTCCGCGCCCGTAGCCCGCTTCAACGACTCGGTGCTGCACCACAGGTGGGTCGGCCGCACCCGGGAGTTCGCCGGCGACCTCAAGACCCGGCTGCACGAGATCTTCTACCCGGTGATCCTCGTCGCCCGCGGCCTGCGCCGCGCCGCCACCGGCGGCCGGGCCTGGTGGGCGGCCGGGTCCAAGGAGAAGCGGCGGATCCAGGCGGCCGTCGTGCTCGTCGTGCTCGTGGCGATCGGCCTGCTGCCCTACGGCCCGGCGCTGCTGATCATCGGCTTCCTCTGCTGGGCCGGCTGGCTCGGCCGGGACACCACTCCCAAGGACGCGGATCCGGAGCCCGGCGCGCACGTCTCCCGGCTGCAGGCGGTCTACGACGGCCTGGTGCCCTATCTGCACGACGAGCACGACCCGGACCAGCACTTCAAGCCCGGCGGCGGCTACCGGGACGCGTTCACCGCCTGGGAGTTCGACGAGCACGACCGGCTCACCGCGCTGACCTTCGACTACTCCCAGTACGTCCGGGACGGCGAGGCCGATTGCCGGGCCCGGGTGGAGCGGGCGATCGAGGGCAAGGTCGGGCGGGGCAACGAGTTCCTCTACGACTGGGACGAGGAGGGCAACCATCTGCGGGTACGGGTGCTGCCCCCGCTGCCCTCCGGCCTGGCCGCGCAGCCCTGGCCGGTCGCCGAGATCGAGTACGTGCTCGGCATCACAGACCCGGACTCGGCCGGCCGGCTGATCCCGGTGCTGCTGCCCCGGCTCAGTGCCGTGAACGCATCGTTGAGCGAGGCCGAGCCGCTCCCGGCGAACCTCGCGGCCCGGGTCGCGGAGCCGCCGGAGGGCTGGCGCACGGCGCTGGTGGCCCCGGTCGTCTGGCGCGTCGGCACTTCCTGCCCGCACCCGCACCTCCTGGTCGCCGGCGGCCCGGGCAGCGGCAAGACGACGCTGCTGCGCTCGCTGCTCGGCCAGGCGCTCGGTCGCGGCCAGCAGGTCGCGGTGATCGACATCGAGCAGACGGAGTCCTACGCGGACCTGGCCGGCCGCCCCCGGGTGCGCGCCGTGGTCGAGGAGCCGGAGAAGGCGCTGGAGCTGCTGGACTGGTTCGGGCTCGAGTGCGAGCGCCGGGCCGAGCGGCGGCGCGCGGAGGCCGAGGCGCTGGCGAACGGCGACACCACCTCGTTCCCGGCCATCAAGGTCCTGGACGCGTCCGCCGCGGGCTTCAAGCCGGATCCCGCCAGCGAAGGCGAGGAGCCCGCCGAGCCGGCTCTGTGGCTGTGCATCGACGGCCTGCCCGAGCTGGTGGACGCGGCGGAGCGGCTCGGCCGCCCGCATCTCGAGGACACGCTCGCGGTGCTGGCCCGCAAGGCGCGGTACGCGGGCGTGGTGCTGCTGGCGACGGCCCGCGAGGAGCGGGTGCTGCAGCTGCGTCCGGCGCTGCGCGCGCAGTTGACCGTGCGCGCGGCGATGGGCTCGGTGGAAGCCTCGGTGTCGACGGCGCTGTTCGGCGGCACGCTGGAGCTGGGCGGCTCACGCAGGCTCCCGCCCGGCCGGGGGTACGTCAAGGTGGGCAACGGCCCCGTGATCCGCCTGCAGGCGCCGTACGCGCCCACTGTGACGTCGCTCTCGCCGGCTGTACCTGAGCTCTCGCTGGCCCGCTTCGCGACTGCTCTCGTCGAGTCCGGTGAAGGTTCCGAGGCAGTCGCACGGTCGACTCACGGAGCAGCGGGCTCGGTACGGGCTTAGGACGCGCGCTCCCCAGCCTGCTTGCGCGTGGTGGGCCAAGCCTGGGCGGTGAGGCGGCTGATCGCGGCTCTGGAGCGCTTGCGGGCGTACATCTTGCTGTCGGCCGCGCTCAGCAGTTCCTCGGCCCGCTCCTTGGCCACCAGGTCGGACTGCTCGGTGGCCGGGTCGTAGGCGATGCCGAGCGACGCGCCGACCAGTTGCGGCGGGTGGCCGTCCACGGTGACCGGGTGGGCGAAGGCCTGGTCGAGCCGGTCGAGCAGCGCGTAAGCCTCGGCCCGCCCCACGTCCACGGCGACCACCACGAACTCGTCGCCGCCGAGCCTGGCCACGATGTCGCCGCCCCGTACGGCGTTGCGCAGCCGGTCGGCGACGTGCCGCAGCACCAGGTCGCCGATCGCGTGGCCGAAGGTGTCGTTGATCGACTTGAAAAGGTCAAGGTCGCAGAAGTAGACGGCGAGCGGCACGCCGTCCGCGACCAGGTCGGCGAGGCGTTCGCGCAGCTCGGCCGAGTTCGCCAGGCCGGTCAGCGGGTCGTGCCTGGCCTGATGGCGCAGGTCGGCCTCGTGCTGCTGGCGCTGGGCGATGTCCTTGCGCAGCGCCTCGCGCTCGCGCTCGAGCCGGACCATCCTGGCGGTGGCCTGCTCGTGCCGGTTCGCGTTGACGATGGCTATCGCGGCCTGCTCGGCGAAGGCCTCGAGGATCTCGCGAACCCAGGTCCTGGGTATCTTCCCGTCCGAGGGGACGTCCACCGCGATGAGGCCCACGAGGTCGTCGCCCGGACCGTACATTGGCGCCAACAGGCCGTAGTCCTGCAGCCAGGCGTCAGGATCGGAGCTTTCGGTCGGGACGTCCTCCGGGACGTGCACCGGCACGTCCTCGTCCTCGAAGGCGGAGAAGTCGCGCAGGAAATAGAGCCTGCCCCACTCCTCGGCGTCCTCCATGGCCCGCTTGAACACAGGGCCGGGCACGAACTTGTGCAGCAGCAGCTCGAGCACGCTTTCCGGGCCCGCGATGTTGGTGATCTCCAGGTCGCCCCCCGTGCGCACGACCTGCACCACCACATGCTGGAACGGGGTGCACGCGGCCACGCCGTCCGCGATGGCCTGCAGTGTTTCGTCCAGTCCGACCGCCGCGTTCACCGCCGCCAGGGCACGGTACATCGGACGCAGGGCGGACAGCGGTATGTGCCCGTCCAAGCCCTGATCCACCATGTCTCATCCCCGATCACGTACTTGCCATTGTGAGCGGTGCCACCACCCGCGCCAGTCCACCGAAAGCACCGGGCCAAACACGGAATGTACATCATGAACGGCGGTCAGCACCAGATCTTATCTGTGCTCTGATGATCGACCCGGCCGGGAGGGTAAAGAATCCGCCATCCTTCGTCGCGGATCGGCAACAACCCGAACGGAACCTGTCGCACGGACGGGGTACTGGGGTACCTTGGGACTGTGGGTGTATCAGGCATGGACCATCCCTTGATCGGGAACGAGCGGCCGGGTTCGGCGCAGCGAAACTTCGCCGCCGCCCGCCGCACCGCTTACGTGCCTCCGCTCAACCTCAACCCCTCGCGGGGTTCGGGCGAGCGTCTGGAACGCCATCTGGCCGCGGTCGCGCCTTCGGCCACGGCCGTGGCCACCCGCCCGGCCCCGACCCTCAACGAGGTGGCCCAAGCCACCGCGCTGCTGCGGGAGATCACGCCGCGTTCGAGCGGTTCGGTCTCCTCGACCCAGACCGCGCGTCGGCGCCTCTCGCTGTTCGCGCCGCTGCGCTCGGTCAAGCGCTGGTTCGGCTTCTAGGGCCGCGCCAAGGAGATCCGGATCGCAGACCTCTGCGCCACCGAGGTCCGAAGGGTCGACTTCGGCCCCAAGCATCACAGTCCTTTCAGCTCCTTCCACGACATCGCCCCCACCGCGCCGAAGCGCGACGGGGGCGATCGTGCTTTCCGGTCAGGCTTCCGGAACCGCGTCGCTGATCTCGGCCACCGCGTCCGCCGGGACGATGTCCGCCGGCACGGTCACCGCCGGCAGCGCCGACTTCGGCGAGGAGGAGAAGGTGAACTTCGCCTCGGCGCCGGTGCCCTCGACGTCCACCAGCACGATGCTGCCCGCGCGCAGCTCGCCGAACAGGATCTTCTCGGACAGCAGGTCCTCGATCTCCCGCTGGATCGTGCGACGCAGCGGCCGGGCGCCGAGCAGCGGGTCGTAGCCCTTCTTCGCCAGCAGCTGCTTGGCCGGGATGGTGAGCTCGATGGCCATGTCCCGGTCCTTCAGCCGCTCGTCCACCTTGGCCATCATCAGATCCACGATCTGGATGATGTTGTCCTCGGTCAGCTGCGGGAAGACGACCGTGTCGTCCACGCGGTTGAGGAACTCGGGGCGGAAGTGCTGCTTGAGCTCGTCGTTGACCTTGGCCTTCATCCGCTCGTAGCCCGTGCTGACGTCGCCCACGGCCGCGAAGCCGAGGTTGAAGCCCTTGGAGATGTCCCGGGTGCCGAGGTTGGTGGTCATGATGATGACGGTGTTCTTGAAGTCCACCACGCGGCCCTGGGAGTCGGTCAGCCGACCGTCCTCCAGAATCTGCAGCAGCGAGTTGAAGATGTCCGGGTGGGCCTTCTCCACCTCGTCGAACAGCACGACCGAGAACGGCTTGCGGCGCACCTTCTCGGTGAGCTGGCCGCCCTCCTCGTAGCCGACGTATCCGGGCGGGGAGCCGAAGAGCCGGGAGACGGTGTGCTTCTCCGAGAACTCGGACATGTCCAGCTGGATCAGCGCGTCCTCGTCGCCGAAGAGGAACTCGGCGAGGGTCTTGGCCAGCTCGGTCTTACCGACACCCGAGGGGCCGGCGAAGATGAACGAGCCGCCGGGGCGCTTCGGGTCCTTGAGGCCGGCCCGGGTACGCCGGATCGACTGGGAGAGGGCCTTGATCGCCTGCTCCTGGCCGATGACGCGCTTGTGCAGCTCGTCCTCCATGCGCAGCAGCCGGGAGGTCTCCTCCTCGGTGAGCTTGAACACCGGGATGCCCGTGGCAGTGGCCAGGACCTCGGCGATCAGCTCCTCGTCGACCTCGGCGACGACGTCCATGTCGCCGTCCTTCCACTCCTTCTCCCGCTTCGCCTTGGCGGCCAGCAGCTGACGCTCCTGGTCCCGCAGCGCCGCGGCCTTCTCGAAGTCCTGCGCGTCAATCGCGGACTCCTTGTCCCGACGCACCGTGGCGATCTTCTCATCGAACTCGCGCAGGTCCGGCGGAGCGGTCATCCGGCGGATGCGCATCCGCGAGCCGGCCTCGTCGATCAGGTCGATCGCCTTGTCCGGCAGGAAGCGGTCGGAGATGTAGCGGTCGGCCAGCGTCGCCGCGGCGACCAGGGCGCCGTCCGTGATGGACACGCGGTGGTGCGCCTCGTAGCGGTCGCGCAGGCCCTTGAGGATCTCGATCGCGTGCGCCAGGGACGGCTCGGCGACCTGGATCGGCTGGAAGCGGCGCTCGAGCGCGGCGTCCTTCTCCAGGTGCTTGCGGTACTCGTCCAGCGTGGTCGCGCCGATGGTCTGCAGCTCGCCGCGGGCCAGCATGGGCTTGAGGATCGAGGCCGCGTCGATCGCGCCCTCGGCCGCGCCCGCGCCCACCAGCGTGTGCAGCTCGTCGATGAACAGGATGATGTCGCCGCGGGTGCGGATCTCCTTGAGGACCTTCTTCAGCCGCTCCTCGAAGTCGCCGCGGTAGCGGGAGCCGGCCACCAGGGCGCCGAGGTCGAGGGTGTAGAGGTGCTTGTCCTTGAGCGTCTCCGGCACCTCGCCCTTGACGATCGCCTGGGCCAGGCCCTCGACGACGGCGGTCTTGCCGACGCCGGGCTCCCCGATGAGCACCGGGTTGTTCTTGGTGCGGCGGGACAGCACCTGCATGACCCGCTCGATCTCCTTCTCGCGCCCGATGACCGGGTCGAGCTTGCCCTCGCGGGCGGCCTGGGTCAGGTTCCGGCCGAACTGGTCGAGCACCAGCGAGGTGGCCGGGGTGCCCTCGGCGGGCGCGCCGGCGGTGGCCTCGGCCTTGCCGCCCTGGTAGCCGGAGAGCAGCTGGATGACCTGCTGGCGGACGCGGTTGAGGTCGGCGCCCAGCTTCACCAGGACCTGGGCGGCGACGCCCTCGCCCTCGCGGATCAGGCCGAGCAGGATGTGCTCGGTGCCGATGTAGTTGTGGCCGAGCTGCAGGGCCTCGCGGAGCGAGAGCTCAAGCACCTTCTTGGCTCGCGGCGTGAACGGGATATGCCCCGAAGGCGCCTGCTGGCCTTGGCCGATGATCTCCTCGACCTGCTGCCGAACTGCCTCAAGGGAGATGTTCAGCGATTCGAGGGCCTTGGCGGCTACGCCTTCGCCCTCGTGAATGAGGCCGAGCAGAATGTGCTCGGTGCCGATGTAGTTGTGGTTGAGCATCCTGGCCTCTTCTTGAGCCAGGACGACAACCCGCCTTGCGCGGTCGGTGAACCTCTCGAACATCTCTTCTCGCTCCCCGGAGCGGTCGGGAAGTACCGGGCCGACCCGGAACCACAACCCCGGCCTGTCCTACCGAATGCTAGTCGCCAGGTTTCGACCCTAAGGGACAGTGCCCTCCGCTCGCTGGCGGATCAGCGGGCCGGGCGGCTGCCACGGCCTGTTGAAATAGGTGTTCCCGCAGATCAGGCCGGTACTCATGGCCCGTGTACGCCTGAAGCGAACGAGTGGCCTTCCGTGGCGGGTGCACCCGCGCGGGGCAATACCGCGGCGTCTTGCCGCCAACCGGCGCGGCGCTGCCCTAGATTTGCCGCATGTCCGCCCTCCCCCGCCGCTCCGACCTGGGGTCCGCCGCGTCGGCCGAGGCCCGCGGCGTACGCCGGCTGCGCTG
>Ga0302314_10011201_pt1 | contig 15664 bp, 12 predicted proteins | sample III_Palsa_N2_3_FD_200533 | JGI IMG/M metagenome (GOLD analysis project Ga0302314, IMG submission 200533) | Peat permafrost microbial communities from Stordalen Mire near Abisko, Sweden - III_Palsa_N2_3 | ecosystem: Environmental > Terrestrial > Soil > Palsa > Peat permafrost | place: Sweden...
GAGTGAATGGCGAAGGCGGCGCGGTTGAGACGCTTGACGTTGCCGTGCTCGAGGATTTTGCCGTCGTGGCTGACCAGCAGCAGGTCCGATACGCGGATATGCTTGAAGGCGACCGAGGCGGGATTGAGCCAGAATCGATCCGAATGTTCCGGATCCCGCACGGTGATGTGGCCGGCACCACCGAAATCATAGCCGAGCCTGCCAAACAGCCGGAACGCAGCTGCGAGCCGCTGCTTGCGATAGAGACGCTCGAGCTCGCGCGTCGGCTGTTGCGGCCGCACTTCGCCCCACTCTCCAAGCAGCGAGGGCAGCGCCTTGGGCGGCAGTCCTGTTGATGGGCTTTCAGCCCTTTCAGCCAGTTTCGGCAACGCCATCTCCGAATTCCTGCATCATCATTGGAAGCGCGACCAGCGCCGCTCGGGACGCCGAACAGCGAGAGATGTGCGCGAGCCGGCGGGCGCAATGAGCGTTCCGCGACATGCGCCTGCACGCCCGTCCGACGCCGGCCGTCATTTCTTTGAAGACGGGGACGCGTCGCCCCGCCAAAGCGGCAGATAGGCGTCCTCGGACGGCCGATCGCCTGCTATTTCCCCTGCAGCCTTGAACGTCGAGACCACCTCACGTTCATCGGCCTTCAGGCGGTCATCGATCGGTACCGCAATCCGCTGGCCATGATCGACCGTGAAACGGGCGATATCGAGCGGCAACCCGGTCTCTTTCGCAAGCACGCTTGCCGCCGGCCCGGGATTGCCATGCGCCCACAGCAGCGCCCGCGCTTCCCGGTCGAGAAAATCCGCCAATATCGCCTGCTTTTCCGTAGCGGCCGTGACGTTTGCTGCCTCGAACGCCAGGAAATTTACATAATCCGCTCCGTCCACCAGGATCCGCGCGCCACTTTTCAACGCAAGGCCAGTGTAGGGAATCCAGGTCGTCCAGGCGTCCACGGCGCCGGAATCGAACGCAGCCTTCGCATCGCCCGGCGACAGATAGACCTGGGTCACGTCGCTCGCCTTCAACCCGCGCGCCGCCAGTGCCCGCAGCAACAGGTATTGCGCCGCCGACCCCCGGGTCGTCGCGACCCGCTTGCCCTTCAGAGCCTCCACGCTCCTGATCGGCGACGGCCCCGGAACCATGATCGCCAGCGTCTCGTGCTGGGCAGGGCGCACGGCCTGCGCGCCGACCGCCCTGATCGGACTGCCAGCCTGATAGGCAAACTGGAATGGCTGATCGCCGACCAGGCCGACGTCTATGGCGCCCGCGCCGAGCGCCTCGAGAAGATTCTGCGACGCCGGGAACTCGGACCACTCGACCCGGTAAGGGGCTCCGTCGAGCGCATGGGCGGCGAGCATCAGCGACTTCGTCCCACCACGTTGACTCCCAACTCGCAGAACGTTGTCGGCGGCTTTGCGATCGTGGCACGCGGAGAGCCCGGCCATTAAAAGCGCCGCCACCAGCATGGGCCGAGCGCGGCGAGCAACAGCGCCGCTCTCTTCGCCAGCGGCTGGCATCCGTCCAACGTCAGTCCAGGAGCGCTTCACTTCGCTTCTCCCGCAGCAAACTCGTCACGACCTTCAGCGGCGAGGGAGCAAATTTCCGAAACCAGTTCCTTACGCAACGTATCTTCCCTCTGGCGATATGCGGTGGCCGCCACCGTGAGGAGCCGCGACAACCGAAAACCTCGTCGCCGAATATCCGCTCGCTGCGACGATGCGGAGGACATGACTCATCTGCCGCAGATCGTGGGCGGAGAAAATCTTTGGCCATGACAAGACAAGATTGGTCCGCCAGCCAATAGAGTGCGTATTGAGCAAACACCTATCGAATTTCTGCCGTATCTATCGAATGACGGGCGCGCTGCTCCCCAAAAGGCGGACTCATAAGTTTCACCACGAAGCATATGAGAACATCTCAATGTTTCCAACGCTTTGGCCGCCGCTATGCCGCCTGCCGGAACGGGAGATTGGTATGACGGAGCCGACGACGCGCCAGCTCAAACTGGGTGCGATCCTGGGTGGGGTGGGAATGGATCAGACAAGTTGGCAGGATCCGGACCTCCCGGGAACGGCCAGCATCGACATCGACTGGTACATCGAACAGACCCGTAAGGCCGAAGCCTCGAAGTTCGACTTCGTCTTTATTGTCGACTCCCCATTCATAACGGCGAACACGGCACCGCATTATTTGAACAGGCTCGAGCCTCTCACGCTGCTGTCCGCTCTCGCCGTCGCCACCTCGCACATCGGGCTCGTCGGCACGCTGACCACGTCCTATTGGGAGCCCTATAATGTCGCGCGTCAGTTCGGCTCGCTCGACAACATCAGCAAGGGCCGCGCCGGATGGAATGTCGTCACGACCGGGCTGGAGGGTGCGGCACGCAATTACGGACGCGAGGAGCATTTCGACCATAAGGTCCGCTATGCCCGGGCGCAGGAGTTCGTGGAGGTCGTGCAGGGCCTATGGGATTCCTATGAGGACGACGCATTCCCTCGCGACAAGCTCGCCGGCGTCTTCCTGGACAAGGCCAAGCAACACCGGCTCGACCATAACGGCGAGTTTTTTTCGGTCGCCGGCCCCTTGGCCCTCTCCCGCTCCCGGCAGGGGCATCCCGTCATCTTCCAGGCAGGGGACAGCAACGAGGGACGCGATCTCGGAGCGGCGATCGCTGAGGCCACGTTCGCGGCGCCTGAGGATTATGAAGCAGCCCAGGCCTATTACGCCGATCTCAAGGCCCGTGCGGCGAGCCGCGGTCGCGATCCCGATCTTGTCACGGTCCTGCCGGTGCTCAATCCCGTTATCGCCGAGACGGACGACGAAGCCGAGGCGATCGTTGCACAACGCCAGCAGCACCTCGACATTCACAAGCTGCTCGCTCATGTCGGCCGCGCGTTCAACTATCACGACTTCACGCAATATGACCTGGATGCGCCGTTCCCGGAGCTGAGCGGGATCACGCTCAACAGCTACAAGAGCGTCGCGGAAAAGATCATCCGCATCTCGCGCGAGGAGCAGCTCACGCTTCGTGAGGCGGCCTATCGCTTCGGCTATCTGCGCAACACCTTTGCAGGGTCGCCTCAAACCATTGCGGACGAGATGGAACGCTGGTTCGTCGAGCGCGCGGCCGACGGTTTCAATCTCCAGGTCAGCCGACCGCGGGATTTCGCACTGTTCCGCGACCGGGTGATACCGCTTCTGCGGGCGCGGGGGCTATTCCGAAAGGACTATAGCCATTCCACGCTTCGCGGCCATCTCGGCCTGCCCGTCCCCGCCAATCGGTGGGCAAGCGTGGCCGAGCCAGCGCTCGAGACGGCCTGATACCCTTCCACGGGCCGCCAGATCATGGCGCCGACACACTCAAACATAGATACGATCATTGGGGGCACTATGAAGAAACCATCTCCCTTCTCGTCCGGGGAGGGGCCCAGCGCGACACGGATTGGCTTCGTCCTCTCTTCGCTGCTCCTGCTACCGGTGACACCAGTGCACGCCCTGGTTCCGACCATTTCAGCCGATCAGCCATCTGATCAGGCCGTGCCTGCGGACATCATCGTGACCGGAACCCGTGAATCGAACAGGGTGGCAAGCAAGAGCCTCGCCCCGATCGATGTCCTGGGCGGTTCGGCGCTCAAGACCACCGGTGCGGTTGACCTGCGCGACGCGCTCACGCAACTCATTCCATCGATGACGCGCCAGCCCTTGGTCAGCGGCGCCGGCAATCTCACGAGCGCCCTGCGGCTGCGTGGGCTGAGCCCCGATCACGTGCTGGTCCTCATCAACGGCAAACGACGGCACAACACTGCCAACATTACGACCGATCTGGCCGGCAGCGGACAACAGGGTGCGTCCCCGGTCGATCTCGACCTCATCCCGGAGTCCGCGATCGAGCGGATCGAAGTCCTTCGTGACGGCGCTGCCGCCCAATATGGCTCGGATGCCATTGCCGGCGTCGTGAACATCATCTTGAAGTCGGCTGATACCGGCGGATCGATCAGCACGACCTCGGGAGCCTATTATCGCGGCGATGGATATACCGGTGATGTCTCCGGCAATATCGGCCTCGCGCTCGGCACTGGATTTCTCAACCTCTCCGCCGACTATACCCATCAGGACCATACCAGCCGCGGCGGTGTCTACACGCTGACGGGCAAGGCAAACGCCCATTCCAACGGCAATCCCGAGTTCAACCGCGAGGCCCTCGCCTTCAATGCGGGTCACCCACTCGGGAGCGCCTTCCAGCTTTATGCGTTCGGGACCTACAGCCGGCGCGATGCGGAATCGATCCAGTTCTTTCGTACCGGCGTGCTCAACACCGTGCCCCAGCTCTATCCCAATGGCTTCGAACCCGTCCTCACCGACCATGAGAATGACTATGCCGTCACGGCCGGGATCAAGGGCAAGGCAGGCGACTGGAATGTCGACCTCAGCAGCACCTACGGCACCGACAGCATCAACATCGGCCTGTTCAATTCCGTAAACGCCGACCTTTTCCACGCCACCGGGACCTCGCCAACCGACTTTCGCGTCGAGCATTTTCGTTTCTCGCAGTGGACCAACGACCTGGATGTCACGCGTCAGATCGGCATCCTCAACGTCGCGTTTGGCGGCGAATATCGGCATGAACTCTACCGGATCGGAGCGGGGGATGCGGCATCGAGCTACGGAACCGGTAGCACGGGGCTCGGCGGCCTCGCAGGCTTCTCCGCCGGATCTTTCGGTCGCGATGTCCTGGGTGGCTATATCGATCTCTCCGCGCGGATCACAAGCCGGTGGCAGATTGAAGGCGCCGGTCGCTACGAACATTATTCGGATGCGGGCAGCACGACGAACGGGAAGCTATCCACCCGATATGAGCTGAGTGACCACATCGCCCTTCGCGGGACGGTGAGCACCGGTTTCCGCGCGCCTTCGCTGTCTCAGGAGCATTTCGGTAACCTCGCTATCGGCCCGACGCGCGCGGCGGGCCTGCTCCCGGCGAACGGGACCGCCGCCCGCCTTCTCGGCAGCGTACCGCTCAAGCCCGAGAAATCGGTCAATCTGAGCGCCGGCGTGGTCGTCACACCCGTCAACGGCCTGACGCTGTCCCTCGACGCCTATCAGGTCACGGTTCGCGACCGGATCGTGCTCGGCGGCAATTACTTCGGTCAGGCTGCGATCGATGCCCTGCGAGAAGCCGGTTACGCCATCACCTCCAGCCCGCTGATCTCGGTGAACTATTTCAGCAATGGCGCAAAAACGCGCACGCGCGGCCTCGATCTCTCCGCCGCATACACTCGCAGGATCAGCCCGGACGACCAGCTACGCCTTGACCTTTCGCTGAACCTCAACAAAACGCGGATCCTGTCGATCGGCATCGATGGCAATGGCAATCCGCTGCTCGATTCCCAGAAAGGCGATCTCCTGACGACGGCCACACCGCGCAGCAAGCTCGTCTTCGGAGGAACCTGGACGCATAGCCGCCTCTCATTTACGATCCACGAAACGCGGTACGGCAAAACGTCCGATCAGCTGACATATTATGGCGGCCCGAACGCCAACTCGCCGACGATTTTCTATGATTTTGTCGAGCCTGTGAAATATCAGACGGACGTTGAACTGGGATATGACCTGTCCAGCCGACTGCACCTCGCCTTGGGTGCGAGAAATCTGTTCAACGTCTATCCCAAGGAAATTCCGGTCAACAACCGATCCTTTGGCGTGAACCGGTTCGATCTCAACAGCGGGTCGATCGGCTGGAATGGCGGCTACTATTATGGCCGTCTCACCCTCAGGATTTGAGACGCCGCGATCATCCCTCTCTCCGGAAAGCGTACACAGGCCGCCGTCCCGTCTCCGAAACACCGGGAGCGTGACGACGCCATTGGTGAAATCTCGGCCACAACAGGCTCTATCACGCATTGGTCAGTTGCACCGTGACGGATCAGGATCGTCGGCGCGGACACACCCTTCGTCCGCGCTTGGACCTGCTCGCCCTGGCGACGGGTGCCCGGAATCAGAGAACGCCTTGACCTATACCACGATCAGTCTCGAGAGCGACAATGGCTGCCATCGCCTCACTCTCGACCGCCAGGACCGGCTCAACAGCCTGAGCGCACAGATGCAGGAAGAGATCGCCCATGCGCTCTCGGCGATCGAAGCCGAAGCGCCTCGCGTTCTTCTGATCACCGGTGCCGGCCGCGCTTTTTGCGCCGGCCAGGATCTTGGCGAGCGCGACGTCGAGGCCGGCGATCTCGATCTCGGGCAGGGTCCTGAGCTTTACTACAACCCGCTTGTCCGCCGCCTCACGGCGCTACCATGCCCGGTCGTCTGCGCCGTCAACGGGGTTGCCGCGGGCGCGGGTGTCAATATCGCGCTGGCATGCGACATAGTGGTCGCCAAGCGCTCCGCGCGGTTCGTCCAGGCCTTCTCTGCCATTGGGCTCGTGCCGGACGCTGGAGGGACCTGGCACCTTCCAAGGCTGATGGGGCAGGCCCGCGCCCTGGGCTTCACCCTGCTGGGCGAAACGCTGACCGCGCCTGACGCCCAGGCCGCCGGGCTGATCTGGCGCGCGATCGACGACGAGACGTTCGACGACGAGGTGAACGGCCTGGTCTCACGTCTCGCAGTCGCGCCGACCTCCGGGCTTGCTGCCGCCAAGCGCGCCATTCGGGGCACCTGGACCGCAACGCTCGACGAAGCACTCGATCTCGAGCGCGACCTGCAACGCACCTGCGGTCGCAGCCATGACTACAAGGAAGGGGTCACTGCGTTCAAGGCCAAGCGCAAACCCGCGTTCAAGGGCCATTGATATGAGCGAAACACCGCGGATCAGAACCCGGATCACCGAGCTTTTTGGCATCGAACACCCGATCATCCAGGGTGGCATGCAATGGGTGGGCCGTGCCGAGCTCGTGGCGGCGGTCGCCAACGCTGGCGCACTCGGTTTCATCACGGCTCTTACCCAGCCCTCGCCGGAGGCGCTGGCCGCCGAGATCGTCCGGTGCCGCTCCATGACCGACAGGCCGTTCGGGGTGAACGTCACCATCCTGCCGACCCTGACTCCGCCGCCCTACGCCGAATTCCGCGCCGCCATCATCGAAAGCGGGGTCAAGATCGTCGAGACTGCCGGTCACCGCCCTCAAGAGCATGTCGCGGACTTCAAGCAGCATGGCATCAAGATCATCCACAAATGCACCGCCGTCCGCCACGCGCTGTCGGCCGAGCGGATGGGGGTCGACGCCATCTCGATCGATGGTTTCGAATGTGCAGGGCATCCCGGGGAAGACGATATCCCGGGCCTCGTCCTGATCCCTGCGGCAGCCGACAAGGTCACGGTCCCACTCGTGGCATCGGGCGGTTTCGCGGACGGCCGCGGCCTGGTCGCCGCGCTCGCGCTCGGCGCCGAGGGGATCAACATGGGCACCCGCTTTGTCGCGACCCGAGAAGCGCCGGTTCACGACAATTTCAAAGCCGCGCTCGTTGCCGGCGACGAGCGCGCGACCGATCTCATCTTCCGAAGCTATCGCAATACGGCAAGGGTCGGGCGCAATGCCGTCAGCGCCGAGGTCCTGCGGCGGGAAGCCTTGGGCGAACCCTTCGAGGCGGTCGCCCCGCTGGTGAAGGGCGCACGCGGCCGGGAGGGCCTGGAAAGTGGCGCAACCGACCACGGCGTCTTCACCGCCGGTATGGTTCAGGGTCTTATCCACGACGTGCCGAGCGTCCAGGAGCTTATCGACCGGATCATGGCCGAGGCCGGGTCGATTATCGACACGCGTCTCGGCGCGATGCTCCGCCGCCCGGCCTAGGCCGGGCGACTACCGGAGGACCGCCCTTCCGTTCCTGATGACGGTGACCTCCCGAGCGGGCACGGTGGCCTCGAACGCCACGACATCATCATCACGCCACAGTCGGACCTCGATCTCGTCGCCCGGAAAGACGGGCGCTGAAAACCGGACAGCGTGGCTTGCGATCGCGGCCGGGTCGAACGCGCAATAAGCCTCGAGGACGGCCCGGCAGCAGATGCCGTAGGTGCAAAGGCCGTGCAGGATCGGCGTGTCGAAGCCGGACACGCGCGCCGCCTGGGGATCGATATGGAGCGCCGTGCGATCTCCGCAGAGGCGATAAAGCACGGCCTGGTTCGCCGATGTCCGGTACCGCAAACTCACATCGGCGGGACGCTCGGGGACCGGATGCGGCTTTGGCGGTTCCGTGATCGTCCCGCCTTCCCCGCCATTGCGCCTTGCGAACAGGGTGCGACGTAGCGTCGCCAGCGGCCGGCCGTCCGCCTCATCGCGCAGCAGCGTCTGGCGCCGAACGATGGCCCCCTTCTGGACACCGCGATCATGGATCTCGACGACGCTGCTGTCTGCGATCACCACCCCTGTCGACGGGATCGCGGAGTGGAAGATCGTCTCTTCCTCGCCGTGCAGGACGCCCTTGGGATCGAGACCGAGCTTTGCGACACTGACGCCTGCCCCCCAGGCGATAACCGAGGCGAAGGTTGGCATCGCGCGCAGGTCACGCTCGTAGAGAAAGGGGAGCTCATGCTCGTACCGGGAGCCGGGCGCCGCCGGGAGGTCGCTCCCCATTCCGATCGCTGTTGCGTAGAGCATGGCGTCGCGATCGGTGAAACGATAGCGGCGCCCTTCCTCGGTCAGCGCGAGGCTGGCAGGATACTCGATCGCCACCCGATCAGCCTCCGGCCTTGGCGGGACCATAAGCGGTCACGAATTTCGGATCGCGCTCGGGAAGCATCACCTGGCCATCCACAACCGCCCGCGCCAGCTCGTGCGCATCGTAGGTGTCGCTTGGGACATAGCCGGGATGCACCTCGAAACGGACCTCGCCGACCCAGCCGCCACCTGCAAGCAACGTCTTGCCAGTCTGCTCGCCCGACAGATCGCTCACCATGTAGATCAAGGTCGGGGTGAGGCGATCGAGATGGAACAGCCGCTTATAATCGTCGTCCATATGAGCGGTCAGTGCAGTCGCCGCGCCGGGCGCAATGCTCCAGACCCGCACGCCATATTTTTTGCCCTCGAGCGCGAGCGCACTGCTGAAGCCGATGACACCGCATTTGGCGGCGGCATAGTTGCTCTGACCGAAATTACCGCGCAGGGCGACGACCGAACTGGTGTTCACGATGACGCCGCCGCCATTGTCCTTCATCCAGGAGAAGACTGGCTTGGTTACGCAGTAGAGGCCTTTCAGATGGACCGCGATGACCGCGTCCCATTGCGCCTCCTCCATTTTGACCAGCGATGCATCGCGCAGGATACCGGCATTGTTGACGAGAATATCGACCTTGCCGAATGCGGTGAGGGCCTGCTCGAGCAGCGCCGCGCCGCCGGCGACCGTGCTGATGTTTTCGAAGTTCGCGACCGCCTTGCCGCCTTCGGCCTCGATGAACTGAACCACCTGTTCGGCCGAGCGGACCCCCGTCTCGTCTGCGGCCGCGAGGTCGTTGACCACGACGGCCGCGCCCTCGCGTGCGAGCGCAATGGCATAGGCGCGGCCAATGCCGGCGCCGGCACCTGTGACGATAGCCACCTTGTTGTCGAGCAGCGACATCTGTCTGTATCCCTCAAAATCGCGCGTTCCGCGTACTTCTGCCCCCGGCGATCTTTTCCGTCATGGTCGCGTTCGCGCGGGCTGCGGTGTGAATCTCCTGAAAGCTACCGGCCCTGAAAGCTACCGGCCCTGGAATACCGCCGGTCGACGTTCCAGAAGCGCGTTGACGCCCTCCATATGGTCCTCGGTCAAATGGGAGATCGCCTGCGCAGCGGCGCTCATCTCCATGATCATGTCGTAGGTCGCCGTAGTCCCCTGGCGAAGCAGGCTCTTGGTAAGACGCAAGGCATGTGGCGGCTGCGCGGCGACCGACTCCGCCATCGTCATCGCTTCGGTCAGCAACATGTCATGCGACACAACCTTGCTGACCAGGCCCCATTGTTCCGCCGTCGCGGCGTCGATGACCTTGGCGGTGAAGAGAAGCTCGCACGCACGGCTCATGCCGATCACCCGCGGCAACAGCCAAGCCCCGCCGTCACCCGGAACGATGCCGAGCTTCAGGAAGGTGGCCCCATATGTCGCCCGGTCAGACGAGACGCGAATGTCGGCCATGCAGGCAACGTCGCAGCCAAGCCCGATCGCGGCGCCGTTGACGGCGGCAATGCAAGGAACCTCGAGGCCGTAGATCGCCCGGACGATCTGATGAATATTGCGTCGATAGCCCTCGCGGATCGCAACCGCGTCCGCCTGGAAGGCACCAGTCCTCTCCTTCATCGCCTTGACGTCGCCGCCAGCCGAGAAGGCCTTGCCGGCGCCGGTCAGCACCACGCAGCGTATGTCGCGATCGGCGTTGATAGCCGCGCAGGTCTCCCGGAAAGCCTCCCCATCGCCTTCACGTCCCAGCGCGTTCATCACTTCGGCACGATCGATGATCAGCCGCGCGATGCTTCCATCTTTTTCCACCTTCAGAACCGACATGGCTTGATCCTGCTCCTGCGCTCGGCGGCCGTACCGCCACAATGTCCGAGCCAATGCTTAGCGGCATAAGGCGCAGCGGCGACCCGAATGCATCCATTGCATCCCGAACCCGGCCCGGTCTCGACATGTGGCAGCACCTCGATAGCGCGCTTCGCCTCTCATCGAACGAGGATAGCGGCAAAGCGCGACCGTGGCCGGAACCGAGATGGTGCCCGTCCCAGAGGCGGCCGCGGTCGAGAGGAGTTTATAGATGGCCGATGCCGATACCGTTCGTGAGCGCAAGGCCGATAGCGGGGGGACTCTGACCGAGGAAGATATCGATCGGGCGCGGCGCCAGATCGGGGTTCCCAAATTCTCGTTCAACAAGCCCTATAATTCGGTCGCGTCTTCCGACGGAATGGCCCATTTCGCTTTCGCCTGCGGCGACGCCAATCCACTCTACAATGACAGGGGCTATGGCGCGACGACGCGCTGGCGGGACCAGATCGCACCGCCCTTGTTCCTCCATGCGACGGGAACGAACTTGACTCCCAAGCCGGACGCCCAGCTGAAAGACCTGTTTCGTGGCCTGTTTCGTGGTGTAGGCAAATATTATACCGGCGTCGAGTGGACCTGGTGGCGACCGATCTATCCGGATGAGCGCGTCTATTTCGAGCGGACGACCTCGGACATCATCGTCAAGGATCGCTCCGCTTTCTCGGGCGGCAAGACCGTCACCGAGGTTTACCGGGACCTCTTCATCGACCGCAGCGGTGCCCCGACCGGACGCCGCGAGGAATCCTATCTGAGCGCCGAGCGCGAAGGCACCAAGAAGGCCGGACGCTACAGCCATATCGAGCGCCAGACATGGACACCGGACGACATCGCCCGGATCGACGAGGTCTATGCCGCCGAGCAACGCCGTGGCGGGGAGACCCGCTATTGGGAGGACGTCGAGGTCGGCGAAGCCATGACCCCGGTGGCCAAGGGGCCGCTGACAATGGTGGACATCATCTCGATGCACATGGGCATGGGGCTCTCGAGCAGTGGAATCGGCCCGCTCGGCCTGGCCTATGCCCAGCGCAAGAAGATGGCCGCTTTCTATATTCCCGACCGCTTCGGCGTGCCCGAGGTCGTCCAGCGCGTCCACTGGGATCATGAGCGGGCCCAGGAGCTCGGCCTCCCAACTTCCTACGATTACGGACAGATGCGCACGAGCTGGCTGATCCATCTGGTCACCAACTGGATGGGCGATGATGGCTGGCTATGGAGGCTCGGCTGCCAGTCGCGCCTTTTCAACTTCATGGGCGATGCGACGGTGTGTAGCGGCACGGTGGTGGGCAAGCGCGTCGAGGGCCTGCAGCACATCGTCGATCTCGAGCTGGCCTCCACCAATCAGCGCGGCGAGAACACCTGCCCCGGCACTGCCAGCGTGATCCTGCCCAGCCGCGAAACGGGACCCATCGTGCTGCCGACACCGGAGCCCGAAACGGTCCGCCGCGCCGCAGGCATATTGGACGAGGCCTCGCGACGCGCGCGCAGCTGATCGAATGACGACAAAAAACAGGAGAGGTTCCATGCTTCATTCGCAGATCGCCGTCGCCCGCGAAGTGCGTGCGCCGCGGCGGCAAAAGGCGCCGAGCCCCACGCGACGGGGCGGCGACCCGGATAGTTCGGGGGGCGCGCTGCGCGGCAATGTCGAAGTCGAACTGATCCTGCTTTTCGCCGCCGTCGCCGAGACCCTGTCATTCACCAAGGCCGCCCAGCGGCTCGAGATCGATCAGTCGTGGCTCTCGCACAAGATCCGGCAGCTCGAGGCATCGCTCGGGTTGAAGCTCTTCGTGCGGAACACGCGCAACGTCGAACTGACGCCCGCCGGGCATGCCCTGCTCGATCCCGGCCGGCGTCTCGCCGAGGTCGCGGGGCATGCGCGCGACGTCGCCAACCTCCTACGCAGCTCCATGACCGGCATCGTCCGGGTCGGTGCCCTGCCATTCAGCTTCCCCGACAATCAACGCACGGCCATGCTCGACCGCCTGATGACCGACCATCCCGACGTCGAGGTCATCGTCATGAACGGCCCGACGCCGACGCTGATCGATCATCTCCGCGCCGGCCGCGTCGACCTTGCCTTCGTGTCGGCACCCTTCGACGACCGTGGTCTCGACAAGGTCCTCCTTCGGGAGAACCGCTATTGCATCCTGATGCCCGACGATCATCCGCTGGCCGCACTCCCTGTGTTGTCGCAAGATGACCTCAAGGGCGTCCAGGTGATCGTTCCGTCCGCGCATTTCAGTCCGATGGCGTACGAGATCTATTATCGCCCCGTACTCGACGCGGGAATCATCCCGGTTGCGGTTCCCGAGTTCCAGGGACCGGTCAATTACGCAACCGAGTGGAAGCTCCCGGTGGTGTGCACCGAATATGCCGCGGACCGGCGGATGGCACCTGGCTTCACGAAGCGACGGCTCGATTTCGTACCGTCCTGCAAGAAGTATCTCATCCGGCTTTCCAGCCACCGGACCGTGCCGCTAGGACATCTGTGGACCATTGCGGAAAACGACCGCGAAACGACGCCCTGTCGCAGCCAGACCGCTGCAGATCTTGAAGTGCTCGAAGGGTGAGCCACGATGCCCAACAGGCGTTCGGGCTGCCAGGCACGAGCAAGGCTGCCGACGCGTCGGCAAGCGACCGACCGGTAAGCGAGGTCGCAACGCTCAGGCTCGAAGCGGGCATCGCCGAAATCGTCGTCGACGCGCCGCCGGTGAACGCGCTCGGCCAGGTCGTTCGGGACGCCCTGATCACGATGGTCCGCTGGTGCGATGCCGAGCCGGCCATCGGAGCGATCCTCCTTCGCTGCGCAGGGCGCACCTTCTTCGCGGGGGCGGACATTCGCGAGTTCGGCAAGCCTCCGCTCGCCCCGAGCCTGCCTGACGTCGTGAACGAGATCGAGGCATGCGGGAAGCCGGTCATCGCCGCCATCCATGGGACGGCTCTGGGCGGCGGTCTCGAGGTCGCGCTTGCCTGCCATTACCGCGTCGCGGTGGGGACGGCGCGCATGGGGTTCCCCGAGGTCAAACTCGGCATGCTTCCCGGCGCCGGAGGCACCCAGAGGCTACCGCGTCTGGTACCGATGGAGGAGGCCCTCAAGCTCATGACGAGCGGCGCCCAGATCGGTGCGGCCGAGGCCGCATCGATCGGTCTGGTCGACCTTGTCGTCTACGGCGACCTCCGCACTGCCGCCTTCAGTGCCGCGCAGAAAATGGCGCGGTCTGCCGAACCGCCGCTGCGCACGTCGCACCGCCATGATGTGCTGGCCAAGGCGCGGACCGATCCTGGTATGTTCGATCGTTTTCTTGAAGCGAATGCCAAACGGTTTCGCGGGCTCGACGCACCGGCCGCAATCGTTGCCGCTGCGCGGGCCGCCGTCGATCGTCCGCAGGAAGAAGGCTTTGCTCTCGAGCGCAGCCTCTTCGTGTCGCTGCGAGACGGCGGCCAGGCCGCCGCCTTGCGCCACGTCTTCTTCGCCGAACGTGAGGCGGCCAAAATCCCAGGACTACCCGCAGACGTTCAGGGCCGCACCATCGATGCCGTCGGTATCGTGGGTGCAGGGACGATGGGCAGCGGCATCGCGATCAATTTCCTTCTCGCAGGCCTGCCCGTGGTCCTTGTCGATACAGACGAGGCGGCGCTTGATCGCGGCCTGAGCCACATCTCGCGGACAATGGAGCAGGGGGTCTCACAGGGGAGGATCGATTCCGTCAACGGTGAAAAAGCAGTGGCGCTACTCAGCTCGAGCCTCGATTTTGCCGCGCTGGCCGAAGCCGATCTTCTTATCGAAGCCGCCTACGAAACGATGGACGTCAAATGCGATATTTTTTCCCGTCTCGATGCGGTGGCAAGATCCGGCGCGGTGTTGGCGACGAACACCTCCTACCTCGACGTCGATAAGATCGCTGCCGTCACGAAGCGCCCACAGGACGTCCTCGGACTACACTTCTTCTCGCCCGCCAACGTGATGAAGCTTCTGGAGATCGTCCGCGCTGAAAAAACCGCAGACGACGTCCTGGCAACGGCGATCGCCGTTGCCAAACGCATCGGCAAAGTCCCGGTCGTGGCCGGGGTCGCCTATGGGTTCATCGGCAATCGTATGCTTCACGTCCGGAGAAAGGCGGTCGAAAACCTGCTGCTGGCCGGCGTGGATCTCTATCGTATCGACGCCGTCGTCGAGGCGTTCGGCATGCCGATGGGGCCTTTCAGAATGTATGATCTGGCTGGGCTCGATCTTGGCTGGTCGAAGGTCGCCTCCACGGGCGCGACAATCCAGGAGCGGCTTTGCGAGCGCAACCGGCGCGGACAAAAGACCAATGCCGGCTACTATGACTATGACGACAAGCGGCGCCCCAGCCCCTCGCAATTCGTGCGAGACCTGATCCGGGAATTCGTGGCGGAGCGCGGAGCGCCTCCGATGACCCTATCGGACGACCAGATCCGCGAGCGTTTGCTGTTCCCGATGATCAACGAGGGGTACCGCATTCTCGACGAAGGAAAGGCGTTCCGCGCCTCCGACATCGATACCGTCTGGATCAATGGCTATGCGTGGCCCGCCAGGACGGGCGGCCCCATGTATTATGGTGAGCAACTGGGGCTCGACCACATCATCTCCTCACTTGAAGGCATGGGCTTAGCCGACACCATCGCGAGCGGCCTTCGCTCAGCGGTTCGTTCGGCCTTTAGAGTCACCTGAACACATATTTTTGACGCAGAGCGATACTTGAAGGGAGTAAAGAAATGGAATTCTTGAACATCCCCTATGAATTTCTGGAAATGCGGATGGGCCTTATCGTCTCAGCGGGGTGCCTCGCAGTGACCGGACTGCTTCTGTACCTGTTCACCTGATCCCCTTCGACGCCGCCCGGACCAGATTAAACAGCAGCGCCTAGCGGTGTCAGGCGGCAGCAACAGGCTCGGGCACCGCCAATCGCCGAGGGAGCGGCTGTGGCCTGCTCGGAGCCGGCAGGCGTGCTTCAGTTAGTGGGCTTGAGCCCTGTGAGGCCGCGTCGGCACCCGTGTCTGCAGACAACCGCGTCCCTTATCAGACGAGGCCGGACGCCGACCAGATTGCCGGGGAAGCCTGACGAGCTCCCCCGCCCCTCCTACCGTAGCGCCCAGGGGGCGGTGTTCATCGACTTGCGATCCCGCCCGGCCGTGGCAATCGGATTGC
>Ga0302314_10011202_pt1 | contig 15663 bp, 15 predicted proteins | sample III_Palsa_N2_3_FD_200533 | JGI IMG/M metagenome (GOLD analysis project Ga0302314, IMG submission 200533) | Peat permafrost microbial communities from Stordalen Mire near Abisko, Sweden - III_Palsa_N2_3 | ecosystem: Environmental > Terrestrial > Soil > Palsa > Peat permafrost | place: Sweden...
AGGCAGCACTTTCGAGACCAGGAACACTTCGTCGCGCCGGCCCGCGATGGCTTGGCCGACGATGCTCTCGGCGGCGCCCGAGCCGTACATCTCCGCCGTGTCGATGTGGCGCATGCCGAGATCCAGACCGTAGCGCAAGGCATCGACCGCATCGCGCGGCGATTCTTCCGAATGCCAGGTGCCCTGGCCTACCACCGCGACGCGCGGACCCCCGGGACCGAAGACGCGCAGATCTATGCGCACGGTAAGTGGCGCACGGCGAGGCGGCTCACGGCGAGGCGGCTCACGGCAAGTGGCGCGACATGCGCAGGGCGGGCTCGCGCCCCTGGTAATAGCCTTGCACGACGTCGAGCGACTGGAAGCCGAGGCTTTGATAGAAAGCACGGGCTCCGCCATTGGTCTCGCGCAGCTCGAGATCGATGCGAAAAACCCCTGCCTCGATGGCGCTCGCCGAGAGCCAATCGATGAGTTGCCGCCCCAGACCTTGTCGTCGATGCTCCATGCCGATCGCCAGCAAATTGAGGTGCGCCACCTGATCGCCGAAATGCATGATGGCGAAGCCCGCGATCTTATGGTCGCGGCGGGCGATCAGCACGCAGCAATCCCGCCCCAGGATCGCGCGGCGCACGCGCGCCGGCGTCCACGACCACGAGAGCCCGTGCTCGATCAAGTCGCGCGACATCTCGGCGATCTCCAATGCGTCCGAGTAGCGGGCAAGGCCGAGCGTCGCGAGCTCGGACATCAGCGAGCCTCGTACTCGAAGACGGCGACTTGCCGGGTCGGGCTCATCACCGGCTGCGATACCGGTCGGTGGCCGAGACGAGCTCGTGTATGTTGCCGGGTTCGAATGCCGAATGGCCGGCGTCCGGCACGATGCGCAGATCCGCCTCCGGCCACACGCGATGCAAGTCCCAGGCGCTGGTCGCGGGACACACGATATCGTAGCGCCCTTGCACGATGGTCGAAGGGATGTGTCGAATGCGCGGCACGTCGTCGAGGAGCTGTGCCTCGCTGCGCAGAAAGCCGCGGTTCACGAAGTAGTGGCATTCGATGCGCGCTACGGCGAGGGCGAATTGGTCTTCGCTCCACTTGCGTATGTTGTCGAGGTTGCTGTGCAGAAAGCTGGTCGAGGCTTCCCATACCGACCAGGCGCGCGCAGCTTCGAGCGCGGCCCGCTGATCGGTGCCGGTCAGGCGCTGATGATAGGCGCGCAAGTAGTCGTCGCGCTCGTCGATCGGGATGACGTCGCGGTACGTTTCCCAGCAATCGGGAAAAATTTCCGAGGCGCCGTGCTGATAGAGCCAGCGGATCTCCGCGTAGCGCAGCAAGAAGATGCCCCGCAGCACGAGCTCAGTTACGCGCTCCGGATGGGCTTCGGAATAGGCGAGGGCGAGCGTGGAACCCCACGAGCCGCCGAACACCAGCCAGCGCTCGATGCCGAGGTGTTTGCGCAGACGCTCGATGTCGGCGACCAGATGCCAGGTGGTGTTCTCCACGAGGCTCGCACTCGGCCGGCTGCGTCCGCAGCCGCGCTGATCGAACACCACGATGCGGTAATGATGCGGATCAAAGAATTGACGGGCGCGGCGATCCGAGCCCGCTCCCGGTCCGCCGTGCAGGAACACCGCGGGCTTGCCGGCGGGGTTGCCGCATTCCTCGTAGTACAACTCGTGCACGTCGGAGACACGCAAGTACCCGTGCTTGAAAGGCTCGATGGGCGGATAAAGCTCGCGCCGCGCGGGGGCGGCGACGCGGGCGGAGAACGGTGCGGCCTGCGCCGCCGGGCGGGATCGCGATGCGGTTTTTCGCCCGGCACTGCCCAGGACCTTCGTCCGCTTTGCCGGTGGGCGCTTCGCCGGTGTGCCCTTGGAGGGGGTGCGAAGCGCCCTCGCCTGAACACGGGCTGCCTTGGGATGCGGATTTTTTTTCTTCTTCGTCATCGCGATGGTTCCTCGGATTAGAGCGCTCGCTGGACCAAAGGACCCAAGGGCCCGCCGCCGAGCAGATGTAAGTGCAAGTGGTAAACCTCTTGGCCGCTGTCCGGATTGCAGTTCAAGACCAGCCGATAGCCGCTCTTGGCGACGCCGTACTGCCGCGCCAAGTCGCGCGCGACGATGACCATATGGCCGATCAGCGATTCATCCTCGTCGGCGATGTCGTCCGTGGTCGGAATGGGTTTGTTGGGCGCGATGAGGATGTGTACCGGGGCGGCCGGGCGGATATCCAGGAATGCGATGACCCGTGAATCGCGGAAAACGATGGTGGCGGGCAGCTCTCCCGAGATGATTTTTTCGAAAAGCGTGGGCATCGGCGCTCTCGAATGCCATGAAACCAGAAAGATTAGCAGGAATACCGAGTGCATTATTGTTGCGGAGCACAATCGGGTGCAGGGATTGGCTTAGGGGCAGGCGGCAGGGGGAGGAGATCGGGTGAATGGAAATGGGAACGATTCTCATATACACTTTCTTCATGAAACTGACACATGATGCAGTCGCCAAGGACGGCGAAGTGCGGCTCGCCGACCTCGCCACCGGGACGGCTGCGCGCGTAGTGTCGGTGTCTTCGGGCGAGGGCGCCGCGCCGCTCGAAATGGGGCGCCGCCTCGCGGAGCTCGGCTTTTTGCCGGGCGAGCCGGTGCGCATCGTCGCTCGCGGATTGCTCTCCCGCGAGCCCCTCGCGGTGCGTGTCGGAACCGGCACGTTCGCGCTGCGCCTGTTCGAGGCCGCCTGCATTCGTGTTTGCCCGGAGCAGCCGCTACCCGGATAGGGCCATGGATGCCCTCTTGCGCCAAGACTCGAGTCCCTTGGTCGCCCTGGTCGGCAATCCGAACTGCGGCAAGACGGCGCTCTTCAACGTGCTCACCGGCAGCCGCCAGAAGGTGGCCAATTACGCCGGTGTCACCATCGAGCGCAAGGAGGGCTCGCTGCAGTCGCCGTCGGGCCGGCGCGTGCGCATTCTCGACTTGCCGGGTGCCTACAGTCTCGATGCGCTGACTCCGGACGAGCAAGTCACGGCGGATGTTTTGCTCGGACGGCGGGCCGGAGAGAGCGCGCCGGACTTCGTGGTCTGCGTCACCGACGCCACCAACCTGCGGCAGAACCTGCGGCTCGCGTTGAGTCTCAAGCGCCTCGGCCTGCCCATGGTGGTCGCGCTCAACATGACCGATATCGCGCGCCGCAAGGGCATCCTGATCGATGCGCGCAAGCTCGAGCAAGAGCTCGGCGTGCCTGTGGTGGAAACGGTCGGGGTCAAGTCCTCGGGCGCCAAGGGGCTCGTCGAGCTGCTCGATTCCTCGGCGCTGGCCGCGCCGCCCGCACCGCGCGCCGCCTGGCGCACGCCCTCCCCCGCGGATCTCGATCACGATCAGGCGGAGGTGCGCCGAATTCTCGGCATCGTGGGCGGCGTGCGCAGCGAGAGCGTCACCGTCAGCGACAAGCTCGACGCCGTGGTGCTGCATCCTGTGGCCGGACCTTTGATACTCGCCGCGATCCTTTTCCTGGTGTTCCAGGCGGTATTCGCCTGGGCGCAGGTCCCCATGGATGCGATCAAGGCGGGTGTCGGCGCGTTCGGCGCTTGGGTGGGCAGCGAGATGCCGCCGAGCCTTCTCAAGGGCCTGCTCGTCGACGGCGTGCTTGCCGGCGTCGGCAGCGTGCTGGTCTTTCTGCCGCAAATCATCATCTTGTTCTTTTTCATTCTGGTGCTCGAGGATTCCGGCTATCTGCCGCGCGCTGCATTCTTGCTCGACCGGGTAATGGGCAGCGTCGGACTGTCGGGCCGAGCGTTCATCCCGCTGCTGTCGAGCTTTGCCTGCGCCATCCCCGGCATCATGGCGACGCGCACCATCCAGAATCCGCGCGACCGGCTGGCCACCATCATGATCGCGCCCCTCATGACCTGCTCGGCGCGCCTGCCGGTCTATGCCTTGATCATCGGCGCATTCATTCCGCGGCGCACGGTCGGACCGGGACTCGAGCTGCAGGGGCTGGTGTTGTTCGCGCTATACATTCTGGGGGTGATCAGCGCGATGGCGGTTGCCTACGTGCTCAAACGCATGGGATCCCCCAAGCGCTTGCAATTCCTGATGCTCGAGCTGCCCGCGTATCACTGGCCGAACGTGCGCACGCTGCTCATCGGGCTGTGGCAGCGCGTGGAGATTTTCTTGAGCCGCGTCGGCACCATCATTCTCGCCTTGATGGTGATTCTGTGGGCGCTGAGCTCGTTTCCGGCACCTCCGCCCGGTGCGACCGGGCCGGCCATTCAGTACAGCATCGCCGGGCACCTCGGCGCGTGGCTTGCCGTGGTGTTCGCGCCGATCGGTTTCAACTGGCAGATCTCGATCGCGCTCGTGCCGGGGCTTGCCGCGCGCGAAGTGGCGGTGGGTGCCCTCGGCACCGTCTATGCGCTCTCTGCCACCGGCTCGGACGTGAGCGGTGCGCTCACGCCGTTGATCGCGCAATCCTGGAGCCTGCCGACGGCGCTGTCGCTGCTCGCCTGGTACGTGTTCGCTCCGCAGTGTCTCTCGACGCTGGCCACGGTCAAGCGCGAGACCAATTCCTGGCGCTACCCGCTCATCATGGCGGGCTACATGTTCGCGCTCGCGTACGCCGCCTCGTTCATCGCCTACCGGGCGGCGCTCGCCTTGTCGGGCTGATGCATGCAGCCTGGACCCAACGGATGAGCCGATTGCTCGACGCTGCTCTGGTCGCGGCCGTGCTCGCAGCGAGTGTGGTGTACGCGCTGTATGCGCTCGGACCGAAGTCGCTGCGGCGGCGGCTTTGCACCGCGCTCGCCGACCTTGCGGCCGGGGCGCCGGCGGCTTTGCATCTCGGCCGCATCGAGCGCCGGCTGCGCGCGGCGGCGGGCGGATCGGGGACTTGCGGCGGCTGCGAGAGCTGCGCACCGGCGCCGGGCGAGGTGCGCGAGGCCGATGGCAAGGAGATCCGCGTGCCCGTCGCGAACATCGGCAAGCGGCGCGTCGGCTAGCGGGCGCGCGGCCAGCGGCGCGCGGCCAGCGGCGCGCGGCGGATCATTCGCCGGAGAAGCGCGGCGCGCGCTTGCCGCGAAACGCCTGTACACCCTCGGCGAAGTCCTTGGTGTTGCCGAGCTCCTCCTGAAGCGAGGCCTCGAGCGCGAGCTGGTCTGGCAAGCGCTCCGCGGGCTGCTCGTTGAAGACTTGCTTGATGCGCTTGAACGCCTGCGTCGGTCCCTCCGCCAGACGGCGCGCCAGACTTTCCGCCTGCGGCATGAGCTCCGCGTCCTCGACGCATCGCCAGATGAGTCCCCAGCGCTCGGCTTCGGCGGCCGGCAGCGGATCGCCCAAGAGCGCAAGTCCCTTGGCACGCGCGGCGCCGACCAGGCGCGGCACGTGGAAGCTCGCTCCGAGATCGGGCATCAAGCCGAGCTTCGGCGCAAACAGCTGCACGAACGTGGCCGAGCGCGCGGCGAGCACGATGTCGCCGACGAGCGCGAGGCTCATCCCGGCGCCGGCGGCGATGCCGTTGACTGCCACCACCACCGGGACGGGCAAGTGATACCACGCGCTCACCATGGGATTGAAACGCTCGCGCATGCTGGCGCCGACGAGCTCGCCCAGGGTGCGGCCGGGCGTGTCGAAAAAATCGTCGCGCACCAGATCGGCCCCCGAGCTGAAGGCGCGTCCGCTGGCGCTCAGCAGCACGGCGCGGATTGCCGCGCCGGACTCGATGCGTTCGGCGGCGGCCCGCAGCTCATCGACCAGTTCGCCGTTGAGTGCATTGAGCCGCTCCGGCCGGTTGAGCGTGACGTAGGCAATGCGTTCCCGTTCCTCGAATCTCAGCGCCGTGAATTCCATGTGATCACCCTGGCATCGCGGATGCGCGAGTGTACCCCACGGCGCAGTCGGTCATAATGACCGCTCGTCAACCACCCGAGTGCAGATCATGCCTTTGCCCGCCCTACTCCGGAACCGCTTGCGTTTGCCCGTCGTCGGCGCACCCATGTTCATCGTCTCGACGCCCGCGCTGGTGGTGGCGCAATGCCAGGCGGGCATCGTCGGCAGCTTTCCCGCGCTCAATGCCCGCCCGTCCTCGCAGCTCGATGAGTGGTTGAGCGAGGTTACCGAGACGCTGGCGAGCCTCGAGCGCGCGAATCCGGGCGCGAAGATCGCACCGTTCGCCGTGAACCAGATCGTGCACGCGAGCAACGAGCGGCTGGAGCACGACGTCGCTCTGTGCGTGAAGCATCGCGTGCCGATCATCATCACCAGCTTGCGGCCCCCCGCGGAGGTGGTGAGCGCCGTGCATGGTTACGGCGGTATCGTGTTCCATGACGTGATCAACCGGCGCCACGCCGAGAAGGCGGCGGAGCAGGGCGTCGACGGCATCATCGCCGTGTGCGCGGGCGCCGGCGGGCATGCGGGCCTGCTGAGTCCTTTTGCGCTGGTCAAGCAAGTCCGGGAGGTCTACTCGGGGACCATCATTCTCGCGGGCGCGATGAGCACGGGCGCGGACGTGCTCGCCGCGCAGGCGATGGGCGCGGATCTTGCGTATCTCGGCACGCGCTTCATCGCCACCCTGGAGTCGAGTGCACCGCCCGGCTACAAGCAGATGGTGGTGGACAGCGGCCCGGAGGACATCGTGTACACCTCGCTGTTCAGCGGCGTGGCCGCCAACTTCCTGCGCGACAGCGTCAAGCGCACGGGACTCGATCCCGATCGCTTGCCCGCCGCGGACAAGACGAAAATGAATTTCGCCGAGGGCAGCCACGAGTTCAAGGCGTGGCGCGATATCTGGAGCGCCGGCCAGAGCGTCAGCGGCGTGCGCGAGGTGTTGCCGGTGAGCGCGCTGGTCGAGCGCATGGCCGCGGAGTACGAGGCGGCGCGCACGCGTCTCGTTCCGCAATTCTCATGAGCTGAAGCTGTTGCGTCTCGAGGCGGATCAACTGCCCGCAGCGCTCGCCCGAGGGCTCGCGAAGATTTATCTGATCTCGGGCGATGAGCCGCTGACGGCCGGCGAGGCGGCGGACGCGGTGCGCGCCGCCGCGCGCCAAAACGGCTTCACGGAGCGCATCGTGTTCTCCGTCGATCGCTCCTTCGCCTGGGACGAGCTCAAGCAAGCGGCGCGCGAGATGTCGCTGTTCGCCGAGCGCCGGCTGTTCGAGCTGCGCATGCCGAGCGGCAAGCCCGACAAGGGCGCGGCACTGCTCGCCGAGATCGCGAGCGCACCGCCCCCCGACGTGGTGTGTCTGCTCATCACCGGCAAGCTCGACTCGAAGACCTCCGATTCCGCCTGGGTGCGCGCCATCGACAGCGCCGGGGTGTGGGTGCGTGTGTGGCCGGTGGGACGCGCGGCGCTGCCGGCCTGGCTCGAGGCCCGCGCCCGCGCGCTCGAGCTGCGTCTCGCGCCCGGTGTCGCGCAATCGATTGCCGATCGGGTCGAAGGCAATCTGCTCGCGGCCAAGCAGGAGCTCGACATGCTGGCGTTGCTCGCGAACGGCGCGGCCATCGATGCCGATCTCGCCATGCGTGCGATCGGCGACAGCGCGCGCTATGACGTACTGCAGCTCGGCGAGGCCGCGGCCGCGGGCGATGCACCGCGGGCGCTGCGGGTGCTCACGGGGCTGCGCAACGAGGGTGCGGAACCCGCCCTGGTGTTATGGGCGCTGCTGCGCGAGCTGCGCGGCATGTACCAGGCTCGGGAGGCGCAGCGCCTGGGATCGCGGTCCGCGCCGAGCGCCTGGAATCTGGCGGCTCGGCCCTCGCAGAGCGCCCTCGGCCGACTGCGCAAGCTCCCGCTCGAGCGTCTTCTCGTGCAGGCATCGCGCACGGACCGGATCATCAAGGGCCTCGCCGTCGGCGATGCTTGGTCCGCCGTCACGGCGCTCGCGGCGGAGCTCGCCGGCGCTTTGCAAGGCACCCCGGATTCAGGCAGGGTACCCGTATGAATCCGATGGGCATATTCGGCGGTACCTTCGATCCGATCCACTACGCCCATCTGCGTACGGCGTTCGAGCTGCAGCAGGCGCTGCGCTTGAAGGAGATCAGATTCCTGCCCGCCGGCAATCCGCCGCATCGCGATCAGCCTGTCGCCGATGCGCAGAAGCGGCTCAAGATGGTCGAGCTCGCGATCGAAGGACAGCCGGGCTTCGTGGTCGACGATCGCGAAGTGCGCAAGGAAGGTCCGTCCTATTCGGTGGAGACGCTCGGCGAGCTGCGCCACGAATATCCGGACCGGAGCCTGTGCCTGATCGTCGGCATGGACGCCTTCCTGAGCCTGCCCAAATGGCACCAGTGGCGGGACCTTCTGCAGCTCGCGCATCTGGTGGTGGCGCACCGCCCCGGGTGGCGCGCACCGGGCATGGGGCCCCTCGGCGAGATGCTGGTCGATCGCGGTACGGGGCGAATCAGCGACTTGCACGAGCAGCGCGCCGGCTGCATCTACATCCATGCCGTCACGCAGCTCGAAATCTCATCCACCGAGGTACGCCAGCTGATTGCCATGGGACGCGATCCGCGCTTCCTCATGCCGGATTCAGTGCGTAAACTGATCCTCGACACTCATTGCTACGCCAAATCACGGACGCCCTAGTGCCCCTCGAGAAAAAGCCTTCCCGTACCAGAGCTACGAAAAAACTCGAGCACGGCGCTGAACACGGCGCCGCACCCAGGTCCAAGCGCAACGCCGGCGTGAAGGCGGCGTCGAAACAGGGCGCTGCCGCCCGCGGACCGGGGGCGGCGGCCAAAGTGCCGGGCAAGTCGGGCGCTGCGGGCAAGTCGGGCGCTGCGGTAAAATCAGGCGCTGCGGTAAAATCAGGCGCGACGCCCCGAGGGCGCGGCGTGCAGACACCGGCGGCGGCGCGCGCCGCACTCAAGGCCGTGATCATGGGCGCGCTCGACGACATGAAGGCGCTGGAAGTGAAAGTGCTCGACGTGCGCGGTTTGACCGATATCGCCGACTACATGGTGATCGCGAGCGGCACCTCCGACCGGCACGTGCGCTCGGTGGCGCAGCGCGTGGTCGAGAAGACCAAGGAAGCGGGGTACCGGCCGCACGGCTGCGAGGGGCTCAAGGACGGGGATTGGGTGCTGATCGACCTGCACGAGATGATCGTGCACATCATGCTGCCGCGGGTGCGCGAGTTCTACGGGCTCGAGAAGCTGTGGGACATGGGCGCGAAGCGCATCGCTCGCGCGTAGGCGCGGCACTCTCCCATGAAGTGCCGCCTCATCGCCGCCGGCACGCGATTACCGGACTGGGTGAACACGGGATTTCGGGAGTATCAAAAGCGGCTGCGCGCGCCGCTCGTTCTGGAGCTCGAGGAGATTCCCATCGTCACCTGCCGGCCGGGCGAGAATCCCGCACCCGCGATGGCGCGCGAGGGCGAGAGGATGCTGGCGGTGCTTGGTCCCAAGGATCACGTGGTCGCGCTCGAGGTCTCGGGTGCCTCGATGAGCACGGCCGAGCTCTCCACCTGGTTGAATGCGAAGCTGCGACAGGCTAAGCCACTCGCGCTGCTGATCGGGGGTCCGAACGGTCTCGCGCACGCCTGTCTCGAGCGTGCCGTCGAGCGCTGGTCGCTGTCTCCTCTCACACTGCCGCACACACTGGTTCGAATTCTGGTCGCCGAGCAGCTCTATCGGGCGATGAGCCTCGCCGCAGGTCACCCCTACCACCGGGCGTGAAGTCGCCGGCACGGGCGCTGCCGCGCCAACGCCGTAATGGCTGGCCCGCGTGCCGCGCGGTCACTATCCTTGCGCATGGCCACAGATTTCGTCTACCTTGCCTCCGCATCCCCGCGCCGCCGCCAGCTCCTCTCGCAAATAGGCGTTCATTTTCAAGTACTTAATGTCGACATCGACGAGTCCATCGCGGCCGGCGAAGCGCCGGAGCGCTATGTCTTGCGCCTGGCCGAGGCGAAGGCGGTCGCCGGCCTCGCGCGCCGCGCAGCGGCCCGCCGGCCGCAGGCTCCGGTGCTCGGCGCCGATACCGCGGTGGTAGCCGCCGGCGCGATCCTGGGCAAGCCCGCCGATCGCGCCGATGCAGAGCGCATGCTCGGGCTATTATCGGCGGGCACGCATGAGGTGTTGACGGCGGTCGCGCTGGCGATCGACGGCGGCATCATGTCGCGCTTGAGCCGCAGCGAGGTCACCTTCCGCGACATCACGCGCGCGGAGGCGCGGGATTACTGGAACACGGGAGAGAGTCGCGACAAGGCCGGCGGTTATGCGATCCAAGGTTACGGTGCCGTCTTCGTCTCCGCATTGCGCGGCAGCTACTCGGGCGTGATGGGTTTGCCGCTGTACGAGACGGCGCAGATGCTGCGCTCGGCGGGCGTGCCCTGCTGGCTCGAGAAGCAAGGGATCGCTGCGACCGATGGGCACTGAGATTCTGATCAACGCGAGTACGAACGAGGCGCGCGCGGCCCTGGTCGAGAGCGGCGTGCTGCAGGAAGTGTTCATCGAACGGCCCAATCACCGCGGACTCATCAGCAACATCTACAAGGGGCGAGTCTCGCGGGTGCTGCCCGGCATGCAGGCGGCCTTCATCGATATCGGCATGGAGCGCACCGCGTTCCTGCATGCCTCCGACATCCTCGATACGCGCCACGCCGGCTTGGGGCTCGAGACTCCGCGCAGCGACAACATCCGCGCGCTGGTCGCGGAAGGCAACGAGATACTGGTGCAGGTGGTTAAGGACCCGCTCGGCACCAAAGGCGCGCGGCTCACCACTTACATCACGCTGCCGTCACGGTTTCTCGTGTACATGCCGCAAGGCCGCGGAGTCGGCGTGTCGGCTCGCATCGAGAACGAGAGCGAGCGCGAGCGGCTGCGCAGCGTCGTCCAGGGGGGCCTCGAGCCGGATGAGGCCGCGGGCTTCATCGTGCGCACCGCCGCAGAGGACGCATCGCACGAGGCGCTGCGCGCCGACATGATCTACCTGCGCAAGCTCTGGGAGTTCGTGCGTCAGCAGGGGCTGCGCACGAGTCCGGGCCAGCTGGTGCACGCCGATCTGCCGCTGCACCTGCGCATTCTGCGCGACTTGCTGCGCCCCGACGTCGAGCGGGTGTTGATCGATCAACCGAACGCGCACCGCGAGATGCGCGAGTTTGCCGCGGCGTTCATCCCGGAAGCGTTGCCGAGGATCGAGCTGTATAGCGCGCAGCGGCCGATCTTCGAGCTGCACCACGTCGAGGAGGAGATTCAGAAGGCCCTCGATCGCAAGGTCTCGCTGAAATCAGGCGGCTATCTCATCATCGACCAGACCGAGGCGATGACCACGATCGACGTGAACACCGGCGCTTTCGTGGGACATCGCAATCTGGAGGAGACCATCTTCCGCACCAACCTCGAGGCCGCCGTGACCATCGCGCGGCAGCTGCGGCTGCGCAACTTGGGCGGCATCATCATCATCGATTTCATCGACATGGAGGAGCCGGAGCACCGCCGCCAGGTGATCCAGGCGCTGGAGAAGGCGCTCGGCGATGACCATGTGAAGACCAACATTTCCTCGGTCTCCCCGCTCGGGTTGGTGGAAATGACCCGCAAGCGCACGCGCGAAAGTTTGGAACATCTGCTGTGCCAGGCCTGTCCGACGTGCGAAGGCAGGGGGTTCGTGAAGACGGTCGAGACCGTCTGCTACGAGGTTTTTCGAGAAATAATGCGTCAGGCGCGCCAGTTCGAGTGTCGGCAACTGATGGTTCTCGCCCATCAGGACGTGATCGAGCGGCTGCTCGACGAGGAATCCTCGGCACTCGGCGAGCTCGAACTGGTGACCGGCGTGCCGATACGGCTGCAGACCGAAGCGCTCTACGGCGTCGATCAGTACGACGTCGTCCTGATGTAAGTAATGATCCTGCGCAGAACGTTCAAGGTACTGCTGGTCATCGCGGCGGGGTTCGCCGCGTTGACTTTATTGCTCATGCTGGCGCTGAAGCTCGCGCTCGATCGCGCGCCGCAGTATCAGGCGCAGATCAAGGACTGGGTCTACCGCCGCACCGGCTATCAGATCGCCTTCGCGCATGTCTGGCCGGCGTTCCGCTGGTATGGGCCCGAGCTGTACTTCGATGCATTGGAATTGCGCTCCCCCGACGGCCGCCGCATCCTCGCCCGCGCCGGCGGCGGGCGGATCGGCGCGGACATCTGGCAGCTGCTGCAGAACGGCAAGCTGTTCGCGCTGCGCGTCGAGCTCGATGCGCCCACGATTGCGATCCAGCGGCTGGGCCCGAGCCGCTTTGCGCTCGGCTCGGAGGTCATCTGGAGCGGGGAGCCGGGCTCCCTGTCGCGCCTCGCGTTGAACGAGCTCCCCGCGGGGACGCTGGTGATCCGCCGCGGTCAGCTCGTGATCCAGGATTGGAACGCGGCGTTGCCGCGGCTCGAGCTGCGCAACGTCAATCTCGACGTGACGCGCGCAGCGCGTTTCGCCTCGGCGAGCCTCTCGGCGCAGCTGCCCGCGCAGCTCGGAGGGAGCCTCAGCGTCTCGGGCACCGCCCGCGGTGCGGACCTCATCGCGGAGTTGCGCTGGAACGCGCTGGCGAGTGCGAGCGGGATGTCCTTTCCCGGCTGGCGCGAACTCCTGCCGGATTATCTGACCCGCCTCGATGCCGGCACCGGCGGGTTCCAGGCGCTGGTGAGCGGGCGCGGCGCCGATGTCGAGCGCGCGGACCTCCAGTTCAGCGCGAGCGGCGTCGTCGCACGGCTCGCCGAGCGGCCCAACGCCGTCATGGATCAAGTGAGCGGCGCGCTCTCGCTCACACACACGGCCGATCGATGGACGCTGGTCGGGCGGCGGCTGCGTGCCGTCTCTGCGGGACGCCAGGATCCCGACAGTGAATTCGAGGCGCGCTGGCGCGAGAGCGACACGGGCATGCTCGAGCTGCACGCCGAGGCGAATTACCTGCGGGCGGAGGCCTTGCTTCCCCTCGTCGGACTCATGCCGCAGAAGGACATTCGCGACCGGCTGCGCGATCTCGCTCCCACCGGCGAATGGTCGGACATGCGCTTGACCCTCGCGCGCGCCTCCGCGAACGATGGCTGGCGTTTCGACGCCCGCGCGAAGTTTCGCGACATGGGCTTCGCCGCGGTCGGCCGGGCTCCCGGTCTGCGCGGCCTGAGCGGCGCGCTCGTCGGCACCGAAGCGGCGGGGCACGTGAGCATCGACACGCAATCCGCGGTTTACAACTGGCCCGATCAGTTTCCCGAGCCCATAGCGCTGACGGTGCTGAAGACGACGCTCTACTGGCGACGCAGCCCGCAGGAGCTGCTCATGGCGACCTCGGATCTCGAGGTGAGCACGCACGCCGCGCGCGTGCACGCGAAGCTCGCGTGGTCGCAGCCTGCCGACGGGAGTTCGCCCGTGTTCACTCTGGCGAGCTCCATCGACGACGGCAATGCCGCCGATGCGCCGCTCTATTTTCCGCATCAGCTGCTCCCGCCGGGCGCGCTGCAATGGCTGAATCGCGCCTTCGTCTCGGGTCATCTCTCGCACGGCGATGCCGTGTTCCAGGGACCGGTGCGGCGTTTTCCGTTTCGCGACGGCGGGGGACTTTTCCTGATCCGCTTCAACGTCGATCATTTGACGCTCGATTACCGCGAGGATTGGCCGCGCATCGAGAATCTCGCGGCGCACGGCGAGTTCCGCAACCAAGGCATGAGCGCCAGGGTGACGAGCGCACAGGTGGGGGCGCTCAAGGTGGATTCGGCCGAGGCGCGTTTCGTCGACTTCAAGAACGGTGAGATGGAGGTGCACGCCGCTGCGCACGGCGACGCCGCCGATGCGCTCGGATATCTCGCGGCCACCCCCCTCGATGCGATGGCGGAGCACGGTTTCTCGAGCGTACAGGCCACCGGTGCCCTGCGATGCGGCGTGGACCTGTTCTTCCCGTTCAAACAGTTCGACGCGCGGCGCGTGCTCGTGCACGTGGATCTCGAGGGTACGAGCTTGCGCCGCCGCGGCGCGAGTGTCGCCGCGACGGACATCGCCGGCAGTGCCGATATCGACGGTGCGCAGGTGGTGCGCGCCGACGTGCGTGGGCGGGTGTTCGGCGGAGCTTTCCAGATGACGGCGCGCGCCCCGCGCCGCATCGGCAGCCTGCGTACGCAGCTCGATTTTCGCGGTACGTTGAACGGAGAGACGCTGCGCACCGAGCTCGGGCTGCCTGCCGCCGTTGCGATCGCCGGTCAAACGGATTGGCGCGGGGTGCTGCGCATGACGCCGGAGCCGGCGCGCGAGCGCTCCTTGCGCCTGTCGACGAGTCTTGCGGGACTCGAGCTCGGTCTGCCCGCACCGCTGCACAAAGCCGCGGAAGCCTCGCTGCCGTCGACGGTGGACATCCAATGGCCCGCGCCGAACGTGACGCAGCTGCGGGTCATCTTGGGCTCGCTGGTGCGTGCCGATGTGACCTTGAGCGACGATCCGAGCGGAATCAAAGTCGCGCACACCTCCGTTTGGTTCGGCGGCGCGGAGCCCCCCGCGGGGGATGCGGCGGCCCTCGGCATCGGCGGCGACGTCGACGAACTCGATCTGGCGGGGTGGCTCCAGCTCACCTCCGGCGCGAAGCCCGCGAAGCCGCTGTCATCATATTTGCGCTCGGCGAAGCTCACCGTGGGCAAGATCGACTATTTCGGGGTGTCCTTTCGCGACGTCACGCTCGGACTCGCCGCGAACGACGGCGGCTGGCGCATCGCGCTCGATGGCCCGACCGTGAGCGGCCGGATGTCCTTGCCCGGCCCGGACGATCCTGCGTCGCCGTGGGACCTCGAGTTCGAGCGGCTGAAGTTCGTGGATGCGGGGGGGGACGCCCAAGCGGGGGCCGCCCAAGCGGACGTCGAACAAAGGCCCGCGCTCGATCCGCGGACGATGCCCGCCGTGCGCTTCCATGCCGGCGCGCTCTCCTGGGGCGACCGGCAGTTCGGCGAGGTGCGGGCCACGGTCGTGAAGCTCGAGGACGGCGTCAGCCTCAAGGAGCTGACGGCGACGAGCGCGAGCTTCGGCGCGAACGCCACGGGCGAGTGGCGTGTCGGCGGCAGCCACCTCAAAGGCATCATCACGAGCTACGACGTGGGCGAGACGATGAAGCAGATGGGCTTCGCCGCGGTCATCGAGGCCAAGAGCGGCAATTTGGAGTTCGACCTGAACTGGCCGGGCGCCCCGACCGGCGAGGCGATGTCCGAGGCCGCGGGCCACGTGCACTTGTCGCTCGGGAAGGGCCAAATCGTCGGCCTGAAGCCCGGAGCGGGCCGGGTGCTCGGGCTCGCGAGCTTTTCCGAGCTGCCGCGGCGCCTGTCGCTCGATTTCAGCGACGTCACCGACAAAGGGTTCGCTTTCGACACCGTGCGCGGGGATTTCGAGCTGCACGACGGCAACGCCAACACCGATGACGTCGTGGTCAAGGGTCCGGCGGCGGAAATCGGCTTGATCGGGCGCGTCGGCTTGAAAAACAGGGATTACGACCAAACTGCAGTGGTGACGGGTAATGTGAGCAGCACCCTGGCGCTTCCCGCCTTCGCGGCGGGACCGATCGTCGGCGGCGCGGTGCTGTTGTTCACCCAAGTGTTCAAACAACCGCTTAAGGGCCTGGTACGAGGGTATTATCGAATTACCGGTACCTGGGATAATCCCATCGTCGAGCGGATCAAGAGCGCGGACGCCCCCACGGCGACCGCGGAGGCACCGAAATTATGAGTACTGT
>Ga0302314_10011203_pt1 | contig 15663 bp, 13 predicted proteins | sample III_Palsa_N2_3_FD_200533 | JGI IMG/M metagenome (GOLD analysis project Ga0302314, IMG submission 200533) | Peat permafrost microbial communities from Stordalen Mire near Abisko, Sweden - III_Palsa_N2_3 | ecosystem: Environmental > Terrestrial > Soil > Palsa > Peat permafrost | place: Sweden...
CTCGTATCCATCCGAACGTCCTCTTTATAGGAAAAACCGCATGCGGCGAAAGGCATGGGTACCATAAGAAAGATGCGGTTAAGAAGCCGTTAGTTTTACAGCAAGCCCGCCAATCTCTCGACCGCCCCGCGGATTTCGGCCGGCCCGGCCGCGGCAAAGCCCAGAATGAAACCCGGGCGCGGGGTCCCCAGGTAGAGCCGCGACAGCGGACGCAGTTCGACCCCGACCCGGCGCGCGGCCAGCGATATCGCGACATCGTCGCGGCCCGGCGGCAGATAGGCGCAGGCATGCATGCCGCCGTCGATCGGCCCGAGCGTCAGCCGTCCGCCCAGGCCCGCGACCGCATCGACCAGCGCCTGACGCCGTTCCTCATAGACCGTGCGCATGTGCCGGAGATGGCTGCCCAGATGGCCCTCGCGGATGAAATCGGCCAGCGCCGCCTGCGCCAGGGTCGCGCTATGGCCGTCGACCAGCGCGCGCGCCGCCACGAACCGCTCGGCCAGAGCCGGCGGCGCCACCAGATAGGCCAGCCGCAGCGACGGAAACATCAGCTTGTTGAAGGTGCCGACATAGACGACCCGGCCGGCCTCGTCCAGGCCCTGCAGGGCCGCGAGCGGCCGGCCCCGGAAGCGGAATTCGCTGTCATAGTCATCCTCGATGACGAACGCGCCGGTCCGCGCCGCCCAGGCCAGGAGCTGCAGCCGTCGCGACAGGCTCATCGCGACGCCGGTCGGGAATTGGTGGGACGGCGAGACATAGACGAGCCTCGCGTCGGGCGCCAGGCGCTGGCCGGCGGCGACATCGAGGCCCTCGTCATCGACCGGCACCGGCACGACCCGGGCCCCGGCCGCGCGGAAGGCCGCCGCCGCGGCCGGATAGCCCGGCTCCTCATGCCAGACGGCATCGCCCGGATCGGTCAGCAGCCGCACGGCGAGATCGATCGCCTGCTGGCTCGAGGTCAGCACCACGACCTGGTCCGGCGCGCAGGCGACCGCGCGGGTCGAGCCGACATAGGCGGCGATCGCCTGGCGCAGCGGCCGGAACCCGGCCCGGTCGCCGGTGGTCAGATGATCCGGCCCCGGCGCCCGCGCGGCACGCGCCAGCAGCCGGGCCCAAAGCTGACGCGGAAACAGGTCGAGCGCCGGCATGGTCGGCAGGAAGGCGCGGCCGACCGGCGCGCCCTCGCCGGCATAGGGATGCGCCATCAGCAGCCCGCGCTGCGACAGGCCGGACGCCGGCGGCAGATCGCGCCGTTCACGCAGCGCCAGGGCGGGAGCCAACTCCCGCTCCGGCAGAGCGCTGCCGACAAAACTGCCGCTGCCGTGGCGCCGTTCGATGAAGCCTTCCGATTCGAGCTGGTCGTAGACCGCCTCGACCGTGTTGCGCGACAGGCCGGCATCCTCGGCCAGCCGGCGGCTCGCCGGCAAGGCGGCGCCCGGCGCCAGCGCGCCGTCGAGGATCGCCTTGCGCAGCCGGGCATGCAGCCGCGCCAGCAGGGAACCGCCATCGCCGGTGCGCGCCAGCCCCTCCAGCAGCGGCATCGGCAGGCCGTGCGATCGTCGAGCCATGAGACCTCGAAAGTGGTTGGCCACGACGATGGAATGGGGGGTGTGGCGAGCACCACTATGGACATCGCCGCGCCGTCCGTGGCATGCCCGATCCGCCTGAGGCGATGCGCCCGATGCATATGCGGGCGAAATCGCTTAAGGTCGCGGCCGGATCCAGCAGACGGGGCAATCGGCTTTGAGCGAGCAGCGGGCACATTCCACGGACGGCGGCAGCGGCAGCATGGTCAAGATTCTGGCCGGCCTGTCGCTGGCGCTCAATCTGCTGGCCGGTGGCGCCTATATCGGCTCGACCTATTTCGCCGCCCACCAGGGCCGGCCCAACCTGATCGACCGGCGCTTCGCCGATCTCGGCGCCAAGCTGGGCGTGGACGCGACCAGCGATCCCGGCCTGTCGATGTTGCACCGTTCGATCAAGTTGGCGCTCGACGTCCGCCATCTCCGCAGCCAGCCGTTGATGGAAGACATCCTGGCGGAATATGCCAAGCCGGTCCCGGACGAAGCCCGCATTGCGGCGCTGCAGGATCGCGCGCTCGCGGTCCGCCGGGCGTCGGGTGACGAGACGCTGGCTGCCCTCATCACCTTCCTGGCCCAGGCTGCGCCGGACGAGCGGCAAAAGCTGATCGCGCTTCTGGCCGAGCGGAAGGACGAGGACACGATGCCGCTGCGGTTTGGCTTGTTGCCATAGGGGATCCGGAAAAATCCACCTCGGCATGGCCGTTTGGCCCTTGCCGGTTGCCGCTTCCAGCCGGGAGAAGGCTGTAGTTTTTATGATCGAGGCGGATATGGGCGACGATGATGGCGAGTATGTGTATGACGAGGCGACCGGAGAATGGCGTCCGGCCGGAGAGCTGGCCGCGCCCGGCAAGATCGATCAGATCGAAGTCCGGGATGCTGCGGGAAATATTCTCGCGGACGGTGATTCCGTCACCCTGATCAAGGACTTGAAGGTCAAGGGCGCGAATCAGACCCTGAAACAGGGCACGGTCATCAGGTCGATCCGGCTCACCGGCGACGACCAGGAGATCGACTGCCGCCACGAGGGAATCAAGGGCTTGGTTCTGCGCGCCGAGTTCGTCCGCAAGCGCTGAGCGGTACGGGCCTGCTGCCGATCACGCCGAGACCCGCTTCACCAGCCGCTCCAACGCCGCGTACACCGCCTCGGGCTGGGTATGGTGCAGCATATGCCCCACGCCCGGCAGCACCTGGAACCCCGCATGCGGAATCGCCCGCGCCAGGCGGAAGGCGTGGGCCGCCGGGTCGACGATCTTGTCGGCGCCGCCGGTCAGGATCTCGACCGGCACGGCGATCTGCCTGTAGCGGGTGCGCAGGCGGGCCACGTCGGCGTTGAGCGCCGCCAGATCCTCGGCATTGGCGCGTAGCTGCGACGGGCGCAGCGCCAGATCGATCGGGAAGTCCGCGAAGCCCGCCGGCACCGGCTCGGGCGCGAACAATTGGACGATGATGTCGCGCACCAAGCCGCCGGCCAGGGCGGGGGCGAGCGCGCGGCTCATCAGACTGCCGATGACGGGCGCCGCCGGCAGGCCCGCGACCCACAGCGTCGCCGCGCGCGCCGAATGGCTCCAGCCGGCCAGCACCAGCACGCCGGCGGTGTCGGCCGGAAATTCCTGGGCATAGGCCAGCACCAGCGCCCCGCCCCAGGAATGGCCGACCAGGATCGGACGCTCGACGCCGAGCTGGGCCAGCGCCTGATGCAGCTGCCTCGCCTGCGCCTCCGGCCCGGCCAGGTCGGCGCGGGGGCGCTCGCTATGGCCATAGCCAGGCCGGTCGAGCGCGATCAGCCGGTGCCGGGCGCCGACCAGCGGCGCGAAGCGGCTCGACAACAGATCCTCGACCATGCCGCCGGCACCATGGACGAACACGACCGGGCGGCCCGCCCCCGTCTCGATCCAATGCAGCTTGACCCCATCGACCTCGATGAACCGGCCGACCGGCGGATGGGCCGCCTCGACCCGGCGCGCTTCCAGCTCTTCGTCGGGCCAGAAGGTGCGGGCGAAATCCGCCATCTTGCGCGCGCCCTCCTCCGCCGCCAGCTTCCAGGCGTCGAGCGGATTGTCGCTCACAGCAGCCGGTCCAGCACGCGGCGATAGGCGGTCGCGGTCTCGATTTCGGCATCGTGTCGCCCGTCGCGCACCCGCCAGCGGCCGCCGACCATGACATGGCGCACCAGGTTCGTATTGCCGGCAAACACCAGCGCATCGACCAGCCGGTCGCCGCTGCGGCCGTAGGTCAGCGGATGGTCACCGTCGAGCACGAGCAGATCTGCGCGATGGCCAGGCTTCAGCGCGCCGATGCGCCGGCCGCAGGCGGCGGCACCGCCGCCCAGCGCGCGCGACCAGAGTGCGGCCCCGGTGGATTGCCCGGGCAAGGCCGCGACATTGCGCCGGAGCGTGACGAGCCGCCGGCCATATTCGAGCCAGCGCAATTCCTCGACCGGGCTGATCGAGATATGGCTGTCCGAGCCGATGCCCCAGACGCCGCCCCCGGCCTGAAACGCCTCGAGCGGGAACAGCCCGTCGCCCAGATTGGCCTCGGTCGTCGGACACAGCCCGACGACGGCGCCGCTGGCGGCGAGATCGTCCGTTTCCCGCACGGTCAAATGCGTCGCATGCACCAGGCACCAGCGCCGGTCGAGCGCGTGATGCGCCAGCAGCCATTCGACCGGGCGCGCGCCGCTCCAGGCGACGCATTCCTCGACCTCGCCGACCTGCTCGGCGATGTGGATATGGACGGGGGTCGCCGGATCGATCCCGGCCAGCAGGTCGGCGAGCGCGCCCGGCCCAACGGCGCGCAGCGAATGGGGCGCCACGCCGACGCGGAACTGGCCGTCGCCGGCGGTGACCCGAGTCAGGTCGGCGACCAGCGACAGGAACCGGTCGGTCGGCAGCACGAAACGGCGCTGGCCCTCGCCCGGCGCCAGACCGCCGAAGCCGCCATCCTGATACAGGACCGGCAGCAGGGTCATGCCGATACCCGAGCGTCCGGCCGCCGCGAGCAAGGCCCGCGACAGGGCCGCCGGATCGGCATAGGGCCGGCCGTCGGGCGCGTTGTGCAGATAGTGGAATTCGGCGACGGCGGTATAGCCGGCCTTCAGCATCTCGATCTGCAACTGGGTCGCGATCGTCGCCAGATCGTCGGGCGTCAGCGCCTCGGCGAAGCGGTACATGATCCGGCGCCAGCTCCAGAAGCTGCCGGGATCGCGCTCGGCCGCCTCGGCCAGGCCGGCCATGGCGCGCTGGAACGCGTGGCTGTGCAGGTTCGGCATGCCCGGCAGCACGGGGCCGTCCAGCCGCTCCGCCCCGGCCGGGTCGGCGCCTGGCTCGACTGCGGTCAGATCGCCGGTCGCATCGTCGACGGTCAACCGTACATCGCGCGCCCAACCCTCGGGCAACAGCGCGGACTCAGCAAACAGCACGGTCATTGACCCGATTTCTCCGATATGATCAGCCGGTAGAGCCTATGTCGGAGACGAGGGTGACGGCAATCTGGGACAGCATCTGGGTCGAAATCGACCTGGCGACGATGCAACCGCACGCGCCCTATGGCGCGATCCGCGACGGTGCGCTCGCCATCAAGGACGGGCGGATCGCCTGGGTCGGCCCGCGTGCCGACCTGCCGGACGCGCCGGCCCGGCTCGCCCACGAGGTGATCGAGGGCGGCGGGCGCTGGATGACGCCCGGCCTGATCGATTGCCACACCCATATCCTGTTCGGCGGTGAGCGCTTCCGCGAGTTCGAGCTGAAGCTGGAAGGCGCCAGCTACGAAGAGATCGCGCGCGCCGGCGGCGGCATCGTCTCGACCGTGGCCGCGACCCGGGCCGCGAGCGAGGACGAGTTGGTCGCCGGCGCCACGCGCCGGCTGAAGCCGTTCCTGGCCGAGGGCGTCACCACGGTCGAGATCAAATCCGGCTATGGGCTCGATCTCGACAACGAGCTGAAAATGCTGCGCGCCGCGCGCCGCCTGGGCAAAGCCCTGCCCGTCTCGGTCCGGACCAGCTTTCTGGGCGCCCATGCCGTGCCGCCGGAATTCAAGGGCCGCCAACCCGAGTATGTCGATCTGATCTGCCGCGAGATGCTGCCGGCGGTCGCCCGCTCCGGGCTGGCCGACGCGGTCGACGGCTTCTGCGAAAGCATCGGCTTCACGCTCGACGAGACCGCGCGGATCTTCGAGACGGCGACCGCGCTCGGTCTGCGGGTCAAGCTCCATGCCGAGCAATTGTCGGATCTGGGCGGTGCGGCGCTGGCGGCCCGGTTCGGCGCCCTGTCGGCCGATCATCTGGAATGTCTGGGCGAGGATGGCGTTGCCGCCATGGCCGCCGCCGGCACGGTCGCGGTGCTGCTGCCCGGCGCCAATTATTTCCTGGCCGAGACCCGGCGTCCGCCGGTCGCGGCCTTGCGCCGGGCCGGTGTGCCCCTGGCGCTCGCGTCGAACTGCAATCCAGGCTCGGCGCCGGTGCTGTCGCTGCTGCTGATGCTGTCGATGGGCTGCAACCTGTTCCGCCTGACGCCCGAGGAGGCGCTGGCCGGCGTCACGCGCGAAGCCGCCCGCGCGCTGGGCCTGGCCGACCGCGGCATGCTGACACCGGGCCTGCGCGCCGACCTGGCGCTGTGGGACATCGAGGCGCCAGCGGCGCTCGCCTATTGGATCGGCGGCAATCCCTGTGCGGCCGTGGTTCGGAACGGCTTGGTCGTGAAATCGTTTTCATAAGGCCGGTCGGACGCAGACCTGGCATAGAACATTGGTTCTGCCCGATTTTTTTGCTGAGTCCATAGCATCATGACGACCGACGCCGCGGCCGAGTCCCCGGTCGAAACCGACGCCGCGCCCGACGCTCCCGCGCCGACGCAGCTCCCGCCGCCGTCGTTGCGCCTGCTGCTGGATCTCGATTGCATCCAAGCCGCGGCGCTCGCCAAGCACGACCTGCTGCTGGCCCACGCACCAAAACGCCCGGTCGTGCGCCGGCTGCGCCAGGTATTCTGGGACACGCCCGGCCTGACCATCGGCCGCCAGGGCATCGGCTTCGCGATCGAGACGATCGGCCGTCGCAAGCAGCAACTGCTGCGCCCGATCGGTGCGGCGCCGACCGGCGGCCGCGTCCTGAACCCGGTAACCGCCCCGCTCGACGGCGAGCGGCTCGATCCGGCCCGGCTGGCGTTCTTGCCCGGCGTCGATGTCGGCCAGGTCGCGCGCCTGCTGCCGGGCGATCTGGTTCCGGTCTTCGCGCTCGACCTGCATCGCGCGGTCTGGCAACTGCACTGGGGCGAGACGCAGTTGAGCCTGACGCTCGAGCGCGCCCAGATCGAGGCCGGCGTCGGCAAACTCGAGCCCTGCCAGATCGAATTGGCGCTGCAGGCAGGTCCCGCCCAGGGCCTGTATGAATTCGCCGCCAAGCTCCATCATGGCATCCCGTTCCGGCTCGCGACCCACGATGCGGTGCAGCAGGGCTATCGCCTGGTGGCGGATGAGGATTGGTGGCGGGTCGAACCCGGTGCCGCCCCGGCGCTCAATGGCCATATGACCGTCGAGCAGGGCATCCTGGCGATCGGCCGCGCCGCGGTCGCGGACCTGCGGCTCGAAATCGCCGGCCTGGACGCCACCATGTCGGCGGACCAGATCCACCGCGCGCGCGTGGCGATGCGTCGCCTGCGGTCGGTCCTGTCGGTGTTCGGCAAGGCGCTGCCGGAGCAGCCGCGCCGCGCGCTGTCGCGCGACCTGTCGGCGCTGGCCGGCGCGCTGGGCCAGGCGCGCGAATGGGACGTGTTCGTCGCCGACACGCTGGGCCCGCTACTGGCGGCCCTGGGCGAGGAACGCGGCCTGAAGGGCCTGGGCTTCACCGCCGCCGTGCTGCGCGAACGTGCCGCGGCAGACGCGCTGGCCGCCGTGAATGCCGCCGATTTCATGGGCCTGTCCCTGCGCCTGGCCGCCTGGTTCGACGCCGGCCTGTGGCCCGAGCCGTCCAGCCCGGAGGCCGTGAGCCTGCTGGCCGAACCGCTCGGCCGCCACGCGCTGGCCCTGTTGAAGAAGGGGCACAAGCGCTTCCTGGCCGTCGGCAATCATCTGTCGGGTGCCAGCGTCGGCGAGTTGCACACGCTGCGCATCGACGCCAAGCGTCTGCGCTATATCACCGAATTCTGCCGCCCGCTGTTTTCGGGCAAGGCCGCCCGCCGCTATATCGCGGCCCTGCGCGATATTCAGGACATCCTGGGCACGCTCAACGACGCGGTCGTGGCGCGCGACCTGGCCGCGAAACTGACCGCCCAGGACGACAAGCACGGCGCCCGCACCGCCGGTCTGGTCGCCGGCTGGAGCGCCGCCGAAACCGAAGCCGCGCGCCGTCGCTTCGCCGAGGTCTGGCGCAAATTCGTCAAGGTGCCGCGTTTCTGGAAAGACCGCTGAACCACGACCGATGATCCGGCGTTTTCCGTTGCACGTAAGATGGTCTAGGCTGTGACGGTGGACAAAAGCGGAAAGCGGCGTCTGGTATGCTCACTGAGATCGTCTCCGATCTGGTCTGTCCCTGGTGCTATATCGGCCAGCGGCGCCTGGAGCGGGCCCTGCACCACGTTGGCGCGCCTGCGCCACGACTGCTTTGGCGCGCCTTCCAGCTCAATCCCGACATGCCGCCGGACGGCGTGCCGCGCCAGGCCTATCTGGCCGCCAAGTTCGGCGGGACCTTTCACGCCGACCGGATCTACGAGGCAATCGCCGAGGCCGGCGCCGCCGAAGGCATCCGGTTCCGGTTCGACCGGATCGAGCGCACGCCCAACAGCCTGGATGCCCATCGCCTGAAGCGCCATGCCCGCCGGCACCGCGCCGAGCCGGACGTGACCCTGCGGCTGTACCGGGCCTATTTCGAGGAGGCGCGCGACATCGGCGTACCGGGCGTGCTGGCCGATATCGCCGCCGAGGCCGGGCTCGACCGGGCCGAAGCCCGGCGCTATCTGGCGTCCGACGAGGATCGCCTGGCCGTGCAGACAGAGGATATCGGCGCGCGGCGCCAGGGCATCAACGGCGTGCCCTGCGTCGTCATCGACGGCAAATACGCCCTGTCCGGCGCCCAGGAACCGGAGTTTTTCCTGCCGTTGTTCGATCTGGCGCGCCAGGATCGTGTCCAGTCCGTCGCGCACGACGCCCATGCCATGACGCCCTGATGCGCCACGTCGGCTGGCTGCACAGAAGCATCTACGCCTGGCTGCTGGCGTTGGTCCTGCTCGTCGGCGTCTGGACCGCCTATACCGTCCAGGTCGAAGCGATCCGCGAGCGCTCGCTGCATGATGCCGCGACCAAGGCCGACGCGGTCAGCGCGGCCTATGCCCGCTTCGTCGGGGGCAATCTCGGGCTGATCGACAATGTCCTGCGTTTCATCACCATCTACGACCGGGAGAACGGCCTGGAAAAAACCGTGGCGCTGGTCAGCCAGCAGCGCCTGTTCGACGCGTTCCATGGCAACATCGCCGTTCTGGATACCGTCGGAAAGGGTACCCGGATCGACAAGGACGAGACCAGGCCGACGTCGCTCGCCGACCGGCCGTATTTTCAGCGGGCCGTGGCCGAGGCGGGCGGTGACAGGCTCGTCATCGGCGTCCCGGGCCCCGCGCGCAGCACCGGCTTGATGGTCCTGCCGTTCGCCCGCCCCGTCCGGGACATCGACGGCAAGCTGATCGGCGTGGTCGCGGCCTCGATCGAGGTGACCCTGCTGCAGCAGCCCTACGATCAAGAAGCACTGGGTCCCGGCGGTGTGGCCGTGATGATCGGCACGGAAGACCACATCATCCGCGCGCGGATCCCCCAGGGCATCGGTTTCGGCGGACAAACGACGACGGCCTCGCGGCTCTGGTCGGAACTGGACAAGATTCCGGGCGCCGGCAGCTATTGGCAGACCAGCCTCATCGACGGCGCGCAGCGGCTCTACGCCTACCGGACCCTGGCCGATTTCCCGATCGTGATCACCGCCGGCGTGGCGCTGGACGATATCATCGCCGAGAGCGCGCAGATCCGCAGCAATCTGCGCTATGCCGCCGGCGGCGTCAGCGCCATGATCGTGCTGCTGCTGTTCGGCTGGCTGCAGGAATTGGCGAGCCGCCGTGCGCTCAGCGCCGAGACCAAGCGCGCCGATGCCGCCAGCCGGGCGAAATCGGATTTCCTCGCCAGCATGAGCCACGAGCTGCGCACGCCCCTGAACGGATTGCTGGGCTTCGCCCGGCTGCTGCGCGGCGCGCCATTGGACGATCCGTACCGGCGCTATGTCGAACTGCTGAACGATGCCGGCAAGCATCTCTACGCGCTGATCAACGACATCCTGGATTTTTCCAAGATCGAAGCCGGCATGATGGCGTTCGAAAATACGGCGATCGAGCTGCGCAGCCTGGTCGATGGCGCGGTCGCCATCGCGGCGCCGGCGGCGGCGGAGAAGCGCCTGACGTTGGATTGCCAGCTCGACGACCGGCTCGACACTTTCGTGCGCGGCGACCCGAACCGGGTGCGCCAAGTCCTGCTGAACCTGATCACGAACGCGATCAAGTTCACCGCGACCGGCGGCGTCGAGGTCCGGGTCGTACCGGCGGACGGCGCGCGCGTACGGTTCGAGATCCAGGATACCGGCATCGGCATCGCGCCGGAGGATCAGGCGAAGCTGTTCCGCCGGTTCGAGCAGTTGGATCCCGGCACCAGCCGCAGCCATGGCGGCACCGGTCTGGGCCTGGCGATCTCGGCCAGTCTGGTGCGCCTGATGGTGGGCGAGTTCGGCGTCACCAGCCGGCTCGGCGCCGGCGCCACCTTCTGGTTTGAGCTGCCGCTGCCGGCCATCCCGCACACGGAATTGCATCTGGGCATTCTGGCCGATCGCGGCGAACCGCGTGACCGCACGCGCCGCCTGTCGATCCTGGTGGCCGAGGATGTGCCGATGAACCAGATGCTGATCCAGTCGCTGCTCGACACGCTCGGCCATCATTGCGAGATCGTCGGCGACGGCCAGCAGGCGGTCGAGGCGGCGGCCGCGACGCGCTACGACCTGATCCTGATGGATCTGCAGATGCCGATCATGAACGGGCTCGACGCCGCCCGCGCGATCCGCGCCTTCACCGCGCCGGCCAGCCTCGTGCCGATCATCGCGCTGACCGCCAACGCCTTCGCCGAGGATATCGCCGCCTGCAAACAAGCCGGCATGAACGACTTCGTCCCGAAGCCGCTGGATTTCGACCGGCTGGCCCTGACCATCGACCGTTGGGCCGAAGCCGTACCGGCGGAGACCTGAAGCCTCTGCCGCCTTTCACGGGATTTACCGCCGGCCGTGGGCCGATCTCTTGATCAGGACCGGGGTCGGCGGCGGTAATTTGGTCGGGCCGCCCGGCTGGGCCGCGGCCACGAATTCGGCGAGCTTGCCCAGCAGGCGCTTCACCGCGGTCACCCGGTCCTTGGCGTCTTCCAGATTGCGCATCCAGACCAGCTTCTGATCCGGCCGCACCTTCATGGTGCCGGCTTCCTTTTGAATAAGCTCGATCAGCTTGCCCGGATTGGCGAAAATATTGTTGCGGAAGGCGATGGTCGTGCCCTTCGGCCCGGCATCGACCTTCTCGACCCCGGCCTGCTTGCACAGGCGCTTGATCGCGATGATTTCCAGCAGATTATCGACCTCAGCCGGCAGCGGGCCGAAACGGTCGATCAGTTCGGCGGCGAAACCCTCGATCTCGCGATGGTCGACCAGGCCCGACAAGCGGCGATAGAGGCCCAGCCTCACCGACAGATCCGAGACATAGCCTTCCGGGATCAGCACCGAGGTGCCGAGCGTGATGGTCGGCGTCCAATCGTCCGAGGTCAGCGTCTCGCCCTCGGCGCGGGCGCGGGCCTCGGCGACCGCCTCCTCCAGCAGATGCTGGTACAGCTCGATACCGACCTCGCGGATATGGCCGGACTGCTCGTCGCCCAACAGGTTACCCGCGCCGCGGATGTCGAGATCGTGGCTCGCCAGTTGGAAGCCGGCGCCGAGCGTATCCAGCGTCTGCATGACTTCCAACCGCTTCATCGCGGTGTCGGTCAGCGCCCGGTCGGGCGGCACGGTCAGATAGCAATAGGCCCTGGTCTTGCCGCGCCCGACCCGGCCGCGGAGCTGATAGAGCTGCGACAGGCCGAACATGTGCGAGCGATGCAGGATCATCGTGTTGGCGGCCGGGATATCGAGCCCGGATTCGACGATGTTGGTCGCCAGCAGCATGTCGTACTTGCCGTCGTCGAACGCGGTCATGACGTCTTCGAGTTCGGTCGCCGACAGGCGGCCATGGGCGACGGCGACCTTGATCTCGGGCACGAGCTGGGTCATCGCCTCCTTGACCCCGTCCAGGTCGGCCAGCCGCGGCACGATGTAGAAACACTGCCCGCCGCGATTGCGCTCACGCAGGATCGCCTCGCGCACCACGACCGGGTCGTACGGCATGACGAAGGTGCGCACGGCCAGGCGATCGACCGGCGGCGTCGCGATCAGGCTCATCTCGCGCACGCCCGACAGCGCCATCTGCAGCGTGCGCGGGATCGGCGTCGCGGTCAGGGTCAGCACATGGACGTTGGATTTCAGCCGCTTCAGCCGTTCCTTCTGGGTCACGCCGAAATGCTGTTCCTCATCGACGATCAGCAGGCCCAGATGCCGGAATTCGACAGTCTTGGCGAGCAGCGCGTGGGTCCCGACGATGACATCGACCTTGCCGTCGGCCAGATCCTTCTTGGTCTCGGCCGCCTGCTTGGCCGGCACCAGGCGCGACAGTTGCTCGACCCGGAGCGGCAGTCCGGCGAAGCGCGACTGGAAATTCTTGAAATGCTGGCGCGACAGCAGGGTCGTCGGCACCACGACCGCGACCTGGACCCCCGTCATGGCGGCCACGAAGGCGGCGCGCAGCGCCACCTCGGTCTTGCCGAATCCCACGTCACCGCAGATCAGCCGGTCCATCGGCCGGCCCGACGCCATATCCTCCAGCGTCTCGTTGATCGCGTTCAGTTGATCGTCGGTCTCGGCATAGGGGAAGCGGGCGGCGAATTCCTCGTACAGCCCTTCCGGCGTCTGCAGCGTCTCGCCCTCGCGCACCTCGCGGGCGGCCGCGACCTTGATCAGCTGGTCGGCGATATCCTTGATGCGCTGCTTGACCCGCGCCTTGCGCGATTGCCAGGCGACGCCGCCCAGCTTATCCAGCACCGCCTCAGAATCCTCCGAGCCGTAGCGCGACAGGATCTCGATATTCTCGACCGGCACGAACAGCTTGTCGTCGCCGGCATAAACCACCTTCAGGCAATCATGCGCGGCACCGCCGACGTCGAGTTTCACCAGGCCGTCGTAGCGGCCGATGCCATGATCGGCATGCACGACGAAATCGCCGGCCGACAGGTTCGAGACTTCGGCGATGAACTTGTCGACGTTCGAGCGGCGGCGCGGCGGGCGGACCAGCCGGTCGCCCAGGATGTCCTGCTCGCTGATCAGGGTCAGCTTGCCGCTGTCGTAGCCATGCTCCAGCGGCAGCACGACCAGGCCGACACGTTTCGGCGACAGCTGCTGCAGATCGCCCCAATGCGCGACCCGCTCGACATCGCGGATGCCGCGCTCGGTCAGCACGCCCTTCATCCGGTCGGCGGCACCCACAGTGAAGGCGGCGATGGCGACCTTGCGGCCGGCGGCCTGCAGCCCGGCGATCCGGTCGCGCACGACCTCGAACACGTTGATCTTGGGATTGGCCCGCGCCTCGGCGAACGACAGGCCCGGCCGGGCGCCGGCGTCATACGTGCCGGCCGCGGCCTCCGGCGGCGGCGCGAAGGGCGTCACCTGGGCGACGGCGCGGGTGGCCAGAATCCTCGCCCATTCCGCCTCGCCGATGAACAGCTGATCCGGCTTGACCGGCTTATAGACCGTGGCCGCCTCGGTGCGCTTGGCGCCGGTGAAGCTCTGGCGCGCGGCATAGAACTCGGCGACCGTTTCCAGCCGCGTCTTGCGCACGTCGTCGGCCTGATAGTCGTAGCTGAGCGCCGCGCCCGGCAGATAGTCGAACAGCGTCTCCAGGCTCTCGTAATAGAGCGGCAGCCAATGTTCCATGCCGACATGGCGCCGGCCGTCGCTGACCGCGACATAGAGCGGGTCGTCCATGCCGGCGCCGCCGAACTGGTCGCGATAGCGCGAGCGGAACCGGCTGATCGCCTGCTCGTCCAGCAGCACTTCGCTGACCGGCTTCAGGCTGACGCCGTCCAGCTTCGCGGTCGTGCGCTGGGTCATGGCATCGAATTGGCGGATGCCGTCGATCTGGTCGCCGAAGAAATCGAGCCGCAACGGTTCTGTCGCACCGGATGGGAACAGATCGACGATGCCGCCACGCACCGCGAACTCGCCGGCCTCGCGCACCGTATCGGTCCGGACATAGCCGTTGGCGCCCAGGAACGACAGCAGCCGGTCGGTCGCGATCCGACCGCCGACCTTCAGCGTCAGCACGCGCTCGCGGAAGATCTTGCGCGGCGGAATGCGCTGCATCAGCGCGTTCATGGTCGTCAGCACGATGCGCGGCCTGACACCGGCATCGTCGGCGAGCCGCGTCAGCGTATCGATGCGCCGGCTGATGATCTGCGGATTGGGCGAGACCCGGTCATAGGGCAGGCAATCCCAGGCTGGGAAGACCAGGACCTCTATCTCGGGCACGAAGAAGGCGAGCGCCGATTGCAGCCGATCGACCCGGCCGTCGTCGCGACAGACATGCAGGAGGGTCTTGAGGAAGCCGCCGGCGACCAGTTGGCCCAGCGTCTGGGCGTCGTGCCCTTCGGGCGCACCATGGATCAGGGTCGTGCCGGGTTTCGCCAGCAGTTGATGAAGCGGCAGCACGGGTGCTGTGACCCTCGTCTCAGGCCGAGCGGGCGGTATAGCGGAACGCGCGCAGCGACCGCATGACGGGGGTATCGAGTTCGGCCGGCGGCTCGGTGTGGCCGGTCATCCAATCCCACAGATCAGCATCTTCCTGCTCCAGCAGGTGCTCATAGCAGGCAAGATCGGCCGGCGAGAACCCGGCCAGGCTGGCTTCCGCGAACGAGCCCAGCAGCAGGTCGGCTTCCTTGGTGCCGCGGTGCCAACTGCGGAACAGCAGCCGCTTGCGACGCTCGTCATCGGTCAGGGACATGAATTCTCTCCGCGTCACGGGATAGGCTGCGTCAGATAGCATGGACCGACCGCGCGCCGTGTCCGCAGCGACTGCGTATCAGATAGTTCATCCGCGAGGGCGGTGAAACGGCGATATGGTTCGTGCGGTGAAAAATGCCAGGCCGCCTCGGCCGAATTGACTTTTTAGTCGTTGTGAACGAAGTATCATGTACGCAACTTGCGTACACACGGGGCGCATTATGGAAAGCAAGTCGGTCAACTTTCGGGAACTGCGGGAGAATCTGTCGGATGTGCTACGGCAGGCAAGCCTCGGCGCCGAATTTACCGTCATGTCGCGTGGCAAAGTGCTGGCCAAAATCGGGCCCCCACCGAATGCGGGACGCCGCCCCATCGGCCTGTTACAGGGCCAGATCCATATGGCGGACGACTTTGACGAGACGCCGGCCGATTTAATCGCCGCAATGGAAGGTGGCGAAAGCGACCGATGAGGCTGCTGTTCGATACCCACGCCGTGCTGTGGTTTCTGAGCGCCGACACCCGATTGGGAGCTGCGGCGACCACTCTGGTCACCGATCCGGACAATGACGTCTTCGTCAGCATCGCGTCGCTTTGGGAGATCACGATCAAAAACCGGATCGGCAAGCTCCAGGCCGATATGGTCGCGGTCACCGACGCCATCGCGGGCGCGGGACTGACTTTGCTCGACCTGAAGCCGGTGCATCTGACGACATTGCAGCGCCTGCCCGTTTTTGCCGACCATCGGGATCCGTTCGACCATCTGTTGATCGCACAAAGCCTGTCTGAACGACTGACGTTCGTTTCGAACGACCGGCATGCCCCGCGCTATGGTATCGACCTCGTGCGATGCTCCTGATCGATCGGTAACCAAAGCCCGTGCGCCCCGAAATCCTGTTTCCGCTGTTCGCCCCGGTCACCTCGCTTAAGGGGATCGGCCAGCGCTTC
>Ga0302314_10011205_pt1 | contig 15662 bp, 12 predicted proteins | sample III_Palsa_N2_3_FD_200533 | JGI IMG/M metagenome (GOLD analysis project Ga0302314, IMG submission 200533) | Peat permafrost microbial communities from Stordalen Mire near Abisko, Sweden - III_Palsa_N2_3 | ecosystem: Environmental > Terrestrial > Soil > Palsa > Peat permafrost | place: Sweden...
GCTGCTCATACAACCTGATCGCGGGGTTCGTGGCCACCGCGTGCAGGAACGGGATCTCACCGCGCGCCCGGATGCCCGCGCCCACCGCCCGGATCAGCCGGCTGGCGAGCCCGTGGCCGCGCCAGGCATCGTCGGTGCAGACCGCGCTGATCTCCGTCCAGCCTTCCGGGTGGAGCCGCTCCCCGGCCATCGCGACCAGCGTCCCGTGGCGGCGGATGCCCAGGTACAGGCCGAGCTCGAACGTGCGCGGAAGGAACGGGCCGGGCTTGGTGCGCGCGGTGAGGTCGAGCATCTCCGGCACATCGGCGCGGCCAAGCGGCACCGCCTCCGGATCGGCCGCGACCTTAAGGTCATCGCCGGTCATCTGCACGCCCTCGCCGATCATCACGACCTCCCAGCCGGCCGGCGGCGGGACCCGGATGCCGGCCAGGGCCAGTTGCGCCCCTGGCCCGAGCAGAGCCGCGGCGTCCGCCCAGTCGGACTCGTCCGGCTCGTCGGGGAAGGCGACAAACGGACAGACGTCGACCGGGTAGCGCAAGACGTTGCCGCGCCGTTCCGCGAACCGGGCATGGGCACCGGTCAGCGACGAGAGCACAGGGTTGTCGAGCGGATGCGTCACCGATGCGCCTTTCAGCTTTAGGGTTAATCCCGATCGGAATTATATAGTTCACCCCAGCGCGCCTGGCTGCTTAACGGCGGCGGAGGCCGCCAGTAGGCTGACGACCTCTGAGGTGACCGCGACCTGCTTAGCCGCGTGGAGGAGGTCGTCGACGGCTGGCGTCACTGAGTTCGGGTCCCTTTCCGGCCGGCGGTGGTGATCCACACGTGCGTCCCGGACGCCCCGGGATAGCCTCGATGGTATGGCGGAGATGACGACGGTAGCGGTCGAGCGGCGCTCCGCCCGTGCGATCTTGATCGATGACGAGGGCCGCTTGGTGCTGATCAAGCGATCCAGGCCGGGCCGGGAACCGTATTGGACGACGGCGGGCGGTGGCGTCGAGGACAGCGACGCCTCGATCGAGGCCGCGATGCACCGCGAGCTCCTCGAGGAGCTCGGCGCCGAGGCGATCGGTGCGTCGCAGGTCTTCCTGGCTAGTTTCCGGTCGGCGACGGGCCTGCACGTGCAGCACTTCTTCGTTACGCGACTGGTCGGGCTGGACCCTGCGCTGCGGACCGGGCCTGAGTTCACCGACCCGTCTCGTGGTGCCTACGATCCTGACCGAGTGGACCTGCGAGGAGACGATCTAGTCGACGTCGACCTGCAGCCCCCGGAGCTGAAGGCGTTCATCCTCGCCAACCGTGAAGCCCTGCTCGCCGAGGCCGGCCTCGCCCTATAACTCCGGTTTGCGTCCTCTATCGTCGCCGCGGCGATGGCGGCTTCGCGCTCCCGCCGGGCGCGGCGGACCGGGCGCTTGGCGTCATCGCCCGGTGATCGCGAAGACTTTTGTTACCGGGATGTCTTTTCGCTCGGCACGAATTGTTTACGCCAGGAAAAAAGTCTTCACGATCATGCCCGTGCGATATCAGTCGGCGGACATTACGGAAGGTGGATCCATGAGGCTGTTCCCGCGCCTGCTCGCACCCAAGACCATCGCCCACGCGCACTGCGACCTGCCGTGCGGCGTCTACGACCCGGCCCAGGCCCGGATCGAGGCCGACCAAGCTGGCCGGGGCGGCCGGCACCAAGGGCACCGCCGACCCGGCCGTGGCCGACCAGTTGCTGGCCAAGATCGAGGAGATCAGCAAGATCTTCTGGGAGACCAAGCAGAGCTAACCGCGTCGGCCGCCGCCTCACCGCACCGTTTGCGGTGAGGCGGCAGCCAGGCTGAACTTGGGGAGCTTCCGGCTCCCATTCAGTCGAGCTTGTCGGCGAAGCGGTTGCGCGCTGTCTGCCGGGAGACGCCAAGGGCGTCGGCGATCCCGTTCCAGCTACGGCCCCGGGCACGGGCCGCCGCGACCCGTTCCGCCACCAGGGCCTCGTCCCGGCGGATCTGCTCAGTCGCCGCTGCTATCGCCCGCAGGTCGGCCAGGTCGGCCAGGTCGGCCAGGTCGGCCGCGGTGGCCGTGGCGGGGGCGAGGTCATCGGCCGGTCGCTCGAAACGGCGCGCGGCGTCCTCTTTCCCCGTTTTCGCATGCTTCCTATAGTCCCCGTAGCCCGATGAGCGAGTAGAACGTGGGCCGTAGGAGGATGCGAGGCGCTCCATGAAGTGCAGGCGCTCGAGGTGGCGCTCCATCTCCAGGGCCGCGCCGTCGGCATCCCAGGCTGTCAGCTGGCGCAGCAGCCTGCGGCGGGAGCTCAGGATGATCCCGTCGGCGGCCGGCCCGACGGTCATGGCGAGATCGTGCAGCCGCCCGGTGGCCGAGCTCACCAGCCCGGCCAGGTCGGAGTCACCGGTCACGTCGCCCAGAATGGCGAACAACTCCAGGTGGGCGGTGGCCTTGCGCCCCCAGTCCGGCCGGGCCGGCAGACAGGACGCCTGGTCGACGCTGGCGTGCAGGGCGTTCAGGTGCTGCGGGGTCATCCGCCTGCAGGCGATGTGGGTGGCGTCCGACAGCAGTGAGATCGTCGCGTCTTCCGTCATGGGGACATCATCACGTGTTCCGGGTGCCGTGTCGGCAATGCGAGCGGCCAACTTCGCTACCGGCTAGCAGGTAGCCGGCTGGTCGGGCGGTCCCCCGGGGAGCCTCAGACCCGGTGCGGGGGAGGCACGAGCAGGCCGAGAGCACGAGCCCGGTCCACGGCGTCCGCACGGCGGTGCGCGCCGAGCTTCTCGTACACGTGCCGCATGTGCGTCCGGACCGTGTTGGCCGACACGGACAGCTGGCCGGCGATCTCCGGCGCGGACAAGTTGGTGGGCAGGTAACGCAGGATCCTGGTCTCGCTGTCGGTGAGCGGCTCAACCAGCCGGCCGTGGTCGCGGGGGAGCGCGATCCCGCCCGACCTCGCCATTCCCTCAGACCCGGCCCTTCCTGGGGCCAGCAGGCGGAGAATCTCCGAGATCAGCGCGGCGTGCGCGGCGCAATGCCGGGCGTGGCGCCCGAGCAGTCCCGGCGCGGGATGAAGGACGAACGCGAGGACCGCGCCGTCGCGCTCGGCGAGATCAAGCGCGTGCTCGAGGGAACGTCCGGCCGCGGCCTCGTCGCCGAGGGCGTCGCGTGCGATCGCGTCAAGCAGGAAAGCCTGAATCGTCCAGCCGCCATTGGTCAGCGGGTGGGAGCCGTCCAAGACGGGTGCGAGCACGGCGATCACGGCCCGCGGGTCGTCCCGCATGAGCCGCAGCGACGCTACCACCAGGCGCATCTCGCCCCGTTCACGCTGTTCGCTCAGCTCGGCCAGGGCGCGGTCCGCGCGGCCGAGCTTGCCAAGCCGCGTCAGGACCTGCAGCAGGTGCGCTTGCCTGAGCACCGCGGCGGGGTGCCCGGGGGCGAGCAGCGCGGCCAGCGGCTCGGCCGCCTCGAATGCGGCCAGCGCCTCAGCGTCACGGCCACGCGCGAGCGCGAGCATCCCGCGAGCCTGGCCGAGCAGTAGGCCGACGGCGGGCTGGAGCTCGGGCCGCAGCGCCCGCTCGGCCTGATCAAGCAATGGCCCTGCCTCCTCCAGCCGCATTTGCCATACCCTGGTGGCCCCGAGAGCCAGGTAGCCGACGGCAACGGCCGGGTCCTCCGTCCAGCCGTGCCGCCGCGCCAGCTCGGTCGCCTCCGTGCTCCGCTCCACCGCCAGCGCGAACGACCGGAAGCTGGCCGCCCACGCGCTGTGCGCCAAGGCACTGGCCTCGAGGAACGGCCGCCCGATGCGGCGCGCCAGGGCGACGGCAAGCTCGAGATGCCGCTCCGCCTCCTCCGCGCGAAGCGACCACAACTCGGCCATCCCCAGGCTGACCAGCGTTAGCGCCCGCAGATCGTCGCCGACCGCGGTCACCGGCGCCGCGGTGTCGGCCGGCTCGGCGGCCTTGGCCGGGGCCAGCAGCCGCTGCGCCCGGTCGGCCGCGGCCGGCAGGTCACCACGGTGAGCGGCGACGGTCAAGCCCGCGATCGCGAGCACGGCCGCGAAGCGCCCGCGCCGGTCCGCGGGAACCGACGCCGATCCCTCGCCAGCGAGGGCCAGCTGCCGCTCCGCCGCCGCCAGCGATCCGCCGGTCGCCTCGTCGCTCGCCATCAGCGCGGCCAGCTCCGCGTCGGCCGTTGTGGCGCCGGCCGGGAACCCGGCCACGAGCTCGCGCACGGTGGCGCCCTGCCCGTCGAGGGTGAGGGCAAGCAGGTGGTCAGACAGCGAGCGAACCGCCAGCTCCCAGTCCGGCGCCGCCTGAGCGTGCCGGACCGCCTCGACCACGTGCCCGTGCTCGGCGTACCACCGCGCGGCGGCGCGATGCAACGCGGGGAGCTCGCTCGGCGCGCTGCACCGCAGCTCGCGCTGGAGCAGTTCGCCGAAGAGCTGGTGGTAGCGGAACCAGGACCGGCGCGCATCGACCGAGACCACGAACGCGCCCGCCTGTTCCAGCTCCTGCAAGATTCGTTCCCCGCCTGACCCCCCGCTCAGGAGGTCGGCCAGCGGGCCGCTGACCTGCTCGAGCACCGAGGTCCGCAGCAGCAGCTGCCGAACCTCCTCCGACTGCCGGTCCAGCACCTCGGCCAGCAGGTACTCGGCGACCGTGCGCTCGCTGCCGGAGAATTCGGCCGCGAACCGCTCCGGATCCGGATGCCCCGCCAGCGACAGCGCGGCCAGCCGCAGCCCGGCCGCCCAGCCCTCGGTCCGCTGGTGCAGCAGCGCCAGGGCCGAATCCGGCAGCACCACCGCGGCCGCCTCAAGCAGCGCCCGCGCCTCCTCGAGGGTGAACCGGAGGTCGGCGGCCCGGATCTCGGTCAGTTCGCCCTCCAGCCGCAGCCGGTGCAGGCCAAGCCGCGCCTCCCGGCGGGTGGCGAGCACGAACCGCAGCTCGGCCGGCCCGCGCGTGACCAGCAGCTCGAGCTGACGGAGGGCCTCGCTTGAGTCGAGTTGGTGCACATCGTCGATCACCAGCCAGATCCGGTCCGGCAGCGCGCCCAGATCCGCCAGCAGCCGCTCGGCCACCGCCCAGCCGTCCAGGTCCGGCGCGGCCGTCGACGCCCGCACTAGCGTGGCGCCGACCGCGGTGTCTCGCAGCGCGCCGGCCACCGAGGCCCAGAACCGCCGCTGGTCGCTCTCCCCGCCCTGCACGGAAACCCACGCCGCGCGGTCGGCCAGCCCCGCCGCGCCGATCCAGGACCGCAGCAACGAAGTCTTGCCGCTCCCGGCCGGGGCCGATATCTGGGTGACCCGCGCGGCCGCCCCGAGCCGCGCGAACAGCCCGCCCCGGCAGACCAGCCCGCCGCCAACGACAGGGGCAGGCACGAGCTCGGCATCGCCGGTCGAGGCTGGGTCAGCAGTTGTCATGACGCTCACGGTGAGACGAAGGCTTCACTATGCGTGGTGCCAACAATCGTCTAGGTAATCGCCCCCTGTCTCCCCGGCAGGCATCAAGACCCGCCTACCGGCTAGCAGGAGGGCAGATCATCAGGATGTGGAACGGGAGCGTGCTTCGCCCCGCTGACAGCAATGGGCCGGGCAGGCGGAGCCACGCGTCCGTTCGGGATCAAAGGACTTCGGGTACGGGAAGTACTACGTGATCAGCAGGCGCACTAACCGCAACACCCTGACGGAGGTGCCGACCATGTCGACGGACAAGCAAAAAGAGGCTGCACGACACAACATCGAGAAGGCCCGTGAGGTCCAGAGCGAGCGCGCGCGCGGAGAGGACATCCCGCGCAGTTCGGAGGGCTTGAGCACCGCGGAGAAGGACCGCCTGCCCGAGGCGGAGTTCGCCTTCCCGGCCGAGCGCAAGGAGCCGCTCAGCGACGCCGCCCACGTGCGGAACGCGATCGCGCGGTTCGACCAGGTGGAAGGGGTCACCGACGAGGAGCGGGACCGCGCCTGGCAGCGAATCCGGGCCGCGGCGGGCAAGTACGGCGTGCACGTCGCGGAGGAGGACTGGCGCGATCTGTCCTCGGGCGGGAACGACCGCCGCTTACGGGACGGCTCCCCGGCGGAGCAGCGCGGCGGCCGGCTCGCCCGCCAGCGGGCCGTTGCGGTCCGGCAGCTGCACGATGATCGCGTCCTGGTGGAGGGCGGCCCAGATCAGGCCGTCCTCCAGCGGCACCTCGGTGCCTTCCGACTCGCCGACGAGGAACTCGGTCGGCTGGCTCCCGATCCGGTAGCTCTCGCCCGGCAGGGCCGCCGCGGCCACGTCCGCCGCCAGCAGCAGCACCGCGACCTGCTGCTCGGCTAGCTGCTCGGCGACGGCCGCGATGCCGCGGACCGCGGCCGGGGTCGTTTCTTCGGCCCGCTCGGCCACCAGGTCGCCGACCGCGCTGATAGCGGCCGCGGTGATCTCGTCGAGGGCGGCGCCGATGGCGGCGCTGAGGTGATCGTCGAGGCCGTCCGGCTCGCGGCCGCCGGCGATGGTGGTGATCGGCCCGATCGAGTCCGGCAGATGACCCGCGACGGCGTCGAGAATGTGCTGATCGCCCGCGCCGAGGACGACGTGCGCGCCCGCGCGTTCCGCCGCCTGGGCCACCCGCCCGGCGATGAACTCGGCGTTCGCCCGGCCGCCGCTCTCGGGTTCGCGGTCGGTCAGGTGGCGCTCGCCGTGCAGCTGACCGGGCGGCCTGCTCGGATCCGGGTCGGGCTGCTCGCCCGGACGGGCGCCGACCGGGAACCGCTGGGCGGGCTGGTCGCCGCCGGGGTGCACGATGATGTCGGCGCCGTCGCGGTCGGCCAGCACGACCACGCAGGCAGGGCGCCGCGCGGCCGCCGCGGCTACTTCTGGCAGGTGCGGCAGCGGCCCGACCAGCACCGAGGTCGAGCCGGCCCCGGGCGAGACCCAGCGCGCGAGGAGAACCTCCCCGTCGGCCGCCACCACGACCCGGGTGCCGCCGGTCAGCGGCTTGTCAGCGCCGCCGGCGAGCGCCTCGGCGGTGCCCTGATCGGCGCCGAGCTGGGCGGCCAGGCGGACGGCATCGGACCAGGCCACCTCCCACGCGTACTGCCGTTCGGTCGGCGCGTCCGGCACCGGGACGGTGGCGGTCACCACCAGGCCGGACGCGGCCGAACCGGGCGGCAGGGCGCGCAGCGCCGGGTCCAGCCGCAGTCGGCCGAGCTTGAGCAACGGGCGCGTGATCTCTGTCTGGCCTGTCATGGTCCTATCTCAGCCGGCCGACTGTGAGCGGGCAACACCGGGGGGTCAGGTGATGGTCAGGAGATACTGGCGGCCACCGGCTGACGGCCAGCCCGGCCCGCTGCTGGCCGGTAGCCGCATTGGCCGCCAGCGGGGACGACATGAGGGGCCGAATGCGCCATCGTGACAAGGGCGCGATCTCCCCTGACGGCGAAGGCTTGGATCAATGAAAGTGATGATGCTAAGCGATATCAATCGTTGGACGCGATGGCTGGCGCACGCGATCCTGAGGGTGTACCCCGATTCCAGCCTAGGGAGGTTCCCATGACAGCAGACGGCGTTGTCAGGACAGGGAGGAACGTCCGATGAGCACCGCTTCCCTGACCGGTATCGGCCAGACCTTGCTGACCGAGATCCGCGAGACGCTGGTGCCGGGTCGCGACGGCAGGCACGGGCCGCTGCCCCCCGTGCTGATCAGCATGACGCTGGTCACGGGCCTGGTCGACGCGTTCAGCTACCTGGTACTCGGGCACGTGTTCGTGGCCAACATGACCGGGAACATCGTGTTCCTCGGCTTCGCGCTGGCCGGCGCCCCCGGCTTCTCCATCACCGCGTCGGTCGCGGCCACGCTGGCGTTCGCCGCCGGCGCGCTGATCGGCGGCCGGCTCGGGGCTCGGCACGGCGGCCACCGCGGGCGGCTGCACAGCTCCGCCGCCGCGTTCCAGGCGGTGTTCCTGGCCATCGCGGTGATCCTGGCCGCGGCCGGGACCCCCGGCATCAGCGCCGCGTACCGCTACGGGCTGATCGTGGTGCTGGGCATCTCGATGGGCATCCAGAACGCCTCCGCCCGCAAGCTCGCGATCCCCGACCTGACCACCACCGTCTTGACCCTCACGATCACCGGGATCGCGGCCGACAGCACGCTGGCCGGCGGCACCGGGTCCAAGGCCGGGCGGCGTCTGCTCTCGGTCGCCACCATGCTCGTGGGCGCGGTCGTGGGCGCCGTGCTCATCCGCCACGCCCAGGTCTGGTGGCCGCTGCTGATCGCGCTGGCCGTCATCATCGCCGGCGCCGCCGCCACCTACCGGCTGGGACGGCAGGACCCGGCCTGGGTACAGCCGCCGCCTGGAGGCACCGCACCACCGACGCCGACTGGCCGAGGGCCACAGCCCACACATGCCTAGTTCCGCTGGGACCGAGTCCTATCGGGTGAAGATCGGGACTCTCGTCCTCGTGAACCACGATGTATGCTGGCAGCGATAGTCCGGGCAGACTGGGATTCTTATGTCAATTCTTCATCTTGTCCTTGTGATCCTTTGCTGGATGGTCATTGCTGGTAGCGTCTTTGGCGGCGGGTACAGTCTGACCGAGCTGGCAAGTGCCCGCACCAAGTCGGGCGAGGCTAAGGCGAAGCTGCAGGATGGCGCCTGGCGGTCTATTGTCCGCTCCGGTTTTCTGATTGGCATTTCCGGCAGCCAGTTGCTTCATGGAACAGTGTCCTGGGTGATACTCGGCTTGGCGTTGTGCCTGCTAAGCGCAAGTCTCACGATGGAAGTGAGATCGCTCCGTAACGCCTAAGTTTCGGACGGCAGGGGCGACGCGGGCGGTGACGATGATCCCGGCGGTCATCAGCAGCAGCGAGGCGACCTGGCCGGCGATGGCGGCCGGGCTGGTGCGCAAGGCCACGCCCAGCCACAGGACGCCGAGCCCGATGGAGATGACGGGGTCGGCCGTGGTGATGATCGCCTGGACCGGCGCCAGCAGGGTGCCCTGCTGGAAGGCGTCCTGGTTCAGGATGAAGCCGGCCGGCCCGGCCACCGCGAAAACGTAGATCGGCCAGTTGGTGAACACCATGGCCGGACCGCCGGCGAATTCGGTCGTCACCAGCTTGATCGAGAAGGCGGCCACGCCGTAGTTGACGCCGCAGGCCAGCGCCAGCGCGAGCGGCCGCAGATCCTGGTTCCGCGCCGCCACCAGCAGGCAGCCGCCGCCCACCACCGCGAGCCCGATGGCCAGCGGCACCAGGACGCCGAAGCTGACGTTCGCGTGGCCGCCCGACGGCCGCCCGAAGACGAGGAATCCGGCCACGCCGAGCGTTGCCGCGCCAGCCCCGCCGAAGACTTCAAGCACGCCCCGCCGCGGCGGGGCGTTGCCGTCCCGCCACAGCAGATACTGCGAGATCAGCACGGCGAAGACCAGGTCGCAGACCAGGAGCGGCTGGACCAGGGCGATGCTCCCCAGATCCAGCGCCACGACCTGCAGGGCGAATCCGACGATGTTGGCGCCGATGGCGGTCAGCCACAACGGCTGCCGGACCAGGTCGAGCAGGATCCGGGGCGACAGCGACCGTTCGGATTTGACGCGCTTGGTGCTGCGCTGGTCGGCGACGGACGATATTCCGAGTACCAGCGCGGCGACGAGCGCGGTCACCGCGGCGAGGGGCGTGTTCATCGGCTACCCGCCGGATCCGGTGACGACGGCGGCGACGGCGACGGCGACGACGGTGGTGGTCATGGCCGGCGCTACGCCGTCGGGGCGGGCTCGAACCGGAACCCGATGCCGAGTCTGCGCAGCACCGACCGCAGCCACAGCACCGAGACGCCCACTCCGGCCGCGATCAGCCCGACGGTGGCAACGGCCCAGATCAGCACGTAGGCCTGGAGCGGAACGGTGGCAAGCAAGGCCCCCAGGCTGACGGCAAGGAGCAGGAAAATGCCCGCCCACAGCCACGTCACGTGCTGGAAGAACGGGTGCAGGCTCGACTGGTAGCACTCCGGGCAGCGCAGCCCGATCACCTCGCCCGCCAGCCGCTCGGCCAGCGGGCTGCGCCCGCGCGCCGAAAGCCCGAACAGGATGCACAGGCCGAGGTTGGCCAGCGGGAAGTGCACCAGGAAGATCCACAGGTTCCCGGTCGCGACCGCCACCACGCCCTGGACGGTGAGCACGACCAGCGAGATGACAACCAGGCTGGGCACGGACCCGGTCGCGAGCCTGCGGATCCCGGCCGTGACCCAGATCGCGGCGAGCATGGCCAGCACCCCCGCATTGCGTCCCCAGAGCCAGGCGGCCAGCGCGTAGCCGCCCAGCGGGAGCCCGAAGGACTCGAACAGGTTCCAGCCGGCGGTGCGCAGGAGCTGCGCCGGCCGCGGCAGTTCGAGGCACTCGGGCATGGCGGCCAGTCAGCCGGGGGGTCGGCCCGCGCGGACGGTCACGCATCGGTCACGCTCGCCCGCGCAACGGGACATGAACGAACAGCTCCTTCCGGTCCGGCGGCGCCGTCGGCCTCCCGGCCTGCGAGGGCACCGGCGCGGCCTGCGGTGGCAGTAGATACCGGGCCTCGTTCTGGTGCTCGGCATACTGCCGGTCGGCGTTGTAGACGGTATTGAATTTCCAGATCATCGCGGCGAAGTTGGTCTGGCCGCGCAGCAGCTGCCCGGCCACGATGCCGCTGGTCTTGGCCAGCGCCGCCACCCCCAGGTGCTTGCGCGCCAGCACCGACTGGGTTTTGACCAGCTCCTGGTAGAACCGGTGCAGCGGCAGCCGGGTCGGCAGCACCGCGTGCTGGACATCGAACAGCCGGTAATCAAGGGTAGTCAGCCGCCGGGACTCGGTGAGCCACGTCTCCGTCCCCGGGTACGGGGTCTGGACGGTGATGTTGACGATCTCGGGGACGCTCATCGCCCACTCGCGGACGAACGCGAACCGGGCCTCGTCCCAGTCCGGGTCGGCGATGATGTTGATCGCGACCGACAACCCGATCGACCGGGCCACCTCCAGCGCCTTGTTGTTGATGGCGGGGGTCGTCCGCTTCCGGAACGCGGCCAGCCCTTCCTGGTCGAGCGCCTCCAGGCCGAGGAACATGTAGTTCAGGCCCAGCCGCTTCCACCGGCGGAACACCTCCTCGTTGCGGAGCAGCACGTCGCAGCGGGTCTCCAGGTAGTACTGCTTGCGGATGCGGCGGCGTTCGAGCTGACGGGCGATCTCATCGCCGTCCTCGGCCCGGATGAAGGCCACGTCGTCGACGATGAACACCCCCGGCTCGGCGATGCGGGCCATGTCCTCGACCGCGGCGTCGGGGGACAGGCGGCGGTAGCTGCGGCCGTAGAAGGTCCAGGCGCTGCAGAACGAGCAGTTCCAGGGGCAGCCGCGGGTGAACTCGATCGACGCGGCCGGGTCCATCACCCCGATGAAGTACTTGCGGCGGCGGCCGCCCAGATGCCGGGCCGGGAGCGGGTCGTCCAGGCTGTGCAGCATCCTCGGCGGCGGCCCCGACCCGTCCTCGGTGACCGCCCCCGGCACCTCCCGCAGCGCCCGGTCCGGCAGCGCCGCCAGCAGCGCGGGCGCCCCGGTCTCGCCCTCGCCCTTCAGCACCACGTCGATCGCGCCTTCCGCGTGCGCGAGTACCTGCTCGGCCACGAACGAGACGCTGTGCCCGCCGACGAAGACGAAGCAGCCGGGGAGCATGACCTTGACCTGCTTGGCCAGGTCCACCACTTCGGGCACGTTGGCCAGGTAGTTCAGGCTGAAGCCGATCGCCTCGGGCTGGAATTGCGCCAGCTGCCGCTCCAGGTCCGCCGTCCGGTAGACCTGAAGATCGATGAGCCGGACGTCGTGGCCGTCGGCCAGCAGCGCCGCCGCCACCCGCTCAAGCCCGAGCGGCTCCAGCCGCAGGAAGATCTCCGAGTACATCAGCGCGCTTGGATGCACGAGCAGGACACGCATCAGGCTGGCCTTCCGTCGTAGGAGCGGAGCGTTAGCAGGCGTTGCTCACCCCGTGGCCGGGGTGCGGGCGCGCCGGTTCAGGAAGCGCACGAACTCCGCGCCCTCGCGCAGCCGGCGGCCGGCCATTTCAGGGCTCCGGAACATCTCGGCTGACATCTCCGCGATCTTGCCGGCCCGGAAGTAGAACCGCCGGTAGAACGCGTCCACCGAGTCCAGGATCTCGGTGTGCCCCAGGTGCGGGTAGGACAGCGCCGCCAGCTGGGAGCCGTCCTCGCTGACGAGGGCGGTCCCGTCGTCGTCGGCGGGCAGCCAGCCCTGCTCGACCGCCTGCCGGTGCAGTTCGGTGCCGGGATAGGGCGCGGCGACCGAGACCTGGAGGCTGTGCGGGTTGACCTCGCGCGCGAACCGGATCGTCTCCTGGATGGTTTCCCTGGTCTCCCCGGGCAGCCCCAGGATGAACGTGCCGTGCACGGTGATCCCCAGGTCACGGCAGTCGGCCGCGAACTGGCGTGCCCGGTCCACCCGCAGGCCCTTCTTGATGTTGATCAGGATCTGCTGGCTCCCTGACTCGTAGCCGACCAGCAGCAGCCGCAGCCCGTTGTCCCGCAGCACCCGGAGCGTCTCCCGGGGCACGTTGGCCTTGGCGTTGCAGGACCAGGTGATGCCGAGCCGGTTCAGCCCGCGGGCGATGGCCTCGGCCCGGCCCCGGTCGTCGGTGAACGTGTCGTCGTCGAAGAACAGCTCCTTCATCTGCGGGAACAGCGCCCGCGCGAGCGCCGCTTCCTCGAGCACGTGCGCAACGCTGCGGGTCCGGTACCGGTGGCCGCCCACGGTCTGCGGCCACAGGCAGAACGTGCACCGGGACCGGCACCCCCGCCCGGTGTAGAGCGACAGGTAGGGGTGCTTGAGATACCCGATGTAATAGTCCTCGATCCGCAGATCCCGCTGGTAGACCGGCGTCACGAACGGCAGCCGGTCCATGTCCGGCAGGATCTCCCGGTCGCGGTTGTGCACGATCAGCCCGGACGGGTTCCGGTAGCTGAGGCCGTCGATGGAGTCAAGCGGGCGCCCTTCGGCCACCTCGGCCACGGTGAAGTCGAACTCCTCCCGGGCCACGAAGTCGATCGCCGCCGACGCCTCAAGCGAGCGCCCGGGCTGCACCGCGACCTTGGCGCCGACCAGGCCGACCAGCAGCGACGGGTTCGCCGCCTTCAGCGCCGCGGCCACCTCCACGTCGCCGGGGAAGGTCGGCGAGCTGGTGTGCAGCACCGCCAGCTCGTAGTCGCGGGCGGGCGCCACCACGTCCTCGAGGCCCAGGCCGGCCGCCTGGGCGTCCACCAGCTTGCTGCCGGGCACGATCGCGGCCGGCTGCGCCAGCCAGGTCGGGTACCAGAAGGACCTGATCTCCCGCCTGGCCTGGTACCTGGCCCCGGCCCCACCGTCAAAACCCGCATACGACGGCGGGTTAAGGAAAAGCGTGCGCATCATCTGGATCCGCTCCTGTCATGAGGTTTTCCAGCGCCGCCACCAGGGCGGGCTCAAAGCGCCGGGCCGGGGGAGCGGCAGGCGGGTGGCTGAGGCCGGAGTCCCGCAGCGCAAGCACGCTGGCGGTAACCCCAGAAGGAGTAGGAACGCACGCGTGTGCTCCTCCAAGCTCAAGCTCGTGCATCAGGTTGTCGCGCCCGTGGCCAGGCATCCCATCGAGGAGCAGCAGCGGGCGCCCCACCACCCGGGCCTCGGCGCAGGTGATCGCGCCGGGCAGGGCGATAACAAGGTCGGCCGCCGCCATCAGCTCAGGAACCCGGTCGGTGTAGCCGAACGGGGTGATCCGCCGCGTCCGGGCGGCCAGCTCCCGGAACCGGCGCTCCGTCCGCTGGTCCCGGCCCGCGACCGCCAGCACCTGCACGCCCGCCTCGGCCAGCGCCCGCACGCTCTCCGCCAGCGGGCCGAATCCCCACCCGCTGTCCATGGCCAGCACGCAGAAATCGGACGTCGGCACCCCCAGGGCCGCCCTGGCCTGCTCCCGCGTCGGCGCCGAGTAGAACGCGGACCGCACCGACGGCGGCACGATCGCCACCGCCGCCCGCGGCAGGTAACGCCGGACCGAGGCCGCGGCGGCGGGCGAGGTCACCAGGAACAGGTCGGTTCCCTCGCTGACCCACATCCGGTGGACCGCCACGTCGGTGCAGAGCACCACGGTCCGCAGGCCCGGCGCGGCCGCTTTCAGCGTGGCCGCCTTGAGCTTGGCGGCGGCCGAGGCGCCGGTGGCGAACACGCTGATGATCAGGTCGGCCGGCTCGCGGTCCAGCTCGGCCCGGAGTGCCGGCACTATCCGGGCGGTGGCCGCGCGGTCCATGAGATCGGCCAGCCGGCTGCCGGTCCGCAGGTGGGCGAAGTGCAGCCCGTCGTACAGGCCGGGAACGGCGACCAGGCGGTGAAACAGCGCCGCGCCGGCGCCGGCGCGGCCGGGCCCCAGCAGGGACATGCTGTCGAGGCGGCGGGTCCGCCACCCCGATCGCTCAAGCACCTCGGCGCAACTGCGGGCCATCATCTCGTGGCCGAGCCCCAGAGGCCCGCCCAGCAGGACCGCGTCCTTCGTCATGTAGCCTCCAGCGCCGGAATCCCGGCCGCAGAGTCGTGGACCAGCGCACTCCGCGGCCGGGCCGTGGAGACCTAACTCCCGTGCTGATAGCTCATTTCCGATGAGCCGGAGTGCTGCTAACTCGGAGCTCAGCTCCCCGATGATCCACTCGACCATGACGGCGAGCAGGCAGCCGGAAGCGGCAAGCAGCAGCGCGGTCCGTGCTTCTTTCCCCATGACGTTTTCCCTTTCGGTGGCATCTTGCCGTGACGGGCCGTAGTCGAACCCGGGCCCGCCACCGCTCTCACGTTGCCGAGCCTGACGCCCGAATGGATGAGCCGACATCACCAAATCTTGATGATTTGCTCCGAACGCAATTCACGTAAATGTCAACTGATCTGGGCAAATCGGTGCATGAATAATTCTCCCTCATCGGCCCCAGGGGAGTCTTTGCGCTGCTCGACTGAACGTCTAGATCACCCGAAGCATGTGATGTCTTCTCACCAAATCCGGCGTGACGCTGCTGGGGCACCTCTGGTCGTTGGAGGACCCGAACAGAGAGGTTCCCATGGGCATTGTCACCGCAGACGCCAGCTCCCGCCCTTCGGCGCCGCGACCATCCGCCCGCCGTGGTGTCAAGCCCGGGGGAGTCGCCCTGGTGACCGGCGCCTCGTCCGGGATCGGGGCGGCGGTGGCGGGCTGTCTGGCCGCCGACGGCTGGCGGCTGCTGCTGTCCGGGCGCGACGAGACGCGCCTGCGGGACGTGGCCGCCCGCACGTCGTCGCCGGCGTCGCCCGCGGTCGTGCTGCGCGAGGACCTGGCGGCGCCGGACGCGGCCGAGCGGCTCGGCCGCCGCGCCCTGGACGCCGCCGGCCGGGTCGACCTGCTGGTAGCCGGGGCGGGGGTCGGCTGGGCGGGCCCGTTCACGGCGATGCCGCCGGGCCGGGTCGAGGAGGTCCTCCTGGTCGACCTCGTTTCGGCGGTCGAGCTGGTGCGGGCGCTGCTGCCGCAGATGCTGGCCCGCCGCCAGGGCCAGCTCGTGCTGGTGGGGTCGATCGCCGGCAGCGTGGGGGTGGGCGGCGAGGCGGTGTACTCGGCGGCCAAGGCCGGGCTGAGCGCCTTCGCCGAGGCGCTCCGCTACGAGCTGCGGGAGACCGGGGTGCGGATCA
>Ga0302314_10011206_pt1 | contig 15661 bp, 17 predicted proteins | sample III_Palsa_N2_3_FD_200533 | JGI IMG/M metagenome (GOLD analysis project Ga0302314, IMG submission 200533) | Peat permafrost microbial communities from Stordalen Mire near Abisko, Sweden - III_Palsa_N2_3 | ecosystem: Environmental > Terrestrial > Soil > Palsa > Peat permafrost | place: Sweden...
TAACTATGGACAGCCCCTGCATGTGGTGCTGTTCGCGCTGCTTATTATCGGTTTCGCCTTTTTCTACGTCGCCCTGGTGTATGACGCCCGGGATACGGCGGAGAACCTGAAGAAGGCAGGCGCCTTCATTCCCGGCATCCGTCCCGGCCAACAGACCGGCGATTACCTGGACAAGGTGCTCACCCGCCTGACGCTCTGGGGTGGCCTGTACATCATGTTGGTGTGCTTGCTGCCGGAAATCATTCGCATGGTGAACCCGAGCATTCCCTTTCAGTTCGGGGGCACGTCCCTGCTGATTATCGTCGTCGGTGTCATGGATTTCGTCGCGCAGGCGTCTTCGCACATGATGTCGCATCAATATGAGGGCCTGATGAAAAAGGCCAGCCTGCGCGGCATCGGGAGTAAGAAATGAAAGTTCGTCCTTCGGTAAAGAAGATCTGTAAGAACTGCAAGGTCGTGCGGCGGCGCGGCATTGTTTACATCATCTGTTCATCGGACGCGCGGCATAAACAGCGCCAGGGCTGATTGTTTGATTTCCTGGGGCTCTGGGGCTAGTAAATTGATCTTGAGAGACTTTTCAAATATACTAACGCGCTTTTTTTCGTGGGCGCGGGTGGAGAAATAGATGGCGCGTATCGCCGGCATCAACATACCGATGAACAAGCATGTGGTCATCGGGCTAACCCACATTTTCGGCGTTGGAAACAGCCGAGCAGCGCGCATTTGCGACGCAGCCGGCGTGAAGTACAGCGTCAAAGTGAAGGATCTGACCGACGCTGAAGTGGCCTCGCTGCGCTCCCAGGTCGCGAAATTCGCGGTCGAGGGCGACCTGCGCCGCGAAGTGTCCATGAACATCAAGCGGTTGATGGACCTGGGCTGCTATCGCGGTATCCGTCATCGTAAGGGTCTGCCGATGCGCGGTCAGCGCACGCGCACCAATGCCCGTACCCGTAAGGGTCCGCGCAAGCAGGCCGTGAAGATGAACGCACCTCCGGGCAAGGTGTAATTGAGTTTGAGGACGGGGTCCTTTGGGCTCCCGTTAATTGTTGCGCGAAGCGCTGAGTAATCGCGAAGCGCATTGAAAATACAGAGAATTTAATATGGCTGATCAGAAGCAAAACGCGGGCCAAGGCGCAGGCGGGGCGAAACCCGCTCGTAAAAAGGTCCGGAAGAATGTGTTGGACGCGATCGCGCACATCCATGCGTCGTTCAACAACACGATTATTACCATCACTGATCGCCAGGGAAACACGCTGTCCTGGGCGACCTCGGGTGGTTGCGGCTTCCGCGGCTCGCGCAAATCCACGCCCTTCGCGGCGCAGGTGGCAGCGGAGCGTGCCGGCAATGCGGCCCAGGAACATGGCGTGAAGAACGTCGAAGTTCGGGTCATGGGCCCTGGCCCCGGCCGTGAATCGGCCGTCCGCGCGCTGAACGGCTGTGGTTTGAAGATCACCAATATTGAAGATGTGACACCCATCCCCCATAACGGATGTCGTCCCCCGAAGAAGCGTCGCGTCTAGGCTAGCGCCTGTAGCCTCCGCCTCTTTCCGCTTGTTTTCGAACGTTTTCTCAAGGGTTTGTAATGGCAAAGTACACCGGTCCGAAATGTAAGCTGTCGCGTCGCGAGGGAACGGATCTGTTCCTGAAGAGCGGTGTGAAGCCGCTCGAGTCGAAGTGCAAGCTCGAAGTGCCGCCGGGCGGCGTCAAGAGCGAGCGCAAGCAGCGCCTCTCGGAATACGGCCTGCAGCTGCGTGAGAAGCAGAAGCTGCGCCGCATGTACGGTGTGCTGGAGCGTCAGTTCCGCAATTACTACCAGAAGGCCGCAGGCCGTCCGGGCGCCACGGGTGAGACACTGTTGCAGTTCCTGGAGTGCCGTCTGGACAACGTGGTGTATCGCATGGGCTTCGCGTCCACCCGAGCTGAAGCTCGCCAGTTGGTGAGCCACAAGGCCATCTCGGTGAACGACAAGCTGGTCAATATCGCCTCCTACCAGTGCAAGGCAGGCGATGTGGTCGCCCTGCGCGAGAAGGCGAAGAAGCAGACTCGTATTCAGGCAGCCCTTACGATTGCCGCCCAAGTCGGCTTTCCTGACTGGGTGGAAGTAGACGACAAGAAGTTTTCCGGAATCCTGAAGTCGGTGCCCGATCGCCAGGAGATTCTGCCGGACATCAACGAGAGCCTGGTCGTCGAGTTGTACTCCAAGTAATTGGCATTGGGCATTGGCAAGTAACGACGCAGCGTCTTGCGGCGTCGTTTCCGCGGTTAGTTAACGTAGGTGATATCCATGCAGGGATCGATCAATGAGTTTTTGAAGCCCCGGGTCGTCAAGGTACAGCCCGTGTCGCCGCGCCATGCGCGTATCGTGATCGAACCGTTCGAACGCGGCTTTGGTCACACGCTGGGCAATGCCCTGCGTCGAGTACTGCTGTCTTCGTTGCCGGGTGCGGCCATCACGGAGATCGAGATCGAAGGTGTATTGCACGAATATACCGCCATCGAAGGCGTCCAAGAGGACGTGGTCGACATTCTGTTGAATTTGAAATTGGTCGCGATTCGCATGCACACGCGCGATGTGGCCGAAGTCCGCTTGCACAAGAAGGGTCCGGGACCGGTCACGGCTGGTGACATCTCCGGCGACCATGACATCGAGATCCTGAATCCGGATCTGGTCATTGCGAACCTGACGAAAGCCGGTGAGCTATCCATGTCGCTCAAGGTCGAGCGCGGCCGCGGCTACCGCCCGGCAGCTCAGCGCTTGGCGTTCGAGGAGCAGACCCGCGCCATCGGCCGGCTACAGCTCGATGCCTCGTTCAGCCCGGTGCGTAAAGTGACGTACAACGTCGAAAGCGCCCGCGTCGAACAGCGTACCGATCTCGACAAGTTGATTTTGGACATCGAGACCAACGGTACCATTGATCCGGAAGAGGCCATTCGCCGCGCCGGCGGAATCCTCAAGGATCAGCTGTCGGTATTCGTGGATCTTCAAGGTCAGGATGAGTCGACTGCCAAGGCCACCGAGACCCAATTCGATCCGATTCTGCTGCGTCCGGTGGACGAGTTGGAGCTCACGGTGCGCAGTGCGAACTGCCTCAAGGCCGAGAACATTCACTACATCGGCGACCTGGTGCAGCGTACGGAAGTGGAATTGCTCCGCACGCCGAACCTGGGCAAGAAGTCCCTCACGGAGATTAAGGAAGTGCTGGAGAGCCATGGTTTGACTCTCGGCATGCGTATCGACAATTGGCCGCCCCCGGGCCTGAAGCGCGACGACGAGCGCGACGGAATCTAGAAAATGCGTCATAGAAATAGCGGCCGACAACTGTCGCGCAACGCCTCGCACCGGCACGCGATGTTGCGCAACATGGCCACCTCGCTGCTGCAGCACGAGACCATCCGTACGACTGTGCCCAAGGCCAAGGAACTCCGCCGAGTGGTGGAGCCCCTGATTACCCTGGCGAAGGTTGATTCTCTGGGTAAGCGCCGCCTGGCTTTCGCGCGCCTGCGCGACGACGCCGTGGTGGAAAAGCTGTTCACCGACTTGGGTCCGCGCTTCAAGGCGCGCGCCGGCGGGTATACGCGGATTCTGAAAATGGAACCGCGCCCCGGTGATTCGGCCGACATGGCGTTAATGCAGTTGGTCGATTTGGCTGCGGTGGCGACTGAGAAGTCGGAAGAACCTGCCAAAGCCGGCAAGGCTCCGAAGAAGTCGAAGAAGGCCGCGGGCGATGAGGCACCTACCGCAGCGGCGCCGAAGCGTCGAAAAAAGGCCGCGGCTTAGGCACGTAACGATCAGTCAATGACGGGGTCACCGATGGGTAGCCCCGTTTTTTTGGAGAGTGCGGACTTAAGCGGCTAGCTTCGCGAACGCGTCCCGCGTCAGGTTCTCCGGCGCTTTCAGCGTCGCTACCACATTGTCTTCGATCCGTATTCCGCCGCAGGGCCGAAGTTCGTCCACTACCGCCCAATCGATCAGTTCACGTCGCTCATCGGCATGTGCGACGGCCAGTAACGAATCGATGAAGTAGATTCCCGGTTCGACCGTCACCACGACGCCGGGCTCCAGCATGCGCGTCAGCCGTAAATAGGGGTGGCCTTCGGGACGCTGGCGTTCACCGCCTTTGACGTCGCCCATCACACCGCCCACGTCATGGACCTGCAAGCCCAACAGATGGCCGATGCCATGGGGAAAAAATATTCCGGTGAGACGCAGCTCCAATGCTTCGGCTCCATTCACTTTGATAATGCCGGTTTCGTGCAGCACGTCGCCCAGCACCCGGTGCGCGGACAGGTGTACGTCGCGATAGTCCCGTCCCGCCGTGATTTCGTCGCATAGGCGCAGTTGCGCCGCATTGGTCGCGTCAATGAGATCGGCGAACCGGCCGGCCGCCGCGGCGTAGGTTCGAGTGATGTCGGCGGCGTAGCCGCGATACTGAGCCCCGGCGTCGATCAGCAGCGATCGCAAAAGATCGGGGCTACGGCGTTCCAGGTGTTGGTAGTGCAATACGGCGGCATTTTCGTTGTAGGCCACGATATTGTTGTACGGCATCTCCTCTTCGCGCTGAACGCACGCGGCGAGATAGCTCATTTGAGCATCGTATTCGGAAGCTCCGCGGCGAAACGCTGCCAGGGCGGCCTGGTGCCCGGTGGCTCCCAGAGTGCTGGCCCGGCGCATACACTCCAACTCATAGGGAGTTTTTACCGCGCGATCGTAGTGCAGGCGGGTCAATAGCTCTGGGTTATTGAGAGTCTCGGGGTCGGCTTCTTCGACGGCGTCACGGGGCCCTATGACGGCGACCCGGCCCAGATTGGCCCAGTGCGCCGAGGCCTTGGCAGGGTCCGGCATGGCGCTGATATCCACCGCCTCGACCCAGGGCTCCTGGGGCAAAGAAGCCGGCTTATGCCAGTAATCCTTCGGCTGGTAGAACAACACCTGGGGTCGAGAGCCGGGGCGATAGACGAGGAAACAGTGAGGGTTGTCGGTAATGGGCACCCAGGACTTGAAGTGCGGGTTCACCTTGTATGGGTAGTCCTGATCGTCCAAGAATAAGGTGGGTGCGCCCCCGGCGCGGATCACCAATGCGTCGAAACCGGTCGCTGCCAGCGACTTATCCGTTCGCTGCATCAGGGTACGCAAATGCTCCGGATAGAGCTTGTCCAACGCTGTTGTGCTCACGTGACCCCGCATATTGCTCGTTTATCCAGGGCAAAGTATGCACCACGGAGTGGCGCAGCTATAGGGCGGGCGGGCCCGCGGCATGACGATTCTTGACGTTACAGCCCGTCCATGATCCGCGAAAGAGATATGAAATTGGGGTGAAACAATCTAAAATCCTTCGCGACGTCTGGGTGGAAGCCCAGAAACTCGCTCGGCCTTTACAGTTTTATCATTAAATATTTCCGGGGTATCGATAGATGAAGACCAAACTTGCTTTAAGCGCTTTTGTCGCTGCACTGGTGCTGAGCGCCTGCGGCAGCAAGACCGAAGCTCCTGCTCCCACGACCGACACCACGCCGCCGCCGGCCGCTGCTACGGATTCTGCTGCTTCCGCCGCCGCTGATTCGTCTGCTGCTGCCAGCGCCGCCGCCGATGCGGCCTCGTCTGCAGCCTCCGCTGCGGCAGCTCCGAAGCCGTAATTTCGCTTCGCGCTGATAACACTGCCCGAGCGGACGGCCTTTAGGTTCGTCCTCTCGGGTTGTGTCTTTTCGAGACCATAGGGACGTGTCGTCGTTGCTTGTCAGCATTCGCGACTGTAGACACTCGAAAAAGGATCGCCAATGGATCCAAGATGTCTACGGTGAGTACCTAGATGCTCTGTCCGACCTGAATACTGGCTTGTTCTCAGTATTGGGCGCGGATAACCCCCGTGAGCATGAGATCTTCGCAAATTGGTTTGCGAACGACCAAGCCCATCCTCTGGTGGTGCTGCAAGGATCGGACTTGGTGGGCTTTGCCCTGGTCACCCGTCAACGCATCCCAGCCGCCGGCGATACCGCGGTGACCTACAACATGTCAGAATTCTTCATCCGCAAGGCCCACCGGCGCGCGGGCATTGGCCGAGATGCTGCCACACTGATATTTGACCGGTTTGCCGGGGATTGGGAAATCGTCGAATATTTGCGCAATCCGGGCGCCGTGGCCTTTTGGCGCCGCGTGCTGACCGCCTACACTAAAAGCCGCTTTACCGAGCGCTCACGCAACGGCGAAGTACGACAGCGCTTCACCAGCCGACCTACCCCGAGCCGCTGACAGGGACTCGCAGGCACCTTCCTGCATTATGGTACATGGACGAAATCTGCAGTTTCTTGCGCCAGTTGACCAGTTCACACGCCTTCGCACTCAAGTCTGACCGCGCGCGGTCGATTCAAGGGCATTGAGGCTGCCGGATAGGTTCCATGCCGGCTGCCGCCCTAACTCACGAGTGCGCATGTTTTGAGTACCCAGCTACAACCCTCTGCCAACGTCGCTTTTGAGTTCGTCCGCTCCCTCGCAGCAGAGCTGTCGGCCGGCAAGGTAGATTTGCCGTCCTTTCCAGAAATCGCGGTGCGGGTCCGCCGGGTCCTGTCTGATCCCAAGTCATCGGTGGACCAAGTCGTCCGCGTAGTGGGATCGGAGCCGGCGCTGGCGGCACGGCTCATGCGAATTTCCAATTCCGCCAGTTTGAACCGAACCGGGCGGGCGGTGGGCGATTTGCGCACTGCGATCAACCGCCTCGGCTACAACATGGTCCGCAGCGCCGCGATCTCCTTCGCCATGGCCCAGATACGCAATGCGAACAAACTGGCCGGGCTCGAGCCGTATCTGGACGATTTATGGAAACAGAGCACGAGGGTGGCCGCCTTCGCCTATGTGTTGGCCCGGACCTGTTCCACGGTCAATCCGGACGAGGCCATGCTGGCCGGCATGATGCACGGCATCGGCAAATTATATGTGCTCACCCGTGCCACCAGCCACGTGGAGTTGTTCGCGGACAGCGCCATGCTGGACAGCATTATCAGCGATTGGCATGCCTCCATCGGTAAGGCCATCTTGGAGAATTGGGAATTCTCCGAGGCCATGGCGGACGCGGTGGGCGAACAGCACGATCACAGCCGGGAAGATGTAGAAACGCCGGATTTACGCGACGTGCTTGCCATCGCCATTGTCATGGCTGCGTTTGAGGCCGCGGACCTCGAGGGGCTGAATGTGGCGTTGGGCGATTTGGCGGACGCTCGCCGCATGGGCCTGGATTACGAAAAGACTCGCTCCGTGGTCGAAGACTGCGCCGAGGAAGTCAAAGCGCTGACCAACGCTCTCGGTAACTGACCATATCGGCAGCTTAGGCGATACGCCCAAGCGGCAGTCGACTCAAGCCTTCGACTGCGCCGCCACTATGGCTTGCGCAACATAACCCGCATTGTGCGGCATGACGCCGGCAAGGTTCATGCGGCTGTCATTCGTCATATAGATATGGTGCTCGTCGCGCAGTCGACCCACGACGTCTGCGGAAACGCCCAGCAAAGAAAACATTCCCCTCTGCGCTTCGATGAAATCGAAAGAGCCATTGCCGGTGACCTCGCGTAAATGCTGCGCCAGGAGAGCGCGCATGTCCTTGATGCGATTTCGCATCACCGCCAGTTCCGACACCCACGATTCCCGCAGTTCAGGGTCTGCGAAAATACACGCAGCAATAGCCGCGCCGTGGTCCGGCGGCATGGAATATATGCTACGCGCGATTTGCAGCACTTGGCTATAAACCGCGTCCGCTCGGGTCTCATTGTCGCTGATCACGATGAGTGCGCCCACGCGTTCCCGGTATAAGCCCAAATTCTTCGAGTACGAGGTGGCGATGAGTACCTCGGGCAACTGCTCGGCGACCATGCGAACGCCGGCGACGTCCGCGGTCAAGTCATCGCCGAATCCTTGATACGCCAAATCCAAATAGGGAATGAGTTGTCGCCGCTGGAGCAAGGCGATCAGCTCACGCCACTGGTCAGCGGCGAGATCGGCACCGGTGGGATTGTGACAACAAGCATGCACCAGCACGACGTCGCCCGCCGCGGCTCGATCCAAGCGCTCCAACATGGCCGCGAAGCGCAACTCATGCGACGCCGCAGCGTAATAGGGATAGGGCTCGAGTCGAAGGCCCGAACTGCCCAGCAAAGGCACGTGATTGCCCCAGGTGGGATCGCTGACGTGCACGGTGGTGGCCGGTGCGGCGGCGCGGATCAATTCGGCACCCACTCGAAGTGCGCCGCAACCACCAGGCGCTTGCACAGTGCGCGCCCTTCGGTCACGTCGAGCGGTATGCGAGGGTCCCAGAACCAACTCTTCCACTGCGAGATTAAATTCCTCGCGGCCCGCGGCGCCCACGTAGGACTTGGTGGATTGCGCGCCGAGCACGCGCTTCTCCGCACGACGGACGCAATCGAGAATAGGTGTGTTGCCGCTGAGATCGCGGAAAACCCCGACGCCGAGATCGACTTTCTGGGGAGCAGGATCGGCGCGAAATGTCGCCATTAATCCTAGAATCGCGTCGGGATTCAGACGCTTAAGTTGCTGAAACAAGAGCCGGCATCCGGTAGCGGTTGGTTCGTCATTATACCGTCTCCATTATCAGACAATCGCCCGATGACATATTTAGGCGTTAGCGTGTAGGCTCTAGCGACCTATCAGCGGGAGAGAACTGTCATGGCACTTTGGAAAGAAACCCCCACGCCGGCCCCGACGGGAACAGCACCCGCGCCGCAACCGGTACCCGATCGAAGTTTCAGCGAGCGGGCAGAGCCGCGCACCACCGCGGCACCCGCAGCAGCCGAAACGGTGGCGGCAGCGCCGCCGCGACGTCCCGCACCTGGCCGCCCCGAGGGCGGCGAGTCGGTCATTGCGGCCAACCTGTCCATCGAGGGTAAAATCGAGGGCATTGGCAACGTCAAGATCGCCGGCCGCTTCAAGGGCGATGTTCGTATCGACGGTAATTTCACCATCGAGCCGGGCGCGCATCTCACCGGCCAAGTGCTGGCTGGCGTTGTCATCGTCGGCGGAGAGCTGCAGGGCAACATCGAATCTGCCAAGCGGGTCGACGTGTTGGAGGGCGGCGTGATCGTCGGTGACGTGAAGGCAGGGTCGATCACCGTCGCGGCGGGCTCGCGCATGCGTGGTCATGTGGAATTCGGTTGGGACGATAAGGCGGCCAAGCCGACCACCGGGCTGACGACGGCAACAGGTACGGCCACCGGCGTACCCACGGCGGCAACCATGGCGGTCGGCAAGAGCTAAAGTATGAGTGCTGTACGTCCGGGCACGTTGGGCGCTACGCGAACGTGTCCGCATTGCAAGGCGGTGGTTCTGCAAAGCGCCAGTATCTGCCCGGGCTGTCAGCATCACTTGCGGTTCAATGCGGGCAGTTCGGAGCCCGAGAGCCGGGGCATCCCGGCGATGCGTATCGACGGGAGTATTCATCATCCCCTGCGTGATGAAAGCTGCGAGTACTGCGTGGTCATTTCGATCACGAACGAGCGCGGCGAGAAGATAGCCCGCGAGGTCGTCGGGGTCGGCTCGCTTCAACCCGGAGAGCGGCACAAGTACAGTTTTTCCGTGGACTTGATTCCCGCACGCAACGCGGCGGATCGCAAGAAGAAGTAACGGAGCGAACGGCCTCAGCGGCTATGGCTGCCTTCGATATCGATGAAGCGCAGAAACTCCGCGCGAGTACTGGGGTCGGCGCGGAACGTTCCGAGCATTTTGCTGGTGACCATGGATACGCCTCGCTTGTGCACGCCCCGGGTGGTCATGCATTGATGTACGGCATCGATTACGACGCCCACGCCACGCGGTTTCAGCGTTTCATTGATGCAGGCTGCGATCTGCGCCGTCAGCTTTTCTTGAACTTGTAAGCGCCGCGCGTAACCCTCGACCACCCGTGCCAGTTTGCTGATACCGACGACACGGTCGGTGGGTAAATACCCGACATGCGCCCGGCCGATAATCGGGGCCATATGGTGCTCGCAAAATGATTCGAACGAGATGTCGCGGAGGATGACCATCTCGTCGTAGCCTTCCACTTCCTGGAAGGTGCGCCGCAGATACTCGGCTGGATCGGTGGCGTAGCCGGAGAACCAATCGCCATAGGCATCGACCACTCGTTTCGGCGTATCGCGCAGCCCTTCGCGCTGCGGATCATCGCCCGCCCACTGGAGTAAAGTCCGCACCGCTGCTTCGGCAGCCTCCCGAGTCACTACCGGCTTTTTGTCATCCATCTCGCCAACCCCGCCCAACGAACACAGTGAATAGGCCACTACAATAGCATTTTTGCAGGGATGGCCGACGTGGCGGGTCAGTGCGCGGCGACTTGGTACACCACCGCGCCATGGACCAAGGTCAGCATGCAGGTCAGCGCCTTGAGCTCTCCGGGCGGCACTTTATACATATCGCGATCCCAGACCGCGATGTCGGCGTCCTTGCCCACTTCCAGGGAGCCGATCTGCTTGTCCAGAAATAGCTGGTGGGCGGCCCAGCTCGTATAGGAGCGCAGCGCTGTGTGGATGTCCACGCTCTCGGCGCTGCCGAAGGGATGCGCGCCGTATGTTCCTTTGAGGGTTTCTCGCTCCACCGAGGCCCAGAGACCGTAGCGAGCCGCGATGGGAGTAACCGGATAATCTGAGCCGCCGCCCCAACGCACGCCGTGCGTCAGGAAGGAGTTCAGGGGCACCAGATGCTGAGAACGCTCCGGACCGTAATTGCCGGCATAGGTATCGCCGATCCACCACAGAAACGGTGCCTGAGCTTCCGGGTAGCCGGCGTCGTACTTGGCCTGCAGGGCCGCCATGACATGGATGGCGTGATCCGAGGCGATGTTGGCGTGGATGATGCTGTGGCGGAGGCCCGGAGTGGGCATTTCGTCCAGCACTTTGGCGTAGGTGTCCACCACCCAATCGATGGCTCGATCGCCGATCGCGTGGGTTCCCACGTTGACGCCGGCCTGGTGGAAGAGTCGTACCATTTGCAGGTATACCTCGGGATCCACGCTGGGGTAGCCGGTGTTGCCCGTGTCGGTGCCGCTGGAGTTCTTGTTCCAGTCTTTGGACATCCAAGCGGTGCGCGCGCCGCCGCTGCCGTCCATGAAAATCTTGGCGCCGCAGGATAGCAGTCGACCGTCCCCCAGCGAGGCCGGCACTCTGGGTTGGGCGGAAATCTCCTTCAGTGCCGCCCGCGCGGTTTCGAGAGTGGAGCCCGCGTGCCAGAGCACGCACACATGAGCGGTGAGTTTCCCTTGGTCCAGCAGCGCGCGATAGGCATCCCACATGGCTGGTGAAATGTCGGGATCCTTCACGGCAGTCATGCCTTCCCGATGCATGGTGTCGATGCTGTGGAGAATGCCGGCGCGCAACTGTTCGGCTCTGGGTGGGGGAATCAGGTCGGTGACGGCGTCCATGGCACTTTCTTTGAGCACGCCGGTGGGCTTGCTCTGGGCGTCGCGATCGATGGTGCCCGCCTTGGGATTCGGCGTGGCGGCGTCGATTTTCGCCAGGCGAAGCGCGGCTGAATTGGCGACTCCATAATGGCCGGTGGTGTGTTCCAGCCATACCGGATTGTTGGGGGACACCGGGTCGAGGTCCGCCGCAAGCAGGTAGCGCCGTTCGGCCAGCTTCCCTTCGTCCCATCCCGCGCCTTGCACCCATTCGCCGGGTTTGAGGGTCGCGACGGCCGCACGCACCCGGGCCACGGCCTCGGCGACGCTGGACACGTCGCTGAGCGGCACGTGGTACATCTCGTCGACGCCGGCTTCGGCGATGTGCGCGTGACTGTCGATGAGCCCGGGCGTGGCGGTGCGGCCGTGCAAATCGATGCGGCGGGTGGCCGGGTCAGCCAGTTTCAGCATGTCGCGGTCCGTGCCCACGGCGATGATCTTGCCGTCGCGAACGGCGATGGCCTGCACCGCCGAATCCTTGGCATCGACCGTGAGAATGTGTCCATGAAACAGCACCAATTGAGGCGCCTCGGCGGCTCGGGCGGGCGCCGCGCCAAACGTCGATAGACCGGTGACGAAGAGTAGGGCTGCTGTCCTTCTGAGGGCTTGATTGACTCGGGGTAACATTGGTTTCATCCTCGTATTCTTTTTTGCCATCTGGAGCATCGTTTTGAGACATCGTGCCGGTTTGACTTCGATTGCCCTCGTCATCGGAACCCTCTGTCAATCCGTCTGGGCTGCCCCGCAGAGCGAGCAGGTGACCCATGCGATGGCTCACGACATATTCAAACAACTGATCGAAATCAACACTACCGATTCTATCGGAAGTACCACCGTCGCAGCGCAGGCCATGGCGAAGCGCTTGTTGGATGCCGGCTTCCCCGCTGCCGATGTCGTGGTCATTGGGCCGAATGACCGCAAGGGCAATATGGTCGCCCGCTACCGCGGCAAGTCCGGTTCGAAGCTAAAGCCCATGCTCATCATCGGGCACTTGGATGTGGTCGAAGCGCGGCGCGAGGATTGGACCACCGATCCTTTTCAGTTCGTCGAACAAGATGGCTACTACTACGGCCGCGGCACCCAGGATATGAAGGTGAGCGATGCCATCGTGGTCACCGATTTCATTCGCATGCATAACGAGGGGTTCGTCCCCGATCGTGACATCATTTTGGCGCTGACCGCCGACGAAGAAGGTGGTACGTCGAACGGCGTGGATTGGCTGCTCAAGAACCATCGCGAACTCATCGATGCCGAATTCGCGCTCAACCCGGATTCCGGCGGCGTGGTCACCGACAAGGGCAAGGCCGTGACCATGGAGTTCGAAGCCACCGAGAAGCTGTACGGCGATTTCCAGGTGCTGGCAACGAATCCCGGCGGCCACAGCTCGCTGCCGAAGCCCGACAACGCCATTTATCACGTCGCTGATGCTCTGGCGCAATTGGAAAGAACGCCCTTCCCCTTCGAACTTAACAATGTAACTCGCGAGTACTTCAATCAAATGGCCGGCATCGAAACAGGTCAGGAAGCGGCGGACTTCCGTGCCATTTTGGCCACACCGCCGGACTCGGCGGCGATTACGCGTCTATCGCAGAACGCGCGCTTCAATTCCACCATGCGCACCACCTGCGTCGCCACCATGTTGAGCGGCGGCCATGCGCCGAACGCGCTGCCGCAGCGCGCGGAAGCCAACGTCAATTGCCGAATTTTGCCGGGGCATTCGCAGGAGGAGGTCCGCCTGGATCTGGTGAAAATATTCGGCGACAACACACTCAGCGTACGGTATCGCAACGATGCGGGGGACTTGTCGGACCATGGGTCGGACCGGGCTGCCATGGCGCCGCCTCCGCTGCGTTCCGACGTCATGGATTCACTGCATGGAGTGGTGGCGAAATTATGGCCCGGGGTGCCCGTGATTCCCATCATGGAGACGGGCGCTTCGGATAGCATTTACACCATGATGGCTGGAATCCCGAGTTACGGCATCTGCGGCGTTGCCATCGATCGCAACGATGTCCGCATGCATGGCAAGGACGAGCGCGTACCGGTGGATTCCTATTACAAGGGCGTGGAGTTCTATTACGAGTTTCTCGAGAAGCTGACGACGCATAAGCACTGAAGCGGGCGTGTAAACACCAAACAATGGGCGACATGTGACTGTATTGCAGGTTATCGAAGGCCGAGAACGCGACCTGGGCGGCTTCGTGGTGCGACGCGTGTTGCCCTATGCCGGCCGGCAAATGGTGGGGCCGTTTATTTTTTTCGATCATCTTGGGCCGGCGCAATTCACCGCAGGCGCCGGCATCGACGTGAGGCCCCATCCGCACATTTCGCTGGCCACCGTCACCTATCTGTTCGACGGTACGCTCGAGCACCGCGACAGTTTGGGTAATGTCCGCGAAATTCATCCGGGCGACGTGAATTGGATGACGGCCGGCCGAGGCATTGTTCACTCCGAAAGAACTCCGCATGCCTCGCGCGCCGCGGGCCCGCACATTCATGGCATTCAGAGTTGGGTGGCGTTGCCCGACGGCGCCGAGGACGGCGATCCCACGTTTGCGCACCACCCTTCCGCGTCCTTGCCCCGTAGCCGCGTGGAAAATGTGGACTTGACCATCATCGCTGGACAAAGCTTCGGCTTGACCTCGCCCGTGGCGACACTCTGGCCCACCTTGTACGCGCACGCCGAAATGGCGGCGGGCACGTCGCTGGGCGTACCCGTGGAGCACACGGAGCGCGCGGTGTATGTGGTGCGGGGTTCGGTGGTTATCGAGGGCGCGACTTTATCCGCCGGCACCATGGGCGTGCTGGAGCCCGTTGCCGTCACGATTCGAGCGCCGACCGGGGCGACCTTGATGTTGTTGGGCGGCGAGCGCTTCCCGACGCCGCGCTACCTGTTCTGGAATTTTGTCGCGTCCTCGCACGATCGCATCGACAATGCCAAGGAGCGCTGGCGGCGGCAGGAATTTCCCACTGTGCCCAACGAGACGGAATTCATTCCTCTGCCATCATGATGAGGCTGAGGCATGCGCCGGTGATACGCTTCATTGCCGCGGGCGCGGTGCTGGTCGTAGGGCTGGTGCTGCCGCTTCTTCTCGGTAACGCCAGTCGAGCGGACGATGCCCCCGCACAGGTATTGGACGAAGTGGTTGTCACCGGCGAGCGCACCGGTCCCGAGATGTGGCATGTGCATCGCGAGGCTTCGGATTTGTGGATTCTCGGCAGCATGTCGCCGCTGCCCAAGGGCATCACCTGGCGTTCGAAGCAATTCGAACAGGTGCTCGAGCACACCAATCAAGTGGTGATCCCGAAGCCCTTCGAAGTCGGTATTGCCCGCATTTTGTGGCTACTCATCACTGAGCGCGACATCTTGCTGGTGCGTGGCGGCAAGCGGTTGAAAGATGTAATGCCGCCGAATTTGTATGCGCGCTTCTCAGCGCTGCGGCAGCAGTATCACGAAAGCGCCGACAAATGGGAGCACTACCGCCCCATCATCGCGGCTGCCTTTTTGCAGAGAACTGTCTTTCATGCCGCCAACCTCTCCACCCGGCTGGATCTCGGGGCTGCCGTGCGCATGCTGGCGGAGAAGCACAAGGTGCGTGTCGAGGAGCTCAAGATCGCAGGCGTTCACGATGCGCTGGATGCGCTCAAAACCATGCCGCCGGCGACGGAGAACGCCTGCGTGGAGGCGTCCGTGGTCACCATGGAAAAGGACTTGCCTCGGCTGCGGGACCGCGCCGACGCCTGGGCATCCGGCAACATCGAGCGTATTCGAAGTCTACGCGAGCCGTCAGAGGTCGACGCCTGTCGCGCCGCGCTGGATGCAGGCACTGGAGCCGCCGAACTCATTGCGACCGTGCGGCGTACCTGGGTGGACAATATGGATCACTATCTGCACCACGATGGCGTGACGGTGGCGGTAGTGAATATGGATATGCTGCTCGAGAAGGGCGGCATTCTCGATGAGCTGCGTGCGAAGGGCTACGCAATCGAGGGGCCGTAGTCGCGGCTGTTGAGTACGGGCAGCGAGGTTTGCCCATTCTACTTAATCTAACAGGAGCTATTTATGGCGGACAAAACGGCAACGATTCATTGGGAAGGTCAGGGCAAGAAGGGCGTCGGGAAAATCAGCACGCAGACCGATGCATTGAAGTCGTATCCCTACGGCTTCGGCAGCCGATTTGAGGATGATCGCCGCGGCACGAATCCTGAGGAGC
>Ga0302314_10011207_pt1 | contig 15661 bp, 14 predicted proteins | sample III_Palsa_N2_3_FD_200533 | JGI IMG/M metagenome (GOLD analysis project Ga0302314, IMG submission 200533) | Peat permafrost microbial communities from Stordalen Mire near Abisko, Sweden - III_Palsa_N2_3 | ecosystem: Environmental > Terrestrial > Soil > Palsa > Peat permafrost | place: Sweden...
TCGTCGACTCGCTTGATGCCGTCCGCACCACCGGCAACTTCGGGTCCTACCCGATGAAGTCCAAGTCGCCGGGCGAAATCAGCGAGGTCGAGGTCGGCGAGGCGGAATGGAACCTCGACACGCTGGAGCACCTCTTCGACTACTACTTTGTTCAGCCGGCGGCGATCAAGGCCAAGCGCGACGCCCTGGATCGCAAGCTGGCGGTCAACCGCAACCCGCAGCTGCGGGCAATCTGAGCGGGCCGGCCCGCGCCTCGCGCGCGGGAACTGGGCGGTGATCAAGGTGCAGCTCGAGGCACCAGCTTGATGATCAGGGTCTCCCAGGTGCCGGCGTACTGCCGCCGCTCGTTGGTGGCGCAGTAGTAGGGCCGCAGGTGAAAGGTGCCGGCGACGGTATAGCCGGAGAGGTTGCTCCCGGAGAACCAAGGAAGTCCGTTGCGCAGCACATGGAGCTGGCCCCCCGGCGCCTGCGGGTTGGGGACCGCAATGTAGTCCAGGTAGAGGGCCGCCGGCGGACGCGCCCGCAGCGCCTGCGCCCAGGCGGTCCGCAGCGCCTCCGATTCCTGGACGGCCCGGCGGCGCGGCTCGGTCCCGGTTCCCATCCGGACCGATTCTTCCAGGGCATACTTCACGATGCCGGTGTCGCCGAGGGCCGTGTCGGGCCGTTCCCGGCTGAGCGGCTCCAGGATCGAGTCGACGACGACCGGGCCATGCTGCGCCAGGACGTCGGCGCGCAGGCGGGCCCACTCGGGGTCGGGCCGCGGCAGCGCGGGGGCAAGGTAGAGGAGCACCGCCAGGTTGGCGAGGAGGAGGAGCGTGGCGGGCCAAGGCGGCCGCGCGGAAGCGGCGGGATAACATACCGTGACCGCGAGCATGGCCATCGGCAGGAGGGAAAGGTGGATGAAGTAGGTCAGGTAGGCGCCGATGTGCCAGCCGGGCCCGGCCAGCAGCACCGCGAGCGAGAGCCCGGTCACCCAGGCCCAGTAGCCGGCATCGCCGGCGCGGCGGCCGGACGCCCGAGCGTAGCCGAACACGGCCATGGCGATCAGGCCGCAGGCCAGAGTCGAAAAGTCGATCAGCTGGTGCACGAGCCACGGGCCCTCCGGCGTCGAGTACATGAAGTTCGCGGAAAAAGTCTCGAGCAGGTAGTAGGGGTTGAAGCGGGCATACAGCCCGATCCCGGCGGCCAGGATCGCCCCGCTCACCGCCCCGGCCAGGAGTCCGCGGCGCAGGTCGACGAACAGGGCCAGGTAGGAGAGGGCCGCCCCCCAGGCAAACACCGCGTAAGGCTTGGTGAGGTAGCCGGCCAGGGCCAGGAGGCCGAGGGCGGCGCCCAGCACCCATGGACCAATTCGGCCCCGAACCGCCAGCTGGCCCAGGGCCAGCATGCCGGCGATCTCCAGCAGCACGAGGAAGTCGGGCCGGGCTTGGATCGAGTAGGAGCCGGCGTTGATCGAAAAGACGATCGCGACCACCGCGGCGGCGGGCGCCACCGGACAGCGGGCGATCCGCAGCATGGCGGTCAGGACGCCGCAGGCGGCCAGCAGGGAAACGAGGTTGGCGGTGCGGAAGGCGGGGTAGATTCCGGCGACGAGCGCCTGGAAGGCGTGGACCACGGTGGGATAGCCCGGCCCGTAGTAGTCGTGGCCCGCCACGTAGTAGCCCCATTGGTACTCGTGGGGCCAGCTCCGCGCGATCGAGGCGTAGATGGTCTCGGCCATCCCCATCGGCTCGGGCAGCCCGATCACCGAGCATTCCAGGACCAGGTGGTAGCCCAGCACGACGGCGGCCGCGGCCCACAGGACCGCCGCGGCGAGCTTGGGCCAGAATGCGGGGGGGGATTCCACGGGTGGCGCCAGCCTGGATCGCCCTGGGACCGACAACAATCCTCGGCTGACGGGAATCGGGCAGGGTCCGCGGGGTCGAAGGGGCCTACCAGCCCAGCGCCTCCCGGAACACCGGCTCCAATTCGTCCGCGATTCCGACGTGGTCCGCCCCGGTAGGGTGGCCGTTGCCCGGGACGCCGGGATAGTGCCGGAGCGGCGCCAAGATCACCTTGGGGCTGGCGGCCTGCGCGACCACCGCCTCGAGGTAGCCATGCAGGATCGTGCGGCGGGGTCCCTTCGTGGCATCGTCGTCGACAATCGGCGAGTCCATGACGAAGACGTAGGCCTCCGGCGCGTCCCGGAGCACTTTCCGGATCAGCCCCACGTAGGCGTTCACGAATTCCGCCTCGTCCGGCGGTCCCAGGTTGAAATCATTGGTTCCCAGCTGGATTCCCACCGCATCGGGCACGTAGAGCTGGTGGTCCCAGCGGGAGGACGGGTCGTCCGGCAGGGACAGGTCGTAGAACTGGGGGGCGTTGTTGGTCGCCCGGATGCCCTGCCAGTCGCGGATCAGGCCCCGCCCGCCGTAGCTCACGAGCGCGCACTGCGCGGCGAGGCGCCGCGCCAGGATCATGCCGTACGATTCCCGGGCGTCGGAATGGCTGCCGTCCTTCGGGTCGTCCCCCGGCCGCCACGCGGATAGTTCGCCGCAGGTCACGGAGTCGCCAATGAACAGCAGGCGGCGACCGGGAAGGGTGGGCGGATCCAGGAGCGCCCCATTCGGATCCGGGGCGAAATCCAGCAGGGCGCAGGTGCCCCGCCAGCTCTCGTTGCGCCGGACCAGCTCGACCCGGTGCTCGCCGGCCGTCCCGCGGTAGACCACATAGGTCCCGTCGCCGGCCTCAAGGCGCAGCACGGATGGCGTGCCCCCGTCGACGATCACGTCGAATGAACTGCCGCCGTTGGAGGCTGACGCATGCAGGGCGAGGGAAGTGCCTCGGAACCGGAGGTGCGCGGTCACGCCCGGGTAAGCCAGCTCGACCTCGCCGTCCCGGCCGCGCGCGTAGCGCCCCTCGAACGCCACGGGCGCGTCCGCCGCCGGGAGGCCCTCGAGAAAGGTGTCGGCGCCGGCCATGACGGAAGGGGGGAGGGGGCCGGTGACGGGATCGGCCAGCGCCACGCTGGCCAGCAGGACCCCGACGGGCAACGCTGTGATGCAACCCGGCCAGGGGCCGCGGAAGGGGCGACGGTTCATGGGGCACTGGGGTATAGGGCGGAAAGGCCGGTGCCGGCAAGATTGCACCGAAGTTCGAAGCTGCGGTCTAGTGCGGAATGGCACGCGGGACCCCGGATTGGGACGTGATCGTGGTCGGAGGAGGCGTCGCCGGGTTGGCGGCCGCGCGCGAACTCGGCCGGCGCGGACGCCGGGTCGTCATTTTGGAGGCCCGTCCGCGGTTGGGCGGCCGGATCCACACCGTCCGGCCGCCGGGCTGGCCCGGGCCGGTCGAGCTGGGCGCCGAGTTCGTGCACGGGGGCAATTCCGCGATTTGGGCCCTCCTGCGCCGCGCGCACCTCCAGGCGTCCAAGGTGTCGCCGCGGCACTGGGTGGGGCGGTCGGGTTCCCTCGAACCGATCGCCGACGTGGAGCGGAACATTGCCCGGATCACGCGCCAGATCGTGCCGGGCCGAGCGGGGCGGAAGTCGTTCGCGGAATATTTTCGCGCCCATCCCCCGCGGGGCGCGCCCGAGGACTGGGCGCTCGCGCGCGGGTTTGTCGAGGGCTTCGAGGCCGCGCCGGTCAACGAGATCAGCGCCCGCTCGCTGGCCGGCGAGGCGCTGGACGAGGACGAGCAGTTCCGCGTTCCGGGCGGCTATGACCAGGCGGTCGCAACTTTGGCCGGGGAGTGTCGGGAGGCCGGGGTCCGGATTGTGCTGGGCTCGCCGGTGTCGTCCATCGACTGGCGGTCCGGCCATGTCCAGGCCGCCGGTCGAAGGTATAGCCACAGCGCCGAGGCGGCCATCATCACCCTCCCGCTGGGTGTCCTCCAGGCCCGCTCGGGTCCGGGGCGGATCCGGTTTCGCCCCGCTCTCGGGCGCCGGCAGGCGCTTATTGACCAGATGGGCGTTGGCCATGTCTACCGGCTGAACGTCCGCCTGCGGGCGGCCGCCTGGCGCGCGCTGTGGCCAGCGGGCGCGGGCCTCCCTGCTTCGACGGGCTTCGGTTTCATCCACGCCCAAGTGGGAGGCATCCCGGTGTGGTGGAGTCTTACGGACGAGCCGGTGCTCGTCGCCTGGGCCGGCGGCCCGGCGGCGCTGGCCCTCGGCCGGCTGGAACCGCGGGAGCGGCGACGCTGCGCCCTGCGCAGCCTGGCCGCCCTCATTGGCGTGCCGGCGGCCCGCCTCGAGCGCGCCGTGGCCGGATGCCAGCACTGGGACTGGACCGCGGATCCCTTCAGCCGCGGCGCCTACAGCTTCACGGCCGCCGGTCAGGACGAGTCCGCCCGGAAGCTCCGGGCCCCCCTGCGAGGCACGCTGTTCTTCGCCGGCGAGGCGACCGCCCAGGGGGCGGAGGTCGGGACCGTCCACGGCGCCCTGGCGAGCGGGATCCGGGCGGCGGCCGAGGCCGCCGCGGCCCGGTAGGCCGAGGCCTGCCTTGCCCCGGAGGGGCGCGTCCGCCAGAGTGGCGGCCGCCCCATGATCTCCCGCCCCCTCGCCGCCCTCGGCGCGGTCCTCGCTGTGTCCGCCGCCGCCGCGGCCGATTTCCACAGCTGGGCGCCGACGCCGCCGATGGGCTGGAACAGCTGGGACTGCTTCGCCACCACGATCACCGAGGCGCAGACCAAGGCGGAGGCCGACTACATGGCCGCGCACCTGAAGGCGCACGGCTGGCAGTACGTGGTGGTGGACATCCAGTGGTACGAGCCCGCGGCCACCGGGTACGACTACCGCAAGGGGGCGCAGCTGGCGCTCGACGCCTGGGGGCGGCTCCAGCCGGCCGTCAACCGCTTCCCGTCGTCGGCGGACGGCCGGGGCTTCCGGCCGCTGGCCGACTATGTCCACGGGCTGGGCCTCAAGTTCGGAATCCACCTCCTCCGCGGGATTCCGCGCCAGGCGGTCGAGCGCGACCTGCCGGTCGCCGGGACCTCCTACCGGGCCCGCGACATCGCCGACGTGGGGAGCGTCTGCCCCTGGAACCCGGACATGTACGGCGTGGACATGGCCCGCCCCGGCGCGCAGGCCTACTACGACTCGGTCTTCGCCCTCATCGCCTCCTGGCGGGTCGATTACGTGAAGGTCGACGACATCAGCCGCCCCTACCACGAGCACCAGCGCGAGATCGAGGGGGTCCGGCTGGGCATCGACCACAGCGGACGCCCCATGGTCCTCAGTCTCTCGCCCGGCGAGACGGCGCTCGACGCCGCCGACCACGTGATGTGGCACGCCAACCTCTGGCGGATCAGCGACGACTTCTGGGACAACTGGAAGTCGCTCGACGAGCAGTTTGGCCGCCTGGAACACTGGAATCCCTACCGCCGCCGGGGAGCGTGGCCGGATGCCGACATGCTCCCGCTCGGGGTGATCGAGCTCGGGCGGCATGCGACCCACTTCACCCCCGACGAGCAACGCACGGTCATGACCCTCTGGTCGATCGCCCGATCCCCCCTGATGTTCGGGGGCGACTTGCTGAAGCTCGATGCCTTCACGCTTTCCCTGATCACGAATGACGAGGTCCTGGCGGTGAACCAGGCAAGCGTCGCCAACCGGCCGGTGTTTGACCGCGCCGGGCGGATTGTCTGGACGGCTGATGCGCCGAACTCCCGGGCGAAATATGTCGCCGCCTTCAACGCGACGGAGGCGGCGGGCCCGGTGGTGATTCCGCTGGCGGACCTGGGCATGTCCGGCCCGGTCAGCGTCCGGGACCTGTGGACCCACCAGGCCGGGGGAGCCGCGGGGCCCGAGCTCTCTCCCTTGGTTCCGGCGCATGGCGCCGTCCTCCTGCGGGTCGAGGCCCTGCAATAGCGGGCCCTCGTCGCTCTTGCCAACCCCGGTGGGATCGGACAGAAAGCGTCGTTTCCAGCCACCCCGGACCGCGCTCCGGCCAGGGACACTCCCTGGCATGCGGTCCAACTCCCGCAATACCCGATCTGGCCCCGCTATGAAGAAATTCGTCCTGCTCGCGCTCGTCGCCATTGGCGTCCTGCCCGTTGCCCTCCACGCCCAAACGCCCGCTGCGCCGCCGGATGCCGCCGCCGGCGGCCTGCGCTTCAGCATCGCGGTCATCAAGTTTGAGAACCACGCCAACTACAGCGGGCCCCTCCAGCTTTCCGACACCTGGGGCGCGATCCTCACCGACTCGCTGCAGCGCAGCGGCCACTTCATCGTGATCGGCGAGGCGGACATGCGCGAGGCCGCGATGAAGGAGCAGGACTTCGCCAAGAGCGGCCGGGTGGCCGGCGGCGACAAGGCCCCGCCCACCGGCTTCCTGACGCCGGCACAGCTCCTGATCAAGGGCGAGATCACCAACTTTCAGACCACTTCCGGCCAGCACGGCGGCTTCGGGGTCGCCGGCTTCAACATCCGCACCGGCGGCGACACCGCGGAGATCAACGCCGTCATCTACGTGGTCGACGCCACCACCGGCACGGTGGTGGCGACCAAGAAGGTGATCGGCGAGGCCAAGAGCGGCGGCCTCTCGGTCGGCTACACCGACCGCGACTGGAGCGGCGACATGGGCGGCTTCAAGAAGACCAATGTCGGGACCGCGGTCGAGAAGGCGATCGACGAAGCGGTGATCTTCATCACCCAGCAGATCCCGAATCTGCACTGGAGCGGGAACGTCATCCTCGTGAAGGGCCCGAACGTCTACATCAACCGGGGCACCCGCGAGGGCGTGGCCAACGGCCAGGTCTTCAAGGTCGGCTCCTCCGAGGTCCTGCGGGACCCGGCGACCGGCGAGACCCTCGACGTCTCCTTCACCGAGAAGGGCCGGATCAAGGTCGAGAACGCCAAGGAGAAGGTCGCAATCTGCTCGATCGTCTCCGGCGACGGCCTGGCGAACGGGATGTCGGTCGCGCCGCTTACGCCCTGACCTTCTTGCGGCGCCGCGGGGCCGCCGGGACCACGAAGGGCCGGAGGAGTCCCTCCTGCGAGGGGGGAAAGCGGCCGGTCACCAGGACGCCCTCGTCGCGGTGTTCCTGCGCCTGGACGTGGCCGAGGGCGTGGAGGCGGGCGACCAAGTCGTAGCGGTCGTGCGGGATCAGGAGGCGCACGCTGTCCTGGTCGCGCACGATCAGCCCGCGGCAGCGCTCCTTCAGGGCGTCGATGCCCTCGCCGGTGCGGGCGCTCACCAGCAGGGCGTCCGGGACCGACTGGCGGGCGGCCCGGATCTCGAGCGCATCGGCCAGGTCCACCTTGTTGAAGACGTTCAGGACCGGCCGGTCGCCGGCGCCGAGCTCGGCCAGGACCTCGAGCGTCGTGGCGCGGTGCTTCTCAAAGTGGGGGCTCGTGACGTCGACGACGTGGATCAGGAAGTCGGCGACCAGCACCTCCTCCAGCGTCGCCTTGAAGGCCTCCACAAGACCGTGGGGCAGGCGCCGGATGAAGCCGACCGTGTCGGTGACGAGGAGCTTCTGGTTGCCCGGCAGCAGGAGCTGGCGGGTGGTCGGATCCAGGGTGGCGAAGAGCTTGTTCTCCGCGAGGACGTCGGAGCCGGTCAGCTGGTTCAGCAGCGAGGACTTGCCGGCGTTGGTGTAGCCGACGATCGAGGCTGTCGGCAGCGGGACCCGCACGCGCCGGGTCCGCTGGACGCCGCGCTGGCGGACCACCTGGGCCAGTTCCTCCTTCAGGTGGGCGATTCGGTTGCGGACCACCCGGCGGTCCTGCTCCAGCTGGGTCTCACCCTCGCCGCCGAGGGCGCCCTTGCCGCGCTGGCGGGACAGGTGGGTCCAGGCCCGGGTCAGGCGCGGCAGGGAATACTCCATCCGCGCCAGGGCCACCTGCAGGACCGCCTCCCGGGTGTGGGCCCGGTCGGCAAAGACCTCGAGGATGACTTCCTGTCGGTCGATGACGGCCATGCCCGCCAGCTCCTCCCAGTTGCGCTGCTGGGCCGGGGACAGGGCGGAGTCGAAGACGATCACCTCGGCGCCGCACTCCTTGGCGAGGGCGACCAGTTCGTCGGCCTTGCCGCTGCCGACATAGAGGGCCGGCGTGGGCGAGCGCAGCCGCACGAGCTGGCTGCGGGCGATTCCGAGCCCCAGGTTCTCGACCAGCTCGGTCAGTTCCGCGAGGAGTTCCTCCGCCTCGCCCTTCGGCATGTCGGGGGTCTCGACCCCAATTAGGAAGGCGCGCTGCGCCTTGGGGAGGGTCGGGAGGAAGTCAGCCATGGGCGATATTTCGGAAAGAGTATTCAGACATGGGCTTGCGCCACGCTGGACCCCAACGTAGCCTCAGGGCCACACTTGGCAAACCAATGCCCGCCTGTTCCATCCTTGTAGTCGACGATGAGCCCGGAATCCGGGAGCTCCTGGCCCTTATGCTGGAGAGTGCGGGGCACACCGTGATCGTCGCGGAGGACGGGATCCAGGCGCCCAAGATTCTGGCGGCGCAGAAGATCGACGTGGTGATCACCGATCTCCTCATGCCGGAGCGCGACGGGCTCGAGTTCATCACCGAAGTGCGCAAGAAATACCCGGCGGTGAAGATCATCGCGATGTCGGGCGGCGGCCGGATCGCCCGGGATTCCTACCTGCGGATCGCCAAGAATTTCGGCGCCCACCTGCTGCTGGAGAAGCCCTTCAACCAGTCGAGCGTCATCGCGGCGGTGGAGTCGGTCCAGGGGATGCCCTGAGGCCGAGGGCCTAGCTGGCAAAGGCCACGCAGACCGGCATCGAGACCGCGATCGTTCCCGGCACCCGGGTGAGCCGGCCCGATCCCGGATCGACCCGGAAGGAGCAGAGCGTGTCGGAATCCTGGTGGCCGCACACGAGCCAGGCGCCGTCGGGAGAGAGGGTGAAGCAGCGCGGGCCCTTGCCGCCGCAGGGTACGGTCTCGACCAGGCTCAGGTCGCCGCTGCGGGGGTCGGCTGCGAAGACGGTGATCGTGTCCGGACCCCGGGCTGAGCCGTAGACGAACCGGCCGTTTGGGTGCACGCGTACCTCGGCGGCGGTCGCGTCGTCCCGGTCGCCGGGCGGCAGCACCGAGACGGTGCCCCGGGGCGTCAGAGCGCCATTGGCGGCGGCATAGTCGTAGGCGACGATCGTCCCGCCCATCTCATTGATCACATAGGCGTGGCGCCCCTCGACACCGAAGGCCAGGTGCCGCGGGCCCGCGGCCGGGGCGCTGGCCACGTACGGCGGCTCGCCGGCCAGAAGCGTCATGTGTTCCGGGTCGATGCGGTAAGTATAGATGCGGTCGAGCCCCAGGTCGCAGACGAGCGCGAACCGACCGTCGGGCGAGAAATAAGTGGAGTGCACGTGGGGCGCGGACTGGCGCTTCGGGTCCGGGCCGTGGCCGGAGTGGGCGATGACCCGCGGCGTCCCGATCGTCCCATTGCCGTGGAGCGGGAGCACCGCACCCTCCCCCAGGTGATAGTTGGCGGCGAGCGCCATCCGGCCGTCGCCGGAAATGGTGATGTGGCAGGGCGTGGGCCCGGGGCCGGCCGGCCCCTGCTCGACCACCGTCAGGGCCGCCCGGGCGGGGTCCACCCGGAAGGACGAAGCCCAGGTCGGATTCGCACAGACGGCATAGAGCAAGCGGGCGTCGGGCGAGAGGGCGAGGAAAGTCGGGTTGGGGGCCTTGGCCGCCAGCTCCGGCGCGCCCAGGGCGCCGGTGGCCGGATCGACCGTGCAGGAATAGATCCCGAGGCTGGTGCCCTTCGTGTAGGTCCCGATGAAGATCCGGTGCGCGGGCATCTGGAACCCCGACGCGCCGGGGTTGTCCAAAGACAAGCCCCGGCGCTGGTTTCCGCGGCTCGCCCGCCGGGAGGCCGGGCGGGGACGGGTTATTTTTTGGCGCCGTCCGCGACGGCGGCCTGCGCCGCCGCGAGGCGGGCGACCGGGACGCGGAACGGGCTGCAGGAGACGTAGGTCAGGCCGATCCGGTGGCAGAACTTGACCGATTCCGGGTCGCCCCCGTGTTCGCCGCAGATGCCCAATTTGATCCCCGGACGGGTCTTCGAGCCCTTCTCGATCGCGATCTTCATCAGCTGGCCGACGCCGGTCTGGTCGACCGAGGCGAAGGGGTTCTTCTTCATGATCTCGGCATCCTGGTAGGCGCCGAGGAAGGAGCCGGAGTCGTCGCGGGACATGCCGAGGCAGGTCTGGGTCAGGTCGTTGGTGCCGAAGCTGAAGAATTCGGCCGTCTCGGCGATCTCGTCGGCCGTCAGGGCGCCGCGGGGGATCTCGATCATGGTGCCGACCGAGTAGGCGATCTTCACCTTCTTCTCCGCCTGGACCTTCTTGGCGACGTCGTGAACGACGGCGACCTGCAGGTCCAGCTCGCGCTTGAATCCGACCAGCGGGATCATGATCTCGGGCTTGGCCTTGAATCCGCCCTTGGTGGCGTCGGCCGCGGCCTCGAAGACGGCGCGGGCCTGCATGGCGGTGATCTCGGGATACTTGATCCCGAGGCGGCAGCCGCGGAAGCCGAGCATGGGGTTGAACTCATGGAGCTCATGCACCCGGTTCGTGATCTTCTCGGCGTTGATGCCGAGCTTTTTCGCCAAATCGGCCTGCGACTCGGCCGAGTTGGGGAGGAACTCGTGGAGCGGCGGGTCGAGGAAGCGGATGGTCGCCGGGAAGCCCTTCAGGGCCTTGAAGATTCCGAAGAAATCCGCCCGCTGGTAGGGGAGGAGCTTGGCCAGCGCGGCCTCGCGGTCGGCGAGGTTGTCGGCCAGGATCATCTCGCGCATGGCGTCGATCCGGTCGCCCTCGAAGAACATGTGTTCGGTGCGGGTGAGGCCGATGCCGACGGCGCCGAAGGCCAGCGCGTTCTGGGTCTGCTCCGGGGTATCGGCGTTGGTGCGGACCGACATCCGGGTGGCCTGCGCGCACCACTTCATCAGCTGGTTGTAGTTCTTGAACTTCTCGGTCGCCTGGGCGGCCTTGTCCCCGTGGATCAGGCCGGCGACGATCTCGGACGGCGCGGTCTTGAGCTGGCCGGCGTAGACCACCCCGAGGGTGCCGTCGATCGACAGGAAGTCCCCTTCGCTGAAGGTCTGGCCGGAGACGGTGACGGTCTTCTTGTCGTAGTCGACCATGAGGGCGGAAGCGCCGCAGACGCAGACCTTGCCCATCTGGCGGGCGACGAGGGCGGCATGGGAGGAGACGCCGCCGCGGGCGGTCAGGATGCCCTCGGCCGCGATCATGCCGCGGAGGTCCTCCGGGGAGGTCTCCACCCGCACGAGCAGGGCCTTCTCGCCCTTCTGCTCGGCGGCGACCGCACGGTCGGCATTGAAGTAGATCTTGCCGGTGGCGGCCCCGGGCCCTGCCGGCAGGCCGGTGGCGATCACCTGGGCCTTCTTCACCTCGGCAAGGTCGAAGACCGGGGCGAGGAGCTGCTCCAGCTGGTCGGCCGGATTGCGGACGATGGCCGTCTTCCAGTCGATCAGCTTCTCCTTCACCATATCGATCGAAAACTTGAGCGCGGCCATGGCCGTCCGCTTGCCGTTCCGGGTCTGAAGCATGAAGAGCTTGCCCTCCTGGATCGTGAACTCGATATCCTGCACATCCTTGAAGTGCTTCTCCAGGATGGCGCGGACCTTGAGCAATTCGGCGTAGGACTTGGGCATCTGGTCCTTCAGCTTCAGCACCGGCTCGGGCGTGCGGACGCCCGCCACCACGTCCTCGCCCTGGGCGTTGATCAGGAACTCGCCGTAGAACTCGTTCTTGCCGTTCGCAGGATTGCGGGTGAAGGCCACGCCCGAGCCCGAGGTATCGCCGGTGTTGCCGTAGACCATGGCCTGGACGTTCACCGCCGTGCCCCACTCGGACGGGATGTTGTACTTGCGGCGGTAGACGATCGCCCGGTCGTTCATCCACGAGCCGAAGACGGCGCCGGAGGCGCCGCGCAGCTGGTCCCAGGGATCGTTGGGGAAGACGTGGCCGGTGCGCTCCTTCACCAGGGCCTTGAAGCGGGTGACGAGCTCCTGCTGGTCCCCGGCGGTGAGCTTCGAGTCCTCGACGTTCGTCTGGTACTTCGCGTGCTTGAAGTGCTCGATCACGGTCTCGAACGGCTCGTGGTCCTCGCCCTCCTTCTTCTGCACCCCGAGGACGACGTCGCCGTACATCTGGATGAAGCGGCGGTAGCAGTCCCAGGCAAAGCGCTCGTTCTTGGTGGCCGCGGCCAGCGCCACGACGGTCTGGTCGTTGAGCCCGAGGTTCAAGATGGTGTCCATCATGCCCGGCATCGAGTCGCGCGCGCCCGAGCGGACCGCAACGAGGAGGGGGAAGCCGCTCGCATCGCCGAACCGGTAGCCCATCGCCTTCTCCATGTTCTTGATCCCGGCCTCCATCTGGCCCTGGAGGGAGGAGGGGTAGCTGCGCTTGTTGGCGTAGTAGTAGGTGCAGACCTCGGTCGTGATCGTGAAGCCCGGCGGCACCGGCAGCCCGATCCGGGTCATTTCGGCGAGGTTCGCCCCCTTGCCGCCGAGCAGGTTCTTCATGCTGCCGTCGCCGTCGGCCTTGCCGGCGCCCCAGGCGTAGACGTATTTCGGGCCCTTCGCGGGGGCGGATTTCTTGGCGGGAGCCGCGGCCGTGCCGGCGGACTTCTTGTGGGTGGGTTTGGCAGCCATGTCGTGGGTTCGGGATTGGAAAACTTCCGGGCGCGGAGTGCGCGAGCGATCATCGAAGCGCCTGCCGCGGTGACCTGTCAACCGTCCAGCGGGGCCCGGGAAAAAAAGGGTCGCCACGCCGCGGCGGCCCTTCGCACACTCCGCGCCGTGCTTCCCGACGCCGACCCCCGGATCAAGCTCCAGGTCTTTGAAGGCCCCCTGGATCTGCTCCTCTTCCTCATCCGCAAGAACGAGATAGACATCTACGACATCCCGATTGAATCGGTGACGAAGCAGTATATCGCCGTCCTGCGCTCCATGCAGGAGCTGGACCTGGAAGTGGCCGGCGAATTCTTCGTCATGGCGGCGTCGCTGATGGAGATCAAAAGCCGCATGCTGCTGCCCAAGGGTCTGCACGCAGTCGACCCGGAGGCCGACGGGGCGGATGAGATGGACCCCCGCTGGGAGCTCGTCCACCAGCTCCTGCAGTACAAGAAGTTCAAGGATGCGTCGGCGCGGCTGGCGGAGATGGCCCGCCTGCAGCGCGACCTGATGGAGCGCCACGTCTCCAGCCGCCCGGCCGATTCCCTCGACCGGCCGCTGCGCGGCGTCTCCCGGATCGAGCTCTGGAACACCTTCAACCAGGTCCTGCGCCGCCTCGCCGAGAAGCTCGTGGTCGGCGAGATCCATGACGAAGTCGTCACCGTCGCCGACCAGATGGAGTGGCTTCTCGCCCGGATCCAGACCGAGCGGTCCTTCGTCTTCTCGAGCCTCTTCGACGGGCAGGTGACGCTGCGCCGCCTGGTGGCGACGTTCCTCGCCGTCCTCGAGCTCACCCGCCTCAGCCGGTTGCGCCTGCGCCAGAACGAGGCCTTCAGCGACATCGTCTGCGAGGCCGCCGACGAAAAGCCGCTTGAAAGTCCCGCCGTCGGGGCCACGTTGGAGGGGTGAGCAAGAAGAAAGCCAAACCTGGTCCGGCGGCCCTGCTCGGGCTCGGGCTGGACAACAGCGACGGCCACAAGCGAATCACCACGGGCGAGCAGTTCGCCATCGTCGGGGGCTCGGCTGAGACCCACGAGCGGATGACCGAGACGGTGGTGAAGACCTTCGAGGAGTTGAAGCAGCGCGGCAAGCACCTGAGCGAGGTGCGGCCGGTGGAACTGGCCGACATCATCAAGAAGGCCGAACCCCGCTAGCCGGGCGGTTTGCTTTTATCCCGTCCCCGCATTTACTTCCCTTACGCCTATGTCCGACAAAATCAACAACCTGACCACCGACACCTTCAAGCAGGCCGTCTCCTCGTCCGCCCAGCCCGTCCTCGTTGACTTCTGGGCCCCGTGGTGCGGACCCTGCAAGGCGATCGCGCCGGTCCTGGACGAGCTGGCGACCGAGTTTGACGGCCGGATCTCGATCGCGAAGGTGAACATCGACGAGAATGAGGCGATCGCCGCCGAGTACGGCATTCGCGCGATCCCGACCATGCTGCTCTTCAAGGGCGGCAAGGTGGTGGACCAGATCGTGGGCATGCTGCCGAAGGCGACCCTGAAGTCGAAGCTGGACGCGGCGGCATTGCCCGCGGCGGTCTAGCGGCCGCGAGGCGTCTCAGATCAGGACGCCGGCGGCGAAGAGAACCGCGTATAGTGCGAGAAGCTTGCCGGTGTCGCCCAGCAGGGCCACGAACTCGGCCGGTGTCGTGCCGGCCTGGAGACGCCGGACGTGCCGCCAAGCGAGCGGGGCTGTGAGGAGCGGAAGCAGGCATCCGTAGCCGAAGCCCAGGGCCCGGAAGGCGAGGGGCACGGCCAGGGCCACCGCGAGCGAAAGGGCGAACTGGGCGCGGGCGAAGCGCCGGCCGAAACGGACCACCAGGGTGCGCTTGTGCGCGGCGGCATCCGTCACGACGTCCCGGTAATTGTTCACGACCAGGATGTTCGTCGCGAGGAGGCCGACGGGGACGGCGGCCAGGAGCACCGGGCCAGTGACATGGCCGGTCTGAACAAAATAGGTCGTCGCGACCGCGACGAGGCCGAAGAAGACAAAGACAAAGAGATCGCCAAATCCGTGGTAGCCGAGCGGGTAGGGACCACCGGTATAGGCGATCCCGCAGAGGATGCTCGCCACTCCGATGGCCAGCATCCATGGACCGCCCCAGGGAATGAGCCCTAGCCCCAGGACGAAGGCGGACCCGAGGACGATCGCCATCGCCCGCCGCATGGCGGCCGGCGCCACGAGCCCTGCGGCCACCGCCCGCCGCGGGCCCACCCGCGCCGCCGTGTCGGCGCCGTGGATGAAGTCGTAATAGTCGTTGGCGAAGTTCGTGCCGACCTGGACCAGGAGGGCGAAGCCCAGGCAGAGCGCCGCGGCGGCCGGCTGGAGCCGGTGGTCGTGGGCCGCCAGGGCGGACCCGACCAGGACCGGCGCCACCGCCGCCGGAAGCGTCCGCGGACGGGCCGCCGCCAGCCAGATCACCGCCGCCGGGGGCCTCTCGGCCAGATCGGCCGCATTCACCGGATTGCGAAGCCGGAAAACTGCGGGCACCGGCGGCTCGGGTGGCGGTCCACGGTGCGCACGTAGCCGTGCATTTTCTCGGCGAGCGCCTCAATGAAGGCGGCGACCTCCGCGGGGGTGCCTTCAGCCTCGAGCTGAACGCGTCCGTCGGGGAGATTGGCGACATAGCCCGAGACCTCGAACTCGCGGGCGACCTGCAGGGCGGAATAGCGGAAGCCGACCCCCTGGACGCGGCCGGTGAAGTAGGCGATCTCGTGGTGGATTTCGGGCACCGGACGGCGAGCCTACGGCGGCGCTCCCGCCTGCATCAACACGCAATCGGCCGGGTCCCGGCTCGTCCGGAATTTATTTGCCATAACCGGCTTTCTGGGGGACCGTCCCCGTCAACCGATGAGCGATTTCGATTCTGACAACCTCTCGGAAAACGAGTGGGAAGAGAACGGGGATCTGGCCTGGAACGAATTCGATTGGGAGGTCTATCTCCGCGAACAGGAGGGTGCCATCCACCGGTACCTGGGATTCTACGAGTCCCTGCCGGCCGGCCCCGACCGGATCGACGAGGT
>Ga0302314_10011210_pt1 | contig 15659 bp, 13 predicted proteins | sample III_Palsa_N2_3_FD_200533 | JGI IMG/M metagenome (GOLD analysis project Ga0302314, IMG submission 200533) | Peat permafrost microbial communities from Stordalen Mire near Abisko, Sweden - III_Palsa_N2_3 | ecosystem: Environmental > Terrestrial > Soil > Palsa > Peat permafrost | place: Sweden...
ATAGACGTCTTTAGCAGCCATTTTCCTGTTCTTTCGGAAAGGTGGTTGTTGGGAGGTTCGGCTTGGAGGCGAGTTAGGCTTCGACGACGCCCAGGATGTCGCTTTCCTTCATGATCAGCAGATCATCACCGTCGATCTTCACTTCCGTGCCCGACCACTTGCCGAACAGGATGCGATCGCCCTTCTTCACGTCCAGGGCATGGACCTTTCCGCTTTCATCGCGGGCGCCGGGGCCGGTCGCGATGACCTCGCCTTCCTGCGGTTTTTCCTTGGCGGTATCGGGAATGATGATGCCGCCCTTGGTTTTAGCTTCTTCTTCGACGCGCTTGATGAGAACGCGATCGCCGAGAGGACGAAACGCCATATTGTCTCTCCCTAAGGGACAAGGGTTTGAATAAGGATGGAAAGCAGGCCGGGCCAGCGTGACTGTTAGCAGTCACCAGCCCCGAGTGCTAACGCGAGGCGGAGATAGTCGCGGCGGCTTTTGAAGTCAAGGAAGGGCCGGTGGAAATCGACCTGTCGGGAACCGCGCCGGAGACCGGTGCGGGGGTGGGCTCAAGCACCGCGTCCGCCAGATAGGCCTTGTCCTTCTTGATGGCGAGAGCGGTCGAGACCACCCCGCACGGATCGCCGCCGCCCTTTTCCCTCAAACTCAGATTGAAGCGGAAGGTCGCCCAGTCGTAAGAGCCCTCGTCCACGGCGATACAGCGTTTGGGGATCGCGGCGTTCAGGACCTGATTGTCCTCGTCGGACCGGTAGAGCACGCTGATCGTCGCCCAATGCAGGTCAGGCTTCAGTCGAAACAAGCGCTGATCGTCCTGGCCACGCACGGCCTTGAGGGTCATGCCCATATAGACGCCGTCCGCGCGCATGGTCACGACCGGCCGCGGCGGCGGCGTAGTCGCCCATTTGCCGGCGAGGCCCGGCTCGTCGTTGATCCAAAGGCCCAGCCGCAGGGTGGCCGGCTTCTGCAGATAGAAGAAGACCGGATAGGCCCGTTCGATCGTACCGTGCCGATCGGCCCAGCGCACGCTGTAGAAGGCGTAGTACCAGTCGTGGTCCTCGTAGCGGCCCAGCTTGACGAAGTCTTCCACCCGACAACGGCGGTTGAGGATCAGGCTGGTGATGCCCAGGGCGCAGACTCTATGCGCCTGAACCAGGGGCTGTGCCGGGGTCGCATTTGGCCAGCCGGCCAACGCCGGACGGGCGAGCGCGCAGACGAGCACGGCGAGCGCAAACCCTACTCCCCTCGATCGGCGAAAAACCCGCATCAAAACCTCTTGCCGCGCCCCCGCGTCGGCGGTTCACTCGTCCGACTGACCCTTCCTGTCAAGCGGTGCGACATGCTGGACCACATCACCTTTGGCGTCGCCGATTTCGCGCGGTGCTCGGACTTTTATGACAAGGCGCTGGCGCCGCTGGGAATCAAGCGCGTCTATGAGGTGAGCGCCGAGGACACCGGCTCCAAACCCTTCATCGGCTATGGCGACGAGCGGCCCTTCTTCTGGATCGGTCCAGGCGACGCCTCGACCGGCCAACTCCACTTCGCCTTTACCGCCAAGACCCGGGCCGAGGTCGACGCCTTCCATGCCGCCGGGCTGGCCGCCGGTGGGACAGACAATGGCGCGCCAGGCCTCAGACCCGACTACCATCCCGACTACTACGGCGCCTTCGTGTTCGACCCCGAGGGGCGTAATATCGAGGCGGTCTGCCACGCACCGGGCTGAGCCGGCCTTCAGCGATGGCTGTAGGCGATCTCGGCTGAGCCCACCGGCAGTGAGATGACGAGGCCGTCGTCGGCCAGGCGCCAGTTGGTGAAGCCGGTCTCGTTCATGCCCCTGGTGAAGGCTTCGGGCGTGAAGAAGGGCAGGCCGGCCTGGGTCAGGTGGGTCAGGACCAGCGCCTTGACCCCGGCGTCTCGGGCGATCTGCGCCGCCTCCACCGGGGTGGTGTGGTAGCTGAGGGTGTCGGTCATGATCGAGGCCTGCCGGGGCATTCCGGCGCCGCCGAGGAAGCTGACCAGAGCCTTTGTCATGTCGCTGTTCTGGGCCTCGTGGATCAGCAGGTCGGCGCCCTTGGCGGCGGTCGCCAGCGGCGGCCATTTGCGGGTGTCGCCGCTGATCACCACCGAGCGGCCCTTGTAGTCGAACCGGTAGCCGAACGCGGGGACCACCGGGAAGTGATTGACCGCGATGGCGGTGACCGTCAGGCCGTTCTGGCTCCAAACCACCTTGCGAACCACGCCCTCGGCGTCCGGCGCGGCTGGCACGGTGACGACCTTTGCGATCATGACCCCGTCATCGACAGGCAGGCTGACATCGCCGTGAGCGTGATGGGCGTGACGAAAGCCATGGTCGGCCGCGTAGGCCTCGTTGAAACCGGCCACAAGGTGATCAACGCCCGCCGGCCCCACCACGGTCAGCGGCGCCGGGCGGCCGGCGACCCAGCTTTGCATGTTGAATTCGCCCAGGTCGCCGATGTGGTCGGAATGCAGGTGGGTGATGAAGACCGCCCCGACCTTGGCCAGCGGCAGGCGCCAGAGCATCAGGTTCTTGTTCGACTCCGGTCCGATGTCGACGAGGTAGAGCAGGCCGCCGGCCTGGATCGCCACGCAGGCCTTGGCCCGGCCGCGGATCGGCAACGGCCCGCTGGTGCCGCACATCGTCACCGTCAGGGCGTCTGGCGCATCCGCCGCCCTGGCGGCGGGCCCTGGGCCAAAGACCATCGAAAGCGCGGCCAAAACACCGCTAAGCCATAGTCGTGCGGACATCGTGTTCCCCCGCGCCTCGAACGGGCACGAGATGATATTGGCACGTCCAGTGTCATAATGTAATTGGATTCGTCCCCGCCTGGCTTGACGGGCGCCGCCCTAATGTCCACTGAATAGGACAAGTTCTCCTATCTTGGACAATCGAGTTGCTCATGCCCCCTGTCCATTCGGCGCCCACGGGATTCACGATCCGCGCATTTGGGCCAGACGAGGTCGAGAACGCCGCCTCGGCGCTGGCGGCGGTGCTGCTGGATTGCGTGGCGGGCGGGGCCTCGGTGAGCTTCATGGCCGACCTGACACGCGAACAAGCCGAAGCTTTCTGGCGTGGGGTCGCCGAGGCGGCGCGGCAAGACAAACGCAGCGTGCTGGTCGCGGAAGATAGCGAAGGGATTGTTGGTGTTGTGGAGGTGATCCCGGCGGGACCCGACAACCAGCCGCATCGCGCGGACATCGCCAAGATGCTGGTGCATCACCGCGGCCGGCGCCGGGGACTGGCCGAGGCCCTGCTCCACGCCGCGGAATCGGCGGCCGCGGCCATGGGCAAGACGCTGCTGGTGCTCGACACCGTCACCGGTGGTGACGCTGAGCGGCTCTACACCCGCCTGGGATGGACAAGGGTTGGGGTCATTCCCGACTACGCCCTGTTTCCGGACGGCCGGCCCTGCGACACCACGGTGTTCTACAAAAGGGTCGGGGCGTAGACCTTCGCCTACGCCCCGCCAATCATAGGTTGCTCGTCGTCTTAAGCCGCGGCGACGCCCACGCCGGCTTCATTCAGCCAGTCGAGGATCTTCTGCTTGGGCATGGCGCCGACCTTCATCGAGGCCATCTGGCCGCCGCGGAACAGCATCATGGTCGGGATGCCGCGCACGCCATAGCGGGACGGCACGCCCGGGCTTTCCTCGATGTCCAGCTTGGCGATGGTCACCAGGTCGGCCAGCTCTTCCGAGATCTGGTCCAACGCCGGGGCGATCTGCTTACAGGGGCCGCACCATTCGGCCCAGAAGTCCACCAGGACCGGCTTGTCGGACTTCAGCACGTCCTGTTCGAAGGTTTGGTCGGTGACCTTTACGGTGCTCATGACCTTGGTTTCCCTAAAATGGCTTTCGGACCGCAAACGGGTCCGAGTTCGAAGGATGATGTAGGCGCCCAGGGCCGAGCGTCAACTCTCGGCCCGCAGCGCGGCCAAGGTTTCGACGATGATGTTTTCTGGAACGGCCATCAGCTTTGGTCCGTCGGTCCAGACCAGGGCGGCCTCGATCCGGCGTCCCGGGAACACCTCGGCCAGCACGGCGGCATAGACCGCCATCTGCACCTTATAAGCCCGGTCAGCATCCTCGATCCGTTCCGGCGCGGGGCGGTTGGTCTTGAAGTCGATAACCAGAACCCGATCCGGCTCGACCACCAGGCGGTCGACGCGGCCGGAGACCGCCAGCCCCTCGGGCAAGCCCGCCGCGCGGCCGGCGATGGCCGCTTCTGGGCGCGAACCGGGGCCGAACACCGCGGCGAAGCGAGCGTCATTGAGCACCGACAGCGCCGCCTGGGCCATCTCCGCCCGCTGCGCCGGGTTCAAGTCGGGTTCGCGTTCCAGCAGCACGGCCGCCGCATCCGCGCGTCGCTCGGCCGCCAGGTCGGGCAGGAGTTGCAGCAACCGGTGGATCACCGTCCCACGCCGATATCGGCCCAGGCCGTCCCGCACCGCCAGCGGCGAGTTCGAGGGTCCGCGCTCATCCTCCGCCAAGGTCGAGGGCGAGGCGTAGCGCAGGGCGGCCGGCTCCTGCGGCGCGAGCCGCCGCGCCCAGGCGGGGAGCGAAATCGCCTCGGTCACCGATCGCACGGAGGCCGGGACCACCACCGGGTCGGCGCCATAACGGATGACCTGCATGTCGCCCTGGGCGATCATCCGCCTGCCCGCGACGATTTCCGGCCGCTCCAGTCCGCGTTCGACCACATCGCGCCAACTGCCGTCGAAGGACGCCTTGCGGGTCTCGACCCCGCAGACGATCAGCCGGTCGCGGGCGCGGGTCATGGCGACATAGAGCAGGCGCAGGCTCTCGTGACCGGCGGCCTCCTCGCGGCGGGCGCGGGCCTCTTCCGTCGCCGGACAGTCGTCGTCCTTGCGCGGCGCCCAGAGAAAGCCGCCGCCTTCGACGCTCAGCAGAGGGCCGGCCATGGCCTTGGCCTTGGTGGTGGTGTCGGGCAGGATCACCACCGGCGCCTCCAGCCCCTTGGCGCCGTGGGCGGTCATCACCCGCACCTCGCCGCCCTCGGGACCCGAGCGATCCTCCTGCTCCCGCTTGACCTCGATCTCGCTGGCGGCAAGCCGGTCCAGCACCTGCTCCAGGTCGCGTGCGCCGACCTGCTCGGCGGTCAGCAGTTCAGCCAGGAAGGCGTCGATGGCGTCCTCGGCCTCGCGGCCCAGCCGGGTCAGCGTCCGCTCCCGCATGGAGCGGCCCTCCGGGTCGAGGCGGCTCAGCAGGCGGCTGTAGAGATCGAACGGCGCCCGCGTTCGCGCCTCCGCCAGAAACCAGGCCAACAGGTCGACGGCCCGGCCAAACGCCGGCCGTTCGCCCGCGCGCCGCTGCAAGGTGTTCCAAAGACTGCCCTGGCGCTGGTAGGCCAGGTCGAACAGCGCCGCCTCGTCCACCTCGCAGAAGGGGCTGCGCAGCAGGGCCGCCAGGGTCAGATCGTCAGCGGGGAAGCGCGCGAACCGGCCGATGGCCAGCAAATCCTGGAAGGCGATGTGTTCGGACAGCTTCAGCCGGTCGGCGCCGCCCACCGGCACGCCCTCGCGCTTCAAGGCGCGGATGATCTCGTGGAACAGGGTGTTTCGACGGCGGACCAGGATCAGCACGTCGCCATAGTCGATCGGCCGGCGCGCCTGACCGCCCTTTACGAACACGCCCTCGCGCGCCAGGACCATGCGCTTGATCTCGCGGGCGATGTTGCGCGCCAGCTTCTTAGCCGCGCTCTGGGTCTGCTGATGGTCCACCGGCAGCCAGGGGTCGGTATCCTCGGCCTCGTCGCTGACCTCAAGCGGCCAGAGATCGACCCCGCCGCCCTCGCCGCGCACGGCCAGGTGATGCACCGGCTCGTCCATGGGCGCGCCGGGCCGTAGGCCAGCCGCCGCGGCCGGATCGGCGAACACCGCGTCCACAAAGCCCAGCACCTCGGGCGCGGATCGCCAGCTGCGTTCCAACGGCACGCGCAGGAAGGTCTCGCCCGCCCCCTCGACCAGGCTTCGGAAATCGCCCTCCTCGGCGAGGAACCGCTCCGGCGCGGCGCCCTGGAAGGAGTAGATCGACTGCTTCTCGTCCCCCACCGCGAAGATGGTGCGCAGGGCCGAGCGCTCGCCGAAGCGGATCGCCCCGGCGCCGGCGAAGAACTCATCGGTGAAGGCGTGCAGGATGTCCCACTGGTCGGGCGCGGTGTCCTGGGCCTCGTCCAGCAGCAGATGATCGATGCCGCCGTCCAGCTTGTAGAGCACCCAGGCGGCGTCGGCGCGGATGGTGAGCAGCTCGCGCGTCCGCTCGATCAGATCGCCAAAATCGAGGCCTGCCTGCTCCGCCTTGGCCGCCTCGTAGAGCTCGGCATAGGCGCGGGCCAGGGTCAGGGCGAAGACGGTGTCACGGGCGATCCGGGCGGCTTTGATCCGTCCGCGCGCGTGGTTCAGCGCGAATTGAGTGCGGCTCATCCAGTCCACCGCGCCCTTGGCGACTTTTGAGGTGGCGATGCGGGCGCGGGGATCGCCCTTCAGGGTCGAGAAGATGGCCCAGACCGCGGCGAAGCTGGAGTCCGGGTTGATCGGCTTCATCGCCGTGCCGATGGCCTGGTCGGTGGCGGGGGTGCCGAGCATCATCGCCTCGGTCACGCCCTTCCAGGCGCCCCACTCCACGCCGGCGACCGCCTCGGCTTCCAAGGTTTCGGGCAGCGTCTCGGCGCTAAATCCGCAGCGGCGCCAGATGTCGCTCGCCAGTCCGTCGTCGGTCCCGCAAGCGTCGGCATAGGCGGCGACCTCCGTCCGGCGCGCCTCGAACGTCGCGAACATGCCATTGAAGCTGTTCCAATCCAGCTCCACGGAGAAATGGGCGTAGGCTAGGCCGATCGGACCGTCCGGCGCGGCGGTCGCGGCCAGCGCCAGGGCGTCGCGAGCCTTGGCCGACACCTCGGCCGCGGCCGCCGCCTCCAACACCTTGAACCCGGGCGAGACGCCGGCCTCCAGCGGGAAACGGCGCAGCAGCTTTTCGCAGAAGGCGTGGATGGTCTGGATCTTCAGCCCGCCCGGCGTCTCCAGCGCCTTGGCGAACAGCATGCGGGCGTCGGAGTAGGACTGGTGGCCTTCGTTTAGGGCGGCGAGTTTCTTCGCCAGCGGCGCGTCATCCATCACCGCCCAGGCGCCCAACTCGTCGAACAGCCTCCGCTGCATCTCCGCCGCCGCGGCCTTGGTGTAGGTGAGGCAGAGAATGGCTTCCGGCGGCGTCTCGCCCAGCAGCAGCCGCGCGACCCGGTTGACCAGGGTGGTGGTCTTGCCCGAGCCGGCGTTGGCGGTGACGAAGACCGAGGCGGCGGGATCGGAGGCTGCGATTTGGGGATCGGCGGTCATTTCGGCCACCTGAACGCCAACCCAAATATCCCCGTCTTCCCCGGGCTTGTCCCGGGGACCCATTCCTCCGCGTACGCGGGACGTCGGTTCGTGATCATGGATGGCCGGGACAAGCCCGGCCATGACGGAAGAGAGAGTATTGGGATCATTCCCCGCCCCCCTCGGACTCGCCTTCGCCGATCACATGCCACTCCCACAGGCGGGCGAGATGGTCGTAGTCGCCGGGATACTGGTTGATGAACTGCGGCGCGGCCCAGGACAGATAGCCTTGCGCGGGATCGTCGAAGGCGGCGATGCGGCCCCGCAAACCCTCCAGCGCCCGCTCGGCCAGATCCGGACTCTCCGCGCCGCCGCCGCGAACGATCTCGAGCCCCGGAACGCGGCCACCACTGACCCGGACATAGACGAGATCGTTGGCTTCCGTCTGGCCGACCCCGGCGAAGCCGCCGTGGCGCAGGATGGCGGCGGTGAGGGTGAGCTGGGGCGCGAGGCCTGAGTCGACCTGCTTCTTCGACGGCGGCGCGCCGGTCTTGAAATCCAGCACGTCGGCGGCCCAGGCGCGGACCTCGATCCGGTCGGCCTTGGCGGTGAGGATGAAGTTTTCCACCACCTCGAGCTCGCCCTGCTGTTCCACCAACAGCTGGGCGCCTTCGCGGCGGCGGCGCTCGAAATCCACCACCCAGGGCGCGACATTGACCGCCAACGCCCGCTCCCGCGCCAGCCGAGCGCCGGGCATGCCGGCGGCCTCCAGCGCCTCCATCAGGAAGGCGGCGAAAATGTCGTGGGCGGCGTCGGGCAGGCTGTCGGCATGTTCGATCGCGAACCGTTCGAAGGCGGCGTGAATCGCCGTGCCCCGCGCGCGGGCCTCCACCGGCTCGCCGGGCCGTTCCAGCGGCCGCAGGTTCAGGATGCTGCGGGCGTAGAAGCCATAGGGGTCGCGGATCCAGCGCTCGACCCCGGTGACCGACAGCTTGCGCGGCCGGGCTTCCAGCGGCGGCGTCGGCTTGGGGCGAGGCGCGGGACTGAAGGCGCCGGGTTCGTCCAGGGCCCGCGCCCAGCCCAGCACCTCGGGCCGGGCCTCGATGGTCGCGCCCGCGCCGCGCGCCAAGGTCTCAAGCCGCCACAGCCAGCGCGACGCCACCGCCGGCGCGCCGCCGCGACGCTCGGAGCGCAGCAGCACCACCTCCGGCGCGCAGGCGGCCTGGGCGAAGTCGTGCGCCGACAGGCCGATCCGCCGCTCCGGCGGCGGCAGGCCGGCGGTCTTGCGCATAGGCCGGGACAGGAAGGGATCGACTGGCGCGGCGGCGGGCCAGACGCCCTCCTCCAGGCCGGCGAGCACGATCAGGTCGGCCCGCACCAGCCGCGCCTCGATGGCGCCCAGCACGTGCAGACGCGGGTGCGAGCCAGCGCCCGTGCGCACGGTCTCGCCGGATAGCAGGCCGTCGATGAGGGCGGAGAAGCCGGACGGCGTCACCTCGGGCAGGCCGTCGCCCTCCTCGATCAGGGCCGCGATCAGGCTGGCCGCCGCCTCGCCGCCCGCGCCGCTCCAGAGTTTGCCGGTGTCCGCCGAGAGGCCATCGGCGGCGAGGGCCTCCATGGCTTCGGCGAGCGCGCGGGCGGCGACGGGCGGTGTGGCGATCCCCTGGACGAAGGGCTTTCGTGCGATCTCGATGACCCGGCGCAGGGCCGACAGCAGGTCAGCCGCCTCGCCCGTGTCTCCCGCGTCCGCCAGCCGCCGTTCGATCGGCGCCCAGCCCTCGGCGCGTGGCCCGCGCAGGCCGGATCGCTCCAGCCGTGCGGTTCGCCGGGCGAGGTCCTCCGGCTCCAGGGCGAAGCGGGCGAAAGGATGTTTGGCCAGGGCCAGCAACAGCACAGGATCGAATGGGTCGACCGCCGCCTTGGCCATGACGCTGGCCAGCACGCCGACCGGAAATCCGGCCAGCGGCGCGCCAGCGGAGGAGTCCGCGACGACGCCCCAGCGCGACAGCCGGGCCGAAACGCGCCGCGCCAGCGCTGCGTCGGGAGTCACCAGCGCCGCCGTGCGGCCCGGCGTCTCCAGCGCTTCGCGCAGCAGCAGCGCCACCGCGCCGGCCGCTTCTTCCTCGTGCCGGGCGACGACGATGGACAGGCCGGTCAGGCCTTCGATGACCGGATCGACCCCTTCCGCCGCGCCTTCGGCCTTGAGCTTGGCGATCTGGCTCAGCCAGTCGGCGGTGGCCTCGGGTGGACGCAGGGCCTCGTTGATGATCCGCCGCCGCCAGCGGCCACGGCCATCCCCCGGCGCCGGCGGCGACCAGGCGGCGACGTCGCCCCGCTCGACGCCGGCCAGGGCCAGCAGCCGCTTCATCGCCCCTTGCGGATGCTGTTCGCCGACCTTGCGCCAGGCGTCTTCGGCCAGGTCCTGATCCAGTCCGGGCAGAACCACGGCGCCCTGCGGCGCCTCGGCGATGGCGGTGAGCAGGGCGGCGGCGGCCGGAGCGGTTCCCGTCGAGCCGGCGGCGACCATGACGCCGGGCGGCGGACTGTCGCGCCAGCGCTTGCCCAGGGCCCGCAGCAGGGCCACCCGCCGGGCGGTGACGTCGGTGAGGCCAAGCTCCTTCAAGCGCGCCGGCCAGGCGTCGACCGCCAGACGCAGGAAGTCGGCGGAAATCTCCCAGTGTTTGGCCATCTCCAGATCGACCCAGCCGTCCAGGGACGCCAGGGGCGCGGCCTCCTCGATCTCGACGCTGTCGAGGAAGCCGGCCAGGGCGTCGGCCAGCTCCAGAGCGCCAGCGGCGTCGAGACTGCGCTCCAGCTTGTCCGAGGCGCCGCTCACCAGCCGCGCCAGCTCGAACCGCCGCCGCCAGGGCGAAATGGCCGGCGGCAGATCGAGCGCGATATCCCCCGGCTCGAACGGCGGCTCGCCCTCATCGAGATCACCCAGCGCCCGCACCTGCGGCGGCAGCAGCGCCTTTTCCGACCCCACCTTCAGGAAGGCCTCGACCAGAGCCCGCGCGCCACGCCGCGTCGGCGTCAGCACGACCGCGTCAGACAAGGCTTCAGGGCCCAAGGGCGACAGCGCCGCATAGAGGCCCGCCGCCAGATCCTCCACGAACGGCCGATGCGCCGGGATGGTGAACCAGCGCGGACGCGGGCGGGTCAAGAAGGTCATGATTTCCGTCTCCCCCTGCGGGAGAAGGTGGCAGGCGAAGTGAACCCTTCCCCCTCAATGGGGGAAGGGCAGGGTTGGGGGTGTTCGCGCCGTTGATGACGGTTGGAGCTCTGAATGGCGCCGGCGCCCAATCGCGCCATTCGCCGCACCTTCGCGGCTACACCCCCATCCAACCTTCCCCCATTGAGGGGAAAGGCTTCGATGTTGCGTGGTCGGAGAATCAAACCCGATTGACCGGTCCCACCGGAGAACAAAGAAGCCGCGTCCGCGCTCATTTTGCCTTCGCCAGCGCCGCGTCCGCCACGTCCACGCCGACCGGGTCGCTGACGTGGATGATGTCGGCGCCGGTGACCGCCCCGAACAGCCGGCCCTCCGCCGACAGACGCTTCCAGATCGGCACGATGGAGAAGGCGCCCGCCTGGCCAGCGAGCAGCTCGGGCTTGAGAATCTGGAAGCCGATATTGTTGTAGGGCGGCAGGGGGTCGGGATTGTTGGAATGGGTCAGGCGGCCCGCCTCGTCGCGCAGGAACCCTTCCGGCCGCTCATAGCCATAGGTGTCCGCCCGGGCGGCCAGCAGGATGCAGATATCCATGATCGCTGGATTCCAGGCCGCGGCCAGGGCGCCGAGCGCCGGCGGTCCGCGCTCGATCCAGACATTGTCGATATTGGCGACCCAGATCGGATCAGTTCCGAGTTGCGTGGCGGCGTGGGCGATGCCGCCACCCGAATCCAGTAGGCCCGCGCGCTCGTCAGAAATCAGCACGCGAGGAAACGTGCGCTTCGCCAAATGCTCGATCAGCCGGTCGGCGAAATGGTGGACATTGACCACGGCGGTCTGAACCCCAGCCTCGCCGAGCCGGTCGAGGGTGTGGTCGATCAGGGGTTTGCCGCCCACGTTGACCAGGGCCTTGGGCATGGTGTCGGTGAGCGGGCGCATGCGCATGCCAAGGCCGGCCGCCAGCACCATCGCCGTCTTGGGGACGGCCTGGGACGCCGTCATGTCCGCGCCTCCCGCGTCGTCTCGCGATCGAACCAGGCCTTGATCCCCGCCAGGGACGGATCGGCCAGGCAACTGTCGAGATAGCGCCACATGCGCGGGATGAAGGCGGCGTATTTGGGCCGCCCGAACCCGGCCACCTGGCGGGCGAAGATGAACAGGATGCGGGCGGAATTCAGCGCCCCGAGACCGTGGTAGTCCGTCAGGAAGGCCTCATGGTCGATCTCCGGCCGCGCGGCGAGGTAGCGTTTCAGGCTGGCGGCCTCGCGCTCGGCTGAGACGTCCCGGCGGCCGTCGTGCAGCAGCATCGACAGGTCCCAGGCCGGATGGGCGCGCAGGGCGTCCTGGAAATCCAGCAGGCCCACGCGAGCCACGCCGGCGCGGTTCGGCAGCCAGATCAGGTTCTCGGCGTGATAGTCGCGGTGGCAGAAGACGGACGCGCCGGCGACGCCGCGCGCGCGGATTGGCGCCCACAGGGCTTCCCACTCGGCGATGGCCTCGGCCGAGAAGGCCGGCGCGCCGGTATATTTCGGCCACCACTCCAGGAACATCTCCCCGCCCGTGCGCAGGGCCAGGTCGTCGTAGCTCAGCAGCGGCCAGTGCATGCCGCCGCCGGTGAGGATTTCCGGCGGCCGGGTCTGGTGCAACTGGACCAGGGCGTCGATGGCGGCGTCATAGAGGGGGGTCTCGTCGGCGCCGCCCAGGATCAGGCTGGCGTAGAGGTCATCGCCGAGGTCTTCGAGCACGCACAGCCCGGCGGGCGCGTCGGCGGCGATGATCTCGGGCGCCGAAAGGCCCTGGTCGCGCAGATAGCCGGCGCAGGCGATGAAGGCGTCCACCCGCCCCGCCGCCAGCCGGGCGCGCGCATTGTAGCCGAGGGCGATCCGCTCCGCCTCGGTGGCCCGCGGCGGACAGGGCTGGGTCTCCACCGATGGCGGTTGGTCCATGAAGATCAGGCTTGGCCCGTCAGGGCCCCCTATTCCTGGCAAGTGCAGGCGCTCGTAAAGGCGGGTGGAGGCATCGCCGGCCAGCGGCTCACGCCGCGCATCCCCGAAACCGATGTCGGCGAGGAAGGCGGCTTTCAGATTTTCGCGCTCAGAACTCAATCGACCGTCCTTTCCAGGCGCCATGGGGCGTCAGCCGGGCGACGCGGTGTTCGTCGGCGCCCTCGCCGGCCATGGCGATCTCTATATCGAGTCGGTCAGCGGGCAGGCGCCCCTCCAGCCGCTCGGGCCATTCGATCAGCACCGCGCCGTTGTCCAGCGCCTCGTCCAGGCCGATCTCCTCCACCTCGTCGGGCCCCCTCAGACGATAAAGATCGAAGTGGGCGAGGCTGAGATCGGGCGTCTGGTAGAACTGCACCAGGGTGAAGGTGGGGCTGGGCACGTCCTCGTCCGGGCGGGTGAGAGCCCGGATCAGCCCGCGCGCCAGGGTCGACTTGCCGGCGCCGAGGGGCCCCCAAAGGCAGACGGCGTCGCCCGCCTGCAGCAGCCGGGCGATCGTCGCGCCGAGGCGGATGGTGGAGGTTTCGTTGGCGAGGTTAATGGTGAGGGACGAGGCAGGAGTCATGTCTGACGCCGATACTAGCCGGGCTCCGAGCGAAATCCCACGGAGAGGATGGTGGTTCGCCCTCTCCTTCGACAAGCTCAGGATGAGGGCGACTGATGCGCCGGCGTTTCAATAGAAATCCTCACCCTGAGCTTGTCGAAGGGCGAAGCGCGTAGCGTGAGGGTTTCGGGACCCCCGTTCACGTCGCCAGGCAGACCACCTGGGCGACGCTGAGGTCGCGGCGCAGGCCGTCGGCCACGCGGCCGTAGTTCTCCACCGAGACGGACGAGGTGGGGCCGACAGGGGCGAGCTTGACGCCGGCGGCCTTGAGCGCACGACGCATGGCGTCCGGCGTGGAGGTGTAGATGCGGCCCCGGCGCGGCGCCTCGGCCAGGGTGACGCCGATCACCTGGCCGCTGGAATCCAACACCGGCGCGCCGGACAACCCGGCCAGGGATCCGGTCAGGCCGTCGGTGCGGCCGACCTCGGCCCAGGCCATGGTCGCCTCGGGCGGCGTGGCCCGTTCGCGCTTGCGCAGGGTCTGCGGGCCCAGCAGCTGCGACGCCGCCTCGCCGGGCGCGCCTTGCGGAAACCCAGGCAGAAAGCCGCGTTCGCCGCGATGCAGGGGCGAGACAGCGTTGATCGGCAGGGCAGGCGCCCCTCCGACCGTGGTCAGCACCGCGACATCGTCGGCGAAGCCCTGCGCCTTGGCCGCGACCCCACGTCCGTCCGCGACGACGATGGCCGGCTGCCGGCAGCCGTCGATGACATGACGCGCCGTGATCCAGACGCCGGAACTGGCGGCGGAAAAGGCCGTCCCGGAGACGGTCTCAAGCTTTGGCTTCAGGGGGGAGACCTTGGCCGCGAAGGGCGAGGTCTCGGCCAGCGGCAGCTGGGACTCGCCTGGTATGGGCGGCGGGGCTTCGGGGGCATTGGCGCGCTCCTGCCGTCCAAGCGCCAGAGCCAGGATCACGGCGACGCCGCCGGAGTAGACCAGCCAATGCGGCGGGCGCGGCATCGGCATGGCTTCAGGCCGCCACGGCCGCGGCGACGACGATCGACACCGCCAGCTTGGCCGCCACAAGCAGCACCGCCGGCGCGATTTCGCCCTCGCGGGTCCGCTGCGGCAGGCCGGTCAGCACCATGTCGACGACCCAGAACAGCAGCAGCTGCACCGCGACGATGGCCGCGCCCCAGACGGCGACCTCCACCGTCGAGGTGGAGGCGTTCAGCGAGGCGGCCAGAGGAATAGCGATGCCGATGATGGTGCCGCCCAGCGAGACAGCGGCCGCGGAATTGCCTTCACGGACATCCTGCACCTCTCTGTGAGGCGACAACAGACCATGCAGCACGGCGCCGATCGCCAACATCACGAGGCTCAACGCCGCATGAATGAGCGTGGTGGGAAAACCCGTGGCGAAGGCCTGGATTTCAGAGGACATCAACGCCGGCCCCGGCAAGCAACTGTTGGAGCTGACTTATCGCGAGCCGCCGAACATCGCGCAAGCGATCACCCGTGATGAGGTTATTCGACGGATGCAGCTTGTTCGCCCGCGCGCCGTTCGCTGGCGCGCACCTTCTTGCTTTCCGAGCGGAGCTGACCGCAGGCGGCGAGGATGTCGCGGCCCCGGGGCGTGCGGATTGGCGACGCATAGCCCGCCTTGTTGACGATGGAGGCGAAGGCCTCGATCGCGCCCCAGTCGGAGCATTCGTAAGGCGATCCGGGCCAGGGGTTGAACGGGATCAGATTGATCTTGGCCGGCAGGCCCGACAACAGCCTCACCAGGGCCCGCGCCTCGGCCGGGCTGTCGTTGATCCCCTTCAGCATCACATATTCGAAAGTCACGCGCCGGGTATTGGACAGGCCCGGATAATTCCGGATGCCGGCCATCAGCTCGGCGATGGGATATTTCCGGTTCAGCGGCACCAGCTTGTCGCGCAACTCGTCATTGGTGGCGTGCAGGGAGATGGCCAGCATGGCGCCAACCCGCTCGCCCAGCGGGATCAGCTGCGGGACCACCCCGGCGGTCGAGACGGTGATCCGCCGCCGCGACAGGGACAGGCCCTCCGAGTCGGAGATGATGTCGACGGCGGTCGCGACATTGTCGAGATTATAGAGGGGCTCGCCCATGCCCATGAAGACGATGTTGGACAGTTTGCGATCGACGCCGCCGGACGGCCACTCCTCCAGATCGTCGAAGGCGGTCTGCACCTGGGCCACAATCTCGCCGGCGGTGAGGTTGCGGACCAGGGCCTGGGTGCCTGTATGGCAGAAGGTGCAGTTGAGGGTGCAGCCGACCTGGCTCGAAACACACAGGGCGCCCGAACGGCCGACATCGGGAATGTAGACCGCCTCGGCCTCGACGCCCGGCGCAAAGCGGATCAGCCATTTGCGGGTGCCGTCGGAACTGACCTGCCGCTCGACCACTTCCGGCCTCGCCAGGCTGAAGTTTTCGGCCAGGACGGCGCGGGTGGCCTTGTCGACATTGGTCATGGCGTCGAAGTCGGTGACGCCATGATGATGCATCCAGCGCCAGACCTGGCCGGCGCGCATTTTCGCCCGATCCGGCGCGCAGACACCGGCCTCGCT
>Ga0302314_10011211_pt1 | contig 15659 bp, 13 predicted proteins | sample III_Palsa_N2_3_FD_200533 | JGI IMG/M metagenome (GOLD analysis project Ga0302314, IMG submission 200533) | Peat permafrost microbial communities from Stordalen Mire near Abisko, Sweden - III_Palsa_N2_3 | ecosystem: Environmental > Terrestrial > Soil > Palsa > Peat permafrost | place: Sweden...
CCACCATGGCGCCAGCGCGCGCAATTCCGACCGAACCCAACCTCATCGCCCCACCCCACAACCATTGTTAGCGCCGCCGCGCCGGAGCCACGACGAGCCGGCCATTTGAAGTCGGCATACCTGAGGTTAGAGAGCGGCCGAGCGGGCCGCAATGCCCATCTTTCCCTCAATAGCCGGCGGGAGGCCGACGATCATGCCGCAGGTCGCAACCAGCTGTCCCTAACGAACCTGTCTCACTGCAGGGGTTCACGCCAAGACCGCGCCGAGTTGCAAAATAGGTCTGTGTCGCCATTTCACATCGCCGACGCTCTTGGTCTTGTCCCCGTCAGCGGTCGTGCGGCGGCATAGGCCCAGGACCGCCGCCCCTAGCGAAGGCGAGGGCGGGGCGGGGTTACGAGGGGCCGAAGTTGGCTGGATACCCGGAGGCCGCTTGCTCTGTTAGGTTGGCGTTTTTCTCGGCGGCGGATGCGTGGGTGGCAATAGTCACGAGGGGGGAGCGCCATGGCGTTCGGGGCCTGAGGGGGCCTCGACAATCACCGCCATGGTTTCGGGATGGCAGGGTTGATCGGGGGCTGATCGCGTCATCTGTAAACCAGTCCGATGGGGCATCGAAGAAGTGCCTGACCGTCGGACGGGAGCACCAGGGCCAAGCTGAACTTTCCTTGGGTTGGTTTTGGGTCGAGCGTCAACCAAAAGTGGCGATGACCTACGAAGGCTCACCCCTATGCGCGGCGCCGGGCGGCAACTCTGACGACAACCCTCGCCGCATCACAAAGCGGACCCGTTGGACTTCAGCCGTGGGGTCGGAAGCTGACATTGAGACACTGAAATAAGGGACAGGTCTCATCAGGAGAACGGATGTCCAATCAGGAATGACGAAGATTTGGCCGGGAGTTCAAGCTGGCCGCGGTGAAGTGGCTGGAGGCAGCAGCCCATGCAGACCCTCAACAACACTGTCCCCAATTGAAGTGTCTCATCCACGGGGGGTCGCTCCACGAGCCTTATCCACGCCGGCATACCTGAGGTTAGAGCGCCCGCGACGCTCGCCATGCCCATCTGTCCTAAGTGAACCCCAAGGCGGTTGAACCTGGGCGGCCGTGATTCAATCCCTTGCCGGAATGACGACCTCGCCGTCTTCCTTGGTGAACGAAGGAGGTTGCCGGTCCAACAGGCCCAAGACCACGTCCGAGGGCCGGCACAACCTGACGCCGTTGGGCGTGGCGACGATCGGCCGGTTGACCAGGATGGGATCGGCCAGCATTGCGGCGATGATTCGCTCATCGCTGACGCCGGTATCAATCAGTCCCAGGTCAGCCGCCGGTGTCCCCTTTTCCCGCAAGAGTTCGCGCGGCGTCGCCGGAATGGCCTCCAGGATCGTGGTGAGCAGTTCTCGGGTCCAGCCGGCGTTGAGATATTCGACGATGCACGGCTCATAGCCCGCCGCCCTGACCATCGCGACGACGTTCCGCGAGGTTCCGCAATCCGGGTTGTGATAGATGGTAACGGAGAAGGCGGCGTCGCTCACTGTGGCTTCCTTTCCTTGAGCAGCCATCCGAACAGCAGGCAGGCGACGACCGCTCCCAGAAGTTGGCTGACGATGAAGAGCGGCGCCGACGCGGGCGCTATGCCGGCGAAGGTGTTCGACAGCGAACGCGCGATGGTCACAGCCGGGTTTGCGAAGGCAGTCGACGCCGTGAACCAATAGGCCGAGCTGATGTAAAGGCCGACGACCATCGGCGTGGCGTCGGGGCGGAACCGGAGCGACCCCAGGATCGCGGCAATGAGTCCGAAGGTGGCGACGAACTCCGCAAAGGCCTGCGCGAGTCCATCGCGAAGCTTGGTTGAGACCTGCAGGATGGGTTCGGCGAACATGGCATGGGCGGTCCAGACGCCTGCCAGCCCACCGACAAGCTGAGCGGCCACATAGGCCGCGGCGAGGCTCCAGCCCATCTCACGGCGCAGCACAAAAGCCAGCGTCACCGCCGGGTTGAAATGCGCGCCGCTGAGCGGTCCAAAAATGGTGATGAGCACCACGAGGCCGGCGCCCGTAGCCAATGTATTGCCCAACAGCGCAATGGCGACATTGCCGCCCGCGAGACGCTCTCCCATGATGCCGGAGCCCACGACAATGGTGAGCAACAGCGCTGTCCCGAGCGCTTCCCCAAAGAGCCGTCGCGATATCGAAAAGGGATGCAGCGGGGGCTCAAGACTGGCCATGGCGGGGACGGTTGCATCGTTCATGTAAGGGCTACGGGCAGCAGGCGGCGCGCTCGGCGATGCCGGCCAACGGTGCACAGATTTCCGCGTTCCCGCCGCAGCAGTCTTCCACCAGAAAGGCCAGCAGCTCACGCATGCGGTCGTAACCCGCCGCATAGATGATCGATCGTCCGTCGCGTCGAGACCTGACAAGGCCCGCGCCGGCCAGGATGTTCAGATTGGCGGAGAGGGTATTTGCGAGACTTCCCGTCGCGCGCGCGATCTCTCCGGCCGCGAGCCCCTCCGGTCCCGCCCGTACAAGCAGACGAAAAACCTCAAGGCGGCCGGGGTGGGCCAGCGCCGACAGGGCGTTTGCGGCCGATGGGACAGCGTAGGTCGCGCTCACGGGAGATACCTTCCAGTCATCGGTTCTTCAGCGATCCTAATGGTTCAATAATTCCAGAACTATCGAATCGTCAAGAAAATTGATCGGAACAAAACAAAAACATTGCGCACTGGAACAAACCATGTACGGTGGGGTCATCGGAAGCGCGGCGGCGGGTTTCCGGGGTGGACCTGAGAATCGTGGGATAAGGACGCTTCAGATGACTCAAACGGTGTTGAAACTCGTGGGACGGGATGATTCGGATAAGCAGCGCGCGCTCGAAGCGGCGTTGACGCAGATCGACCGGGCCTTCGGTAAGGGCTCGGTGATGAAGCTGGGCGTGAAGGGCAAGATTGAGGGGATCGAGTCGGTCTCCACCGGCTCCCTCGGCCTGGACATGGCGCTGGGGATCGGCGGCCTGCCCAAGGGCCGGGTGGTCGAGATCTATGGCCCGGAAAGCTCCGGCAAGACCACCCTGGCCCTGCACGTGGTGGCCGAGGTGCAGAAGAACGGCGGCACCGCCGCCTTCATCGACGCAGAACACGCGCTGGACCCCACCTACGCCAACAAGCTGGGCGTGAACCTGGATGACCTGCTGGTCTCCCAGCCGGACACCGGCGAACAGGCCCTGGAAATCACCGACACGCTGGTCCGCTCTAATGCGGTGGACGTGATCGTCATCGACTCGGTGGCGGCCCTGACCCCCAAGGCGGAAATCGAAGGCGAGATGGGCGACAGCCTGCCAGGCCTGCAAGCCCGCCTGATGAGCCAGGCCCTGCGCAAACTCACCGGCTCGATCCACAAGTCCGGCTGCCTGGTCATCTTCATCAACCAGATCCGCATGAAGATCGGCGTCATGTACGGCAGCCCGGAAACCACCACTGGCGGCAATGCGCTGAAGTTCTACGCCTCGGTCCGCCTCGACATCCGCCGGATCGGCTCGATCAAGATCCGCGACGAGGTCGTCGGCAACAACGTCCGGGTCAAGGTGGTCAAGAACAAGGTCGCCCCGCCGTTCCGCGAGGTCGAGTTCGACATCATGTACGGCCAGGGCATCTCCAAGCTGGGTGAAATCATCGACCTGGGCGTCAAGGCCGGGGTGGTGGAGAAGTCCGGCTCCTGGTTCTCCTACAACAGCCAGCGCATCGGCCAGGGCCGCGACAACGTCCGCGAATTCCTCAAAGCCAACAAGGACATCGCCGATGACATCGAGCGCGCCGTCCGGGGCAAGACCGAGGTGATCCAGGAGGAACTCCTGGTCGGCAGCCCGGTAGACGACGCCGAATAGGCCTCAAAGGCTTCGCCTGAGCGCGGCCCTAGGCCGGAGAGTCAGCTCCCCGCCAGATATCTCCCGCCGACCCCGAAACGGTCGCCGCGAAGGAAAGGACGCCCCGACCCCGGGCGTCCTTTTTCGCGTTGAGGCGCTGCGTTGGGGAAGGCTGGATTCGAAGTGAAGCGATCCACTACGACCAACTGACAAGCGCCTATTTTCGTCGCAGCCCAATTCTCTCCGTTCCCCAGGCCCTGTGCCTGGGGTCCATTGGACTGGAACGGTGGGAGGTCGAAACAGTGTCGCCGCCTACGGTCTAACGCTTTACTTTCGCGCTCGATGGGCCCCAGGCACAAGGCCTGGGGAACGGCGTAGGTTGTGCGGGTTTCATATCCACGTCACCCAGAGCCGCACTCCGAAGAGGCGCTGTGGACACGTCTCCAACCATGCACCTGGCGTCGGCCGAACCCCTTCCCACCAAAGGAAGCTTGGCGAACCGGGCCGCGCTTTTCTATATGAGCTTCTCTCAACCCTGACGCCGACGCCTGCCGGAGCTTGAATGTCCAGCCTCAACGAGATCAGAAGCGCCTTCCTGGGATACTTCCAGGCCAACGAGCACGCCCTGATTCCGTCGGCTCCGCTCGTGCCGCAAAGCGATCCCACCCTGCTGTTCGTCAACGCCGGCATGGTCCCGTTCAAGAACATCTTCACCGGCGTCGAGACCCCTCCGGGCCCACGCGCGACCACCTCGCAGAAGTGCGTGCGGGCAGGCGGCAAGCACAACGACCTGGACAATGTCGGCTACACCGCCCGGCACCTGACCTTCTTCGAGATGCTCGGCAACTTCTCCTTCGGCGACTATTTCAAGGAACACGCGATCGAGCTGGCCTGGGGCATGATCTCCAAGGAGTTCGCCCTGCCCAAGGACAAGCTCTGGGTCACCGTCTATTCCGAAGACGAGGAGGCGGCGGCGCTGTGGCGCAAGATCGCCGGCTTCTCGGACGAGCGCATCATCCGCATCCCCACCAGCGACAACTTCTGGTCCATGGGCGACACCGGCCCCTGCGGGCCCTGTTCGGAAATCTTCTTCGACTATGGCGACAAGGTCGCCGGCGGCCTGCCCGGCACACCGGAAGAGGATGGCGACCGCTATGTCGAATTCTGGAACCTGGTCTTCATGCAGTTCGACCAGAGCGCCCCCGGCGCCCGCGTGCCCCTACCCAAGCCCTCCATCGACACCGGCATGGGTCTGGAGCGAATCTCGGCGGTGCTGCAGGGCGTACACAACGTCTATGACACCGACCTGTTCAAGACGCTGATCGCCGCCAGCGTCGAGCTGACCCACGTCAAGGCTGAGGGCCAGTCTCTGGCCTCCCACCGGGTCATTGCCGACCATCTTCGCTCGACCAGCTTCCTGATCGCCGATGGCGTCTCGCCTTCCAACGAAGGTCGCGGCTACGTCCTGCGCCGGATCATGCGTCGGGCCATGCGCCACGCCTACCTGCTGGGCGCGGCCGAGCCGCTGATGCACCGCCTCGCGCCGACCCTGATCGAACAGATGGGCGGCGCCTATCCGGAGCTGGTTCGCGCCCAGGCGCTGATCGTCGAGACCCTGCGTCAGGAGGAGGAGCGGTTCCGCCGCAACCTTCCCCGCGGCATGACCCTGCTGGACGAGGCGACCGCGAACCTTAGCCCCGGCGGCGTCCTCTCCGGCGAGACCGCGTTCAAACTCTATGACACCTATGGCTTTCCGCTGGACCTGACCCAGGACGCGGTGCGGGCCAAGAATCTGACCGTGGACCTGGAGGGCTTCGAAGTCGCCATGGACCGGCAGCGGAAGATGGCGCGCGAGGCCTGGACCGGCTCCGGCCAGGCGGCTCAGGGCGCCGAATGGCTCGCCCTGCGCGATCGACTGGGTTCCACCGTCTTCGGCGGCTACGATAGTGTCGAAGCGACCGGCGAGGTGCTGGCCATCGTCAAGGGCGGCGAGATCGTCGAGGCGGCTGACGCTGGCGAAACGGTCCAGGTGCTGTTCGACCGCACCCCCTTCTATGCCGAGAGCGGCGGCCAGGCGGGCGACAAGGGCGAGGTCGACTGGCCCGGCGGCCGCGCCGAGGTGCTCGACACCCAGAAGCTGGCCGGCGACCTGCACGTCCATGTGCTGAAGCTGACCGAAGGACATTTGGCGTCCGGCCAGTCCGCGCGGCTGGCGGTGGACGCCGAGCGGCGCCTGCGCACCCGGTCCAACCACTCCGCCGCCCATCTGGTGCATGCGGCCCTGAGCCATGTGCTCGGCCCGCACGTGGCGCAGAAGGGGCAGCTGGTCGATGGCGACCGGATGCGGTTCGACTTCTCCCACTCCGGTCCCCTGACCTCGGACGAGCTCGATCGCATCGAGGCCGAGGTGAACGCGGTGATCCGCCAGAACCTGCCGGCCCGCACCGAGGAAATGGGCTCGGAAGAGGCGATCAAGGCCGGCGCCGTGGCCCTGTTCGGCGAAAAGTACGGCGACCGCGTCCGCGTGCTCACCCTCGGCCATGCCTTGACCGGCGAGGGTCCCTATTCGGTGGAGCTGTGCGGCGGCACCCATGTGGCCCGCACCGGCGACATCGCCCTGTTCAAGATCGTCGCCGAGACCGGCGTCGCCGCCGGCGTGCGGCGCATCGAGGCCCTCACCGGCGAGCCGGCGCGGCGCTTCCTGCTCGATCAGGCGGCGGTGGCCAAGGGTCTGGCCGAACAGTTCAAGTCGCCCGTGTCCGAGGTCACGGCCCGGGTCGACGCCCTGATCGCCGAACGCCGCAAGCTGGAGCGCGACCTGGCCGAGGCCAAGAAGCAGCTGGCCATGGGCGGCGGCGGCGCGGCGGCACAGGCGACTGAGGACATCGGCGGCGTCCAGTTCGATGGCCGGGTGGTCGACGGCGTCTCGCCCAAGGACATGCGGCCCCTGGTGGACGAGGCGCGCAAGAAGCTTGGCGCGTCCGGCGTGGTCGCCTATGCGGTCGTGAACGAAGGCAAGGCCTCGATCTCGGTGGCCCTGACCCCCGACCTGGTCGGCCGCTTCAACGCCGCCGACCTGGCGCGCGCCGCCGTGCTGGCCATGGGCGGCCAGGGCGCCGGCGGCAAACCCGACTTCGCCCAGGGCGGCGCGCCGGACGGCGCCAAGGCGGCCGACGGCGTCGCGGCGGTTCGGGCCGCGTTGGCAGGGTAGGGACCCAGACGGCGACCCGTCGAACCGCACCGCGCCGCGCCTCGCCTCGAGTCATCTACGGCTAGGCTGGTGTCCGCGATGCGATTTGCAGGACTTGCAGATGTCTGATCGTCACCCGGCCGAGCCCTTGGGGCAGCCGCCTTCGACCGAGCGCAAGCCGTGGTGCGCACCTAGCGTGATCGTGAGCTCGACGGACACGACCGCAAAGTCTTCCTCTCTCGTTGAGTTTGTCGGCACCTTTGCCAGCAGCGGACCGAGCTAGATCCAGGGCCACCCGCTTAATCTCCCCCGTTCCCCGGGCACAAGGCCTGGGGAACGGGGTGGTTTGAAAGGCGGGGGTGTCTAGGCGATCGCCTTCATCCAGCGGTTCAACTGCACATTCATCACCCAGGTCCAGGGCTTGAACAGCGACGCCCCGTGGGACCAGGAGAACAGGATCGCGTCCGCCTTGCCGATCAGGTGATCGGCCGGCACGAAGCCGACCCCGTCCCAGTCCTCGCCCAGAGCCGGCGACAGGCTGGTGTCGAACGGGCAGGCCGCCTCGGCCGCGGCGGTCTGCCGCCCCCCTAAGGGCGCAAAGCGGCTGTCGACGGAGTTGTCGCGATTGTCGCCCATCATGAAATAGCAGTTGGCGGGCACCCGGAACGCGGCGGTATTGTTCGCGTGGTCCCGGCGGTCGCCACAGGCGGCGATCTGGTGAACCCGGCCGCCAGGCAGGACCTCGTCATATCGCGCGGTCACCGTCTTGCTCTCATAGTCATCGGGGCAGGTGGTGGGGGCGGCCCTGGTGGGGGACTGCGGCGCGGCCACGCCGTTCACATACAGCACCCCTCCTCGCACCTGCACCGTGTCGCCGGGCAGGCCGATCAGCCGCTTGATATAGACCTCATGGTCGTCCCGCGGCAGGCTGAACACCACCACGTCCCCCCGACGCGGCGGCCGGGCCATGAAGCGGCCAACCCCCGGCGGCGGGCTGATCGGCAGCGTCCCGGCGGTGACCGAATAGTTGCTCCAGCCATAGGCGAACTTGGACACCACGATGTAGTCGCCCTCCTGCACCGTCGGCTCCATCGAGGCGGAGGGAATGGTGAAGGGCTGAGCCAGCACGATGCGCGGGATCAGCACCACCACCGCCGCGAACGCCATGGTCTTGGCGATCGCCCACGCCTCCTGCGCGGGGGCCGGCCAATGACGGGGATGCAGGCGGTCGATCAGGCTCACAGGCAGATATCCTCGCTCAAGACGGCGCGGTGGCGCGGCCTCGCAGTCAAAACCAGGTCGGCGACAATTGTCGAGTTACACATTGGATAGGCTCGCCCCGGCGCGCATCAGACCAGCGCCACAGCCAGGGCCGTCAGCGTCACGATCGCCAGGCCCGTGGTCACCGCCACGATCCGCGCCGCGCCGTCGGCATAGACGTTGTAGGCCTTGGCTTGGATGAAGACGTTCACCGCCGTGGGGCAGGCGGCCAGCAGGATGACGACCCGTCGGATGTCCGGCGGCACGCCCAGGGCGCGGGCCAGGGCATAGACCAGGGCCGGGAAAACGACCAGCTTCAGGAGTGCGGCCAGGAAGACCGGCAGCTCGACGATGCGGCGCAGGCCGCCGCTGCTGCGCCGAGGCTGGCCCAGCACAGCGCCCAGGGCGATCAGGGCCACGGGGCTGCCGGTGGCGGCCAGGGCGGTCAACGGCCGGGCGATCAGCGGTGGCAGGGTGGTGTGGGTCAAGGCCAGCGCCAGCCCCACCACGGCGCCGACGATCACCGGGTTGCGGGCCACGCCCAGCGCCGCGCGCGAGGCCGATCGTCCCCCGGCGCGGGCCACCGCGAACACCCCCAGCGACAGCACGACAATGAAATCAAGCGCCACCAGGGCGGCGGCCGGGGCGCCGGCGCTGGGGCCGAACAGGGCCACCGCCAGCGGCAACCCCAGGAAGGCGGAGTTGCCCAGGCTGGCGGCCAAGCCCGCCGCCGCCCGGCTCCGCTCAGGCCAGCGCGCGATCCGGCCGATCACCAGGGTCAGGCCCAGCACCGCGGCCGCGCAGACGCCATAGGCCACCAGGGCCTTGGGCAGGCCGATGCCGAACTCCGTCCCCTGGGCCAGGGCGTTGATCAGCAGGGCGGGAAAGCCGATCCAGAAAACATAGGAGGCCAGTCCCTCCGCCACCCGCTCGTCCAGCAGCCGGGTTCGCGCCGCCAGCCAGCCGACGCCGACGATGATGAAGAAGGGCAGGACCTGCGAAAGGGCGGCGGACAAGGCTCGTCTCGAACGATCAGGGGTGTTGCGGCTGGCCGGGGGCGGGCGCGGGGTGGCCAGGCAGGTGGATCTGCACCAGCTTCCAGTCCAGCAGGCCGCGCCGTTCAAAGGTGAACAGGGTGCGGCCGCCGTCATTGTTGGTCACCTGCACCCGGAACCGGTTCGGATCCCAGTACTGGATCGACCGGCCCTGCGCCCCAGGAACCAGGTCGGACAGGCGCGAGGTCGGGCTGGCCGGATCGGCCCCGGTCTCCCCGGCGGCAAGGCCGGAGATCGACTGCGGCGTCAGATAACTGTCCATGTCGTGCTGCGGCTGCAAGGGCTGCAGCGCGTGGCGCATGGCGCCGATGGGGTCGTGCCACAGGTCCGGCGCCGGGGCGGCTGCCTCGGGGTCGACCTGGCCGTTCAGGTTCTGGCGCACGGCGTTGAAGTCGATCAGCTCGGCCATGGCCTGGATGTCGTTGGCCTTGGCGGCCGAGCGCAGGGCGCGGAAGGCGAACCAGGGCGCCGCCAGGAAGACGGCGCCGAACGCCAACACCCCGATCACGAATATCGTCAATATCGGGCGCTTCATGGTCTGTGCTCCTCGCACTGCATCAGAGCATGAACGCCGCGCGCGACAAAACGGCTAAGCCAGCCGCGCGAGGGGCGGGTGCGAAATCCTCTGATGCTTCGACCAGCTCAGCATGAGGATTTCTACCGCGCCCACCATCCATCGCCCTCATCCTGAGCTTGTCGAAGGAGAGGACGACGCGCGAACGCCGCCGTCGCAGTTCTTACGCCAGCGCCTTGGTCAAATTCTCCGCCACCTTGTCGATGAAGCCTTCGGTGGTCAGCCAGCCCTGGTGGTCGCCCACCAGCAGCGCCAGGTCCTTGGTCATGGCGCCGGACTCGATGGTGGTCACGCAGGTCTGTTCCAGGGTCTCGGCCCAGTGTTCCAGGTCGCCGTTGCCGTCCAGCTTGGCCCGGTGCTTCAGCCCTTGGGTCCAGGCAAAGATGGAGGCGACGGAGTTGGTCGAGGTGCTCTCTCCACGCTGATGCTGGCGATAGTGGCGGGTGACGGTGCCGTGGGCGGCCTCGGCCTCCATGATCTTGCCGTCGGGGGTGAGCAGCACCGAGGTCATCATGCCCAGGGAGCCATAGCCCTGCGCCACCTGGTCGGACTGCACGTCGCCGTCATAGTTTTTGCAGGCCCAGATGAAGTTGCCGGACCATTTCAGCGACGAGGCGACCATGTCGTCGATCAGCCGGTGCTCGTAGATCAGGCCTTCCGCCTTGAACTTGTCGGCGTATTCGGCGTCGAAGATTTCCTGGAAGATGTCTTTGAAGCGGCCGTCATAGGCCTTCAGGATGGTGTTCTTGGTCGACAGATAGACCGGGAACTTGCGCGCCAGGCCATAGGTGAAGCTGGCGTGGGCGAAGTCGCGGATCGAATCGTCGAGGTTGTACATCGACAGGGCGACGCCGCCGCCGGGGAATTTGAACACCTCGCGCTCGATCACCGTGCCGTCGTCGCCGACGAACTTGACGGTCAGCACGCCCTTGCCCGGCACCACGAAGTCGGTGGCGCGATACTGGTCGCCAAAGGCGTGGCGGCCGATGATGATCGGTTGGGTCCAGCCGGGGATCAGCCGCGGCACGTTCTTGCAGATGATGGGCTCGCGGAAGATCACCCCGCCCAGGATGTTGCGGATGGTGCCGTTGGGCGACTTCCACATGGACTTCAGATTGAATTCCTTCACCCGCGCTTCGTCGGGGGTGATGGTGGCGCACTTGATGCCCACGCCCAGCCGCTTGATCGCCTCGGCCGAGTCCACGGTGACCTTGTCGTCGGTGGCGTCGCGGTGCTCGACCCCCAGGTCGTAATATTCGGTCTTCAGATCCAGGAAGGGGAAGATCAGCTTGTCCTTGATCATCTGCCAGATGATCCGGGTCATTTCATCGCCGTCGAGGTCGGCTACCGGATTGGCGACGTGGATCTTGGCCATGGGAACTCCCGCTTAAGCCTTCGAGAAGGGGCGCGTCTCCGCGGCGGCGCACAGGGGCGACGCGGGCGCGCGATTTGGCTGACGCTATAGACGCTCGCGGCCTTGCGCGAAACCCGCTATTCGGACCCGATGTCCGATGGCCTTCCGCAGCCCGTGGTGATCCTGAACGAGCCCCAGCTGGCCGAGAATATCGGCGCGGTGGCGCGGGTGATGGCCAACTTCGGCCTCGCCGATCTGCGCATGGTGCGTCCGCGCGATGGCTGGCCGCAGGAGCGCGCCTGGCCCAGCGCCTCGGGCGCCAACTGGCCCCTGGATGACGCCAAGATTTTCGACACCCTGGAAGAGGCCGCCGGCGACCTGCATCGCTTGTTCGCCACCACCGCCCGCCCGCGCGAGACCCGCCTGCCGATCCTCACCGCCCGGGAAGGCGCCGCCGAGCTCAAGACCGCCGCAGAGGCCGGGTTGAAGATCGGCTACCTCTACGGCGGCGAGCGGGCGGGGTTGGAGACCGCCGACATCGCCCTCTGCCACGGCATCGTCACCATTCCCATCGATCCGAAATTCCGCTCGCTCAACCTGGCCCAGGCGGTGGCGGTCACCGCCTATGAGTGGCGGATGGGGGTCGCGGACGCCGCGCCGGAGACCATGAAGGGCGAGGACGAACCGGCGCCCCTGGCCGAGGTCACCGGCTTCTACGAACATCTCGAACGCGATCTGGAAGACGCCGGCTTCTTCTTCCCGGCGGAAAAGAAGCCATCGATGGTCCGCAACCTGCGCGTCATCTTCGCCCGCGCGCGGCTGTCCACCCAGGAAACCCGAACCCTGCGCGGCGTGCTCACGGCGCTCAGCAAGGGCCGGGGACGGGTGCTGGCCAGGCTGGCGGCGGAGAAGGCGGAGCGGGAGGGAAGCTAAGTTTGGAGAGGTCCCTAATCCCTCAGCCTCCCTTCAGGAGAGGTGCAAGCGCTGAACACCTCTCCCGGAGGGAGAGGGAGGGGGAGGGGTTAGGGACCTCTCCGAAAGAACCGGAACCGCCATGCTAGCCAACCTCCCCATCCCCATCCTCCAGGCTCCCATGGTCGGCGCCTCCTCCTTTGAGATGGCGCTGGCCGTCAGCCGCGCGGGCGCCCTGGGCTCCTTCGGCGCGGGGGCGATGGCGCCCGCTGACATCGAGGCGGAAACCCGCCGCCTGCGCGCCGCCACCGACCGGCCGTTCGGCGTCAACCTGTTCGTGCTCGAACCCGCCAGCCCCGGCCAGGACGAGGTCGACGCCGCCATCGAACGCCTGCGTCCCTGGTACGAAGGCCTGGGGATCGAGCCCCCCGCGCCGCCCAACGACTTCGCCCCGGACTTCCAGGCCCAGTTCGCCGCCCTGCTGCACGCCGCCCCGCCGCTGGCCTCCTTCACCTTTGGCCTGATCACGGCCGAGCAGGTGGCCGCGCTCAAGGCCGCCGGGAGCTACGTCGTCGGCACGGCCACCACGGTGGCGGAGGCCCGCGCTTGGGCCGAGGTCGGCGCCGACGCCATTAGCGCCCAGGGCGCCGAGGCCGGCGGCCATCGCGGGACCTTCCTGAAGTCCGCCGAGGAAAGCCTGATCGGGACCTTCGCTCTGGTGGGCGGTATCCGCCAAGCGGTGGACCTGCCGGTGATCGCCGCCGGCGGAATCATGGACGGGCGCGGGGTCGCGGCCGCCCTGGCCCTCGGCGCCGTGGCCGCCCAGATGGGCACCGCCTTCCTGCTCAGCGACCAGGCGGCGATCAGCAAGGCCTGGCGCGGCGCGTTGGAACAGGCGGGCGACGATCCCACGCGCCTGACGCGGGCGCTCACCGGCCGCTACGCCCGGGGCGTCGAGAACCGCTTCATGGCGGCCCTGCGCGCTGTCGAGGGCCAGGTTCCGGCCTATCCGGTGCAAAACCGCTTGACCCAACCCTTGCGCGCCGCCGCCGCCAAGGCCGGCGATCCCGACCTGCTGTCCCTGTGGGCCGGGCAGGGGGTCAGCCAGGCCGTCTCGGGCGACGCCGGCGAGCTGGTCAAAGGCTGGTGGGCCGAAGCCCGGGCGGTGGCGAAGGCGCTGTCGTCGCGCCTGGCATGACTATTTGAATCGGTAGCCGATCCGGACGCCCGCGTCGTTGATGCCCTCGTTATAGCGCCGGCCGAGGATCAGCCCGTTGGAGGCGTGCACGAACTGCACCCCGATCAGCCAGTGGTTCTTCATCCGCCAGTTCACCCCGGCCGCCTCGCGGAACAGCGCCTTGGATCCCAGCAGCAGACGGTCACGGTCCTTGGGATCGGAGGATGGCCGCGTAACCCCGTCGCTATCGCCGATGCCGAACTGCAGCGAGCCATAGAGCGAGCCGATCAGGCGGCGATCCCACGCCAGCCCCACCGATCCGAAATCGGTCTTGCCGGCCGTATTCAACGCCAGGGTCGCGTTCAGATGCGGGGCGCCGAGGAAACGCAAAACCTGCGGCTGTGCAGAATCTACCTCAAGCTGAATATCGGTAGTGTTGCTCTCCTTGCCGAGGCCGAGGTCGCTGATGTCGTGGGCATAGCCGCCGATCCAGACCTGATCCACGATCTCGGCGGCCGCCGGAGACGCACTGAAAGCCAGCGCAGCAACCGCGGCGCCGAAAGCCAATACCGATCTCACCATGCTGACCCCCGCTCTGTATTTCAGCAAACGCACCCAAGCTTGTTGGGTGTCATGCTGGCGCTAGGCCTTACTACGTAAGGGGTCATGGCCATTTTTTAAGTCCGGCCGCCAGGAATGTCCGACACCGGCTGATGCTCCCGGCGGACCGGACTGATAAACCCGTGAGGGGAGAATCACGGTCAGGTGGCGCGATGAAACGGCTGGTCTTCGACCTCGACGGCGTGCTCACGATCGATGACCCTAGCCGGTCATACGCCGACCGTGAGCCCAATCTCGCCGTGATCGAGAAGCTCCGCGACTACAAGACCCAGGGGTTCGAGATCGTGATCTGCTCGGCGCGCAACATGCGCACCTTTGGCGGCCAGGTCGGCAAGATCAACGCCAACACCCTGCCGGTCATGATCGACTGGTTGCGGCGTCACCAGGTGCCCTTCGACGAGATCCATGTGGGCAAGCCCTGGTGCGGGGATGAGGGCTTCTATGTCGATGACCGCGCCGTGCGGCCGGGAGAATTCCTGAGCATGAGCCTGGAGCAGATCCAGGCCCTGATCGCGGGCCAGGCCTAGGCCATGGAGACGATCCGCCTGATCATGTCCGGCGCCATCGTCGGCCAGGAGCTGGCGATCGAGTTCGGTCCCCTGCCGCCGGCCTTCCTGCCGGTCGGGCCACACCGGCTCTATGATCTGCAGATGGCGGAACTGAAGGGGCGGGGCGTCGTCCACCTGGTCCTGCCCGAAACCTTCGCGGTCTCGGCTTTCGATACCGACCGGTTGACCCAGCTGGGCGTCGAAATCGTCACCATCCCCGAGGGCCTGCGGCTGGGGGAGGCGGTGGTCTATGCCGTCAACAGCCTCGGCAAGGGCGACCTGCCCGTCCACATCCTGCATGGCGACACCCTGATCACCGACCCGCCGGTGGACGCGGTTGACCTTATCGTCGGCGGCGCCAGCGGCGGCGACTATTCCTGGGCGGAGGTTGAGGTCCGGGACGGGCGGATCGCGGCGCTTGACGTGGTCCCGGCTGGCGAGGAAGGACGCGGCCGTCCGGTGGCGGCCGGCTATTTCGCCTTTTCGTCCAGTCTTGATCTGGTTCGCGCCTTAACGCGGGCCCGGGGCGATTTCGTCGCCGGGGTGAACCTCTATCTCGCGGGCCACCCTGTCGCCCTGCGCCTCACCGACGACTGGCTGGACTTCGGCCACCTGCAGACCTTCTTCCGCTCCCGGCTGGCGGTCAGCACCGCGCGGGCGTTCAACACCCTGAAGATGGACGGCCTGACCGCGCGCAAATCCAGCGCCGACGAGGCCAAGATGCTGGCCGAGGCGCGGTGGCTGCGAAACGCCCCCTCGGACCTGCAGATCTGGTGCGCGCGGATGATCGAGACCGGGGTGGTCGACGGGCGCGGCTTCTATCTGACCGAATACGAATATCTGCCGGTGCTGTCGGAGCTGTTCGTCCATGGCGCCATCGGCCGCAAGGCCTGGCTGCGGATCCTGGCCTCCTGCGAGGCCTTTCTCGGCCTCTGCGCCGGTCACCGCGGCGAGGGCTCGGGCGACGCCGCCCTGGCGGCTCTGGTGGTGAACAAGACCCACGACCGACTGGAGAGCTTCGCCCGCGCCGGTTTCGACATCGACCGCGAGCTGTCCTTCGACGGCCGGCCATGCCCCTCCCTGCGCCGGATCGCCGAGCTGCTGGGCGGCGCCATCGACC
>Ga0302314_10011212_pt1 | contig 15659 bp, 3 predicted proteins | sample III_Palsa_N2_3_FD_200533 | JGI IMG/M metagenome (GOLD analysis project Ga0302314, IMG submission 200533) | Peat permafrost microbial communities from Stordalen Mire near Abisko, Sweden - III_Palsa_N2_3 | ecosystem: Environmental > Terrestrial > Soil > Palsa > Peat permafrost | place: Sweden...
GCACATACGGCGCCAGCGCCGCCCCGCACTCCGCCAGCCGCGCCGCGAACACCGGGCAGCACCCCGCCAGCTCCCGCCCCATCCCCGCCCACTGCGAACCCTGACCAGGAAACACGAACACGGTCTTTCTCAGGTCGACCGCGACGCGGGAGATCACCCGAGGCTCGGGCCGGTCAGCGATCATGGCGGTAAGACCGTCAAGCAGCTCCTGCCGGTCCGAGCCGACGATCACGGTGCGGTGCTCGAACACCGATCGCGTGGTCGCGAGCGACCAGGCGATGTCGGCCGGGTCAAGGTCGGGATGCGCGGCCACGTGCGCGATCAGGCGCATCGCCTGCGCGTGCAGGCCTTCCTTGCTTCGGCCGGAAAGCAGCCAGGGGATCATGCCGGTGACCATGGGTCCTGTCGCCGTGGGCGCGGCCCCGGGGACGGATGCCTGGTCGGACGCTTGATCGGGCGCCTCGTTGGGCGGTTCCTCGAGGATGGTGTGCACGTTGGTGCCGCTCATGCCGAACGAGGACACCCCCGCGCGGCGGCGGCGCCCGTTCACGGGCCAGTCCACGGCCTCGTTCAGCAGCCGCACGGCGCCGGAGGACCAGTCGATGTGCGGGGAGAGTTCGTCGGCGTGCAGCGTGCGCGGCAGCACGCCGTGCTGCAGGGCGAGCACCATCTTGATCACGCCGGCCACGCCCGCCGCGGCCTGGGGATGGCCGATGTTGGATTTCACGGAACCCAGCCATAGCGGCCTGTCGTCCTGACGGCCCTGCCCGTACGTGGCGAGCAGCGCCTGCGCCTCGATCGGATCGCCCAGGGCGGTGCCCGTCCCGTGTGCCTCCACGGCATCGATATCGTCGGTCGTGAGCTTGGCCGCGGCAAGCGCCGCCTCGATCACTCGCTGCTGCGACGGGCCGCTCGGCGCGGTCAGCCCGTTGGAGGCGCCGTCCTGGTTCACCGCGGACCCGGCCACCACCGCGAGCACCCGGTGCCCGTTCCTTCTGGCGTCAGACAACCGCTCGAGGAGGAGCATGCCCGCGCCTTCCGACATGCCCATGCCGTCCGCGGCGGCGGAGAACGCCTTGCACCGGCCGTCGGCGGCGAGCCCGCGCTGCCGGCTGGTCCAGACGAACACGCTTGGCGCGGTGATGATCGTCGCGCCGCCGGTCAGCGCCAGCGTGCACTCCCCGGCCCGCAGCGCCTGACAGGCCAGGTGCAGCGCGACAAGCGAGGACGAGCACGCGGTGTCGACCGTCACCGCGGGTCCCTCAAGACCCAGCAGGTAGGAGAGCCGTCCCGACAGCAAGCTTGACCCGGTGCCGGTCGAAAGGTGGCCCTCAAGCTCCTTGGGGATAAGGGGCGCGTTGGCGCCGATGCCGTAGCCGGAGCCGTAGCCGCCGACGAACACACCGGTGCGGGAACCGCGGAGCGCGGCCGGGTCGATCGCCGCCCGTTCCAGCGTCTCCCATGAGGTCTCAAGCAGCAGCCGCTGCTGCGGGTCCATGGCCAGGGCCTCGCGCGGGCTGATCCCGAAGAACCCGGGATCGAAGTCGCCCACGTCGTACACGAAACCGCCGGATCGCGTGTAGGAGGTACCCGGGCGATCCGGATCGGGGTCGTACAGTCCCTCGGCGGTCCAGCCGCGATCGGCGGGGAACCCGGAGATCGCGTCACCGCCCGCGGCGAGCAACTCCCACAGGTCCTCCGGGCTGCGGGCCCCGCCGGGGAACCGGCAGCTCATCGCGACGATCGCGACGGGCTCGTCCGCAGCGGATTCAATTTCCTGCAGGCGCTGGCGGGTCTCGTGCAGATTAGCCGTCACCCGCTTGAGGAAATAGCGGAGTTTCTCTTCGCCTTCGCTCATTTACGCCACCCCTTCGGGAATCCGCCACGCGTAAGTCTGATTCATGAGATTCCGCCGGGGAACCCTGCAGCCCATCCCCACGATCGCGATGGGCTCGCGATTACGTCCCTCGACCTCGCGCAACCGCCGCCTGGCCTGACGCAAATTAGCCGTAACGAGATTCAGATAATCGCGGAGCTTATCTTCACTAGCCATTCATCGTCGCCGTTCATCGACTAGCCAAGGACATCGAGGCGATCTCAGGTCACGCCGAGTCGGCGGGTTCCAGCTCCTGCGCGGGCTGAGCAGGGACGGTGAGACCGGGAACCGTCAGGTCTTGTACGCTCTTCACCGCTTCTAGAGCGGCCTCGATCGCCTCCGCCAAGGACGGGGACACCGTGTCATCGAAGTCCATCTTCGTGACCGTCACCGTCGCGTTAGTGGGCAGCGAATCGGTCGTGAAAACCGCTTCCGCGCAGCCGGATTCCTTCAGAATTGCCGATTCATCATCGGTAATATCCCGGCTGAGAACGAGCGAGAACTTATATCCCACGTCCGCCACCTCCATATTTCTAATAATTCTCGGGCACCGCGACCAGAAACTAACGCTAATAGACCAGGCGGGCGGTATCAAGCGATCACTGTTCAACTGAGGAATTTCAGTAGTTGAACGCGGCCATCGCGCGTCTGGTTCATGAGATTCCGAGTTCTTTTCCGATGAAGTCGAAGACCTCGTCGTCGGTGGACAGGTCGAGCTTTTCAGAAACAGCGGTCTCGCCTGCGTGCCCGCGGTTGTCTTTCCACTTCGACAGGACCGCCTCGAGGCGGGCCGTGATCTTCGCGGTCTCGCCGTCGTGGCCGGGGACCGCGGACAGCATCGATTCCAGCCGGTCAAGCTCGGCGAGCACGGGCGGCGTCGCGGTGCCCTCATCGACGATGAGCGACCGGAGCCGGGCGGCGAGCGCGCCCGGGGTGGGATAGTCGAACAGGAGGGTGGCCGGCAGCGGCAGCCCGGTCGAGGCGGCCAGGCGGTTGCGCAACTCGAGGGCGGTGATCGAGTCGACGCCCAGCTCGCTGAACGCCCGGCCCGCCTCGACCGCCTCCGGCGACGCATGCCCGAGCACCGGGGCTGCTTCCGCCCGCACCAGGTCGGTGAGCAGGTGCTCCTGCTCACCGCGGGACAGGCCCGCGAGCCGGCTGGCCAGCGGCGCGGCGACGTCCACGGCGCCCACGACGTCCGCGACCAGGTCAGCGGCGGCGAGCGCCTGCCTGACGCCGGGCACGTTCTCGATCAGCGGGCTCGGGCGGCGCAGCGTGAACGGCGGCGCGAACCTCGCCCAGTCCACGTCCGCGACCGTGACCTGGCCTTCCCCGCCGTCGAGCACCCCGGCCAGGGCCTGGATCGCCAGCCCCGGTGGCAGCAGCCGCAGCCCCCGCGCGCCCATGTACGCAGCCGTGCCCTCCGCCGCGCTCATCCCCCCGCCATCCCACGGCCCCCACGCCACCGAGGCGGCCGCCAGGCCCCGGGACCGCCGGTTCTCCGCCAGCGCGTCAAGGAACGCGTTCGCCGCCGCGTACCCCGGCTGCGCCCCGCTGCCCCACGTTGCCGCGATCGAGGAGAACACCACGAACCCGTCCAGATCCAAGCCGGCGGTCAGCTCGTCAAGGTGCGCCGCCCCCGCGACCTTCGCCTCGACGACCGCCGCCAGCTCCCCCGCATCGGTATCCTCCAGCGCCGTCAGCTGCACCAGGCCCGCCGTGTGCATCACCGCCGACAACGGCACCCCGCCGGCATCGATCCAGCCAAGCAGCCCCGCGACCTCCCCGCGCCGCGCCACGTCACACGCCACCACGCACACCCCGGCACCCGAAGCAGCCAGCCCCGCCACCAGCCCCGCCACACCCCCCGCATCAGGACCCGACCGGCTCGCCAGCACCACCCGCGGCGCGCCCCTGCCCGCCAGCCACCGGGCCACATGCCCGCCGATCGCCCCCGTCCCCCCAGTCACCAGCACCGCACCACGCGGCAGCCACGCAGCCTCGCCACCCGGCACCCGCGCAGCCTCCAGTGGCAGCGGCGCGGGCTCAAGCCGCCGCCCCGCAATCCCCGACGCACGGATCGCCACCTGATCCTCACCGCACCCCGCCAGCACCCCACACAACCGCGTCCCAGCCCGCTCATCAAGCACCGGCGGCACGTCAACCAGCCCGCCCCACCAGTCCGGGTACTCAAGACCCGCCACCCGCCCAAGCCCCCACACCTGCGCCTGCACAGGACTCGCCAGCACCTCCCCCGGCACCGCCGCCACCGCACCGCTGGTGACCACCCACAACGGCGCCCCATTGGCCATGTCGCCGAGCGCCTGCGCCAGCGCCTGGGTCGCGGCAAGACCGGCCGCCAGCCCCGGGCGCCCAGGCAACGGCACCTCATCAAACGCCAGCAGCGACACCACGCCCGCCACGCCGCCGGCCGGAACCGCCCGGCCGATCTGGCCCGCCAGGCTCACCCGATCGGCCTCGCCCGCGTCCGCCTCGACGACGATGACCCGGGCGCCTCCCGCCGCCAGCGCGGCCACGCAGGCGCCTGCCGCGGTTGCACCGGCCTTCTCTGCTGGGACCACCACCAGCCAGTCACCAGCCAGCCGCGCCGACCCCGGATCCGGCACCCGCGCCCAGGAGACCCGATACCGCCACGACGCGGTGACAGACTCGTCCCGCTCCTGCCGCGCGACCTGGGACGGGACCGGCCAGTACCACTGGCGCTGGAACGCATACGTCGGCAGTGCGACGCGCTGTCCGGTGCCGAGGACGGCCTTCCAGTCCACCGCGACACCGTGGACGTGCGCCTGCCCGAGAGACGTCAGCAGCCGGACGGGCCCGCCGTCGTCGCGGCGCAGCGTCCCCGTCACCAGCGCGGCAGGCCGGGCCGGACCGGTCCCCGCGGCATCTTCCCTGGTCGCGGCGTCTTCCAGGGTTTGCGTGATGGCGGTGGTCAGCACCGGGTGCGGCGACACCTCGATGAACGACCCGTAGCCAGCTCCGGCGAGGGCCGTGACGGCCTGGGCGAACTCCACCGGGGAGCGCAGGCCCGCGTACCAGTACCCGGCGGTCAACTCCGGTCCTTCCAGCCACTCCCCGGTCACCACCGAGATCATCGGCACCCGCCCCGGCACCGGGGTGATCCCGGCCAGGGCGGCGAGGAGTTCCTCGCGGACCGCCTCCACCTGCGGGCTGTGGGAGGCATAGTCGATCGGCACCGGGCGGGTCCGCACCCCGGCGGCCGCGCACGCCGCCGCGAGCTCGCTGAGGGCGTCAAGGTCGCCGGAGACGACCGCCGACGCGGGGCTGTTGACCACCGCGACCGTCAGCCGGGTCCCGAACAGCGCGATCCGCTCCCGCACCGCCTCAGCGGGCTCGGCGACCGACAGCATCCCGCCCCGCCCCGACAGCGCCATCAGCGCCCGGCCGCGCAGCGCCGCGACCCGCGCCCCGTCCTGAAGGGACAGCATCCCCGCCACGCACGCGGCCGCGATCTCCCCCTGGGAATGACCCGCGACCGCATCCGGGGTAACCCCGGCCGCCTCCCACACGGCGGCGAGCGACACCGACACCGCCCACAGGGCCGGCTGCAGCACGTCCTCCCGTTCCAGGGTCGGCGCCCCGTCCCCGCCGGCCAGGACATCATCCAGTGACCAGGGGACATGCGGGGCAAGCGCCGCCGCGCACTCACCCAGCCGCGCGGCGAACACCGGGCAAGACAAGGCCAGCTCCCGGCCCATCCCCGCCCACTGCGCCCCATGCCCGGAGAACACGAACGCCACCAGGCCCGCGTCACCCGCCACGCCGGTCGTCACCCCGGAGGCAGGCCGCCCGGCCGCGACCGCCGCCAGCCCGGCCGTCAGTTCGTCCCGCCCGGCGCCGGTCAGCACCGCACGATGCCCAAACACCGACCGGGTGGCCGCCAGCGACCAACCCACATCCGCTGGTTCCAGCGGATGCTTAGCCAGGTGATCCACCAGCCGCCCGGCCTGCGCGGCAAGACCCGCCGCGGTACGCCCCGACACCAGCCACGCCGTGGCACCCGAGGTCAAGGACACGGCAGGCCCGGCAGGGACCGCATCCGCCGGCGGGATCTCCGGCGGTGCCTCTTCGATGATGACGTGGCCGTTGGTCCCGCTGATCCCGAACCCGGACACCCCCGCCCGACGGGGCCGCCCGTCCGCGGCCGCCCACGGAACCGCCTCCGACAGCAGCCGGATGTCGCCCGCCGACCAGTCGATGTGCGGCGACGGCTCCTGCGCATGCAGCGACCGCGGCAGCACCCCGTGCCCCAGGGCCATCACCATCTTGATCACCCCGGCCGCCCCCGCGGCGGCCTGCGTGTGCCCGATGTTCGACTTCACAGAACCCAGCCACAACGGCCTGTCTTCCGGCCGGTCCTGCCCGTAAATGGGCAGCAGCGCATGTGCCTCGATCGGGTCGCCGAGCTCGGTGCCCGTCCCGTGCGCCTCCACCGCGTCCACGTCCGCCGCCGACAGACCGGCGTTGGCCAGCGCCGCCCTGATGACCCGCTGCTGTGCAGGCCCGTTCGGCGCGGTCAGCCCGTTGGAGGCACCATCCTGGTTCACCGCCGTCCCGGCCACCACCGCCAGCACCCGGTGCCCGTTCCTGCGCGCGTCAGAGAGCCGCTCCACGACCAGCATCCCCGCGCCCTCGGCCATCCCCATGCCGTCGGCGGCGGCCGAGAACGCCTTGCACCGCCCGTCGGCCGCCAGCCCACGCTGCCGCGAGAACCCGACGAGATCGCGGGGGGTGGCCATGATCGTGATCCCGCCCGCCAGGGCCAGGTCAGCTTCGCCGCTCCGCAGCGCCTGGGCGGCCAGGTGCAGCGCCACCAGCGAGGACGAGCATGCGGTGTCGACCGTCACCGCCGGGCCTTCAAGGCCCAGGGTGTAAGAGACACGGCCCGACAGGACGCTGGTCGCGTTGCCGGTCATGATGTGGCCCTCGAGCTCTTCTGCCCCCTGCAGGCCCATGCTGTACCCGGAGTCGTAGCCGCCGACGAACACCCCGGTCCGTGACCCGCGCAGCGACCGCGGGTCGACCCCGGCCCGCTCGATCGCCTCCCAGGAGATCTCGAGCAGCAGCCGCTGCTGGGGGTCCATCGCCAGGGCCTCACGCGGGCTGATCGAGAAGAACCCCGGGTCGAACTCACCCGCGTCATGCACGAAACCGCCGGACCTGGCATAGAAGGACCCGGCCCGATCGGGATCGGGGTCATACAATCCTTCGAGGTCCCAGCCCCGTTCACGCGGCAGCCCGGAGATGGCGTCGTCCTCGGCCACCAGGAGGTCCCACAGCGCTTCTGGGTCGTGAATGCCGCCCGGGTAACGGCAGCTCATCCCCACGATCACCACGGGATCGTCGGCCGCCGCCGCGCCCGCCGCCGTCGCTTCGACCGCCGCGGGCTCGACCGCGTCCTCGCCGACCAGTTCCCGGCGCAGGTGCGCCGCCAGGACCTCCGGCGTCGGGTAATCAAACAGCAGCGTCGCCGGCAGCCGCAGGCCCGTCACCGCGCTCATCCGCTGCCGCATCTCCAGCGTCGTCAGCGAGTCGAACCCAAGGTCGCTGAACGGGCGGGTCACATCCACCGAGGCAGCGGAGGCATGCCCGAGCACCCCGGCCGCCTCACCCTGAATCACCCCGGCCAGCAGCCGGTCCTGACCCGCACGCGACAGGCCGGCCAGCCGCCCGGCCAGCTCGCCCACCGGCACGACTCCGGCCGCCGTCCCGCCTGCACCGGCACCGCCACCGGAGGCCGCCGCGAGATCGCGGATCTCGGCGATCTCGCGAACAAACGGAACTCGGGCCGCACCAGGCTGGCCGGCGAAGGCCGCCCAGTCAACGTCCATGACCGCGAGCACCGCATCGGGCCCGCCCACCGCCGACCCCAGCGTCCCGACCGCGATGACCGGGTCCATCCCCGGCAGCGGGCCACGGCCCAGCCGCTGCCGCACCGCCTCATTCGCCTGCGCCACCCCGCCGCCGGCCCACGGCCCCCACGCCACCGACACCCCGGCCAGGCCACGATCCCGCCGGGCCTGCGCAAGACCGTCCAGGTAGGCGTTGGCCGCCGCGTAGTTCCCCTGCCCCGCACCGCCGAACGTGGACGCCGACGACGAGAACAGCACGAACGCGTCCAGGTCCAGGTGCCCGGTCAGCTCGTCAAGCCACCGCGCGCCGACCGCCTTCGCGCCCATCACGGCCGCCAGCCGCCCCGCGTCCAGCCGGTCGAGCACGCCGTCGTCGAGCACCCCAGCCCCGTGCACCACGCCGGACAGCTCGGGGCCAACCCAGCTGACCAGGCCCGCGACCTCATCCCGCACCGCGACGTCGGCCGCCACCACGGCCGCGGCCGTCCCCGCGGTCGCCAGCTCCGCCGCGAGCGCGACGGCGCCGGCCGCGAACGGACCCGAGCGGCTGGTGAGCACCACCCGCGACGCACCCTGGGCGGCCAGCCACCGCGCCGTGTGCCCGCCGATCGCCCCGGTGCCCCCGGTGATCAGCACCGTTCCCTTCGGCTGCCACCGGTCGTCCTCGCGCGGCCGCGGTGCCCGCGCCAACCGGCGGGCCATGATCCCCGCGGGGCGGATCGCCACCTGATCCTCACCGCATCCCGCAAGCACCGCGCACAGCCGCGCCGCCGCCCGCTCGTCGAACACCGGCGGCAGGTCGACCAGCCCGCCCCACCGGTCGGGGTACTCCAGGGCCGCGCACCGGCCCAGCCCCCACACGCTCTCCTGCGCCGCGCTGGCCAGCGCCTCGCCCGGCACCGCGGTCACCGCGCCCCGGGTCAGCACCCACAGCGGCGCGTCGATCCCGGCATCGCCGAGCGCCTGCATTACTGCCAGCGTCCCTGCCAGGCCCGCCGGAACCGCCGGGCAGTCAGCCACCGCCCGTTCTTCCAAAGCCAGCAGGGAGACCACACCAGCGACCCGCACCCCGCCAACACCGCCACCGGCACCGGCACCGGCAGCGGCACCGGCCAGTTGCTCCGCCAGCCCGGCACGAACGGCCGAGCCGGCCTCCGCCTCGACCACCACCACCCGCGCACCCCGCGCCGACAGCGCCCGCACGCAGCCTCCCGCCAGGCCATCGCCGGGTGCCAGGCCCGCACCGGCCGGGACGACCACCAGCCAGGTACCCTTAAGCACCGCCGGCCCGGGATCGGTCACCGGCGCCCACGCGACCCGGTAACGCCACGCGCCCGCCCGCGAGATGCCTTGCTCCCGATGCCGCCACGACGACAGGGCCGGCAGCAGTTCGCTCAACCGCGCCGCGTCGACGCCAAGGGACGCTGCCAGCGCGGTGGCGTCCTGGTTTTCTACCGCGTTTTCTACCGCGGCCCAGAAGCCCGCCTCTTCCGTCGGCGCCGTCGCAGCCGCTGGGCTGGCCGCGTCGCCGACGGTGGGTGCTGCTCCGGCTGGCCAGTACCGCTGCCGCTGGAACGCGTACGTCGGCAAGCCAACGACCCGGCCGCCGCCCAGGACCTTCGCCCAGTCGACCGGCACCCCGCGGACATGCACCCGCGACAGCGCCAGCAGGACCTGCGCCGCGCCGGCGAACTCCCGGTGCAGCGTCCCGCTGATCACCGGGACGAATCCCGCCCCCGACTCCTCGACCGTGTCCGCGACCGCCGCCTCCAGGACCGGGTGGGGTGATACCTCGATGAAGGCCCGGTGGCCGGCCGCGGCGAGCTCCCGGATCGTGTCTTCGAACCGGACCGTGTTCCTCACGTTCGCGTACCAGTACCCGGCGTCCAGCTCGGTGCCGTCCATCCACCGGCACAGCGCGGTCGAGAACAGCCGCACCCGGCCGGGCTGCGGGCGGATGGACTTGAGGGCTTCCCGCAGCGGTCCTTCCAGTTCCTCGACGCGGGACGAATGCGCGACGAAATCGGTCTCCGGGATCCGCCACCGCATCACGTGCCGCGCCGACAGCAGCGCCTCGAACTCACCCAGCGCCCCCAGGTCACCCGAGACCACCGTCGCCGCCGGGCCGTTCACCGCCGCGACCGACAGGCGGCCCGCCCACGGCTCGAGGAGCTCCCGGACCTTGACGGCCGGCATGACCACCGAGACCATCCCGCCCTGCGCGCCCAGCCCCGACAGCGCACCGGACCGCAGCGCCACCACCGCCGCCCCGTCCTCCAGCGACAGCATCCCCGCCACGCACGCGGCCGCGATCTCCCCCTGGCTATGGCCCACCACCGCGTCCGGGGTGACGCCGGCCGCCTCCCACACCGCCGCCAGCGACACCATCACCGCCCACAGCACCGGCTGCACCACATCAGCCCGCTCAAGACCCGGCGCCCCCGGCGCCCCCGCGATCACCTCACCCAGGTCCCACGGCACATACGGCGCCAGCGCCGCCCCGCACTCCGCCAGCCGCGCCGCGAACACCGGGCAGCACCCCGCCAGCTCCCGCCCCATCCCCGCCCACTGCGAACCCTGACCAGGAAACACGAACACCACCCGGCCCGCACCCCCCGGCGGCACCACACCCGCCATCGCATCCCCGCCAGGCGCCACCGAAACCACGCCCGCCAGCTTCGCCGCAAGCTCCCCCGCGCTCGCCCCGATCACCACCGCCCGGTGCTCGAAAGCAGTCCTGGTCACCGCAAGCGACCAGCCCACATCCACCGGATCCAACCCCGGCACCTGCGCAACATGCGCCGCGAGCCTGCCCGCCTGGGCCCGCAGCCCGTCCCCGCTCCGCGCCGACAGCAGCCACGGCACGACACCCGACACCAGCGGGTCGCGAACCTCCCCAGGCATGGGGCGTTCCCCGTCGGGAGGCTCCTCGATGATCGCGTGCACGTTGGTGCCGCTCATGCCGAACGAGGACACCCCCGCACGACGCGGCCGCCCGTTCACCGGCCAGTCCACCGGCTCCGTCAGCAGCCGCACCTCACCAGCCGACCAGTCAATATGCGGCGAGCGTTCCCCGGCGTGCAGCGTGCGAGGCAGCACCTCGTGCTGCATCGCCAGCACCACTTTCATCAGCCCCGCCATGCCCGCTGCCCACTGGGCATGGCCGATGTTGGACTTCACCGACCCAAGCCACAGCGGCCGGTCCTCCGGACGGTCCTGCCCGTAGGTGGCGATCAGCGCCTGCGCCTCGATCGGGTCACCGAGAACCGTCCCCGACCCGTGTGCCTCGACAACGTCGACGTCCGCGGTGGAGAGTCCGGCGTTCGCCAGCGCCGCCCGGATCACCCGCTGCTGCGACGGGCCATTGGGTGCCGTCAGGCCGTTGGACGCGCCGTCCTGGTTCATCGCGCTGCCCCGCACGATCGCGAGCACCCGGTGGCCGTTCCTGCGGGCGTCCGACAGCCGCTCGATGACGACCAGGCCGGCGCCCTCGGCCATGCCCATCCCGTCCGCCGCGGCGGAGAACGACTTGGAGCGACCATCGGCGGCGAGCCCGCGCTGCCGTGACATCCACACGAACCACGCCGGGCTGGCCATCACGGTCACCCCGCCGACCAGCGCAAGCGTGCACTCCCCCGAGCGCAGCGCCTGGCAGGCCAGGTGCAGCGCCACCAGCGAGGAGGAGCACGCCGTGTCCACCGTCACCGCCGGGCCCTCAAGCCCGAGCGTGTATGAGACCCGGCCCGATCCCACGCTTGGCGCGGTGCCCGCCGACAGGTGGCCTTCCATCTCGCCCGGCAGGCTCGCGCCGTAGCCGTACCCGGACGATGCCGCGCCTACGAAGACGCCGGTGGACGACCCGCGGAGCTGTCCAGGCTCGATGCCGGCTCGTTCGAGCGCCTCCCATGCGATCTCGAGCAGCAGCCGCTGCTGCGGATCCATCGCCAGCGCCTCACGCGGGCTGATACCGAAAAACGCCGGATCGAACTCCGCCGCCTCATGCACGAACCCCCCGGCCCGCACGTACAGGGCTCCGATACGGTCCGGATCTGGGTCGTACAGGTCCTCTACCTGCCAGCCGCGATCGGCGGGGAACCCCGAGACGGCGTCTCCGCCGACGGCCAGCAGGTCCCACAGGTCTTCCGGGCTGCTGACCCCGCCTGGGAACCGGCAGCCCATCGCCACGATCGCGATCGGCTCATCCGCCGCGGCGATGGACCTGGCTGGGTGATCAGGCGCGATGCCCGCATCGCCGACGAGCTGGGTCCTGAGGTACCCGGCGGCGGCCACCGGCGTCGGGTAGTCGAACATCAACGTGGCGGGCAGTTCGAGTCCGGCCACGGTGCCGAGCCTGTTCCGCAGCTCGACCGCGGTCAGCGAGTTGAACCCGAGTTCGCTGAACGCGCGTGCCGGGTCGATCGCCTCGGCGGAGGCGCGCTCGAGCACCTCGGCTGCCTGCGTCCTGACCAGGTCGGTCAGCAGCCGGTCCTGTGCCGCGTGTGGCAGTCCGACGAGTTGCCGCGTCAGCTCTGTTCTTGCCGCTGGCGCGGTCGTCTCGGATGCATGGGCGCTGGTGAGCGCCTGCGAGGCATCCTGCGGCCAGTATCGCTGCCGTTGGAAGGCGTACGTCGGCAGCTCTACCATCCGGCGCGGCCCAAGCACCCGCGCCCAGTCCACGTTTACCCCGGCCGCATGCGCCCGGGCCAATGCGGTGAGGAGCAGCCGCGCTCCCGCGTCCTCCCGGTCGAGCGTCCCCGTTACCACGCCGGAGACGCGCGCTTCCTTCAGGATCTCGCCGACACCCGTCGTCAGCACCGGATGCGGCGACGCCTCGATGAATACCCGGTGTCCCGTACCGGCCAGGCCCCTGACCGCCTCATCGAACCTGGTCGTCTTGCGGGCGTTCGCATACCAGTACGCCGCGTCCATCCCCGCGCCGTCCATCCAGCGGCACTCGACCGTGGAGAACAACCGCACCCGCCCCGCTCCTGGCCGGATGAACGCCAGCTCGGCGAGCAGCGGCTCCTGCAGTTCCTCCGCGCGAGCCGAGTGCGCCACAAAATCGGTCCCTGGGATTCGCCATCGCATCACGTGCCTGGCCGACAGCTCCGCCTCGAATCCCGCGAGCGCCTCAAGGTCACCAGTGACAACCACGGCCGCCGGGCCGTTCACCGCTGCCACCGACAGCCGATCGCCCCACGGCTCGAGCAGCTCCCACACCCGCTCAGGCGGCATGACCACGGAGATCATCCCGCCCTGCCCGCCCAGCCCGGACAGCGCACGGCTGCGCACCGCCACCACCGCTGCGGCTTCCTCCAAGCTCAAGATCCCCGCCACGCACGCGGCCGCGATCTCGCCGTGACTATGACCCACCACCGCGTCCGGGATGACACCGGCCGCTTCCCACACCGCCGCGAGCGACACGGTCACCGCCCACAGCACCGGCTGCTCCACATCAGCCCGGTCAAGCCCTGGTGCGCCGACCGCCCCGGCGATCACATCACCAAGCGACCAGCCCACCCATGGCGTGAGCGCCGCCTCGCACTCCGCGAGCCGCGCCGCGAACACCGGGCAGCACCCGGCAAGCTCCCTGCCCATCCCCGCCCACTGCGCCCCCTGCCCGGGGAACACGAACGCCACCAGGCCCGCGCCGTTGGCCGGAACCACATCCGCCACCACTCCGGCGGCCGGCTCACCCGCCGCCACATCCGCCAGGGCGGCGGCCAGCTCAGCGGTACTTGAGCCGATGACCACCGCCCGATGCTCGAATACCGACCGCGTCATCGACAGCGACCAGCCCACATCCGCTCGATCAAGATCAGGGTGTGCCGCGACATGCGCCGCCAGCCGCTCCGCCTGCGCCTTCAGCGCGTCCGCGGTGCGCCCGGAGACCGCCCACGCCACCGCATCCGAGTCAAGCACCGCATCCGAGTCAGGCACCGCATCCGAGTCAGGCACCGCATCCGAGTCAGGCACCGCATCCGAGTCAGGCACCAGGAGGGCAGCGGCCGACGCCTGGGGCGCGGGCGGTTCTTCCAGGATGACGTACGCGCTAGTACCGCTGATCTCGAACGCCGACACCCCGGCCCGCCGGGGGCGCCCGTTCTCTCGCCACTCCACCGGCTCGGTTAGCAGCCGCACCTCACCCGCGGACCAGTCGGTACGCGAAGGCGGATCCGCAGCGTGCAGGGTCGCGGGCAGCAGCTCGTGCCGCAGCGCAAGTACCATCTTAATGATCCCGGCCGCGCCTGCCGCCGCCTGCGTGTGCCCGATGTTCGACTTCACAGAACCCAGCCACAACGGCCGCGCCGGATCCCGGTCCCTGCCATACGTGGCGAGCAGCGCCTGCGCCTCGACGAGGTCTTCGGTTACCGTCCCTGGCCCGTGCGCCTCAACGACGTCCACCTGGCCCGGGGCCAGGCCAGCGTTCTCAAGGGCCGCCAAGATCACCCGTTCCTTGGACGGGCCGTCTTGATCAAGCGCGCTGCCCCGCACGATCGCGAGCACGGGATGGCCGTTGCGGCGCGCGTCGGACAGCCACTCCACGACCACTACTCCGGCGCCTTCGGCCCACCGCTGGCGGGAGGACCCCTCGAAGATGGCAGGGGTCGCGTTCACGGTCACCCCGCCAACCAGGGCAACGGTGCAGTCGCCTGACCGCAGTGAACCGCAGGCCTGGTGCAGCGCCACAAGCGCCGAGGAGCATGCCGTGTCCACTGTCATCGCGGGGCCTTCAAGCCCGAGGGCGAAGGCCACCCGGGCTGCCGCGGCTGCCGTATCGGTCGGGGGTTCCGCGCCGTAGTCCGAGGTGGACGCGCCGATGTACACACCGGTGCGACTGCCGCGCAGCGACGCCGCATCGATGCCTGACCGCTCGAGAGCCTCCCAGGACACCTCGAGGAGCATCCGCTGCTGCGGGTCCATCGCCAGCGCCTCACGCGGGCTTATCCCGAAGAACTCCGCATCGAACTCTGGCGCGTCATAAACGAACCCGCCATGCCGCGAATACGAGGTTCCCCGGTGATCAGCGTCCGGATCATGCGAGCCCTCGATGTCCCAGCCACGGTCGTCGGGAAAACCGGAGATAGCGTCCGTGCCCGACGCCACGAGCTGCCACAATTCCTCCGGGCCGCGTACGCCGCCTGGGAACCTGCAGCCCATACCCACGATCGCGATGGGCTCGCGATCGCGTTCCTCGACTTCACGCAGCCGCCGACTGGCCTGACGCAGACTCGCGGTATCGAGCTTGAAATAATCGCGGATTTTATCTTCACTAGCCATTCATCGTCGCCGTTCATTGACTAGCACGGGCATAGATGCGATCTCGGTTTACGCAGGCTCGGCGGATTCCAGTTCCCGCGACGGCGCTTCCATGCCGTCCTCGACCGCGGCGTTCGCGGGCTGAGCAGGGACGGTTAGCCCAGGAACGCTGAGGTCTGGCACGTTCTTCACAGCCTCGAGAGCGGCTTCGATCGCCTCGGCCAAGGATGGGGAGACCGTGTCGTCGAAGTCCATCTTCGTGACCGTTACCGCCGCGTTGGTGGGAAGTGAATCGGTTGTGAAAACCGCTTCCGCGCAGCCGGCTTCCTTCAGGATCACCGATTCATCGTCGGTTATGTCCCGGCTGAGAACAAGCGAGAACCTATATCCCACGTCCGCCACCTCCAAATTGTTGCGAATTATCGGGCACCACGACCAGAAACCAGCGCTAAGCGATGTCGCAGATAACATCTTCCGGCACGATTAGACAGTAACTTCAGGCCTCGGGACGATGCAACCATGGTGCCCGACAGGATGGCGCCAAGCGACCGCTGTTCAACTGAGGGATTTCGGTAGTTGAACGGTGCTGACTGCCAATCTTTATTCTTCGTGGCTATCGCTGCTATCAG
>Ga0302314_10011213_pt1 | contig 15658 bp, 14 predicted proteins | sample III_Palsa_N2_3_FD_200533 | JGI IMG/M metagenome (GOLD analysis project Ga0302314, IMG submission 200533) | Peat permafrost microbial communities from Stordalen Mire near Abisko, Sweden - III_Palsa_N2_3 | ecosystem: Environmental > Terrestrial > Soil > Palsa > Peat permafrost | place: Sweden...
GCTACGGCAAGCCACCCGGACCAAAGACCATGGCCAAGGGCTGGGAACGCTTCGCAGCCACAGTCACCGGCTTCATCATCGCCAAGGCCGACGCAGATGTGTGAATCCCGTAGCCCAACGGGGGAGCTGGCGCGAAGCGACTGAGGGGGCCTTCGCCGTCGCGGAGACCTGTCCGGCAAGTCCCCCTCCACCGCTTCGCGGTCCCCCTTCCCCAACGGGGAAGGAATTGAGCCGGCGCGCCACTCTTGGCTGTTCACTAGCTCAATAGGTGACCAGCACAGCCACGCCGTTCTGAGGATGTTGCGTCATGGGGTCGGCCGACGGGGCGGCGGGGGCGGCCTTAGCTTTCGCGGTGACGGTGATGGCCGCGCGCTTGACCCCCATGCGCTCCAGGGCGCCGGCGGCGGCCTGGGCGCGCCGTAGAGCCAGACGCCTGTCATAAGTCACAGGATGCGACGTCCTGGCATAGCCGACCACGCTCACCTTGGCCGTGTACATCGCGGTGGTCTGCGAAACAGGCGGCGCCTGATCGGGACTCCCGAGCATGGCGTAGTATTGCTTGACCTGGACGGCATAGTCGGCGGCCGTGGCGGCGTTTGAGGAGATGTTGTCCGCAGCCTGTTTCAGCACGACCTTGGCCGCCGGCGTGATCATCGACTGACCGGCGCCGAACGAGATCACGTAGGGCGGCGTCGGATTGGGTGGAGGCGGCGGCGTCGGTGGAGGCGGCGGCGGGGGCGGGGACGGGCCGGCGAAGCCGTGAGCCGGCGAGTTGTGGTTGGGCTGCGCCAATACGGTCGATGTGGCGCCTAGGAACAGAATTGCGCCCAGTAAACCTACGCCAAAAAGACGCCTGATCATCGCGTGCCCCCCGAACATGGCATTTTGCGCAACTATCTCACTGTATTCGCCGGCAATGCAACGTGCGACCTCAGGCTTTTTCCAGAAGACCAACTTGCGCCAGCCGCCTGATGAAGCGCGGGTCGCGCCGCAATGGGTCGAAAAGCGGATCAACCTTCAACATTAGAAGGCCGCTGTCGTTCAGTCGGGTTGCGGTGTCGAGCGCTGCGAAGGCGCGGTCGAGGTCTCCCCATTGCGCATAGACCTGAGCCTCCTGATAGGCGTTGCCGTCCGCGTCATCGGCGATGAGCGCTTTCAGGGCCGCGCGGGCCCCCGCGGTGTCGCCGAGGCGCTGAAGAACCATGGCCTGGCCGGTCAGGCGCGGCCAACTTGTGGGCTCCAGGGCGTATTCGGCCTTTGCCTCTGAGAGTTTTCCCTGCAAAAATAACAGGTTGCCAATCTGCGCGTGCTCCATCTCCGTTTTGGGGCTGAGGGCAAGCGCCCGACGCATGGCGCCCAGCGCATCGGGGTATCGCCGCGCCGCGACCAGCCCGATCGCCAGTGCTCGATAGGCGAACGGGTTGACCGGATCGAGCGTCGTCGCGCGCTCCAGGTCCACAACCCCGGCGTCGCAATCCCCCAGTTCGCAGAGAAACGTGCCGTAATCCCGCAGCAAGGCGGCGTCGCCGCCACCGACCACCCTGGCGCGAGCGAACGCCTGTTTCGCGGCGGCGAAGTCGCGATTGGCGTAGACCAGCGTCGAGGCCAGGGCCCTCTCGGTCTGGGCCAGATCAGGCGCCAGATCGACCCCCCGTCGGGCTGAGGCCAGCGCGTCGTCATAGGTGGCCCGCAGGCGGTCGGCTGTGACAAACTGGTTGGCGAGCAAAACCAGCGCCACCGCGCGCTCGGCGTGAGCGGCGGCGTAGCGTGGATCGGCGGCGATCGCGGCGTCCAATCGGGCGATCGCTTCGTGATAGTTGGCTTCACCGCCGCCCGCCTCCAGCAGGGCCCGGCCGCGCAGGTAGGAGTCATAGGCTTCCGGACTCAAGGTCCCCTCTCGGTTCAGGCTGGCGACGTCGGCGCCCAGCAGCTGGATCTTCAGGGCCTCGGCCACCGCCTGGGCGATGCCGCTCTGGACCGCGAAGATGTCCTTCATTTCCCGGTCGAAGGTCTGGCTCCAGCGCTCGAAGCCGGTCCTGGCGTCCGACAGCTGCGCGCTGACCCGCACCATGGCGCCGTCGCGCCGCACGCTGCCGTCGAGGATATAGGCGACGCCCAGGGCCGCGCCGATCGCGGAGCCGGTTTCCTTGCCGCCCCTGAACTTGAAGGAGGATGTCCGGGCCGCCACGTGCAGCGGCTTGACCCGAGCCAGGGTGTCGATCAGCTCCTCCGACAGTCCGTCGGAGAAATAGTCCTGGCTTGGATCGCCGCTCAGATTGGCGAAGGGCAGCACCGCCACGCTGTTGGCCGCCGCCGGGGCGATCAGGCCTGGGCAGCTTAGGCCCGCCGCCGCGCACAGTCTCGCGGGGGCCTTGAAGACAACCAGGCCGGCCAGGCCCGCCAATCCGGCCGCGCCCCAGAGCAGCGTCCTGCGCGATCGGACCGCGGGCCGGCCAAGGCTCTTGGTGCGTGCGGTGGGCACCGGCCGGGGGCCGCCGACGATGATGGCCCGCACCGCGGCCAGCACGTCCTTGAAGAACGGGTCGCCACGGTCGCCTCGCCAGCCGATCAGCCGCAGGGCGTGGTCCTGTCCAAAGCCCAGGGGCGTCTCGACCGCGTCGATGGCGACCGGCAGATAGACGCCGCGTCGACGGGCGCGCGAGGCTTCGTCCTGCACGAAATGGCCCGACTGGCCGACTGAATGGGTGCTCCAGATCACCACCACGCAGAGCGCCGTATCGAGGTTTTCCTGGATCGAGGCCCGCCAGGCCGCGCCGCCCTCGATGTGCAGGTCCCACCAGACCGACAGTCCCTGCGCCTCGAACGCGTCGACCAGCGGTTTGACCCGGGCGCGGTCCTCGGACTTGTAAGAGATGAAGACGTCGGTCATCGGCCCCCCTCAGGCCCTGGCGCGGCAAGCATTCAATATCGGCGAGTCTGCCGATAGTTCGCCGACCTTGCATCTATTGCGGTCTCGACGCACGCTGAACGCGGCAGACAGGCAAATCTGCGCAGCGAATGCTTGGACCTGCTCAAGGGGAAGGCGCGCCAAAGGGATGTCCGAAGGCTCACTTCGAAAGCCCCGCTTGGCGCTCACGCTCGCCGTGGCGGGAAAGCGGATTGTCGCCCCAGACGCCCGCGCGGGCCTGGAGGTCGGCCTCGCCCTGGTCTTTCGCTCCATCGGCCAACGGATGGAAGTGCTGCACGCGGAGGCGGCGAGCGGCGAGGATACGCTGGTCCTGCGCTTTCGCACCGGGGAGCCCGCCCGGCTGACTCTGGTCACGGGCCTGGCGGACGGGGCCGATCAGATCGCCGGCGGGCTGTTCTTGGCGCCCGACCCCGAGGCGCAGACGGTGGAGCGGGTCATGGGCGCCTTGCTGCCCTGCGCCAGGTCCGAATTCCTGGCCAACAGCCGGGTGGAGGACACGGACGGCTTCGAGCGCCTGGCGGCGGCATGCGCCTTCGTCATCGAACTCGACGGCTCCATGCCGCCCGCGCCGAACCCGGACGAAACCGGCGCCGACGCCAAGCGGGCCCGGCAGGATCGCGCGGAGACGTTCGAGAGCCAGTCGGAATTCCTGCTGCGCCAGGCCGATCTGCTGATCGCGGTCGACTCGCCCGAGGAGGCTGGACGCGTGGGGGGCGCCCGCCAGACGGTGCGAAACGCCCTCGATCTCGGCATACCGGTGGTGCTGCTTCACCTCGGCCACGACGGCGTCGCGGTGCTGCGCGCCCGCGCCGACCTGGACGAGCCCGTGCTGCTGCCCGAGCACGCCGCGGCGGCGGCGCTGGCCAGGCTGGTCGACAGTACGGTCGGCGTCCGCGACGCCGCCCAGGATCTGCCCTATATCGATGCGCTGCTGCAGGAATACTTCGCCGACGCGGCTCCGGGCCCCAGCCCGCGCACGCGGCTATGGGAGTGGTTCGAGGCCTGTTTCGCGCGTGGGCGTGCGCCGGCCGCATCGCCAGAGCTCGAGCCCTATCGTGAGTTTCGCGAGCGAGCGCGGGTGCTCAGCGCCTTCTATGCAGGTCAGTATCGCGGTTCGTTCCTGCTCACCTACGCGCTGGCGGTCGTCGCCGTGGCGTTGGCGCTCGTCTCGCAGGCCCTGCTGCTGACCGCGCCCGCCGGCGGCGATTTCATGAGCCTGGCGTGGTGGGGTCTGCTCCTGCTCGGCCTGGGCAAGCTGGGCGTGCTGGTCGCCATCGCGCTGCTCGTGAGCAACGCCAATCACCGGCGGCTGGCGCATCGCGCGGCCGACTATCGCTATCTGTCGGAGCGGCTCAGGACCATGATGTACCTGCCCCAGGCCGGCAGTCTGCGGCCTCCGTCGCCCTGGTCCTTGCCCTACACCACGCGAGTCGCGACCCAGGGCGTCATGGACCGGCTGTTCGCCTCGATCCTTCGGCAGGTCGAGCCGCTGGACGCGATCGCCGCCGCCGCGAAGGCGCCCGTGGTCCGGCAGGAGGCGAGGGCGGCGATAGCGGCGATCCGCGACGGATGGCTGGCGAGCCAGGTCCACTATCACCGCCGCAATCACCGGACGCTGGCGGCGATGAGCCGCTGGCTGGAGCATTCCGGGCGCTGGCTCAATCGCGCGGTCATCGCGGTCGTGGTGGTGGACATCGCCATTCTGATGCTGGGCGGCTTCCACGTTTTGACGCCTCGCCAGGAGGAGCCGCTGCACCTCTATCTGGCCCCAGGACTGATCTTCCTGGCGGCGGTTCTGCCGGCGGCCGTGGCGAGCCTCAATGGGGTGCGCTTCCAGTCGGAATGCGCGCGCCTGTCGGACCGCTCGGCGCAGATGGCCGTGCAGTTGGGGCTCCTGCAGGAACGCGCCAATATGCCCAGGCCAAGGCCCGCCCGGATGCTCGACGCCCTGCGCCTGGCCGAGGATGTCGCGCGCCTGACCCTCGACGAAGTGGCCGAGTGGTCGGCAATCTACGGCAAGGAATTCGTCGAGATGTGATCGGATGGATCCGGGACCGGGCGCGCCCGCCGACCTTGACTCCCGCGGCTTCATGATCACCGGTATCCGAGTCATGGCCGTGCACGCATCAACCCTTGAGCGTCCTGCCGCGCCCGCCAGCCTCGAAACCCTGGTGGAATCGCGCGGACTGATCGCCGTTGAGACCTTGGCCCGGGCGCGGGTGGTGCAGGCCGAGACCGGCGAGCGGTTCGACTCCGTGCTCACGCGTCTGGGGTTGGTCTCCGAACAGGCGCTGGCCGAGCTGATCGCTGAGGCGTCCGGTCTGCCGATCGCGCGGGCGGCGGACTATCCGGCCCGGCCGCTGGCTATCGAGCGGGTGTCGGAGCGCTTCCTGCGCGAATTCAAGGCCGTGCTGCTGCGCGAGGGCGAGCACGGGTTCGATGTGGCCCTGGTCGACCCGCTCGACCCCTATCCGGCGCGGGCGCTGGAACTGGCGCTGGGCGTCCCGGTCCACCTGAAGGTCGCGCGCGCCAGCGACGTCGAAACCGCGCTGGAGCGGCAGTTCGGCCATCACGCGCCGGACGCCTTCGCCATCGACGAAGAAGCCGACCTGGCCGATCTGGAGCGGCTGAAGGACCTGGCCAGCGACGCGCCGGCGATCCGCGCCATCAACCGGCTGATCGCCCGCGCCGTCGAGGAGCGCGCCTCGGATATCCATCTGGAGGCGACCGAGGACGCCTTGGCCGTGCGCTTTCGCGTCGACGGCGAGATGCACAATCTGGAAGCCTTTCCCGCGACCATGAAGGCGCCCATCGTCTCGCGCATCAAGGTGATGTCGGGGTTGAACATCGCGGAGCGGAGGGTGCCCCAGGATGGCCGCCTGCGGCTGGCCGTGCGCGGCCACGACATCGACCTGCGGGTGGCCACCTCGCCGACCATCAATGGCGAGAGCGTCGTGCTGCGCCTGCTCGACCGCACCAACCTGACCCTGGACTTCGCCGCGCTGGGGTTCGACGACGAGGTGCTGGCCAAGCTTCGCCAGACCCTCGCCCTGCCCAACGGCATCGTGCTGGTCACCGGGCCGACCGGCAGCGGCAAGACCACCACCCTCTATGCGGGCCTCAGCGAACTCAACACGCCCCAGCGCAAGATTCTGACCATCGAGGATCCGATCGAATACCGCCTGGCCGGGGTCAACCAGATGCAGGTCAATCCGGCGATCGGCCTGAACTTCGCCGCCGCCCTACGCTCGTTCCTGCGCCAGGACCCTGATGTGATGATGGTCGGCGAGGTGCGCGACCTGGAGACGGCGCGGGTCGCGGTGCAGGCGGCGCTGACCGGGCACATGATCCTCTCGACCCTGCATACCAACAGCGCCGCCAGCGCGGTGACCCGGCTGCTGGACATGGGGATTGAGCCGTTTCTCATCACCTCGACCCTGAAGGCGGTGCTGGCTCAGCGGCTGGTGCGGCGGCTGTGCGAGGCCTGCCGCGAGCCCTATGCGCCGATCGCGCCCATCGAGGCGAGGGACGAGGACGGCCTTGCGCGGCGGGTCGAGATCGAACGGCTGTATCATCCGAAGGGTTGCACGGCCTGCGGGGGAAGCGGCTTCCATGGCCGCCTGGCGCTTGTCGAGTTCCTGGTGGTCGACCAGGCCATCGCCCGGCTGGTGCTGGACAGGGCCGAGGCGCGCGATATCGCCACCGCCGCGGTGGCCGGCTCCATGCGCACCATGTTCGACGACGGCCTGAACAAGGCGCGCGCCGGCCTCACCACGATCGAGGAAGTGCTGCGCGTGACCGGGGAGGCTTGAAGGGGGTGGCGACGTTCCGCTATCGGGCCGCGACCAGCGCCGGCGCGCTCAGCATCGGTCAGCTGGAGGGCGGCTCGCCGGCTCATGTGATCGATCAGCTGCGCCGTTCCGGCCTGACCCCGATCGAGGTGGTCGAGACCCAGGCGCTGGCCCAGCCCGGCGCGCGGGTCAGGCCAAGCAACGCCTCGCGCAAGGCGGTGGCCATAGCGATCGGCGAACTGGCGGTCCTGTTGGGCGCCGATCTGACCCTCGACCGGGCGCTGGCGGTCTGCGCCGACAATGTCGAGCGACCGGCGGAAAAGGCGGCTTTCGCCGAGCTGCATCGGCGGGTCAAGGAAGGCGCGCCCCTGTCGCGGGCCATGGCGGAGGCCAAGGACCTGTTTCCGCCGATGGCTTCGGCCATGGCGGAGGCGGGGGAAGCCAACGGGCGGCTGGACGTCGCTCTGACCCGTCTCGCCGAAACCCTCGAACGGGGCGAGGCGCTGCGCCAGGTGATCGCCGCCGCCATGGTCTATCCGGCCATCCTGGCGGTCATCGCCGTCGGCGTGATCCTGACCATGCTCCTTTGGGTGATCCCCCAGTTCGAGGGCCTGTTCAGCGACGCCGGCGCCCAGCTTCCGTTCATGACCCGGCTGGTGATGGGGATCAGTCACGCGGTCCGACAATACGGGCCGGTCGGCCTGGGCGTCGCGATCATCGCCGGGTTCGGGGTTAGCCGCTGGGCGCGCAGCCCGGCGATGCGCGGGACCTTCGACCGGTGGGTGCTGCGCCTGCCGCAGATCGGAACCCTGGTCACCGCCGCGGAGCTGGGACGCTACACCCGCGTGCTGGGTAGTCTGGTCGACGGCGGGGTGCCGCTGCCCGACGCGCTTGCGATCGCCCGGCGCTCGCTGGTCAACACCCATCTGTCGGCGGCCTCCGACCGGGTGGCGGCGGGGGTGAAACAGGGCGCCGGACTGACCGCTTCGCTCTCAGCCGAGGGTGTATTTCCCCGCGCCGCGCTCAGCTTCGTCCGCACTGGCGAGGAGACCGCGCGGCTGGGCCTGATGCTCGGCCGACTGGCCGATGTGCTCGACCGCGAGGTGCGGACGCGGATCGAGGGCCTGATCGCAATCCTGACGCCGTTGATAACGGTGATCATGGGCGCCATCGTGGCGACCGTGATCGCATCGATCATGACCGCTATCCTGGGCTTCAACGATCTGGCGCTTTCCCCATGACCGACTCCCGCCGATCCCTTGATGCCCCGCCCCGGCGCTCGCGTCTTCGCCGTGGCGAGGCCGGCTTCACCCTGCTGGAAATGCTGGTGGTACTGGCCATACTAGGCCTGCTGGCCGCGATCGTGGCGCCGCAGGTGCTCAAATATCTTGGAACTTCGCGCACCCAGACGGCCAAGGTGCAGATCGAGAACATCAACGCCTCGCTGGACCATTTCCAGCTGGATGTGGGCCGCTATCCGACGCCGGAGGAGGGGTTGGACGCCCTGGTCGCACAGCCGCCCAGCGCGGCGAACTGGGCCGGCCCCTACCTCAAGAAGTCGTCGGCCCTGGTCGATCCCTGGGGCCAGAAATACGTCTACGCCAATCCCGGCAAGCACGGCGAGGTCGACGTCTACACCCTGGGCTCGGATCATGCCGAGGGCGGGACGGGCGAGGCGAAAGATGTCGGAAGCTGGCAATAGAGCGCAGGCTGGCGAGACCCTGATCGAAGTGCTGGTCGTGGTCGGAATCCTGGGACTGATCACCGCCATGGTGTTTCCCGCCTGGATCAGTCCGCTGCAGCGGGTGCGGCTCTACGAGGCGCGAGCGGCGCTGATCGCCCATTTGCGGACGGCGCGCGCGGACTCGGTGCGCGGCGACCGCGCGGTGACTTTGGAGCTGGCCGACGACGGGCGCGGCTACGTGTGGGAGCAGTCCAGCGCCGCCCTGCCTATGGGCGTCGGGATCGATGGCGATCCACGATCGATCACCTTCTTCGCCGACGGCTCTTCCTCGGGCGGCGCGCTGAAGCTGATCGGCCGCGGCCAGGTCCTGACGCTGGCCGTGGATCCCACGACAGGCCTGGTCGAGGCGGCCCCAGGATGAGGTCCGCCCGCCGCGAAGCCGGGTCGGTGCTGGTCGAGGCCATGGTGGCGGTCGCGATCATCGCCATGATGCTGGCGGTGACCTATCGGGCGGTCGGCGAGAGCGTGCTGCGATCGCGCGCCGCGGAGGCCAGCCGCACCGCCGCGATGATCGCCCAATCGCGCCTGGCCCTGGTCGGCGCGGAGATTCCGCTGACGCCGGGCGAAACGACGGGCGTTGACGGCGATTTCGCCTGGCGCGTCGAGATCGATCCCGCGGTCGAGGACGCCAGCACCATGGGGCGTCTCCTGGAGGTGACGGCAAGCGTGCGCGGTCGCTCGGGCGCGGACCGCGCTGTGCTGCGGACCCTGCGGCTGGCGCGCGGGGGCTAGAGTATGACCTCGCTCGGATCAAGGCGCGACGCCGGTTTCACTCTGGTCGAGATGCTGGTCGCCCTGACCCTGCTGGCGCTGGCGGCGGGTCTGATGTTCGAGGGTCTGGGCTCCGGCCAGCGCCTGTGGGCGGGCGAGGCGGCGCGAACCGCGCGCGGCGAGAGCGTCGAGGCGGCCCAGGAGTCGCTGCGGGCGCGGATCGAACAGCTGCGTCCGATAACGCGCCTCGCCGGTTCGGCCGTCTATGTCGACATCGACGGCGGCGATCAGCGACTGGCCTTCGTGGGGCTGCCCGCCGACGCTCAGCGCCCCGCCGCCGCGCGGCGCTACCAGTTGGCCCTCAGTGGACAGGGCGATCTGGTGCTGGGCTCGGCGCCGGCCCAGGTCGACGCCGGCGCTGTCGCCGACTATACTGATCAAGTCTTGTTGCGTGACGTCGGGGGGCTAGTCATCAACTACTACGGTCCAGACCCGACAGGGGGGACGCCGCAATGGCGCAGCGACTGGACGCAACGCGCCACGCCGCCGCAGCTCATTAAGATCAAGCTGACCTTCAGATCGGGCGATCAGCGCGTCTGGCCTGAACTGATCGTCAACCCAGCGGCCGCGGTCGACACGCTTTGCAGCATCGATGAGGCGACCGGGTCCTGTCGGGGCCGCGAGTGACGCTCGCCGAGCTGCTCAACTCCGACGTTAAGACGGTCGGGCGGTGGCTCGGGTCGGGTTTCCTCTGGTGGACCGGCGAACTGGTCAGCATGCTGCCGGCGCCGGCCAGGCGTTGGTTCGAGACGCGACCGTCCCTGATCGCCGAACCCTTGGCTGACGGCGGCTACCGCCTGACCCGAAACGGCCGGGTCGTGATGGAGGCGGCGGCCGGCGGGCGCCGACCGCGCCCGGTGACCCTGCGCCTCCCGCGCGAGGCGGCGCTGATCCGTGAGGCGCCGGCGCCCGGCTTGCCGGACCACGATCTGCGCCGGATGCTCGAATTGGACATCGACCGGCTCACCCCGTTTCGGTCGGACCAGGTGTTCGTCGATGTGGTTGTGGATGGATCGCCGCGCCGCGCGGTGGTCGCGGCGATCCAGCGCGACCTGGCCGTCCTTGCGATTGAGCATGCCCGCGCGTCCGGCCTCGATCCGCGTGTCCTGGGCGTCGCCGCCAGCTCCCCGGCCGAGGGCGCTTTGGATTTTTTGCCCAAGATGCGCGAGACCCTGATCGAGCCCGGTCCCAGCGCGAACCGGACGTTGATCTGGGGCGCGGTCGCGCTTCTGGCGGTGGCCAATCTCGGCGCCGCGATCGGTCGCGACATGCTGGACGTGCGGGCGCTGCGAGCACGGGTAGAGGGTCAGCGGCCGCAGGTCAGTCAGGTGCAGGCCCTGCGCCGAAAGGTGCTGTCCGAGGAACGCCGGCGCTCGGAAATCATCACACGCCGCGCCGGCGGTGAGCCGTTGCGAATGCTGGACGCGCTGACCGGCGCATTGCCCGACGGGGCCTGGGTCGACCGGCTGGTCTTTGACGGCCGTGCGGTTCGCGTCTCAGGCTACCGGCAGGACCAGGTGGACGTGGCCGCCGCCCTGCGCGCCGCGCCGCTGCTGGTCAATGTTCGCAACTCCGGATCAGACGTCCTGACCCGCCAGGCGGCCGGGCAGCCGTTCGACCTGACCGTCGAAATGAGAAGGCCGGCGGGCGGATGAACGACCGATCCCTGCTCGAACGGCGCCTGATCGCACTTGGCCTGCTCATCGCAGCCATGGCGGTGGTCTGGTTCGGCCTGATTCGACCGATCGCCCAGAGCTTCGCCGAGCGGGCGGCGGAACGCGAGCAACTCGCCGACGATCTGGCGCGGGGGCGCCAACTGGTCGCCTCGCGTGATCTTTGGCGGAGCCAATGGATGCGCCAGCGCGCCGATGCGAACCGGTTCGCGGTTATCGCGCCCAACGCGTCGGCCGCCGCTCAGTCGTCGATGGACCGGATCAGCGCCGCCATCCAGATTCCGGGCGGCGTTCTAGGCAGCCTGCGCGAACAGCCGCCAGGTCCCGGAGAGGCGCGCATTCGGGTCGAGGGGCGCCTAACCTTGACGCAACTGGTCGCCAGCCTCAAACTCCTTGAGGGGCAAAAGCCTTATGTTGTCATTGAGGGTCTATCCATCGCCACCGATCCGACGGCGGCGGCTGGACAGGCCTCTCCCATGGAAGTCCGAATTGACCTTGCCGTTCCCTACCTGGTCACTTCGGGATGAGATCGATCCCTTGCCGTTATCGATCGGCGCCCTGCTGGTGGTGACGCTCGTCGTCCAACTGGCCAGGCCGGAGCCCATGCGAGCCGACAGGGGCGCGTCGCGCCCCCTGCAGTTCGCGCCTGAACCGATGGGCGGGGCGCCGCGGGACTATCCGCGCATCCTGGCCCGTCCGATGTTCACCCCCGCGCGAGGGGTGGAGGGTCCTGACCAGGCGGTTTTTACGACCTTGAGCGACTACACCCTGGTTGGCGTGACCATTGTGAACGGGCGCGGATCGGCGATCCTGCGCAGCTCGGCCGGGGACGTGGTGAACTTGCGCGCGGGCGAAGCGCTGCTCGGCTGGCGCGTTGCCCAGATCGGCCCGGGTGGGATCATTCTGCAACAGGGCGATATCCGACGAGCGGTCCCTGTCTCCGCGCCGGCGGCGCCTAAGCCGGGCGCGCAATGACGCCGCGCGAGCTGTCGGCCGCGCTCGTCACCGCCCTGCTGCTGGCCGGCTGCACCGAGGACGGCCGATCGACCTTCGCACAGCCCGCGCCCAGACCCGCTCCCACGAGCGCGCCCACCCCATCCGCGCCCCCAGCCTCACCGGCGATCGCGTCCGTCGACGAGACGGTGCGCGCCACCATGGTCCCAGGGGTCTCGCAGGCGTCGCCCGCGATCGGCGCGCCGGTGACCCGGTTGCACTCGGGCGACGTCAGCCTGAACTACCCCGGCGCCGATGTGCAGGTGGTCGCCAAGGCCGTGCTCGGCGATCTGCTCGGCCTGGAATTCACCATCTCGCCCGAGGTGCATACGCCGGTGACGGTGGTGACGCAGCGGCCGATAGCCCGATCCGACGTGTTCCGCCTTTTCGAGGCCTCGCTGGCCAATGCCGACCTGGCGGTTACCCCGCGCAATGGAGTCTACGCCATCCTGCCTTTGGAACAGGCGCGCGGCCAGGCGCCGGTGGCGGGCGGCGACACGCCCGGCTTCGCGACCGAGGTGATCCAGCTGAAATTCGTGAGCGCGGAGGAGCTTCGGCGGCTGATCGATCCGATCCTGCCCAATGTGATCACCGAGGCCGATGCGGGTCGCAACACGCTGGCGGTGTCGGGAACCTCGGGGCAGCGTTCCTCTATCCGCGATCTGGTGCGGCAGTTCGACGTGGACTGGCTGCGCAACACCTCCTTTGCCCTGTTCGTGCCGCAGCGCACCGATAGCCGGCTGATCGTTCCCGAACTGGACAAGCTGATCAACGCCAACGGCTCGCCGACCCGCGGTCTGGTGCGGCTGGTCGCCATGGACCGGCTGAACGGCATCCTGGCCATTTCGACCCAGCGGCAATATCTGGACGACGTGCGGCGGTGGGTGGAAGTGCTGGACCGCGAGGGCGAGTCCAGCGAGCGACGGATATTTGTCTATCGGGTCCAGAACGGTCGCTCCGCGGATATTGCGCGCGTGCTGTCCAACACCTTCAGCGGGCGCGGCGGCGGAAGCGGCGCGTCCGAGACCGGGCGCAATGGGCGCCCGAACGGCCAGACCAACGGCCCGCACGACGATCTGGGCCTGTCTTCAGGCGCCGGTCCGGGCCAGACGAACGGGCCGACCGCGCCCCCCGACACGTCAAATCCTACGCCGAACCCCGCAAACGCGGGCGGCGGTGGTCCGGTCAATGTCGATATCCAGACCGATGATCTGCACGCCAAGGTCAGCAGCGATGAGGCCAACAACGCCATCGTGGTCTACGCCACGCCGCGCGACTACGCGGTGATCGAGGATGCCCTGCGCAAGCTGGATGCGCCCGCCGGCCAAGTGATGATCGAGGCGGCGATCGTCGAAGTCACTCTGACCGATCAGTTGCAATACGGCGTGCAGTGGCAGCTGGGCAATGGCACCTCCACCGCGGCGCTGGCGACGAACCCAACGACCGGGCTCAGCATCGCGCCCACCAGCCTCGCCCAGGGCTTCAACTACTTCTATTCCCACTCCTCCATCGCCGCCACGTTGAACGCGTTGGAGACGCTGACCAAGATCAACGTGGTCTCCGCGCCGAAGCTGATGGTGCTGAACAACCAAACCGCTTCACTGCAGGTCGGCGAACAGGTGCCGATCCTGTCGGAGACCTCGACCAGCACGATCGGCACCAACGCGCCGGTGGTCAATTCGATCGACTATCGGGACACCGGCATCATCCTGAAGATCACGCCCAGGGTGAACAGCGGCGGAATTGTGCTGCTCGATCTCAGCCAGGAGGTCAGCGCCGTCGAGCCGACCACCAACCCCCAGATCAATTCGCCGACCTTCTCCACGCGTAAGGTCGCCACATCGGTTTCGGTGCAGGACGGAGAGGTGATCGCGCTGGGTGGCCTGATCAGCAATTCCGTGACCGACACCAAGGCCGGGCTGCCATTCCTCAGCCACATCAAGGTCCTCGGGGCCCTGTTCGGCAACACCAACAATATGAGCAACAAGACCGAGCTGATCGTGTTGCTGCGTCCGCACGTGGTGCGCAGCGTCGATGACGGCCGCGCCCTGACCGATGAGTTGCGCGACAAGCTTCAGGCCCTGCGGCCGCTGTTGCCGTCATCGTCCATCCCCTAGAGCGCGTTCCGAAAAATGGGAACCGGTTTTAGAAAAACGCGCGCCAAAACAAAGGCCTAGAGCAGATTGTGATTTCAAGGAAACGCAGCGCTGCACTAGAGCGCGTTCCGAGAAGTGGGAACCGGTTTTCGGACAAAATGCGCGTCAAAACAAAGAACTGGAGCAGGTTGCGATTCCGTGAAAACGCGACCTGCTCTAGCGTCGCCGTGAACCCCCGGCGCGAACGTGGCTATGCCATGATCGCCGCGATCGCCGCGGTCGCCTTCTTCGGCTATCTGGCGCTGGCGGCCATCGCGGGTAGTCGAAGCGCGGTGGTCGCCGCCAGCGCCGGTCTGACCCGGGCCAGGCTGGCCGCCGACGCCGACGCCGGGACCGCGCTGGCCATCCACGGACTGGGCCTGACCGATCCATCGCGGCGGTGGAGCGTGACCGGTCCACCGCGCCAGGTCACGTTTCGGGACGCAAGGCTGACGATCACGATCGAGGACGAGAACGGCAAGATCCCCATCAACTTCATTCAGGCGCAGCGGTTGCAAAGCCTGTTCGAGCTGGCTGGCGCCGATCCGCGCGAGATCGGCGGCCTGGTCCAGTCGCTGCTGGATCTGCGCGGCGATTCTAACCCGTCAGGCCACGTCGGCCCTGCTGGGGCTCCGCGCATGGATCCGCGGATCGAAGCCCAGCGGGGTCCCTTGTCGAGCGTTGACGAGTTGGAACTGCTGCCGGGCATGACGCCGGCGCTGTACGCCAAGATCGCGCCGGCGGTCAGCGTCTACGCCAGCACCCTGGCTTTCGACCCGCGAACAGCCTCGCCCCTGGCTCTGGCGGTGATGTCGCCGTCGAGAACGGCGCCCCCGCGGGCCTGCCGCCGATCAGCCTTGGCGGTCGCACGGTCACGGTGCGCGTCGACGCGGCGGACGGGCTTGGTGGGCGGCTTGGACGCACCACCATCGTCGAGTTCACCGGCGCGCCGGCCCGGCCCTATGTCGTTCGCGGCGTGGACTACGCGGGTTGACAGCGTACGCGACGAAGCAAGAGCGCCGCCGGCCTCTCGGCCGACGGCGCTCCGGTCCTGCCCCCAGGTTGGTTGTTCAGGCGGCCGTCGCCAGGCGCTGCTCGCCGCGCGCGCGGCGCAGCGCCGCGCCCAGGCCGAAGAAGCCGGCCAGCATCATCGCCCAAGAAGCGGGCTCGGGCACCGCGCCCAGTTCCAGGGCGCCGGCGCCGTCGAATTGCGGCGATTGGACGGTGAGGCCTACCAGCAAATAGCTCCCGGCCGGTAGAATATACGCTCCATGCGTGTATTGATCGCCGTAGGCTGGATTGAAGTAGGCGCAGGTCCAGCAGTCGCCCGCGAAACCCCCGAGAATTTCGGCGGGCGAGGTCAGTGGTTCGGCCACGCCGTTGATCGTCAGTTGGAACTGGTCGCCCCCCTGGAAGCCGTCGGTGATGCGCAACACGTCTGGGTGCGCGAGAGTGAAGGCGAAGTCGAGCTCGGTGGGGTCGCCGTCGCCGACCGAAAAGGGCGAGCCGGGTCCCAGAAATGAGAATGTGTTCCAGCCACCGCCATCAGTGATTGTGGTGACCACTTGCGCCCTCGCGGGCCCCGCAGCCAGCGTTATAAGCGCCGCCGTGGCCAGCAAACC
>Ga0302314_10011214_pt1 | contig 15656 bp, 11 predicted proteins | sample III_Palsa_N2_3_FD_200533 | JGI IMG/M metagenome (GOLD analysis project Ga0302314, IMG submission 200533) | Peat permafrost microbial communities from Stordalen Mire near Abisko, Sweden - III_Palsa_N2_3 | ecosystem: Environmental > Terrestrial > Soil > Palsa > Peat permafrost | place: Sweden...
AGCTTCTGAGCCCCCAATAGGCGATGACGACCGCTTCACGGCCCTCGTCATCCAGGTAGAGGACACCGCCGACCGGTCCCTTGCGCGTGCTTGCGAGTCGATACAGCCGGCCGCGCTGCACGACATGGCGGATCGACTTGTATCGGGTGATCAGCTCGCCCGCCTTGGCAAGGTCATGAGATGACCATCTCGTGAGGTCACCGCCAATTGCAAGGGCACCGGCCATGGCGACATGGAAGCGGTATTCGAGCGAAAGCCGACGGTCCGTGAGGGGATTTGGACTGTCGGTAACCCAAGCCATCATCGACAAGGGCGAATAGATCTGCGTGAATCCCTCCTGGATTGCTATGCGGTCCCACGCGTCTGTGTTGTCCGAGGTCCACACCTGCTCAACGCGAGAGAGAATGCCGAGATCGATACGCCCTCCGCCGCCGGAGCAGGCCTCGAAGGCAACTTCGGGATGGCCGGCGCGCAGCCGTTCCAAAATGTCGTATAGGTTGCGGACATGGTCAATCCAAACACGCTCGGGGTTATTGCCCGTCATGGCTGGCCAGCCAGGTTCGGAGAAGTGCCTATTCATGTCCCATTTGATGAAATGAATCTCGTTCTGGGAGAGCAGTCGGTCAATCGTGTTGTAGACCCATTCCGCGACGTCCGCGCGCGCCAGATTGAGCACGAGCTGGTGGCGAGCTTGAGTGCGAGACCGAGTCGTGAAGTGATATACCCAGTCCGGATGAGCACGATAGAGGTCGCTGTCAGGGTTGACCATCTCCGGCTCAATCCACAACCCGAAGTCCATGCCGAGTAGACGAACACCGTCGATCAGTGGCTTGAGCCCTACGGGGAACTTCGCCGCATCGACCGACCAGTCCCCTAAACCAGCTCGGTCGTCGACCCGTCCCTTGAACCATCCGTCGTCAAGGACGAATAGCTCGATGCCGATGCTGGCGGCGAGCTCGGCGAGGCGCAGCTGGCCGCGCTCGTCGACTGCAGCATCGGTCGCCTCCCAAGAGTTGTAGAGAACCGGACGCTGTTGCGCGGCATCCGGATCCCGAATCACACGGCTCGGAAAGGAGGGACTGGGAGGCGAGCGGCTCTGCGCCGAGAAGATGTGACGGCGCTGGTAAGCATGCCATGCACGGCTCGCTCCTCCGTAGCCACTCGACGAGTAGCACCCGGCGAACACCGGCAGGTCGACGGACGTCTCGGGTTGGACGACAATTGGTGAGTCGAAGTCGTTCCAGCCCCCAGTGACGTGGTTTCGTCCGCTGGGCGTCGTCTCGAACACCATCTTCCATGACCCGCTCCACGCGATCGCGCCGGTCCATACCTCACCGAGCTCTTCGGACAACTTCCCCTCGACGCCAAGTGCGAACCAAGGGTTGAGCTGATGACTGGTGGTTCCGCGCCGGCTTTCAAGGACGAGCTTTCCCGGCGTCAACGAGGTCTCCTCGATCTGGGTTTCTCGCGCCCAGCCGCCGTGGAGGTATCGAAGTCGCCAGTGATCGGCGAACGGCAGCCACCATGTAGCCGAGTACGCCTGTCGTAGAACCACGGGTTCGTGGCTGTCGCGATTGGAGATGCGGGCCCACCGTTCGAGGACGTCTTCCCCGTCGAAGATCCGATAGAGAAGCTCGACGACGAACGGATAGTTGTCATCGACGAGTTCGACGGCGAGCGTCTCGGACGTTTGCGCACGATCGATACGATGCCCCCGCACGTGCCATTCGACGGCTCGGGTCCCGTCTGCAAACTCCACCTTGAGAGCAGGCTCGGTGAAGCGCCGACCTCCAAAGCTCGCGAATTCAAGCGGGTCGTCTTCCCCCCAAGCGAGAGTGGCTCCATTCCGCACAAGACCCGCTGGGTCCGGGAAGTTACGGAGCGCCTCAAGCGAGACGGGCGCACCCCAGTGCAGATGTCGGAGCCCGCGTCCGCCATCGGCAATCACGAAGCCATAGGCAGAGCTGGCCATGTTCAAGCACCAGGTTCCGCTACCTTCGTCGAACTGCACGCGCGACGCATCGGTCATGCGAGACCGTAAGCCGACGGCACTTGTCGGCTGTGTCGCAAGTTCGCTCCGGGCTCGCCGCAATGACCTTCCCTCCTTTCGCCTTCGTGCGTCGATCGGTACGCCGTCGGCGCCCGGGGCGGTACGTTACTCGATCTCATCGAAGGGGTTCGACCGCGACCGACCTGCGAGCTGCTCGCAAAGCCCCCGCGAGGATCAGTCCACTTTCCGACAACGCGCCAAATGGTGACTGGCGCGCCCGCTGCTTCCGCGGCATACCCGTTACCGCTTGACCACGTCCCGGACCTCGCCGTCCAAGACCTTCATATTTCCGCGATCCCGTCCGCAGGCCGACCGGTCTGCCCGCCGGATCCCGCGATCGGCGGTGAGCCAGACGAGGCTCAGCAGGGCCAGCGGGAGGCCGATCAACGCGAGCAGCGGATCAAGCAAGAGCAGCAACGCGATCGCCACGAACTCCGCGACGAGCAACGGGCTCGTCCCGAGCAGGTTGCGCACGGCGAGCGAAACTGACAAGTACCAGAGATCGGTGGGTGCGAGATCCGGCCGCCGTGCACCGAGCAGGAGGACGTAGCCCAAACTGGCGAGCGACAGCAGCAGGCTGTCCACGCCGAGCCCCAGGCACAACCAATTGGCTACAGTGCCACCGCGGGAAAAGAAATGCACCTCTTCCAATGCGACCGCCGCCGCTGCGAATGGGAGACCGGCAGATAGCGTCGTCGGGAGCAACGGTCGGGACCTCAGCGCGGCGACGAACTCCCGGACGACGCGGTCCTCTCCGTCGTGCCGCCAACGCTCGAGCGTTACGATTCCCGCCTGGAACGCCGCCGGCACGGTGACGATCGGCAGGCAAGCGAGGAGCAACGCGAGGTTGAGGGCGAGGCAATTGAAGATCGCGCTTAGCACGGCCGTCACCGTCAGGCTCGTGGCGTTCGGTGCTCTCGGCGCCCCTCGCTCTCTTGACGCCCTCGTTGCCGTCGCCGTCTCGCCGAGGTTCGCATACGGTGTGACGCCCATCAGCCCTTATCTCCTGTTCCCTGAATGGCAATGCCCGCGATGAAGGTCCGTTGGGTGAAGAAGAAGAGAACGATGATCGGCAAGGTCGCCGCGCTCGCAGCCGCCATCACCCAGGGCCAGTTGGTGGTGTAGGTCCCGAGGACGAGAGTAAGCCCGAGGGAGACCGGGTACCACACCTGGTTGTCGATGTAGATGAGCGGGCCGAGGTAGTCGTTCCAGCAATAGACGAACTGGAAAAGGATTACGGTCGCAAGCGCCGGCTTGGCCATCGGCAGGATCACGCGCCTGTAGATCGTGAACTCGTTCGCGCCGTCCACCTTCGCCGCGTCGGAGACCGACTGCGGGATCGTCATGAAGAACTGGCGCAGCAGGAAGGTGCTGAAGATCGAGCTGCCAAAAAAGGTCGGGACGATGAGTGGCAGGTACCAGCCAACCATGTGGAAGCGCTTGTACATCACGAACAGGGGGATGAGCGTCGCGAAGAACGGAATCAGCAGCGTGCTCACCATCACCTTGAACAGGAAGTCGCGGCCCCTCCAGCGAATGCGGGAGAAGCCGTAGGCGACAAGGCTGCTCGAGACGCACACCCCGACGATGGTGAAGGCGGCGTACATGAGCGTGTTCAGCACGAAGCGAGGGAACGAGACGGACGAGATCATCTGCGGGTAGTTGCTCCACACAAAGGGGTGCGGTATCCAGACGGGGGGATCGGCAAGCGCTTGGTGGTTGGTCTTCAACGAGGTCAATGCCATCCACAGCAGCGGAAAGCCGAGCACGACGCTGACGAGGATGAGCACGGCGTGCTTTCCCATGCTCGCGCCGAACTTCCGAGGAGTCCTACGGTTCATGGCCACGCTCATCCGTCACTCGCGTAGTAGACCCAGCGCGACGAGGAGCGGAACAGCAGAACCATGACGATCGCACTGATCACGAACAAGAAGAAGGCCATGGCCGAGGAGTAGCCAAGCTTTAGGAACGTGAAGGCCTGCTCGTAGAGGTACTGGACGTAGAACCACGTCGAGGTGCCGGGGCCGCCGAGGTCCCCACCCTCAATCACCTGCGCTTGGGTGAAGTAGGAGAAGCAGGCCACGAGCTGGAGGATCACATTGAAGAGGATCACCGGACTGAGCATCGGGAGCGTGACGAAGCGCAACCGTTGCCACGGACGTGCCCCGTCGAGATCGGCAACCTCGTACAGCTCTCTCGGAATGTTCTGGAGGCCGGCCAGGTAGATGACCATCGGCTGACCAACGCCCCAGAGGCCGAGCAGGATCAAGGTCGGTTTGGCCCAGGCGCTGGAGAAGAACCAGCCCGGTCCCTCTATATGCACGTTGTTCAGCAGGTCGTTGACGATCCCGGTCGCCGGGTTGAAGATCCAGACGAACACCAAGCACGACGCGACGAGCGGCACGATCGAGGGGATGTAGAAGATCGTGCGGTAGATCGATCTCCCCCTCACGTTCTGGTTGAGCAGGAGCGCAAGGCCGAGTGCAGCCGCCGTCGAGAGCGGCAGCTCGAAGACGGTGTAGAAGAAAGTATTGAAGAGCGACGTACCGACGAGCGGATCGTGAAACAAGGCCGTGTAGTTGGCGAACCCGACCCACTTCGGTGATTGGACGCCGTTGAAGTTGGTGAAGCTGTAGTAGATCGTGGCGAAGAACGGGTAGGCAAAGAAGGCCAGGAACCCGATCAGCCACGGGCTCACGAACAGCAGGCCGTTCCTCGCACGCCGCTGGATCGAACGCCGTGGACGATGCGTTCGTCCGCGTAACTTCGCCGTCTGCGGCGCCGCTTCCGTAGTTGCATGTATCGACACGCGGACTATTCTCCCCAACAGCACAAACGGGGGCAAGGCTGATGCCCTGCCCCCGCTGCGAACCAACCGGGATTCGCCTGGCTTATGGCTTAGCTGTTCCCCTGCGCGTCGATGTACTGAAGAGCCGCAAGGGGCGTCATCGTTCCCTGCAGCACGTTGGCCGTCGCCGTGTCCTCCGCCGTGAACAGCTGTGCCTGATGCGGCGTCAGGGCCGGGGCTATCGTGCCCTTGTCCGTCATCTCGGGCAAGAACCCCTTGAGCCACGGGTTAGCAGCGATCCACGCCTTGTACACCGGCTCCTTCGTGGTGGCCGGTCCGCCCGGAACCCAGCCCCCCGCCGTATCGATCTTCGCGGCGAACGCCCCGTTGTCGTAGCCCGACAGCCAGGCGATGAACTCGATCGCCTGCGCCGGATGCTTTGCGCCCTTCGGGACGATGACGAAGTTGCCCTGGCCGAGCGTGCTGGGGATCCCCGGGAATGGCTCGACTCCGTAGTGGCCCTCGAGTGCCGTGTCGGTGGCCGGGACCTCGCTTGCTCCCTCCCACGGACCCGACAACACGAAACCGGCCTTGCCATTCGACCAGATGTCGCCAGCGCCACCGGCGACCTGGCCCATGGCCGTCTGCAGCGCCTGCACCTGCGAGTACGAATAGCCGGCGTAGCTCTTGATGAAGTCCATCTCCTTGATCGCGCCCGGGCATGCGGAGGCGCTCGCATAGTCGTACTTGCCGGCCTTGGTGATGCAGTTGGTGTCTCCGAAGAACGACGTGTAGAACTCGAAGCCGTTCTCGTTCGTGTCCGGATAGAAGCCGATCTGCGAGACCTGACCGTTAGTGGTGACCCACATCTTGGCCTGGTCGGCGTAAAGCTCCGCCAACGTCGTCGGCGGGGAGGTGATGCCGTACTTCGCCAGCAGCGTCTTGTTGTAGTAGAGCGCCCACGAGTTGAGGCTCATCGGTGCGGCGACCAACTGTCCCTTGTAGCTGCCGCCCTGAACTGCAACCGGATACAGATACTTCTCAAAGCCGGCGAGCGGCCCCGTGAGATACTGGTTGAAACTGGTCAGATCACCATCGGCGGCGAACGAGCCGATCTCGGGCCACCACTCGGTGAACAGGTCGGGGGGATCGCCCGCCGCGATCGACGAGAGCAGCTTCGCCGTGCTCGTCGTGGCGACGCTCGGGATGTTGGTCTCGCTGACCACGATGCCGGGGTGCGTCTTGTTGAACTGCGCCACCAGCTCGTCAACCGGCTTCAACGACGCTCCGGACCACATCGTCCACCACGTGAGGTGGACAACCGACGTCTTGTGAGGCGCGGCGGCGGTCGTCGCCTGCGTCGCGGCGGTTGTCGCGACCGCCGCGACGAGCGTCAGCGCGACCGCGCCCATGGTTAGTCTGGACCTCAGGCCTCTCCTTGCGGAGCCTGATGCCCGTCTGAAAATACTCATAGCTGATGATCCTCTCTCTCCTGTACGGTGCGAACCGTACGGGGTGAATTTGTACTGCTTACGTCGTTTATCGCGCGTTAGGAGTCGGAAGTGATTAGGCGTCGGCGCCTGCTCCTCTGTGGGCACCTCCTCTCCGTCTCTGCTCGGTCGGTTGTCGAACCGTGGTTGACGACGATCTGGCATGTGAGCCAGACGACCCTTCCGGAGGAGGTCCGACGCTCTCGCGGATGATCAGCTCAGCCGGCGGAGACGCCAACCCAGGGATCGTTCTGCTCGAGTTTGAGAGCTCGAGCAGCTTGGCAAAGGAGACTTTGCCAAGCGTCTTGAAGTCCTGGCGTACGGTCGTCAGGGGCGGCCAGAAGAACCGGGCATAGGGAATGTCGTCGAAGCCGATGATGCTCACATCCGCGGGCACGCCCCGGCCCGCTTCGTGCATGGCTCCCATGGCGCCCAGTGCGATGTCGTCATTCCCGCACAACACGGCGGTCACGCTCGGGTCCTTGGCGAGCTGCCAACCCGCTTCGTAACCCCACTCCGAGGTCCAACCGCCATGGAGCGGCTCGGGGGCCCATACGCCGGCCTCCTCGAGCGCCGCGCGCCAACCCTCCATGCGCGGCGCGGCTCTGGACCAGCTCGGTACCGCGAGATGATGAACAGTCTTGTGACCGAACCCGAGGAGGTACTCAGTCGCCTCCTTCGCGGCCGAGAAGTCGTCGATCCAGACCGACGGTCCGGTCGGGACGGTGGCGCCGGTGGGTGTCTGGATCATCGCCACAGTGGGTACTTCCGGCGGCACACACTCGAGGGCCAGCGCGCCCGCCCTGTCGAAGGCGATCACGATCAGGGCGCCTGCCGGCTCGATGGCACGCTCGACTGCGTCGCGCATGTCCGCCGGGCTCAGTGCGTCGACCGCCCGGAATCCCATCCCAAATCCCACCTCCCGCGTCGCCTCCTCGATCCCCTCCAGGGCCGCGGCGAAGCCGTACCGGCTCGTGTTGGAGGCCAAGACCGTGACCGACTGGACCGGCCCGCCGGCCAGCGCCCGGGCTGCCCGGTTGGGCCGGAAGCCGAGCTGGGCAATCGTTGCTAGCACGGCCGCGCGGGTGGCGCCGCTCACGTTGGGGCTCTCGTTGATGACGCGCGACACCGTTTGGTGCGAGACCCCGGCAGCGCGAGCGACGTCACGAATGCTGACCGCGGGTGACCGGTCACAATTACTGGCACGCCTTGGAGGGGTGTGACCGGTCACCGGGATATAGTACCGCTGGCATTCGGTCTGTCAAGGGCTTCGACCAGCCGGTTCGGCTGCAATCAGGAGGGGACGCGATGATTTCCGCGAGAACGCCGGGCCCGCCGGTCGTGTGCTGGTCGGACGACGCGCTGGATCTGCAGGTCGAAGTGGACGACGACGGCGTGGCACATCTCTCCTTGCTCGCGCCCTCCGGCTTTCGCCAGCGACTCGGACCGAAGCCACCGGCGCAGCCGGCGGCCACGGACACGGTGCGTCGGGGTGTGCCGGGCCTGCCGTTGCTCGACGTGCTGCTCGCCGGGAGCGGCAGGCAGTGGTCGGGTCGGCGCTACTCGGAGTCGGTGGCCGGCAGCAGGATGCGCTATGTCAGCCACGATCGGCGAGAGGACGGACCGTGGAGCCTCTTGGAGTTCGCGTTGCATGACCCCGTCACGGGACTTGCGGCGACCGTCATCTACCGGCGCCTCACCGGCGCCGGGGTGCTGCGCAGTTCGGTGATGTTGAAGAACGCCGGGATCGCCCCGCTCACGGTCGAGTCGGTATCGTCGTTCCTCGGCAGCGGCCTCGCCGGACCGGGAGGGGATCTCCGAGACGTCGACATACTCTGGGCTGAGAACGACTGGCAGGCCGAGGGACGCTGGCAGGCCAGGAGCTTCCGCGAGGCGCTTCCCGAGTTGAGCAGCCTCGCTCAAGAAGCGAGGTCGCGGGGACGCTTTGCGATCACGAGCGCGGGAACCTGGTGCTCGGGGACCTACCTGCCGATGGGTGCCGCAGTCAACCACCGGACCGGGCACACGCTGCTGTGGCAGATCGAGCACAACGGCGCCTGGCACTGGCAGGTGGGCTTGAACAACGGCGCCTGGCAGTGGCAGGTAGGCGAGCATCTCGCGCCGGGGCCGCCGACCTCGTATCTGGCACTGCTCGGCCCCACAGACGTCGAGCACCACTGGCGAACGACCCTGTCACCGGGCGAGTCCTTCGAGACCGTTCCCGTCGCGCTGGCGTTCAGTAACGACGGTCTCGAGGATGCCGTGGGAAAGCTGACGCGATATCGCCGCGTCATGCGGCGCCGGCACGACGACCACCGCCGCCTGCCCGTCATCTTCAACGACTACATGAACACGCTCAACGGGGATCCCACGACCGAGCGGCTGATCCCGCTCATCCGCGCGGCCGCCAGCGCCGGCGCGGAGTACTTCTGCATCGACTCCGGCTGGTACGCGGAGCCGGGTGAAGGGTGGTGGGATGCAGTCGGCGAGTGGGTGCCGTCGAAGACGCGGTTTCCCGACGGCTTTACCCAGGTGATCGACAGGATCAGGGCCGAAGGCATGGTACCCGGTATGTGGATCGAGCCGGAGGTCGTCGGCGTGCGAAGCCCGGTCGCCGAGCTGCTGCCCAGCGAGGCGTTCTTCATGAGGAGCGGCGAACGGGTCGTCGAGCAGTACCGGTACCACCTTGACCTCCGTCATCCGGCGGCGAAGGGTCATCTCGACCGGACCGTCGACTTCCTCGTCGGCGAGCTTGGGGTTGGCTATCTCAAGATGGACTACAACATCAACGTCGCACCCGGCACGGACATCGGCGGCCTTGCCGCGGGCGTCGGCATGCTCGAGCACAACCGCGCGTTCCTCGCCTGGATCGACGGCGTCCTCGACCGCCACCGCGACCTCACCATCGAAAACTGCGCGTCGGGCGGTATGCGGACCGACTATGCCTTGCTGTCGCGCTTCCAGCTGCAGTCGACGAGCGACCAGGAGGACCCGTTGCGCTACCCGCCGATCGCGGCGGCCGCACCACTCGCAATCGCGCCGGAGCAGGCTGCCGTGTGGGCTCCTCCCCAGCCCCAGATGAGCGACGACCTGATCGCGTTCACCCTCTGTAGCGCAATGCTCGGTCGTGTCCACCTGTCTGGTCATCTCGACCTGATGACGAGCGCCCAGCAGCAGCTCGTCGCCCAAGCGATCGCGGTCTACAAGCAAATCAGGGCTGAGCTCGTCGACGCGCTTCCCTTCTGGCCGCTCGGTCTGCCCGGATGGACCGACCCCTGGCTCGCCGTCGCCATGCGCGGCCGCAGCGCCACCTACGTCGTGGTGTGGCGAAGGGAGAGCAGCACGGCGACGCAAGTCCGGAACGAAGTCTCCCTGCCGATGGCGCCGAGCCACACCGAAGCGCACCCGCGCCTCCTGTACCCGCAGAAGGGCGCTCTCCTCGACTGGAACGCGACCAACGGCGAGCTGTGCGTCTCACTGCCGCGTTGTCCGTCGGCGTGTCTGATCGCATTCGACACCGCGCTTCCGGTGCGCCCGCGGCGCTCGGCGCTCGGGGTACCGAGCCAGTGAACACAGGAGGCGGAGCTTGGGCCTGCAAACGGATAGTTCTCGTTAGTGAGGGAGGCCAAGTGGCGGCGCGCCGCAGGCGGTCAGGGCCTGCTTGTAGGCCGGCGACTGCAGGTTGATCGTGCGCGGGAACAGCAGGATCGCGCCGTCGAAATTGGTGATCTCCTGGTAGCCGGATGGGTTGGGCGGCACGGAGGCCCGCGGGTCGGGGAACTGGGGGACTCCGTGCCGGCGCATGCAGCTCGCGATCTTGACCAGCTTTGCCAGCGTCTGCGCGGACGGATGCGTCTGTGAGCCCGGGAGGCCGAGGGGGACGAGCTTCCGGCACTTCGCCTGTGCCGCCTTGAGCGCGGGCGCTGCTGGACTGGTGCCAGCAGGTATGGGGAACTCCGCTCCGGTTCCGCGCTTCGGGTCTGGGAAGTCGGGCACGCCGCTTGATCGCATGCATTCAGCAAACGCGACTCCCGGGTCGCCAGAGTCTGAGGCGGCCGAGCTCGAGCTGGCGCCACCGTGGCCGGCTGCGGCGGTCGACACCGGCGCGCTCGCGCCCACCGTCGCGGTCTGGCTGGGACCGTGGCTGGGACCGCTGCCCCCGCATCCTGCCACCAGGACCCCGCTGACGAGTGCTGCTGCGACGGCAAGCAGGCGCGCCCGTGGCGAGCGCGCCTGCGCCTGTGGATAGCTGTTGTCCGGCATCGGTCTCCTTCTGGTCAGCTGCGGTCGGCGTATCGGTTCTACCGACGGGCGGTTTCGGGACGGTTTCGTTCCTCAACGGCGAGCGACTGAGCGCTGCGGTCGGCGAGATCGCCGAAACTCTGTTGAAACCTCGCGGCAGGTACCGTCGTCGGCGAAGGAGCATCGGTGCGCGTGCTTGTGATCGAAGACGACCAGGAGTTGGCAGAGACGGTCGCGGCCGGCCTGCGTCACGCGCGGATGGCTGTCGATGTCGCGTTCGACGGCGAGACCGGCTTGGCACGCGCGCTCGTCAACGACTACGACGTGATCGTCCTTGACCGCGACCTGCCCGGCCTTCACGGCGATCAGGTATGCGCGCGGCTGGTTGACGGCGGCGGGCGCAGCAGGCTGCTGATGCTGACCGCTGCGGCAACGAACCACGACCTGATCGACGGACTTGGGCTTGGCGCCGACGATTACCTGCCCAAGCCGTTCGACTTCCCGGTGCTGGTCGCGCGAATCGGTGCGCTGGCCCGCCGTACGCAGCCGAGCATCCCGCCGGTGCTGCGCGTCGGCGACGTCGTGCTCGACACGGCCAAACGCTCCGCCCGCCGCGCTGGCCTGCCGCTGCCGCTGACCCCGAAGGAGTTCGGGGTGCTGGAGCAGCTACTCGCCGCCCAGGGCCGGGTCGTCTCGGCCGAGGAGCTGCTCGCACGCGTTTGGGACGAGAACGCCAACCCGTTCACCGGCACGGTCAAGATCACGGTCAGCCGGCTGCGAGCCAAGCTCGGCGAGCCGCCCGTGATACGGACCGTCGCGAAGGCCGGCTACCGGGTATGAGTTACGGTGACCGGCTCAACAGGCGCCTCACCCAGGCCGCCGTGGGCCAGCACCTGCCGCGCCGGACCGTGCGCGTGCGCCTGACGCTCCTGTACGGCGCGCTGTTCCTGCTCTCCGGCGCAGCGCTCCTGGCGATCACCTACGCGCTGTTCGTGAACGCCACCGGATTCGTGGTCACCGGCCCGAACGGGTGGAGCACCGAGCTGGTCAACGGACACCCCGTCGGGCTCAGTCGCAGCATGCCAGCGGCGGTCGCGGCACTGCACGGGCGCTACCCCAAGCTCACAGCCAGCCAGATCGCCGCGATGCTCCAAAGCACGAGCCGCGAAGTCAACTTTGCAGCCGAGCAGGGCCTGCTGACCGCTGAGGGCCACCGCCAGCAGGGGCATGTGTTGAGGTATCTGGCGATCGAGTCCGGGATCGCGCTGGCCGGGATGTCGCTGCTGTCGCTCGTGCTCGGATGGCTGATGGCCGGGCGCGTCCTGCAACCGCTCCAGGACTCCTACGAGGCGCAGCGCCAGTTCGTCGCCAACGCCTCACACGAGCTGCGCACGCCGCTGACACGTCAGCGAGCGCTGATTCAGGTCGCGCTCGCCGACCCGCAAGCCAGCTTCTCGTCGCTGCACGCAGCTCACGAGCGGGTACTCGCATCCGAGCAACAACTGGAGCAGATGATCGACGCGCTACTCGCACTCACTCGCGGCCAAGCCGGGCTCGAGCGTCGCGAGCACCTCGACCTCGCGACGATTGCCTCGCACGCTCTGCTCGCGCAGTCAGAAGCCGCAGACCGCGACCTCGACGTTCGTGCCACGCTGGCCACAGCGCCGGCCACGGGCGATCCACGACTCCTCGAGCGCCTGATCGCCAACCTGATCGACAACGCGATCCGCCACAACACCCCTGGCGGACATGTCGACATCTCAACCGGGACTCGCGACCGCCACGCCTTCCTGGCGATCACCAACACCGGTCCGGCCGTACCGCCCGAGCAGATCCAGCGTCTCTTCCAACCCTTCCAACGACTGGGCGCCACCCGTGCCCAGTACGACAGCGGATACGGACTGGGACTGTCGATTGTCCAAGCGATCGCGGCCGCACACCGTGCCGACCTCATCGCACGCGCCCGACCGCAAGGCGGACTCACCATCGAAGTCTCATTCCAGCCGAGCAGCGGCGCCAACTCCACGATGACCTCGGTGCTGCCGTGGCGACGCGCGGCAACCCGCGAGCCGCTCTCCGAGGCTGATGCTCCGACGGGAGGCTGACAGCCAGGTGTTGACCAACTCAGCTCCGGACTGCCGCAGCATCGTATAATTGCAGAATATGAGCTGCGCTTTCAGATGGTGAAAGGGGGCCACGTGACGTGCTGTCAGCTTGACCGGTCAGGTCGCGCGAAGAAGCGTGGCTGGAGGCGGAAATGAGTGGTCCGCCTACGCGCATCCAATCTGTGACTCGCGCGATGCGTCTTCTTTTCCTAATCGCCGATTCGGCTCAAGGCCTCACAGCCACCGAAGCCGCTCGGGTCCTCAGCGTCTCCGTGCCCACGGCCCACCACCTCCTCGGCACGCTGGTGGCCGAAGGCGCGCTCGCTCGTGATGCCGGCCGACGATACGTAATCGGACCCCGTATCGGAGTTCTGTGCGACGCTTTCACACGGGACCTGGCGGTTCCTCACTATTTGAGCGCACCACTTCGTTGGATCGCCGACCAGACAGGTGAAACGGTCTACCTCACGGCGTGGCGTCGCCAACTGATCACCATTCTACAGTGCGTCGACGGCGTGCATGCCGTTCGAGTCGCAGGGCTTTTCCCGGGCGTGGCCATTCACGCCCACGCCCGCGCGAGCGGCAAGGTGCTGCTCGCGCATTTGGCTCCTGATGCACTCGAGGCGTACTTGCGCAGTTATCCACTCGTCGCGGTCACTGACCGGACGATCGTCGATTCAGGGCGCTTTGCAGGGGAACTTGCGCACGTTCGCGAGCTGGGTTTCGCAACCGACGTCGATGAGTTCGTCCGTGGAGTGTCATGTATATCGGTACCAGTCTTGGAAGGACGACAGTCCGTGATAGCGGCCTATACCATCTCAGCGCCCAGCGACCGCTACGCGGAGCAGCCTGACGTCCTTAGGCAGACGCTGCTGCGGGCGGCCCGGTCCGTCAGCCGCCATGCGAGGGGCGACGGCTCGCGGGAAACAAAACGTGCACAGGAGTCGGAGCGGATCAGCCAGCCTGGACGGCAAAGTTAGCTAGTGCGTGAGCAGACTCCGGTACCATGTTTCAGATAGGCACCGCCACTTTCGATATATGAACTATCACCTGGAGGCGCAGGCCACCTTCACCGATACGGTGGTGGCGATTCATATGCCGAGGTTGTCGGACTCGATGCAGGATGGCGTGATCGTGCGCTGGCTCGTCGATGACGGATCCGCGGTAACTCGCGGCCAAGAGATCGTTGAGATCGAGACCGATAAGGCGACGATGCCCTTCGAGTCCCCTGCGGAAGGGCGACTGCAGATCGTCGCCGGCGCCGGCGATACGGCTTCGGTAGGAGCCATCATTGGGTACGTGGACGCAGGCGTGGGTCGCAGTGACGCCGTCCGTGTCCGGATCTCTCCGCTGGCGCGGCGGATCGCCACGGAGAACGGCGTCGATGTAGGCGCCGTGACTGGGACCGGGCCGTTGGGACGGATTCTCAAGGCGGACGTGCTGCGTGCTGCGTCGGTGGTCGCCGAACCGCTGGAGCTGAGGTCGTCAGCTGACGTCGGCTTCGTTAGGGCCGAGGCAAGCGGGTCGGCTCGTGACGTGAGTGGCGCGACTGCCGGTAGCGAGCAGCAGCAGCGGGGCACTTTTGAAAAGCGACGGTTGGAGCCGATGACCCGCAGCCAACAGGTCGTGGCCCAGAGGATGGCTGCCTCGCGGGCGGCGATTCCCGATTTCGCTGTGAGGATCGACGTCGACATGATGGCGGCGCACGAGCTACAGGCGCGCCTGTCGTCCCTACTTACACCCGCGCCAACGCTGAACGACCTCATCGTCGGCGCCGCCGCTCGGACACTTGTGCGGCACCCCCGAGTCAACGGCTCGTACGCTGACGGTGCGTTTGAGCTGCATGACCACATCAACGTCGGCGTTGCGGTGGCGGTCGGGAACGAGCTCCTGGTGCCCGTGATTCCAGACGCTGACAAGCTGCCGCTGGCCGAACTGGCGATAACAGCGCGCCGGCTCGTGGACCGTGCCCGGAGCGGCGAGATCACACCTCCAGAGTTGTCAGGAGCCACATTCACAGTCAGCAATCTCGGAATGTTCGGGATTACTGAGTTCGAGCCGATCATCAACCCCCCGCAGGCGGCAATTCTCGGAGTGGGAGTCTCGCGCCATTCAGGCGTGGAGCCCGGGCGTTCGCTGACGCTGACCCTTGTCTCCGATCACCGAATCGTCTACGGCGCGCATGCTGCCCGGTTCCTTGCCGACCTCCGGACGACGCTCGAGGAGCCGCTGCGACTCCTCGTCCAGCTCTGAAGCGATCGCGGGCGTGCCGGGAGGCGGGTGTGGACGGTTCGCGGTTTCCGACTCGACCGATCCTGGATAGCCACACTCACTGTTGGCGAGTCTGGCCCTACGCATCCGTGCCGGACGCGCTGACGCGCGCGACGTGCGAGCAGTTGCTCTACGAGATGGACTTGAACGGAGTTACGCAGACAACGATCGTGTCCGCCTCGATCGACGGCAACCATGACAACCTCGGGTACGTCGCGGAGGCGTGCGCAGCCCATCCAGATCGGTTTCAGATGTTCGCTGAGCTGGACTGCGCCTGGGCGGACACATACCACTCGCCGGACAGCGCAGACCGCCTTCGGGAGCTGGCCGACACGTACCTGCTTGCAGGGTTTGCGCATTACCTGAAGGAGCGCAATGACGGCTGGCTGCGCAGCGACGAAGCCGACGCGGTATTTGCGCTCGCGCAGGAACGTGGGCTGATCGTCAGCGTCGGGGCGACGCCGACCTGGCAGGCCGATTTGCGCTCGCTTGCGAGCCGGTACCCGAGTGTGCCGGTGCTCTGTCAGGCGCTAGGGCTTGTACCGGAAGCCGGCGGAACTGGCTCCCGGGAGTGCTCCGAGGTGCTGGCGTCGGCTGACGTTCCCAATATCTTCCTCAAGGTCTGCGGGCTTCACTACTGCGCGCAGCGTGCGTGGGACTATCCGTGGCCCGGCGTCGTGGCGGTGCTGTCGACGATGTTTGATGCCTAC
>Ga0302314_10011215_pt1 | contig 15655 bp, 10 predicted proteins | sample III_Palsa_N2_3_FD_200533 | JGI IMG/M metagenome (GOLD analysis project Ga0302314, IMG submission 200533) | Peat permafrost microbial communities from Stordalen Mire near Abisko, Sweden - III_Palsa_N2_3 | ecosystem: Environmental > Terrestrial > Soil > Palsa > Peat permafrost | place: Sweden...
ATGATCGGCATTAGTTCGATATGGGTGAAGCCGAGGCCCGCGGCATAGTCGATCAGCCGCTCCATCCCCAGCCAGTCGAACACGCCAGCCGGGTCGCCCGCGGGACGCATCCACGAGGCTGCGTGCGCCTCGTAGATCGAGATCGCGGCTTCGGGCGACTGGCGCTCGCCGCGCGACTCGAGCCAGGCATCGTCGGTCCAGGCAAAGGCAGGCAGCGCCTCTACCACGGAGCCTGTCGCTGGCGGCGCCTCGGTGCGGCGGGCGAGGGGATCGGCCTTCAGGGGCAGGATGTCGCCATTCGGGCCGACGATCTCGTATTTGTAGACTTCACCGGCCGCGAGCCGGGGGATGAATAGCTCCCAGACGCCGGCCTCGGCGCGCAGGCGCATCGGATGGCGCCGGCCGTCCCAGCTGTTGAAGGTGCCGACGACCGAGACCCGCCGCGCGTTCGGCGCCCATACCGCGAACCTGACGCCATCGACGCCCTCGAAATTCACCGCCGCCGCGCCGAGGCGCTCGGCCAGGTCCCAATGCGCGCCCTGGCTGAACAGGTAGAGGTCGAGTTCGCCGAGGATGACGCCGAAACTGTAGGCGTCCTCGGTCTCCTGCGTCGCTTCCGGCCAATCGATCTGAAGCCGATAAGGCGCCTCGCCGGGCGACAGACCACTAAAGAAACCGTCCCCGCCCCGTGGCGCCAATTCGGCAATCTGCGCGCCGGTCTCGCGGTCCAACACGCGAACGGCCCGCGCGCCGGGTTGCAAGACGCGGACGACGCGCCCTTCGGCGACGGCGTGAGGACCGAGAACGGAGAACGGGTCAGCGAATTGTCCCGCGACAAGGGCGTCGATTACCCCCTGATCGAGCGGCGGGGGCGCGGCGGGTGGCGCTGGCTTGGCCGGCGAACGATGCGGCTTGGCGGCCGGTTTCGCAGTGTCGTCGGGAGCGGTCATCGGCGCGGCGTCTCCAGGACCTGCGCGGCAAGCCGCGCCAGCCCGCGCAATGGTATCGGCAGCCATTCGGGTCGGTTCGCCGCCTCGTAGGCGACCTCGTACGCGGCCTTCTCCAGGGTGAAGAGGTCGATCAGCTGCCGGTCCAAGTCGGGCAGGAGTCCCTTGGTCGCCTCAGCGTAGCTGTCCAGGAAGGCCGCTTCGGCCTCATGTCGGAAGCGCAGCAGCAGGTCGTCCGCGGTCGTTTCAACGGCGGCGCCGCCGCTGGCCTTGGCGTTCCGCGCCACCTGGGCGGCGGCGTAGTCGAACGAGCGAAGCACGCCGGCGACATCGCGCGCCGGGCTCAGCTTGGCGCGGCGCTGTTCCAGCGACTTGCTGGGCTCACCCTCGAAATCGATAATCTGGACGTCGGCGCCCGCCACGAGCAGCTGGCCGAGATGCAGGTCCCCGTGGATGCGGATTCGCAGACCGTCGCGCCCGGCGCCGACCAGGGATGTCAGGCGCTCCAGCAGCTGATCGCGCTTATCGGCCAAGGCCGTCGCCAAGGCGGCGTCTTCCTTGGTCAATGTCTGGCGTCCCGCGACGATTTCGATCGCGGTGTCTACCTCGTCGCGCACCTGCTTGAGCCAGGCTTCGAGATCGGCGTCGGTGGCGGTCTCGGGCGCGAAGTCGGGATTGTCGCTGGGCTGGGCGAGGACGGCGTGCATCTCCCCTAGGCGGCGGCCAAGGGTCGCGGCGAAGGCAGCGTAGGGCGCAAACACCGAGCCCTGGTCGCGGCTGAACGGCGTTGCGCCCTCGTCCAAGACGCGGCTCAGCACCCCGAGCGTCCAGGTCCAGCCGTCGCCCTGATTGTCAACGAAGCGCTGCGCGATCGCGAGGGCGTAAGACACGCCATCCGCGTCTTCACGGACGATGTCGCCCAGCAGCGCCGGCGAGCCGGTAAAGCCGCGCTCGGTCAGCACCCGAGCCATCTCGGCCTCGGGATGGATGCCTGGCACGAGGCGGCGGAACAGCTTGATCACCGCCTGGCGGTCGACCAGCAGGGTGGAGTTGGTCTGTTCCGCGCCGGGCCAGTCGATCGGCGTGTCCTCGGTCATTTCCAGGCCGTGAATAGCGTCGGTGGGACGGCAGGCGATGCGCCCGCCGCTGGCCAGCTCGACCACCGTTGCGGCCTTCAGGCCCCGGATCATCGCCAGCGGCAGGATCGGCGAGGCGAAGGCGTCTGTGAGCAAGCCCACCCGCCGGCCGCGCCGTACGCGGCTGAGCGCCAGCGGCGCTTCGAACGGATGCGGCAGCGCGTCTTCCCAGGCGACGGTGAGCGGCAGGGCGTAGCGTTCCTCGCGCTCGCCGGCCTTTACCTTGAGTTCGGCGAACCGCGCTTCGGCGCCCGCACCGGGCAGGGCGTCGAAGGCGCTGATCTCGACGTCGGTGATGGTCTGGTCCTTGTTCATGAACCAGCGCCGGTGGGCGAGGTAGTCCGGCAGCAGCTCTTCCTCGAGGATTTTCTTCGAAGCTCCGGCGACGACGTCTTGCAAGCCTTCCCGCAGCACGAAGGTGTGGTGCTCCACCAACGGCCCGGCCGTCGCCGAACTCCAAGCCGGCGCTTCGGCCGCCTGGCTGAGCAGGAACCAAGAGAAGCCATAAGGCGGCAAAGTCAGCAGATAGGTGAGCTGCCCGACCTGGGGAAACGGCGTGCCGCCGGAAAGTTCGACCGGCACCCGGCCGGCGAACTCGCTGAGGTCCAGCTCGACCGCCTGCGCCGAGCGCGAGACGTTGGCGACGCAGAGGATGGTCTCGCCATCGTATTCGCGCAGGTAGGCCAGCACCTTGCGGTTCATCGGCCGCAGGAAGCGCTGGATTCCCCGCCCGAATGCCTGGTGCTGCTTGCGCACCGCCAGCGTCTTGCGGGTCCAGTTGAGCAGCGAGTGCGGGTCGCGCCACTGCGCTTCCACATTGATCGCCTGATAGCCGTAGAGCGCATCCTGGTTGGAGGGCAGAACCAGGCTGGAAGGATCGGCGCGCGAAAAGCCGCCGTTGCGATCGCTGGACCACTGCATCGGCGTGCGCACGCCGTCGCGGTCGCCGAGGTGGATGTTGTCGCCCATGCCGATTTCGTCGCCGTAGTACAGCACCGGCGTGCCGGGCATGGTCATTAGCAGGCAGACCATCAACTCGATCCGCCGACGATCGCGCTCGAGCAGCGGGGCGAGGCGGCGTCGAATGCCGAGGTTGATCCGCGCACGGCGGTCGGACGCGTAGGTCTCCCAGAGGTAGTCGCGCTCCTTGTCGGTCACCATTTCAAGGGTCAGCTCGTCGTGGTTGCGCAGGAAGATCGCCCACTGGCAGGTTTCGGGGATCGCCGGTGTCTGGCGCATGATGTCGGTGATCGGGAAGCGGTCTTCCTGGGCGATCGCCATGTACATCCGCGGCATCAGCGGGAAGTGGAACGCCATGTGGCACTCGTCGGCGTTCTCGCCGAAATAGGCCTGGGTATCCTCCGGCCACATGTTGGCCTCGGCCAGCAACAGGCGGTCCGAGTACCTGCTGTCCAGCGCCGCGCGGATCTTGCGTAGGATGTCGTGGGTTTCGGGCAGGTTCTCGTTCGAGGTGCCGTCGCGCTCGATCAGGTAAGGGATGGCGTCGAGCCGCAGGCCGTCGATCCCGAGATCGAGCCAGTAGTACATCACGCTGATCACCGCCTCGAGCACGCGGGGATTGTCGAAGTTGAGGTCGGGCTGGTGCGAATAGAACCGGTGCCAGAAGTAGGCCTTGGCCTCCTCGTCCCAGGTCCAGTTAGACTTCTCCGTGTCCAGGAAAATGATCCGGGTGCCGGCGTAAGCCTTGTCGGTGTCCGACCAGACGTAGAAGTCGCGGGCCGCCGAGCCGGGCTTGGCCTTGCGCGCCTTCTGGAACCAGGGGTGCTGGTCGGAGGTGTGATTGATCACAAGTTCGGTGATCACGCGGATACCGCGCTGGTGGGCTTCCTTGATGAAGCGGCGCACGTCGGCCATCGTGCCGTATTCGGGGTGCACGCCGCGGTACTCGGCGATGTCGTAGCCGTCATCCCGGCGCGGGGAAGGGTAGAAGGGCAGCAGCCACAGGCAGTTGACGCCCATCTCCGCCAGATAATCGAGCCGCTGGATCAGGCCGGGAAAGTCGCCGACGCCGTCGCCATTGGAGTCGTAGAACGACTTCACGTGCAGCTGGTAGATCACCGCATCCTTGTACCAGAGCGGGTCGGGCGAAATGGGCGGGATGTCGCGCGCCATCTCAGGCTTCCCCGCCCATGCGCCAGATCGCGTAGGGCCGCTCCGGCTCGAGACGCATATGCTGGATCTTGCCGATCCAGCGGATTTGGCGCCCGGCCAGTAGGTCTTCGACGTCGATGCCATCCCAGTCCTGCAGGCCGTGGAGCCACAGCGGGACCTCGAAATCCGCTTCCTGGGCGGCGAACGGATCGAGGCTGATCGCGACGAGCAGGCGGTGCGTGCGGCCTCGCGCGGTCTTTGAGAAGTAGAGAATCTGGTCGTTGAAGGCGTTGTGGAACTCGATATTCAGGTGAGTTTGCAGCGCGGGCTCCTGACGCCGAAGGCGGTTGAGGGCGGTGATTTCGTCGACGATGTCGCCCGGCGCGCGATCGGGCCGGGGCCGGATCTCGTACTTCTCGCTGTCGAGGTATTCCTCGCGGCCGGGCAGGGCGGCGGCCTCGCAAAGCTCGAACCCGGCGTAGACGCCGAACAGGCCGGAAAGGGTCGCGGCCAGCGCGGCGCGGATCAGGAAGCCCGGCCGGCCGGAGGTCTGCAGGAAGTAGGGGTTGATGTCCGGCGTGTTGACGAAGAAATGCGGGCGGAAGAAGTCGCGCACCGGCGTCTTGGTCAGCTCTGTCAGGTAGGCCTGAAACTCTGCCTTCGAGTGACGCCAGGTGAAGTAGGTGTAGGACTGCGAGAAGCCGACCTTTGCCAAGTGGTACATCGGCTTTGGCCGGGTAAAGGCTTCTGAGAGAAAGATCGCGTCGGGGTGGCGCGCTTTCACTTCGGCGATCATCCATTGCCAGAACGGCAGTGGCTTGGTGTGCGGGTTATCGACGCGGAACACCTTGACGCCTTGCTCTGCCCAGAACAGCACGACATCGCGCAGAGCTTCCCAAAGCGCGGTTATCGCCGCCTGGCCGTAGAAGTCGACATTAACGATGTCCTCGTACTTCTTCGGCGGGTTCTCGGCGTATTTCAGCGAACCGTCGGGTCGCCAGTCGAACCAGTCGGGATGCTCTTTCAGCCACGGATGGTCGGGCGAGCATTGGATTGCGAAATCGAGCGCGATCTCGAGTCCGTGCTCGGTCGCGGCGGCTAGCAGGGCTTTGAAATCTTCAATCGTGCCGAGTTCGGGATGGATCGCGGCGTGACCGCCCTCAGCCGCGCCGATCGCGTAGGGGCTGCCGACGTCTGACGGCGCCGCGGTCAGGCTGTTGTTGCGGCCTTTGCGGTTGGTGACACCGATCGGGTGGATCGGCGGGAAGTAGAGCGTATCGAACCCCATGGCTGCGATGTGGGGCAGTCGCGCCACGACATCGGCGAAGGTCCCGTGGCGCGCTGGGTCGTCCGTCTGCGAGCGCGGAAACAGTTCATACCAGCTGGAAAACCGCGCGGCCGGACGGTCCACAACCACCGGCTGGACGAAGCTTTCCACCAGAAACGGCTGGTCGTCCGCCTGCGCCATAGCGGTGGCGAGGGTGTCGTCCAGCAGTACCTCGCAGGCTTCGCGGGTCGCTGCGTCTAAGGCTGTAAGAGCCGAAGCCATAACCTCGGCTGGCGCGCCGGAGGCCCGGCTATGCGCTGCGCTCAGAAGGCGCCGGGCGTCCAAGAGATCCAGCGACAGATCCTGACCTGCGTCTCGCTTTTTAGTCAGATCGCGAATGAAGCCACCCCACCTGTCGATCCAGGCTTGCAGCTTCAGCTGATGGCGGCCCAGCCGGTCGAAGCTGACCTGGCCAGTCCAGACATCGTTGGGCTGAGCCGTCAGTGAGCGGATGGTCCAGGCGTCGTCAGCGTCGCCGCGGGTCAACACGGCGGCGGCGAGCTTTTCGTGGCCGTCGGCGAAGATGTCCGCGGTGACCTGGATCCCGTCGCCGACGACTGCCTTGGCGGCGAAGGCCCCGAGATCGACCGAGGGAGAGAAGCCGGCGATCACGATGCGGGTCGCCGCAGTCGCGGTTTCGAGGCGGCCCGGATCAGCGCCGAAATCGGGCACGCCGGTCGATGGCAGACCACTGGGCGCGCGACTACGCCGGCCGGTGGTCGCGGGTTTACTGGAAGGCATGGCGCCCCTGACTGGATTACGCCTCCTCAACAGCTATCCCGGCTGCGCGTTCCCTCGCTCGCTCGGGTTAGGCTTCATCTACATGGATTTGCGCGCCACGCATGGCGCCGTAAGCCGGGTTCGGGCGTTTAGTGACCACCCAAAAAGGAGGTCGCCATGCCCGCCAAATCCGCCGCCCAGCAAAAGGCCGCCGGCGCCGCTCTTTCAGCCAAGCGGGGCGATCTGCCCAAGAGCAAGCTTCAGGGCGCCTCGAGGTCGATGGAGAAGTCGATGAGCGAAAAGCAGCTCGAAGAGTTCGCGCATACCGGGCGCAAGGGTAAGCCTGAGCACGTCTCCAAGTGAGGCGAGCACCTGTCTCGCCCCGCGACACCCACATCGCTTTGGAGGTGTCGATGCCTGACCGATCGGCCGCATGCTGAGCGCAGGGATCAGCGTGGAGGCCGAGGCGGCTCAGAAGCCGGCGCGGAGTCAGATCGCCGACTATGCATTGATCGGCGACTGCGAAACCGCCGCCCTGGTCGGCCGGGATGGTTCGATCGACTGGCTCTGCTGGCCAAGGTTCGACTCGGACGCCTGCTTTGCGGCCTTGCTCGGTGACGATTCCAACGGCGCCTGGCGCATCGCGCCCGCGGAGCCGTTCAGGTCCTCGCACCGTTATCTCGATGACACGCTGATCCTGGAGACCCTGTTCGAGACGGACGATGGCGCTGTTGCGCTGATCGACTTCATGCCGCTTCGGGGCGACGCTTCGCACGTCATTCGCATCGTGGAGGGCCGTCGCGGTCGAGTGAAGATGCGGATGGATCTGACGCTGCGGTTCGGCTACGGCCTGACCATCCCGTGGGTCAGACGGTTGGAAGACGGCTGTCTGTGTGCGATCGCGGGACCCTCCCGCACCGTGCTGCGCACGCCGACGCATACCCGCGGCAAGGACTTGAGCACGGTCGCGGAGTTCGAGATAGGCGAGGGCGAGCATACGCCCTTCGTGCTTAGCTACACGGCTTCGCACCTCGACCTGCCCGAACCGCTCGACGCACCAAGCGCGTTGGCGGCGACCCAGGATTTCTGGCGCGAATGGATTTCGAAAAGCACGGTCGAGGGCGAACATGTCGAAGCGGTTCGCCGCTCGCTGATAACGCTGAAGGCGATGACCCACGCGCCCACCGGCGGAGTCGTGGCGGCCCCGACGACCTCGCTTCCGGAGCAGTTCGGCGGGGAGCGGAACTGGGACTACCGTTATTGCTGGATCCGTGACTCGACGCTGACGCTGCTGGCGATGATGAACAGTGGCTACTTCGACGAAGCGTCCGCCTGGCTCGGTTGGCTGCAGCGCGCCGTCGCTGGAGTGCCTGCTGACATGCAGATCATGTATGGCGTCGGCGGCGAGCGGCGGCTGACCGAATGGATCGCCGATTGGCTGCCCGGCCACGAAGGCTCGGCGCCCGTGCGCATCGGCAACGCCGCGCACCAGCAATTCCAGCTGGATGTGTACGGCGAACTCATGAGCACCTTTCACCAGGCCCGCGCCGGCGGCCTCCATCCGCCGGCGTCGGTGTGGGACGTGCAGCTGGCCCTGGTGGAGCACGTGGGGAAGGTCTGGAACGAGCCCGACGAAGGAATCTGGGAGGTGCGCGGACCGCGGCGGCGCTTCACTTTCTCCCGCGTCATGGCTTGGGTCGCGGTCGATCGGGCGATCCAGAGCGCCGAAATGTTCGACCTGGAGGGGCCCGTCGAGTATTGGCGCGTGCTTCGCGATGAGATCCGCGCCGATGTCATGGCTCACGGCTTCGACGAGAGCCGCAACACCTTTGTCCAGTCCTACGGCGAAGCCCCGCTCGACGCGAGCCTGCTGCTGCTGGCCCGTGTCGGCTTCCTCGAGCCCAGCGACCCGCGCTACATTGGCACGGTGGAAGCCGTCGAGCGCGAGTTGTTGGTCGATGGGTTCGTGCAGCGTTACCCGACCGAGGTCACAGACGACGGTCTGCCGCCGGGCGAGGGCGTCTTCCTGGCGTGCAGTTTCTGGCTCGCAAATGCCTACGCAATTGTCGGTCGCTTGGAAGATGCGCACCTATTGTTCGAGCGGTTGCTCGCCTTGCGCAACGACCTGGGTCTGCTCGCCGAAGAATACGACCCTGCCGCGAAGCGGTTCGCCGGCAATTTCCCGCAAGCGTTCTCTCACATCGGCCTGGTCAACACCGCCATCAACCTGGCCCGTATCGGTAAACCTGACCAACAACGAGCGAGTCTGCGCGCCAGCTCATGAGACTACTCCCTCCGACTACGGGTGGCCAATTGCGGCAATTCACTGATGCGGTGGTTCCGCGTCGCGTCCGGCGTCCGGGGTCAGAGCCGAACGCGGCGCTTGGCCCGTCGTTCGCGGGGCCCCGTGCTCAGCCAACTGTTTGGGAGTCAGGGCCTCGTCGAGACGCCCTTTCGCCGCGCCTGGATCGCGGTCGGAGGAAGGAGTGGGGACGTTAGACACGACTGAAACCTCCTTGGTCGCCACGCTGCTGAAGCTCCTTGGAACACGCGGTTCAGCTTGGAAACGCCCCGGAACCTGCGCAGTTGCGTCAACGTCAAATCGCTTCGACTAAGCGGACCGCCTCTGGGCTGGGACATTGAGGAATCGCCCAACATCGATGCCTGGTTGTTGTCGAGACCGATCGTCGAGGCTGGAGTTGTTAGGAGCGTGCGCGGATCGATGAGCCAGCCTTGGTGGAAAAGCGGCGTCGTCTATCAAATCTATCCGCGTTCATTTCAGGACTCGGACGGCGACGGCGTCGGCGATCTGGCGGGTATTCGGCGACGGCTCGGCTACCTGCAGGGTCTTGGGGTCGATGCCGTCTGGATCTCGCCGATCTTCGTCTCGCCGATGGCCGATTTCGGCTACGACGTCGCGGACTATTGCGCCATCGACCCGATGTTCGGGACGCTGGCCGACTTCGACGCCCTCGTGGCCGAAGCGCACGCGCGGGGCTTGAAGCTGATCCTCGACTTTGTGCCGAACCATACTTCAGAGGCGCATCCCTGGTTCAAGGAGGCACGCGCTTCTCGCGAAAGCCGCAGGCGCGACTGGTACATCTGGCGGGATCGTAAGCCGGACGATGCGCCACCCAACAACTGGCTGAGCCACTTCGGCGGCTCGGCCTGGGAGTGGGATGAGGCGACCGGCCAGTTCTATTACCACGCATACCTGAAGCAGCAGCCCGACCTTAACTGGCGCAATCCGGAGGTCCGCGCCGCAATGATCGATGTGCTGCGGTTCTGGCTCGACCGCGGCGTCGACGGCTTCCGCGTTGATGTTCTGTGGCACCTGATCAAAGACGCGGCATTCCGCGACAACCCGCCGAACCCCAGCTTCCAGCCAAGCCAAGCCGGCATCGAAAGCTTCCTGCAAATCCATTCCTGCGATCAGCCGGAAGTCCATGAGGTAGTCACGGACATGCGCAGGGCGCTGGATGCCTATCCTGACCGGGTTCTGATCGGCGAAATTTACCTGCCGGCTGAGCGCCTGGTCGCCTACTACGGCCGCGATCTTGCGGGCGCCCATCTGCCATTTAACTTCCAGCTCCTGCAGACGCCTTGGCGCGCCGACGATGTGGCCCGCGTCGTGCGCGACTACGAGGCTCTGCTGCCACCCGGCGCGTGGCCCAACTGGGTGCTCGGCAACCACGATCGGCCGCGCGTGGCCAGCCGCGTCGGCCCCGCGCAGGCTCGGGTCGCCGCGATGCTGCTTTTCACGCTCCGGGGCACGCCGACGCTCTACTATGGCGACGAACTGGGGCTCGAGCAGGTCGCGATCCCGCCGAACCTGGTGCAGGACCCCTGGGAGAAGAATGAACCTGGCCTTGGCCTCGGCCGCGATCCTTGCCGCACGCCGATGCCGTGGGATGGATCGCGCAACGCCGGGTTCAGCCCCGCCGCGCCCTGGCTGCCGCTGAACCCCGACTGGGAGATGCGCAACGTCGCGTCCGAGACGACGGATCCGGCGTCGATGCTCAGCCTTTGCCGTAGGCTGATTGCGCTCCGCCGCGCGAGCTCAGCGCTCGCACTCGGCGCCTACGCGCCAGTCTCGGCCCACGATGGTGTGCTGGTGTTCGAGCGGCTGGACGACTCCGAGCGCGTTCTGATCGCGCTTAACTTCACCGACGCACCACGCAGGACGAGCTTGCCCGTCGGCGATTGGAGGCCGGTCTGTTCCACGGCTTCGGTTCGGCAACCCGGCAATCGGAACGGTCGCCTCGAACTTGGCCCCGACGAAGGAATGATACTTCGCGCGGCCCCCTCCGACTTGAGATGAAGCGTCCGACCGCCGCGAGCGCGAGGAAGGTCAGCCCGGAGAACCTCGCGCAGCTCGGCGCGGATCGCTTGGCGGAAATTCTCGTCGGGGCGGCGGAGACTCGGCCGGACCTGAAACGGCGTCTGCGGATGGAGCTGGCGGCCGCGCAAGGTGCGGAGCACCTGGCGCCCGAAATCGACAAGCGGATCGGCTCGCTGGAAACCAGCCGCGGCAAGGTCGGCTGGCGGCAGCGGCCCACGTTCGTGCGAGACGTCGACGGTCTGCGCGAGCTCATCGCTGATCGGCTCATGGCGCTCGATGCTTCGGCCGCGGTCGATCGCCTGTGGCGGCTTATGGAAACGGCGCGGCCGATTTCGCGGCGGTTCAAGGATAGAGATGGCTCGCTCGCACTGGTCTTCAGCCGCGCCGCCGCGGACCTGGGCCGGGTACTCGCCCGCTATGATCTCAGGCTGGGGGTCACGCGGCTCATGGAGGCGGTGTCGGCGCAGCCGTTTTCATGGGCGCAATGGCTGCCGGGATTGCTCGCCGAGACCTCCCCAGACTTCGCCGAAGCCGCTCTGCACCTAGCCGCCGAGCGGCGCAGCGCCCTCCCGACTTGGTTGACCATCGTCCGACAGCTGGCCGACGCGGCGCGGGATGTTGACGCCTTTTGGGGCACCCACACAGAAGAGGCCCTGAAGACGCCGTCGGCGGCGGTCAGCGTCGGGCTACGGCTTTTGGCGGCCGATCGGGTCGATGAAGCGGGGGCTATCCTTAGGGCTGCAGCCCCGCAGTGTGCGCTGGGCAAAGAGGGTCTCGCCGCGCCGGACTTCGACTGGGAGACCACGTGGATCGAGTATCTCGATCGTGCGGGGGATTTCGAGGCCGCCCAGTCGGTCCGTTGGGCGTCCTTCGAGCGAACGTTATCGGTGGAGCGCGCCAAGTCCTACGCCAGCCGCCTTGCCGATTTCGACGATGTCGATGCAGAAGGTCGCGCCATCGTCTACGTCGCCAAGCACCCGGACTTCGCGCGAGCCCTGAGTTTCCTGATGGCATGGCCGGCGCTGGCTGACGCCAGCCGTATGATCCAGACTCGGCCCAATGACGTCGAGGCGGCGCCGGAAGAAGCGGAGGCCTGGGCCGCTAAGCTGAGGCGCCGGCAGCCAGCCGCTGCCCACCTCCTGTTGCGTAAGGTCGCTGCGGCCGCGTTTCGGCGGCGAGATTTCAAGACCTGCGACCGGCTGACCCAGGAAGCTGACAGCATCGTTCTCTGAGGCTGTCAGAGATGTCTTAACGGATGGCTTCCAGCAGCGGCGTGCAATCCTTGCCCTCTTCTGATAGAACGATCCAGGAACATCGGAGGAGGAGATCGGGGGCGAGCCGGACTGGAAGCGCGGACTTGCCGCTGCATGGCGGGCGGGTCCCGCCGTGGCTGGCCGACAGGATGACCCGGTTGGGCGCCGTGGTCTGTCAGGCGATCGTGCACCACTACGGCCGCGACGAGCTGCTGCGACGGCTGGCGCACCCATTCTGGTTTCAATCGTTCGGCGCGGTGATGGGGATGGACTGGCATTCGTCCGGCATCACCACAAGCGTCACCGGGGCGTTGAAGCGGAGTCTGGCGCCGCTAGCCGGCGAGCTCGGTGTCCACGTCTGCGGCGGTCGCGGCAAGCATTCGCGCAAGACGCCGGACGAGCTGGCGCTGATCGGCCAGCGCACGGGCCTCGACGGCCAAGTCCTGGCTAAGGCGAGCCGACTGGTGGCGAAGGTGGACAGCGCCGCCGTGAGGACGGCTTCGAGCTTTATTTGCACGGCTTCATCGTCACCGACGACGGTCGAGCGCCGTCGAGGGCCGTAGCGGCGGCAAGATCGTCAACCTGGCTGACCGCCGTGCTTCCGCCTCGTTGCAGAATCTGGGACCTGACGGCATCGCGGCCGAGCTGGCGCGGCTGAGGCCGATCTCGGCCGAACCAGACAATGCGCAGGAGACGCTTCCGCATCTGGTTCTGCCCGATCGGCACGAGGTGCTGGCGGAAGATGTGGTCACCAGGCGTCTTCACGGCGCGTTGACCGCCGCGGCGGAGCGCGGGCCGGTCGACTTTCCCGATCTGTTGCTCACGCCGGGCGTCGGCGCTCGCACGGTACCGCCTTGGCCATGGTCGCCGAGGTGGTTCACGGCGCGCCTTGCCGGTTCAGCGATCCGGCCCGTTTTTCGCTCGCGCTCGGCAGCAAGGACCGTCACCCGTTTCCGGTGCCGACCCAAGTCTACGATGAGACGCTGAAGGTGCTGAAATCCGCCGTGCATGACGCCAAGCTCGGGCGCGAGGAAGCGCTCGGCGCTATCCAGCGCCTCGACGAACAGGCTCGTCGCCTCGAGAAGGGCGGTGACCGGAAGGCCGGAATGATCGTCAAATTAATTCGGCCGGATGGCGAACACGCCGGACCCTGGCTGCTCGTTGGCGAGCCAAACATCATTACACTGATAGAGCCTGGGCCGGAACTGCCCGACCTCCGCAAGGGCGAGTCTGGCTACTTCCACGCGGAACGCACTGGCGACGGCTGGGACATTGGCGAAAAGGCGCCCGATCAACCCTGGTGATCAGATGGCCTCTTGAACGTCTCGGCTCTGCCGCCGAAAGGGTCCTCGCCGCGAGGCGTGCTCGAACGACAAGGACCCTAGCGACATGAAACGCGTCAGCGTGGCGGCGCGGAAGCGGGGCCGCCAGGCGGGGTGCTCGTAGAGGGCATGCCCGTCGAGCCGGGGCCGCCCCTCGGGGGCTGGGAGCCTCCAGGCATCGTACTCGGCGGCTGCTGGTTCGGTGAGGTCGCGGAGGTATCGGACCCAGACGTGCTCGAGTTCGGACTGGCGTTTGGCTCCGGGTACTGACTGCTCGGCGGCGTCATGCCGTTGGGCTGGCCGGGGGTAGAGCTCGGCGATCCGGGCTGAGCTGGACTTGCCGGCGATGCAGGCTGTCCGGCGGCCGGAGCAGGACTTGCTCCGGCGCTACCGCTGGCGCCGCCCGCCGAGCCGCCGGCTCCGCCGGCCTGGGCGAAGGCCGCGCCGCCGGCCATCAGTGCGCCGCCAACGATGGCGATCGTGAAAAGTAAAGTCTTTCGCATGAAATGCTCTTTCTACTGATCGGCCGCATCCGGCAGCCTCGCTTCGATTGCGGATTCAAGGGGTGAGGCTGGTTGGAGTTCCAGACTTAGCCAGAAGGCGGGCCGCGCTGACCGGGGACCACGACGCCGACGTCGACGCTTTGGAACGCTGGCCATCGTGGGGGCTTACGTCGCTGCGAGCTTTCGCGGAGGACGAAATGGACGACGCCGTTTTGGCGCCCGGTGAAGTGGCTTCAATGGCGTCGCCATCGCGCGACGGTCACGACCATCGTCGAACCACTGAAGCGGTGCTGCTGGCCTTGCGCGGCGCAGTCTCGCTGATCCAGGCGCGGGCGCGCAGTTACGATGCTGCGGCGATCTTCCCGGAGGAGGACATTCGCCTGCTTCGCGACATCGGCGCGATCGAAGTGTTCGGTCACGAAGCAGGCGGGCTCGACCTTATGGAGGCGCTTCGGCTGGTGGGGCGAAGCAACCTCAGTGTCGGCCGCATTTTCGAGGGTCACGTCAACGGCGCGGCTCTGGTGCGATGGTACGGCGACGCGCGTCAGCGCCGGGCGTTGGAGCGCTCGCTACGCGAGGGACAGGTCTACGGAGTCTGGAACACGGAACCTTCGCCAGGCGTCAGAATCCACTCCGCCGCGCCAGGGGACCCGCGGCTGGTCGGCGCGAAATCCTACGCCACCGGCGCCGGCTGCATCGATCGCGCGATCGTCACCGCGGCGTTGGCGGGGGGCGGTCATGCGATGGTGATCGCCGACGCCTCAGATCCGGCTCGGGCAGACCCGTCCGCCTGGCGGGTCCGCGGCATGCGCGCGACGGTCAGCGGAACCTATGACCTCTCTGGCTTGCCCGCCGACCGGTCTGTGGTCCTTGGCGAGCCAGATGACTACGGCCGCGAGCCACGTTTCTCCGCCGGCGCCTGGCGTTTCACGGCGGTGCAGTTGGGCGGCGTGGAACGGGTGCTCGGTCTGCTGCGGGATCATCTCGTGGGCGGTTCTAAGGCGGCCAGCTCCGTGCATCGAGCGCGGTTCGGCGAAGCCTTGACCGCAACGCGCTCGGCCTATCTCTGGGTGCGCGAAGCCGCGATGCGGACCGATTCCGCTCACGCCAGCCTGGATGTCGTGCCGCTCGTGCTGCTGACGCGGGGCGTGGTCGAGCGCGCCGGCCTTCAGGTGATGGAGGCCGCCGCCCGCTCGGTCGGTACGCACGCCTTCTTCGAAGACGATCCTCTCGACCAGGCTTGCCGCGATCTGGCGATGTATCTGCGTCAGCCGGTTCCCGACGAGGCGCTGGATCGTGCGGCTGCGGCCTTTCTGGAACGGGATCGGTGGGGCGGCGACCCGCTATGGTGACGGCGCGGGGAGAGGGGCGGTGGCGGGAGCTGGCCGACCGCGCACGCGCGATCGACCGCGCGGAGTTGGAAGCGCTGGCCCCGATGCTGATCATCGTTCCGCACCCGGACGATGAGACCCTCGGCTGTGGCGGGTTGATCGCCACCGCGAGCGATCTCGGCTTGCGCCCGCGCATCGCCTACCTCACCGACGGCGCCGGCTCGCATTCAGGGTCGCCGACCTGGTCCCGCCGAAGGCTCGCCGGGACCCGCAAGGTGGAAGCGCTGAGGGCGCTGGACGTACTGGGCGTGCCGGTTACGGACGTCAGCTTTCTGGGCTGGCCTGACGGCGCACCGTGGGCTGCCGGCAGTGCGAACTACCGCCAGACGATGCGCTCGCTGAACGCGATGTGTCAGGCGCTCACCCCGCAAAGCATCTGGTCGACCTGGGAGGGCGAGCCGCACGGCGATCATGTTGCGGCAGCGGCCCTGGCCGACGACCTCGCCCAGCGTCTGCGCGCGCGGCCCCGTCGGCTCGATTACATCGTGTGGGGCTGGGACCGGCCAGAAATTGGCGCATCTCGGCCGGTGCGCAGCCTGGCGTGCGCCACCAACAGCGACCGTCGTCGCAACGCGCTCGAATGTCATCGCACCCAGATGACT
>Ga0302314_10011216_pt1 | contig 15654 bp, 13 predicted proteins | sample III_Palsa_N2_3_FD_200533 | JGI IMG/M metagenome (GOLD analysis project Ga0302314, IMG submission 200533) | Peat permafrost microbial communities from Stordalen Mire near Abisko, Sweden - III_Palsa_N2_3 | ecosystem: Environmental > Terrestrial > Soil > Palsa > Peat permafrost | place: Sweden...
GGCTGTCATGATCGTTGAGGGCCGGAATCAACTCGAGCGATTCCCCGCCGAACTCGCGAAACTTATCCCGATATTCCAACCCCACTTCTTGCAGGGTCTCGAGGCAGTCCACCGCGAACGACGGCGATATGACGGTGAGCTTGAGCTTGCCGCGTTTTGCCAGCTCGCGCAGGGTCTCCTCGGTGTAAGGCTGCAGCCAAAGCACGCGCCCGAAGCGAGATTGATAACAGTGGGACCAATCCTCGGAAGCGAGCTGCAGGCGCGACACCACCGCGCGGGTCGTGGCCTCGGCTTGCGCTTGATAAGGATCCCCCTCGCTCACGTAGGATGCGGGCACTCCGTGATAGGAGAACACCAGATGTGCCTGCTCGCCGGCGCGTTCCCAATGCTCCCGGATGCGCGCGCACAAGGCGTCTATATAACCGGCGTCGGCGTAGTAATCGTTGACGAAGCGCGTCTCCGGAACCCAGCGCCAACGCCCGAGAGCCTCCATGATGCGATCGAATACCGAGCCCGTGGTCGACGAGCAGTACTGGGGGTACAGCGGCAATACCAGGAGCTTGCGAACGTTTTGTTCCGCGAGAATGCGCACCGCGCTTGCGATGCTCGGATTTCCGTAGGTCATGCCGAGCGCGACGCGTACCCGATCGCCGAGCGCCGCATGCAGCCGATCGCTCAGTTTGTTGGTCAGGCGATTCGAGTACACCGCCAGCGGAGATCCGTCTTGCATCCAGATCTTGCGGTAATTGGCGGCGCTGCGCAGCGGCCTGAGCGGCAGCACGATGCCGTACAGAAGAGGCAACCACAACGCGGGCGCTGTATTGATGACGCGCCGGTCGCTCAGGAACTCCCGCAGATAGCGCTGGACTGCGAAATAAGTCGGGGAATCGGGCGTGCCTAGGTTGACCAGCAAAACGCCGATGCGCTCCGGGATCGACGCCGCCGCTCGTGTCACGGCGCGGTAATAAGCCATGTGGAAATCCTCGTCGGCCCGGGTGTATCGCATCGCTCCCCGGGCGAAGCTTAAGCGCACCAGTATACTGCGGGAAGCATGCAGCCCCGGATTCCGAAGTAAAGCACCCGCAGAATGATCGCGCCGACTCACCAGGAAGTCGCTGCGCTCGAACTGAGCTTGAGCGTCGCGTGGCGCAGCGTCTTGTTCAGTCTGCCGCCCGCGATTCTCATCGCGTGGGTGCTCACGCGGCGGCGGTTCGTCGGCAGGACCCTGCTCGATGCGGTGGTCCACCTGCCTTTGGTGCTTCCCCCGGTGGCCGTCGGCTATGTCCTGTTGCTCCTGTTCGGAACCCGAGGGCCCATCGGCGGGTGGCTCGACCGGGCATTCGGGATCGTGCTCATCTTCACGCGCAACGGCGCCGCGCTCGCCACCGCCGTGATGTCCTTTCCGCTCATGGTGCGGGCCATCCGCATTTCCCTCGAGAACGTCGACCGCGGACTCGAGGATGCCGCGCGCACCTTGGGGGCCGGTCGGCTCGATCGGCTCATGAGCGTGACGTTGCCTTTGATGCTCCCGGGACTACTGGCGGGGGCCATCACCGCCTTTTCGGCCGCCCTGGGCGAGTTCGGAGCCGTCATTACGTTCGTGTCGAACATCCCGGGCGAAACTCAGACCTTGCCGCTGGCCCTGTATTCCGCTCTGCAGGAGCCGGGCGGCGAGCACGCGGCAGCGCGGCTCGCCATCATGTCGGTGGCGTTGGGTCTCGGCGGCTTGCTGCTATCCGAATGGTTCGCACGGCGAGTGCGCTCGATGCTCGGCCGATGAGCCTCAAGGTCAGCCTCCAGAAGCGGCTCGGGACATTCGTGCTCGATGTCGAATTCGATGCTCCCACTCCCGGGATCGTCGCTCTGTTCGGACCCTCCGGATGCGGCAAGAGCACGATCATCAACATCATTGCGGGTCTTCTGCCACCCGATCGCGGCCGGATCAGTTTGGATGACGATGTGCTTCTCGATACCGGGCGTCAGGTCGCCATCGCAACGGAACGGCGGGGCATCGGCTACGTGTTCCAGGATGCTCGGCTGTTTCCACACCTCGATGTCGATTCGAACTTGAGCTACGCACAGCGGCGCGCGCGGCGCGCGCCTTATGTGACCCTCGAGCGGGTCCTCGCGCTGCTCGATCTCGAGCCCTTGCTGTCGCGCCGCGTCCATCAGTTGTCGGGCGGAGAGCGCCAGCGCGTGGCGATCGGGCGCGCCCTGCTCTCGCAGCCGCGGCTTTTGTTGCTGGACGAGCCGCTCGCCGCTCTCGATCGCGACCGCAGGGAAGAGGTGCTGCCCTATCTCGAGAACTTGCGCGATCAACTGTCGATTCCGATGATCTATGTGAGCCATCAATTCGACGAGGTGCTGCGGCTCGCGACGCACATCGTGCTCATGCAGTCGGGCACGGCCGCCGCCGAGGGCGGCATCACGCAGATGAGTCTCGACCCGAAGCTGCGCGCCCTGATCGGCCCCGATGCCGTCGGCTCGGTCATCGACGGCACCGTGATCGGCGAAGATGCCACGAGCGGCCTGACGCGGGTTCAAGTGGGGAACGGCGAGATCAAAGTCGAGGCCGCGCGACTCGTTGCGGGTACGCGCATGCGTGTGCAACTTCTCGCGCGCGATGTCATCGTCTCGACCCGCCTGCCGCAGCACTTGAGCGTGCGCAACAGTTTGCAGGGTGTCGTCACGGCGATCGACGACGACGGCACCGGCAAATCCGTCGGCGGCTCCGATCTCGTCTCGATCGATGTCGGCGCGGGCGCCTCGATTCTCGCCCGCGTGACGCGAGCGGCAACGCGCGAGCTCGAGCTTTCGGTAGGGACGCCCGCCTGGGCGCTCGTCAAAGCGGTGTCGTTGCGCGGCCATTCCTTTCCCGTGCCGAGCTCGCCCTCGGCGGACCCACCGCCCGAGCGGCGCGGCGCTACTTGACGCGCGTACCGAGATGCATGATGCCGACGATGTGGTCGGCCGTCTTGAGCCCGACCACCGCCTTGACGTCGGGGTCGTAGGCCGCGGCGCCGGTCTTCCACATCACGCCATAGCCCAAATCGAATGCCGCCAGGAATAGGTTCTGCGCAGCAGCGCCGGCTGCGATCACCTGCTCTATCTCGGGCACCTTGGGGTTCTCGCGCACCATGCAGCCCACCACTACGAGGGTCGGGGAGCGCAGCACTTTCTCGCGCTCGGCGGCGAGTTGCTCGTCACTCATCGACGCGCTGCGGCGGCGTTTGGCCTCGGCCGCCGCGGCCGCGAAGCGCTCACGATCAGCCCCCTCCAGGACGATCAGGTGCCACGGCTTCATCCGCCCGTGATCGGGCGCCCGCGCAGCCGCGGCGAGGATCCGTGCCAGGTCCGAAGCGGTTGGACCGGGCGCGGCCAGACGAGCGGCCGAAGAGCGGGTCTCTATAACGGTGAGTAAGTCCATCTCGTCCTTCGAATCTTGATAAAAAACGGATAGCGCCGTGCAATCGGCTATCATTCGTGGCATCGGCGCCGACAGCTCGAGCGAACGACGTCGCACCGAATTATACCCACAGTAGTTCAAGGAGCCTTCATGAACCGTATTGTTTTGGCGTCCATCGCGGCGCTCGGGTACGCGACCGCGGTCACGGCCGCTTTCACGGCGAGCGCTTTCACGGCGAGCGCATTTGCCGCGCCGGTCACTTATGTGCTCGATCCCAAACACACCTATCCCAGCTTCGCCGCGGATCATTTCAACGGACTGTCCGTCTGGCGCGGCAAGTTCGCCGAGACTTCCGGCAAAGTCGTCTACGACAAAGATGCGAAGACGGGATCGATCGATGTCACGGTCAACGTGAGCTCAGTGGACTTCGCCAATGCGAAGCTGGACGAGCACGCCAAATCGGCTGAGCTTTTCGACGTCGCGAAGTACCCGACCGCCACGTACGTAGGCAAATTCACGAAATGGAGCGGCGACAAGCCTACGGAGGCGGAAGGCACGTTCACCTTGCACGGAGTAAGCAAGCCGCTTACGCTCAAGATCGACTCGTTCCGGTGCATGCAAAATCCCATGACCAAGAAAGAGGTCTGCGGTGCGGACGCCACAGCCACTTTCGATCGTTCCGATTACGGCATCACCTTTGGACAGGCGTACGGATTCCAGATGTGGGTGAAGCTCGAGATCCAAGTCGAGGGCAGTCCCGAGAGCTAAACAGTCAGCGTTGCCGTTCGAGATAGGGAAACCACCAGGGTTTCGGCTCGATGGCGGACCCTGTCCGCGCGATCTGCGATACGAGATTCCGCGCGGAAGGGGCCCCGAGCGCCGCAAGGACGCGGCCCGGCCGCAGGCCTCCGAAAGGCCCCGCCTTCGCGTCCCCCGGATCGTTGATGAAGAACTCGCCGCCGCTGCGAGCCTGTACACTGCGCGTCGCGGCCTGAGGATCGTCCGTATAAATCCACGCCCGCGCGCTCGCCCGGCGCGACAACTCGAGGGCATCGGCGACATCGTCGACCGGCGTCAGGGTGATGACGGGACCCAAAATTTCCTCACTCGTCGGTGCACTTCCGGGGGGCACGTTGCCGAGTATCGTCGGCTGAAAGAAATGTCCGGGCAGCCCCGAGGGACGAAAGCGGCGGCCCCCGAGAATCAGGCTCGCGCCGGCACGCAGCGCACGCCCCACCTGATCCTCGACGCGCTGCGCGGCCTCGGATGAAATGAGCGGCCCCAAATCGGTCGGCGGTTTAGCCGGATCGTCGACGTCGAGAAATCCCACATACTGATGCATCCTGTCGGCGAGCTCGCCGGCGATCGCGCGCTCCACATAAATGTGGCGCGGCGCGGCACAGGTTTGACCCGCATTCATGAGCCGGGTCCATGCGACGGCCGGCACGGCACGCTCGAGATCGGCGCCCTTGCAGACCACGAAGACATCGAGCGAGCCGGTCTCCAGATCGAGGGACTTGCCTCGGGCGAGCGCCTGCAAGCGACCAGCGACCGCTGAGGATCCCGTGAAGCTCACTCGACTGACAAGCGGATGTGCGACCAGTCGCTCGGCGATATCCGTGCCGCCCGTGAGCACATTGATCACGCCGGCGGGCAAGGAATCGCACAGACGCACGAGCTCGAGGAGCGTCAGGGGATTCTGCGGTGGCGGCTTGCACACCAGAGTCGCGCCGGCTGCAAGAGCGGGGACGGCGCTTGCGGCAAAAGCAAGAACGGGAAAATTGTAGGGCATGATCACTGCCGTGACCTGCGCAGGCCGACCGGTTTGCGCGCCAGCCGCGCGCGGAGTACCCGGGCCGGCGTGCTCGACTTCGCCGCAATGCTCGAACATGCCCGCCGCCGCATCGATGCAATCGCCCGCCTCGCACAACGGCTTGCCGGTTTCTCGACTCAACGAGAGCGCGAGCTCGGCTCGATGTGCGCGCATGCGCGCCGCCGTCTCGCGAAGCAGCGCCATGCGCTCCGCCCGCGGCGTTTCGACCCACGCGGGCTGCGCGGCGGTCGCGGCGACTAGCGCCCCCCCGACATCCTCCGCGCCGCAATCCGCCACGGTGTCGAGCGTTTTCAGAGTTGCGGGATTCTTGATCTCGCGGTGCATCGGCCAGACCTCGGCGAAACGCGGAACTCCCGTATCATGCCTGACCGTGCTCGACCTCAATCAATTGTGTCGGCGCGCCGCCCAGGCCGGTCTCGCGGTGCGCGGTGCCTTTCACCCAGAACCCGGCGAGCTCAGCGCGGGACCCGGGATCGCGGAGCCGGGAACCGTCGTATTGCTCGGCTTCACCGGGAGCGATCAGTGGAGAATCTTCCAGGGTGCGAGCGAAGCGCGGGATGGACTGCCGCATCCCCTCGATCGATGGTCGCGGCGGGTGATCGCAGCGCTCGCACGTGAGCTCGCCGCGGCCGACTTTTATCCGAGTGGATCGCCGTCGGGGCCGCTTCCCTTTCAGCGCCTGGCGCGGCGCTGCGAGCCGGTGCATCCGAGCCCCATCGGGCTCTTAATTCATGAGAGGTACGGCCTGTGGCACGCCTATCGGGGAGGGTTATGCCTGCACGAGCGGATGCCGCTCCCGCCCTCGCTGAAGCAAGGCTCGCCCTGCGTGCGCTGCCGGGATCGGCCCTGCCTCTCAGGCTGCCCGGTGCACGCGTTCGAAAACGGCTCGTTCGATCTCGAAGCTTGCGTCGGCCACGTGCGAAGTGCCGCCGGGAGTGACTGCCTCAAGAACGGCTGCCGCGCGCGGCGCGCCTGCCCTGTCGGCGCACGGTTCCGCTATCCGGCGCCGCAAGCGCACTTTCACATGAGCGCGTTTTTGACTTCCGTCGGCGACTCATAGCGCGGCGCGATGAATGGCGGGAGAGAAGCCGTAAGTTCGATTCAGGCCATGAGTGCTACTCGATGTCGCCCCAAGACTTGATCGGCTTCTCCCCCGTTGAGAGGAATGGTAACGCAACACCTGCGGACGCCGATCGGCGTCCATCCCGAGATCATGTGAGTAATTGCCGACGCCCGCGACGCGTTGTCTGGATCCGAGCTATCATCTGCCTCGGCCATGGATCTGCAACCGAACCACATTGCCTATGCCCCGACCACCGGGGCGCGGCGCCTGCACGTGACGCCCCTCGTCGAGGCCACGGAGAAGAGCCTCGAGGGGTACGGCGCCCTCGTTACAGATCCGCGGTCGTTCCCGATCGAGATCGTGCGCTGGCCTGCGCAAGGCTGGCGTCCCATCGACGCGAATTCGGGAGATCAAGGTGGGATCACTGAGGGAATATTCGAATTCTGGTGGAAGGGCGAAATCCTTTTTGCCCGCAACAACGCGGTCGGCGACAGCTACCTGTTCGGCTGGAGCAACTGGCCGGAGGAAGCGAGGGCGGAAGCATCCGGCGCGCGCGAGCACGCTTACATCTGGCGGGCGAATTATCATCCGGACGGCGGCCAGCTCATCTATCCCATGCACGGCGAGTCATTCGTCGTGCCTCTCGCGCTGCCGGGCGATGACATTGCCCCGGAACGGTTCATTACGTTTTGGTGCGACGGAAACCACGGGCTCTACGTCCACCCCAACGTCTGGCATGGCGCTTTCGTGCCGTTGGACGATCACGCCGAGTTCCTCGACCGCCAGGGACGCGTGCATGCGCGCGTGTCGGTGGATTTCGCGAAGGAATTCGGGTGCTACCTGGCCGTGCCGCTACGCCGCCCCTGACGGCGTGCGAGCTTCCATGGACTTCGCCTTCTCCAATAGCGCCTCGGCCATGCGGATGCTCGCATAGTCGATCAGCCGTCCGTCGAGCGATACGGCGCCGCGCCCCTCCCGGGCGGCTTGCTCCATGGCCTCGATGATCCGACGCGCCTTGTCGACCTCAGCCGCAGACGGCGTGAACACCTCGTTGCACAGTGCGATCTGCGAGGGATGAATGGCCCACTTGCCCTCGTATCCAAGCACGGCCGCGCGGTTGGCCGCGGCGCGGAAACCGTCCGGATCGTTAAAATCCCCGAACGGACCGTCGATCGGCCGCAGCCCGTAGGCGCGGCACGCGATCAGCATGCGCGTCTGCGCGGCATGCCAAGGGTCCGTCCAATGATAGTCGCGCCTGCCGTCCGGAGCCTTGTCCGTGAGCACGCCGGAATCCTTATTGACTCCGCCGATCACGGTGGTGCGCGCGCGCGTGGACGCGGCATAGTCCGCGACGCCGAAGGACATCGCCTCGAGGCGCTTGCTCGATTGGGCGATGGCCTCGACGTTCGCCATGCCGAGTGCGGTCTCGATGAGCACCTCGAACCCCAGACGCCTCGGGCGGCGCTTCGCCGTCTCGATCTGCGTGACGAGCATATCGACGGCGTACACATCCGCCGCGACTCCGACCTTCGGAATTAGAATCATGTCGAGACGCGCGCACGCTTCGACGACGTCGACGACATCGCGGTACATGTAATGGGTATCCAGCCCATTGATGCGCATCATCATGGTCTTCCCGCCCCAGTCGATTTCGTTGAGCGCCTGGATGATGTTCTTGCGCGCCTGCGCCTTCTCGTCCGGTGCGACGGCGTCCTCGACGTCGAGGAACACGATATCCGCGAGCGACTTGGCCGCCTTTTCGAACAGTGCGGTATTCGATCCAGGCACGGCCAGCTCGGACCGCTGAAGGCGCGATGTGGCCGGCTCGATGCTGGTGAAACTCATGACGGACTCCTCGTGATTCGAACTAGCCGGTGGCGCCGAGCCCCGCCGCGGCGCAATTGATGGATCGCAACAGAGCCGTGCGAATCTCGTCGCCGCCTTCGGTGCGATGCGCCCGTAATAAATGCACCTGTTCCCGGCTGACTTGATTTATGGTCTTCAGGCGGCGTGCGAGCCGGCGGCGATACTGGGGGAATCGCTCCCCGATGCAGGCTCCGCCCGAGAGAATCTGGACCATCTGGGAGGTGAGCCGGAATTCCTCGTTCACCTGCGTGAAAATGGCCTCGCGTATCGAGACATCCTCCACCAGCTCGGCATATTTGCGTGCAATCGACATGTCCACCTGCAGCAGAGTGCGTTCCACGTCGTCGATGATGAGGCGGAATAGACGCGCTTCGCCGAACATGCGCCGCAACAAATCGAGTCCCCGTTCCTTGCGCACGTCGAGAAACGCCTTGATGCCGCTGCCCACGCCGTACCAGCCGGACAGCATGTGACGGTTCTGCGTCCAGGCGAACACCCACGGAATGGCGCGCAGATCCTCGAGCGTTGCCGCCTGCGTGCGCCGCGCGGGTCGCGATCCGATATTGAGGAGCGACAGCTCTTCGAGCGGACTCGACTGTTGGAGGTATGCGAGCATCCCGGTCGTCTCCATGAGCCGGCGATACGCCGACCAGGCCGTCCCGGAGAGCGCCTCCATCGCCTCGTGGAACTCGTGCACCGGCACGAGCGCCGCCTCGCGCTCGGAGCGCAGCACGTGCTCGACCACGGAGGAGCCCAGCAACTCGACTTGATACGCCGCCGTACCGCGATTGGCGTACTTGAAGGACACGACCTCGCCCTGCTCCGTGACCCGGAACTGTCCGCGTATCGACCCCGCCGGCGCGGCAGCAATGGCGCGGCCCGTGGGGGCGCCGCCCCGGCTCAAAGATCCGCCTCGGCCGTGAAAGAAGGCGATCGCGACCCCTTGTTCGTGTCCCAGACGCGTGAGTTGACTCTGCGCCTTGGCGAGCTCCCAGTGCGCGGTCAAATACCCGCCGTCTTTGTTCGAGTCGGAATATCCGATCATGACCTCCTGGACCTTTCCCTGCACATATAGGCTGCGCTGTACCAGAGGCACATCGAGCAATTGCTTCAATATGGCGGGTGCGCGGCGCAGGTCCGGGATGGTCTCGAGCAGCGGCACGATGGGCAGCGTACAGCGCTCCACCGCCGCGGTGTCGGCGAACAATCCGGCCTCTTTCGCAAGCAGGTAGACACCGAGTACATCGGCGGCGCTGCGTGTCATGCTGAGGATGAGCGCGCCGAACGCCTCGCGGTCAACGTCCTCGCGCAACCGCGCGATTGTGCGGAAGGTCTCGAGGGTTTCCGCGGCCTCCGGCGGCAGCTCCTCGGCGCCGCGGTTCGCGCGGCGTGGGGAGGCGAGCTCGGACTTCAGCCAATCTCTCCACTCATCGGTGCTCGGTGCCGGTGCCTCGGCCCCACCGTGTCGCGCTCGATAAAGAACGGCGAGCGTCTGATTCACGCGCATGCTGTTCTCGCGCACATCGAGGCGCACCGTGCAGAATCGGAACGTGCCCACTTCGCGACGCAACGGCAGCAACAGCGCGTCGGCGATGCGCGCCGCACCCGAGGACTGCAACGCATCGCGCATCAGATCGATATCCTCGATCAGAGCGTCGGCATGCGCGTAGCCGGTGTCCCGCGGCGCCGGCCGCTCCAGGGCGGCGTGCTCGAGAGAGGTCTCGACGCGCGACAACATGCAGCCCAAGAATTGACGAAATATTTCGCCGCGGTTACGCATCGCCCGCGCCTCGCCGTCCGGCAAGCCGCGAATGGCCTCGCGCACCGCCGTGCGGAACGAGTCGGGGAGCGGTAGCGCATGATCCTCGATGCTCGTCGAGCGCAAGAGCTCCAACAATCGGGATTGGTAGCGTTCGAGCGTCGCGAGACGCGTCTGCCAGAGCGTACGCCGTGTGACCTCGCTGGTCACATAAGGATTTCCGTCCCGGTCTCCTCCGATCCAAGATCCGAACTGGAAAAACATCGGCACGTCGAGCGGCTCGCCCGGGAACTGCTTGACGAAGGCGGTGTGCACCTTGGCGAGCATCTGCGGAACGACGTCGAACAGATTCTCCTTGAAGAAATAAAGGCCCCACGCCACCTCCTGCTCGACTGTGGGCTTCTCGAGCTTGAGCTCGCCCGTCAGCCACAACAGCTCGATCTCATCCCGCAGGCCTTGAATGAGCTCGTCGCGCTCGCGGTCGGTCCAGCGCGGGGATTCGAGCTCCAGGAGCTTCAGATAGATGCGCCGATGGCGTTCCATCACGGTCACGCGCTTGGCTTCCGTAGGATGCGCCGTGATCACCGGCCGCACGCGCAACGATCCCAACACCTCGCGGACCTCTGCAGCGGAAATGCCCTCGCGCGCCGCCGTTGCGAACACATCGGCGAAGGTGCCGCGCAATTGACCGTAGCCGAGCTCACGCTCGCGCTCGCGCCGATTGCGCATGTCGCGGTTTTGTTCCGCGATCGCGAGCAACTGGAACCAGATGCCTTGGGCCTGCAGAGTCCGCGCGAGCAACACCGCCGGCATGCCCGCGGTGTCACGTTCCTCGCGCAGCACCAGGGCGACGTCCGGCTCGTAGCGCCTCACCACCTCCACCAGGAGATCGAAAAGCAGCTCGGCGCGCGAGAAGTTACCGCCCTGTTGGATTTGGGGCGCGTTCATTGAACGCGCTAGCGCTGCGCCTTGCGCAACGCCAGGGCCGTGGTGGCGCCGAGTTGCGCCGCGCTCGGCGCCACCAGCAGCCCGTAGGATTTCATGAGCTCGGTCTTCTCGGCGGCGCTGTCGCCCTCGGCCGAAATGATCGCCCCCGCGTGTCCCATGCGGCGCCCCTTGGGCGCCGTGAGGCCCGCAACATAGCCCACGACCGGCTTGGTCATGTTCTCCCGCACCCATTTGGCGGCCTCCGCCTCCTGCGGTCCGCCGATCTCGCCGATAATGACCACCGCGAGAGTCTCCGGGTCCTGCTCGAACAGCATTAGATGATCCAGGAACGAGCTGCCGTTGATGGGGTCTCCACCGATGCCGACGCTCGTGGTCACACCGATGCCGAGAGCTTTCATCTGCGCGGCCGCTTCGTAACCGAGCGTCCCCGAGCGCGATACGATGCCGACGTTGCCGCGAATATAGATGTGGCCCGGCATGATGCCGAGCATCGCCCGACCTGCGCTGATGATACCGGCGCAGTTCGGACCGACCACGGTGGTGCGCTCCGCTTTCTGGTAGCGGCGCAGATAGCGCTTGACGCGCATCATGTCCTGCGCCGGTATGCCGTCGGTGATGATGCAGACGAGCCGCAACCCCGCATCGGCCGCCTCCATCAGCGCATCCGCCGCGTACGGCGGCGGTACGAATGCCAGGCTGGCCTCCGCGCCCGTAGCCGTCACCGCGTCCTTCACGGTGTTGAAGACCGGCCGCTCGAGGTGCCTCTGGCCGCCCTTCCCCGGCGTCACGCCGCCGACCACGTTGGTGCCGTAGCCGATCATTTCCTTGGCGTGAAAGGTTGCCTTGTCGCCGGTGAAGCCTTGCACGATCACGCGCGTGGTCTCGTCGATCAAGATGCTCATCGCAGTGATTCTCCCCGCGAGGCCGCCACCGCCTTCTCGGCCGCCTCTGCCAGCGTGTCGGCCGAGATGATGGGCAGGCCGCAGCCCTCGATGATGCGTCGTCCCGCCTCCACGTTGGTGCCGGCCAGGCGCACCACCAGCGGCACGTGCAGGCCCTGGGCCGCCTGTACGACACCCTGCGCGACCCAATCGCAGCGATTGATGCCCGCGAAAATGTTGACGAGGATGGACTTGACGTTCTTATCGGACAGCACGAGATTGAACGCCGCCGCTACGCGCTCGGGCGATGCGCCGCCGCCGATGTCCAGGAAATTCGCCGGCTCGCCGCCCGCATGCTTGATGACGTCCATGGTGGCCATCGCGAGCCCGGCGCCGTTGATGATGCAGCCGATGTTACCGGTGAGGCCGACATAGTTGAGGCCCAGCTCGGCGGCTTGCGTCTCGCGCGGATCCTCCTCCGCAGCATCGCGCATCTCGGTCACACGCGGCCGCCGGAACATCGCGTTGTCGTCGAAGGACATCTTGGCATCGAGCGCAAGCACCCGATCGTCCTTGGTGACGACCAACGGATTGATCTCGACCATGGTCGCATCGAGATCCCGAAACGCGCGATAGCAGCCCATGATCGTGGTCACGGCCTGGCTCACTTGCTTGATGTTGAGGCCGAGTCCGAAGGCGAGCTCGCGCGCCTGGAAGGACTGCAGCCCGACCGCCGGATCCACCTGCTGCTGAAGAATAGTCTCCGGGCGGCCCGCGGCGAGCTCCTCGATCTCCACCCCGCCCTCGGCCGAGGCAATGACGCGAATGCGCTCGATCTTGCGATCCAGCACGAAGCCGAGATAAAGCGCGCGCACGTAGGGCTCGGCTTTCTCCACATAAAGTCGATGCACGGCTTTGCCCGCGGGTCCGGTCTGCGCGGTGACCAGCACGGAGCCGAGCATGCCCTTGGCCGCGGCAGCCACTTCTTGGTAAGTGCGGCATAACTTGACCCCGCCCGCCTTGCCGCGGCCGCCGGCGTGGATCTGCGCCTTGATAGCCCAATGCCAGCCACCGAGCTCCGTCGCCACGTAGACCGCTTGTTCGGGACTGTAAGCCACACCGCCGCGGGGCACGTTGACCCCGAAGCCGGACAGCAGTTCTTTCGCCTGATATTCGTGGATATCCATGATCTCCCCTCGGCGGGCCGTCGTGGCTCGCGCGCGTCTCAATAGAACTTTTTTCGATCATAACAATGCGGTCGCGCACGCATCATCAGAAAAGAGCATTCACATCATAAGCTCTTGCGGTTGCCCGGCGGCGCATGAATCTCAGATAAATGTCATTTCGATTAAAATATCCTATGCATTTGATATTACGTCACTTTATTTTGTGCGATATTTGCATGAGCCAGGCCGGCGCGCCGTTCCAGCCGCGCATCGCCGAGTGCCGCGGCGCTTGCGGTGAAGCGCTCGGTCGCTCCGTGCCACTCGAGCTCCTCGACTCGCGTGAACAGCGGCGCATCGCTCCGTAGAGTCGCAAGTCGCTTGAACAGCAGCGCCAGCTCGCGCCGCTCTCCCAATGTCTCGGCGGGGAACTCCTCGATGGTGCCGTAGCGATTGATGAGTCTTGCCGCCCCCTTGGGACCAATGCCCGAAAGACCGGGATAGCCGTCCGAGCTATCGCCCACCAGCGCGAGATAGTCCGGAATCCATTCGGGCCCGACGCCGAACTTGGCGCGTACACCTGCGGCGTCGCGAATGCTGTTGCTCCTGCGGTCGACTTGCACGACGCGCTCCCCACGCACGCATTGCGCCAGGTCCTTATCCGGCGTCCAGATCGAGACCTTCCGTACTCGATCGTCGGCGGCGGAAATTACGGCAGCCGAGGCGAGCGCATCATCGGCCTCCAGCTCGATCATGGGCCAGACCGCCACCCCCATCGCGGCAAGCGCGTCCTCCAAGGGCTCGAATTGCGCGAGCAGCGCCGGCTCGATGCCCTCGCCCGTTTTGTATCCGCTCCACAACTCGTTGCGGAAAGACTCGATCACATGATCGGTGGCCACACCCAGATGCGTCGCGCCCTGCTCGATCATCTGCAGAACCGTATTGAGCACGCCGACCACGGCTCCGCGGGGACGGTCCTCGCCCTGAGTAAAGCGTCGCAGCCCATAGAAGTGCCGGAACAGCTCGTAGGTACCATCGATGAGATGCACGATCACAGCGCATCTTCACATGCCGCCGCGTCGCTCTGCGAGTGTCACGCGCGCGGCCGAGCCTTTCTCGCTTCGCGCGCCTCGTGCCGGACACCGCAGCGACCGTGAGACGCTGCCGAATCTCTGCAAGCTCGCCGGCTGCGACATACGCCGATAGACGTCTATTATCCAAAAACCAGTCCAGATAGGGAGCCGCCATGTCCGCAACAACAGCTGTGCAGAGGTCATCGCCCTGGATGATCGGGGCCTGCCTGCTGGCGGTCTACGTCATCTGGGGCACGACATACTTCGCAATCAAGGTCGGTGTCGCGGAAATCGCTCCATTCTTCCTGGTGGGCACGCGCTTCGTGGCCGCGGGAGGCGCCTTGATGATCGCGCAAATGCTGCGGGCAAAGCGGATGCCGACGCCGCGGCAGTGGCGGAACGCGGCGCTCGTGGGTTTTTTACTGCTCGTGGCCGGAAACGGTGGCGTAGCGGTTGCCGAGCGCTCGGTCAGCTCCGGTGCAACAGTTGCGCTCATCAGCGTCGTGCCCCTGGCCACCGCACTCTGGAGCGGCGCTCTCGGCCAATGGCCGCGCCGTTGGGAGTGGCTCGCCATCGGTCTCGGCGGTGTCGGCGCAGCGGTCATGCTCATGGGCCGTGATCTGCACGGAAGTCCCGCCGGAACCGCAATCATTCTCCTCGGCACGACCTGCTGGTCTCTCGGCACGGTCCTATCCCGCAAGCTCGACTTGCCGCATGGACCCACAGGTTTCGGCGCCGAGATGCTGTCGGCCGGAGTCATTGCGCTCCTCGTCAGCGCAATGTTGGGAGAGCACTGGGCCATGCCGGCCGAGCCGAAGCTTTGGTGGGCCTGGGCCTACCTCGTGGTATTCGGATCGATTATCGGCTTCTCCGCTTACCGTTATGTCGTCGAGCGCGTGACGCCGACGCTCGCGTCGACATATGCCTATGTCAACCCGCCCGTCGCCCTGTTCGTCGGTTGGTGGCTGGGCAACGAATCCTTCTCCTCGAACGTGCTCGTGGGACTGCCCATCGTGCTCGGCGCGGTCGCGCTGCACGCATGGATACAAACGGCATATTTCAGGGCATCCGCGCGTCAACGCGCCGCGCCCTGCGCCAACGACAGCACTGCCGTCCGCGACGGCGGTTGACGAACCGAGGCGACCAACTGGGAAATGAGGCGCCGGTTGCAGCTCCTTGAGATCGCGGTTGCTCAGCAACTCATCCGCTCTCGAGTAACCCCGCGCCGCGGCCTCCCGGAGGTATTGGATCGCGTCATCGGTCCTTCCCGCGGCAAGCGCGAGCAATCTTGCGGCGATCGGCGCTATCTCACGGGGCGGGGACCGACGACCGCAGCACAGAAATGACGGGATTTTTCGGCGTACGCTCTGCCCTTATGACAATTCGCCAGTATTGGAGCCGACGAGGGGCTTGGTTCAGTCTTCTGTGGTGCGTCGCCGCAGCGAGTTTCTTCTACTGCGGCTACCTGAGCATTCATCCGCACAACCCCATCACCCTCTACGCGGTCGAAGCCCTAGCCGTGCTGCTCGCGGCAAGTCATATCGTTTTCCTGAAACGAATTCCTTGTCCGAGGTGTAGCCACGGGATGGGCCTGTCCTCTACGCGTCCGGCGAATCGGCGCATGATCGGCAAGCCGATCCACTGCAAGAGTTGCGGCGTGG
>Ga0302314_10011217_pt1 | contig 15653 bp, 8 predicted proteins | sample III_Palsa_N2_3_FD_200533 | JGI IMG/M metagenome (GOLD analysis project Ga0302314, IMG submission 200533) | Peat permafrost microbial communities from Stordalen Mire near Abisko, Sweden - III_Palsa_N2_3 | ecosystem: Environmental > Terrestrial > Soil > Palsa > Peat permafrost | place: Sweden...
CTGCTCTAAAGTGCGAAGCACCTGCTCCAAAACGTGCTCTAAAGAACCTCGAACAGCTCTAAAAATCAGCGGTGTCCTACAGCGGGGGGTGAAGGTGACGCCGAGCCGCGCCGTCAGGTGCGCCTCGAACGCGGTGTTGTAGGCCTCGGAGGCGGCCACTTTCATCGCGTACAGCGGCCGGGCGTCCAGCGCGCGCCACTTCCCGTCCTTGCCGCGCACCTTCGACGACACGGCCACGTGGGTGTGCAGGTTGGGGTCGCCGGCGCGGGAGTCCCAGTGCTCGAACGCCGCCGCGACAAGCCCATTTGTCTCCACCTGGGCGACCCCGCCGGAGCCGGTGCGGGTGAAGGCCGCATGCTCTTCCACCAGGGCGAGAGCCTCGGTCACGGCGGCCTCGTGCGCGGCGCGGACCGCGTCCCGCACCCGCGGCCGCTCGTCCAGTGCCCACAGCAGCGCCGCGGACTTGACGGGAGAGAAGACCAGGTCGAACCCAGCGACGGCGGCCCGCTGACGCCGCGCCTCGGTCGCCTTTACCTTCTTCGCTTCGGCTTCGGTCGGTGCCCGCCCTGTCTCCTCGGCGATCACCGCAAGCCGCCGCTCGACCCGGTCTGCGAACCTGTCATGCACCTCGTAGGCGGGGAAGGCGCGCCCGAGCCGGGCCGCGGCGATGGCCTCGTCGCGGACCCGGTCCAGCTGCCTGCCGGTCATCGCGGCGCGCACATGCTCCCTCAGGTACGCGGCCGTCACTGCCTCCCCGTCGGGGTGCTCGCCCAGGCCGAACAGTGCCCGCATCTGCGCCTCGGTGACCTCCCGCCCGGCCAGCCCGAGCAGCGGCGCGCCCCGCCCGGTCCACATCCCCGGCGGGTTCCCCTCCGCCGTGTAATAGGCCGCCGCGTCGTGCTCGCCACTCGCCCCGGCGTCCCCGTGCGCGGTGTGCCGGGTCAGGTACGTGTACCCGTCCCCGGCGGTGATCTTCGCGATGGTCATCACCATCGACGTCCCCGTTCTCCCCGCCGCGCTGAGCGCGGCGCCTGACCCGTGCTTAGCGCGGGTCGGGTCCTTGGTCACCCAGGTGCATCAGGTGTCTCGTCCCTTGACCTTCAGGCCGGGGGAGCGGGCTGCTTGACACGATTACATTTACGTGAGTATAAATTATCTCGTCAGGATCGACTGACACGAGGATGCTCCCCCTCGGGCCATAAGGCTGTCTGCACAGGCGGCCGGCACGGCCCGGCTATCGGCCCCCCTGGCACGCACGCCGGGCCGGGCCGGAAGGGAGCACGCCCGTGAATCATGCCCGTGTGACCGCAGTCCCGCCGGAGCCCGCCGGGACCTGGCTGATGCCCCGGTCCCTGGCGCACCCGGACAAGCTCGCGACCGCGATGCGGCTGATCGCCGCCGACGGGTCCCTGAGCACACGTATCGACCTGACTTCGGTGGCGTTCTACGAATACCGGCAGCAGGAACTAGCCAGGGGCCTCCCTCCGGGACGCTACGGCGCAGACCGCGATGTCATGGCAGCTTTCATCTCCGGCCTGCCTCACTACGCAAACTGGCGAGGTATCGACTTCGATAAGGCCGTGACTGCCGGCCCCAAGAAATATGGCGGGTGTCGCGCGCTCGAAAGGCACCCCTATGCAATCGGGACCGAAGTGCGGCGACACCCGGTCGGGCGCCTGCCAAAAAACAGCGCCCGCGCCGCGCCATCAGAGCGGCCCCGCCGATCCGGCCCAGGTGGGAAGGCATCATGACAACGTCACGCCTTCCTCTGCGGGGCCAGGACGAAAAAGGCCAGGGGCAGGCGGTGCACAGCCCGCGGGACCCGGCCGCCGCGGGGCCGCAAGCCGCCCGTTCACTGCGGCTGGCCAGCGACAGCCTTATCAGCATCGCCGACATCCGCAGGATCTTCGTGCTCGGCCGCACCGCCGCCTACCAGCTGACCCGCCGGCCGGGCTTCCCCGAGCCCGTCACGGTGTCCACGCGCTGCTACCGGTGGTGGGCCATCGAGGTCGACGCGTTCGCTGCCGCCCTCCGCTGCGAACGCGCACAGCCCGCCGCGCGGCGGACGGAACCGCGCCAGCCCGACACGGCAGACCCGCCCCGCCGGATCATCGGCAACGTACGCGCCGCGCGAGCCGGCAAGCAGGAAGCACCATGACGGCCGCCGACCAGTCCGGCCGCCCCGTGATCGAGCTGGACTACGGGATCACGGTCTACCCGGCCCGCTTCGACGGAGACCGGTGGCGGGCGGTCTGGTACGAGGACGGCCAGCGGCAGCAGTGCGAGTCAGTGCGCGAAGACAAGCTGGCTGCCCGGCTGGAAAGGGTCACCGAAAGGCTCCGGGCCGACGCGCCGAACATGCGAAGGCCCGGCGCGGACCTGATCGCCCACTATCTGGACCCCGGCCGCCACCCGGTGAAGAACCGCTGGTCGCGCAAGCACGCCGATACCCAGCGCCGACTGTGCGAGCGGTTCGCCGCCCCCGTCATCGCCGCAGTTACCTGCCAGGACATCAAGATCGGCCACACGCAGAGGATCGTCAACGCCGCGCCGACATCCGGGGAAGGAAACCGGGTCGCCGCGATGATCTCCGCCCTGGTCGGCGCTGGCATCGAGGGCGGCTACCTGGCCACCCCGCGCCTGTCCAAAGTTCACTGGCAGGCCGGCGACCGCCCGCTTCCCCCGCCGGAGGTCACCGTGGCGGGCGAGTCGCGATCGTGGGTCGACCCCGCCGACATCCCGTCCGACGACGACATCGGCAAGCTCGGCCAGGCACTCGCCGCCGGGCGGCACGGCGACCGCGACGAGTTGATGGCCAACACCGCCGCCTACAGCGGCCTGCGCTGGGGCGAGCTGGCCGCCCTCACGATCCCGCAGGTCGACCAGGCCCCGCGCGTTATCACAGTCGACCGCAAAGCGATTGAGGTCGCCGGGCGCCTCTATATAGAGGCCCCCAAGGGCCGCAAGTACCGCAGGACGATCTACCCGCGGAGCAGCCCGGCCGGGTACCCGCTCGAGGAACGGCTCGCCGACCGGATCGACCATGCCCGCGCCGAGCAGGAGGCCGGAACCAACCCGCTCGGGCTGATCTTCCCCTCGCCGGCGGGGAAGCTCTGCCGGTCGTCCAACTTCAGCCGCAACGTCCTCAAGCGCGCCTACCTGGCTGCCGGGTGGCGCGACGCCGACGGCAAGGGCACCTGGACCTGGACCTGGCACAGCCTGCGGCACGTGTTCTGCACTACGGCTCTCTTCACCTGGAAGCTCGACGCCACCGACGTGTCGGCCATGGCCGGGCACGCCAACGTCCGCACCACCCTCCTGATGTACGTCGGCACCACCGCCGGCGTCCTGGACCGCGCCCGCAAAGCCACCGAATGACCCCACGTGCCCGGCTCTCCGCCGCGCACCTCGCGCCCAGCGGACAGGATTGTGAGCGTGCGACTGGGCGGAAGCCCTTGCCGTGACCCCGCGACTGGCCGCCCATCGCCACGGTGAGTGGCCGCGCCGGGATGTCACGTACGGGCAGCGCGCGCCGAACGCCAAATATTTACATCTGATGCGGTAGAGAGCGAATTGGGCGCTTGACGCTCAGATTTAACGTATATGTGCATACGACTTGCCGGCCCCAAGGCGGCATCCGGGTGGCTGCTGTGCCGACTTACTGCACAAAAGGCGAGCTTGGTTCGAAATCTGCCGGGACGCGATATTGGCTTTTTTCCTGATGGCGCGCCATGTCGGCCGGATCAGTGTTCACGTTTGCGGATTCCTGAGCGTGGCGTCTGCGGGCGTGCCCCAGCTGCGGAAATGCGGGTGATCGGTGATGCTCGCGAAACGACTGAGCCATGCATGCGCCCCGTTACCGCATCTTCGCGGTTCAGGTGTATTTTCACTCCATGCCTTCAATGACCGTCTCGTTTGATGAGCTTCTTTCCCCGCGGCTGCTCGATGTACCTGACTACCAGCGCGGTTATGCATGGGAGGATGAGCATCTCCGTGAGTTCTGGGAAGACCTAGACCTCATCGAGTCGGGACGGCGCCATTACACCGGCACCGTGGTCTTGCGTGACCGCGGGAGATCCCTGCTGGACGAAGAGCGGGAAGTACCGCTGGAGCACTTCGACGTCGTCGATGGCCAGCAGCGTCTCACGACATGCGCACTGCTGCTGGATCGTGTCTACGACCATCTGGAGGCCTTGCACGACGGCGACGTGCCCGGCGAGCGGCGCCGCCTGCTCACGGCAGTCATCGACGGGGTCCGGCGGCCCAAGCTGCAGCTTGGTGCTGACCTGCGGGAATACTGGCAGCGGGTGATCCTTGAGGGCAAGCCGCAAGTTGACGGCGCTCCGCTGGCAGCACAGCGGCGGCTCTCGCGGGCAGCCGAGTTCGTCGAGGACCGCCTGGCAAGAGCCAGGGCGCAGTGCGCCGATGATCCGGCATACCGCACGTGGCTTCGCCGGCTGGCCGGGAAGGTTACCAGCGCGCTGCAGTTCACTCTCTACGTGGTTGACAACGACAGCGACGTCGGGGTGATCTTCGAGACGCTCAACCAGCGCGGCAAGGAACTCACTGAGCTGGAGAAGACGAAGAACTACCTGCTGTACCTGGCCAATCTCCTGGATGACGGCCCGCGCCCGCAGCTGGCGGCGGTCATTAATGAGAGCTGGCGGACGATCTTCGTCAACCTGGGCTCTGCCCAGCTCGGCCCGGCCCACGAGGACCAGTTGCTGCGCGCCCACTGGCTGGCGACGCAGAACCCGCGGCAGCGTGACTGGGAGAAGATCAGGTCGGTCAAGGAACGATTCCCCCGCCGCAGGTACCGCGAAGATAAGTCCCTGCTCCTTGAAGAGGTCGCCGCCTACGCCCACTCGCTCAGGGAGGCCTCTGCCGCCTACCGCGACATCGTCACCGACAGCCCCGAGAGCTTCGCGGCCTACGGTTCCGACGCCGCTGAGGTGCGCAGGCGCAGCCGCCAGCTGCGCCAGGCCGGGGTCGTCCTGATCTTCGCTCCCCTGCTGATAGCCGCCCGGCTCCGTTTTCCTGCCGATGGGAAGGCCTACGGATCGGTCGTCGACCTGTGCGAACGCTACTCGGTACGCGTCTTCCTCATCAACGAGCGCCGGAGCAACGCAGGCCGCACGCGCCTGTACAGCCTTGCCTTCCAGATGCACCGCGATGGCGACCTGCAGACCGCACTGGCCGGCCTGCTTGAGCGCATCTGGTTCTTCGCCGGGGACGAGGAGACCGCAGCGGAGCTGCGGAACCCCAGGCGCAACTGGTACGCCAAGCCCGGCCACAAGTACTTCCTGTACCAGTACGAGCTGCACCTGCTTGGCGGAGCCGCGCCCCTGCACGGCTTCGAGCACTTCACCCAGGGTGAATTCAAGGCATCCACAACCGAGCACGTACTCCCGCAAAACCCCGCCAGCGATTGCTGGCTGGTATTCGATGCCGAGGATCGCGCGCTGTACACGAACTGCCTCGGGAACCTGGTACTGACCAACGACAACAGCGTCTACTCCAACTACTGCTTCACCCGGAAACGGGACGGGACGACCGATCCAGATGGCAAGCCATCCGCCTGCTACCGGGCATCCGTACTGAAACAGGAGCACGAACTCGCCACACTCGACGAATGGACGCCCGCCCAGGTGCGCCAGCGCCAAGAGACGCTCGCGCAATGGGCGATGGACCGCTGGGAACTCGGCTCTAACCAACCGATAACCGGCGGCGCCACACTGGCCGCGACTGACGAGGGAGACCTCGACGACGTAGACCCCGACCCGATGCTCGCGAGCACCCCCGGGGAGACCGCCGACTGAAGCCAGCCCCTGATCCGCGGCAAGCCGATGCCTCGATCGACATGCTGCTTCCCCCAGGATGGCGGGGAGGAGCCGGGCAGCTCGCAGCCTGCGTGAATGCGCCCGGCCCTCCTCGCGGCCGGGCTGGTTACTCGGTGGCTGTGCGTGCGCGGTCGAGGACGCCGGCCGTGGCGCCGACGTACATATCGAGCGTGGTGCGGTAGTTGCCGTGGCCGGCCATGCGGGACACGTCGGTGGCGTCGAGCTTCCACGTGAACAGCGCCGTGGTGCAGAAGACGTGCCGCAGGGAGTGCCAGGTCCACCTGCCGTTGCCAACCGCGTCGCGCCAGCCGATCGCTGTGTAAGCAGGCGCCAGGACCCGCCGGTTGAAGTTGGACGAGCGCCAGTACGCGCCCTTCGGCGAGGGGAAGATCAGCCCGAGCGGGTTGGTTCCGGCCTCCTGCTCCGCGCGGGCCTGCTCGATCCGGTCGGCGAGCCGCTCGGCGAGCGGGTAGCCGGCGGGCGTGCGCCGGGGGTAGATCGTCCTGCGGTGCTTGCGGTTTTTCGGTGCTTCGAGATAGAGCTGGCCGCAGACCTCGACGACCTTGCGGTCGACTGTGATGACGCGTGCGGCCTGGTCGACCTGCGGGATGGTGAGGGCGGTCAGCTCGCCCCAGCGCAGGCCGCTGTAGGCGGCGGTATTGGCCATCAGCTCGTCGCGGTCGCCGTGCGCCCCGGCGGCGAGTGCCTGGCCGAGCTTGCCGATGTCGCCGTCGGACGGGATCTCGGCGGGATCGACCCACAGTCCCGACTCGCCGGCCACGGTGACCCCGGGCTCGGGCACCAGGCGGTCTCCCGCCTGCCAGTGCACCTTCGCCAGCCGCGAGTTGGCCAGGTACCCGGCGTCGATCCCCGCCGTGACGAGCGCGGAGATCATCCGCCGGACCCGGTCGCCTTTCCCGGCCGTGGGCGCGGCGTTGACGATCCTCTCCATGTGCCCGGTCTTGATGTCCTGGCAGGTGACCGCGTCGATGACCGGGGCGGCGAACCGCTCGCACAGCCGGCGCTGGGTATCCGCGTGCTTGCGCGACCACCGGTCCTGGACCGGGTGGCGGTCGGGGTCCAGGTAGTGGGCGATGAGGTCGGTGCCGGGCTTCTTCATGTTCGGCGCGTCGGCTTCCAGCCGTGTCCTGACCTTCTCCAGCTTGACGGCAAGTTTCTCCTCGGTCGCCGCCTCGCACTGCTGCCGCGTATCGCTCTCGAACCAGACCGCCCGCCAACGGCCCTCTTCGGACCGGGCCGGGTACACGGTGATCCCGTACTCCAGCTCGATGACTTCGCCGCCGCCCCGGGTGGCCGCGCCACCGTTTCCGCTCGCGATGACCGTGCTTCGCGCCGTGCCAGCCGTCGTCTTCTTCTGCCATCCGGCGGGCCGCCGGACGGTGCCGTCACGGGACGCTTGTGGGGATTTTGTGGGGATCTTGGTCCGCGCGGGCGCTGCCTGCGTCATGGGACTCTCTCGCTTCCTGCGTTGATGCAGGTGAGAGGGCTGACAGCGAAGATTTCGTGGAGCCGGTGAGCGGATTCGAACCGCTGACCGTCCGCTTACAAGACGGTCTGTCCTAACCGGGAATGCACCGAATATTTGCGGCTGACACTTGGGCCGTTCTGACGGGCCCGCCGCGGGAGGCGGCAGCGTGGTCATCATCGCCGGACGATACGCCTTCCCGCCCTGCCCGTCGGCCCGGCAGGCGGCCTCAACCCGGACAGGTCCATCTCCTCCGCGACCTGCTCCAGCACGCTCCACGCCAGGTGACGCGGCGGCAGCCACTCCCGCGGGTTCGCCGGCATCAGCCAGCCCTGGTCCGGGGAATCCCCGGCACGAAATTCCGTCCCATGGCAACATTATCCAATACTAAACACCATAAATTAGGATTTAACGGATATCACTTGACGCTAGTAACGGTTAAGTCATGCGACAGGCTTATATACGAGTTACGGGCTCTTGACTTTCACTTGCAGGTGCCGCACGCTGTTTGACGCGCAATGTTCTTACGTCGGCGCGAGGGGCGGGAGACGTGGGGGGAAAACCACTCAGGGACATGGTGGTGCTACTGCCTGGGATCACCGGCAGTGTGCTGCAGAAGAACGGCAAGGATATCTGGGCAATCTCAGGGCAGGCCGCCGTGCGGTTGCTGACCAGCAACCGTGATTGGGTTCAGGACCTGGCCCTGAGCGGCAGCGATTCCCGTGGCGTGATCGCGACCAGCGTGATGCCAGATGCTCATGTGGTACCCGGGCTAGTCAAGATCGATGGCTACTCGGCCATGTCGAAGATGGTGGCCGACACGTTCCGTATCGAACCTGGGTCGATCTGGGATAACCGGCCGGCCAACTTTATCGAATTCCCCTACGACTGGCGGCTTGATAACCGGATAAATGCCAGACGGCTCGCAGACCTGATTTCCAAGCGCCTGCCGCTGTGGCAGGAATACACCGGCAACCCGGACGCTCGCGTCATCTTCCTGGCGCACAGCATGGGAGGCCTGGTCGCCCGGTATTACCTGGAGGTGTTGGAGGGCTGGCCGAACTGCCGGGCGCTGATAACGTTCGGGACTCCCTACCGGGGCTCGCTAAACGCGCTCAACTTCCTCGCCAACGGCTACAAGAAGCTATTCGTGGATCTGACCGAGGTGATGCGGTCCTTCCCCGCGATGTATCAGCTGCTGCCCATCTATCCAGCCGTGCGGGACGGTAGCACGTACATCCGCGTGGCCGAGGCCAAGCAGATAACAGGGGTGGGAAAGCAGCAAGCCGAGGACGGGCTGGCCTTCCACCGCGAGATCGAGGCCAAGGTCAACGAGCACCAGGCGAACGGCGACTACCGGGACCACGGCTACGTGATCGTCCCGGTCGTGGGCACCAGTCAGCGCACGATGCAGTCAGCTGTCCTGAATGGAACGCTGGTGACCGTGGGTCCCGAGCTGCCCGCCGTGATCGATCCACTGCTCGCGGATGGGGACGGCACGGTGCCGCGTGCCTCGGCGATTCCTATCGAGCTGTCGGATGCCTATCGGGACTCCTTTACGCCAGAGCGGCACGGTGCATTGCAGTGCAACCTCTCGGTTCTTAACGACCTGCGGGGACGCCTGGAACAGATGCAGGCACACGGCCTGCGCGAAGTCCGCGGACCGCAGGAGAGTCCCGCCGCTGCTGAGCAAGCCGCCATCGCACTGGACCTTGATGACCTGTACCTGCAGGATGAGCCGGTGGTCATGCGGGCGCGCCTGGTGAACGTGCAGCGGCCACCCGGGCCGCTCGGCGCCAGAATCCAGCCGGTCAACGCGACGGCAGGGACCGTGGCATCGGCGCGTGCGTTCACCGAGGACGCAGACGGCTGGAGGCTGGAGCTAGCGGGGCTCGAGCCGGGGCTGTACCGGGTCGAAGTGGGCACGGCTACGGCCGGGCCGGGGGCGCCGCCGCCAGTGCACGACCTCTTCGAGATCGCGGGGAGGGACTGACCGTGCCCGATCCCGCACAGCCTTCCTGGCCGCCGTGGCCGCGGGTGGACCACCATGCGCTGGCCGGGTACGTCACGCCGGAGGCGGGCGACCTGCTGGCCGTGAACGGGATCAGCGCCTATGACGCGACCGGCGCCCCAGCCGGACGGCGTGCCGTCGCGCAGGCGATCTACGACACGCTTGAGAAGCAGGGCATCCGCTACGCGCTCGAGTCGTACCATCCTTCTGACTCTCTGCAGATCATCCGTACCCCGGCGCAGATCCTCTACGCCCCCAAGGAGGGCACCTGCCTTGATCTGGCCCTCTTGTTCTGCGGGCTGTGCATGACCTCTGAGCTGCTGCCCCTGCTGATCATCCTCGACGGTCACGCGCTGGCCGCCGTCTCTCTTACCCATGCCTTCAGAGATTGGCAGGCCCTCAACAGGCCTGGGAACAGTCTCTTCGACACTTCCGATCAGATGACGAACGTCCAGGCGCTTCGGGACCTGATCGACCAGGGATCGTACCTGGCCGTCGAGTGCACCGGGTTCGCCCACAGCGAGTTGCTCGGCCAGCAGCTCAGCGGCAGGCCCGAGGCCGACCATCGAGTCGGCGGCGTGCTGACCTTCGAGCACGCCGTCAAGGCCGGGCGGCAGCAACTCGACGACCGCACGTTCCAGTTCGCCATCGACATCGCGGTCGCGCAAGACAGATGGCGCATCCCGGTTTACTCACCCCCTCCGGGTCCCGCGCGGATCGCCGGTGGCACGGTAGCTCAGCCGACCGAACTGCCGGCGGATGACCCCTTGTTCACTGGCCGTCAGCCTGAGCTAGAGGAGATGATTAAGCGAGTCTCGGACGCGGCGGTCGGCGGCACGGCGCGGCCCTACGTGATCGACGGGATGGCCGGGGTCGGGAAGACCAAGTTCGCCGTGCACCTCGCCCATCAGCTCAAAGGCCGATTCCCCGATCAGCAGATCTTCTTGCCCCTGAACGCCCACACCGCGGGACAACCGCCGGTCGATCCGGCCGACGCGCTCGGCGCTCTGCTGCGGTTGACCGGGGCCACCGCCCAGCAGATCCCGCCGGGCCTGGAGGCGAGGGAATCCATGTGGCGCGATAGATTGGCAGGCAAGAAAGTACTGCTCCTGCTGGACGATGCGGTCGACGGCGACCAGGTCCGGCCGCTCTTGCCCGGCAGCGCCGAGACGCTGGTGCTCATCACCAGCCGTCATCGGCTATCCGCACTAACCGAGGCGCGACGGATCACCTTGGAGATGATGAGACCCGAAGAGGCCGCGCTGCTGTACGTCCGGATCGCCGACCGTCCCGAGCTGGAACCCGGCGACCCCGATGTTGACGAGCTCATGCAGCTGTGCGGTTACCTGCCGCTGGCGATCGGTCTGATGGCCAGCCTGCTGAAGAATCACCCCGCCCGGACACCCGCCGACCAAGTGGACGACCTCCGCTCGGCCACCGACCGGGTCAGTGCCATCCAGGCCGAGAACAAGAGACAGGTAGCCGCCGCGTTCGACCTGTCCTACCATGACCTGACCCCAGACCAGCAGCGCTTTTTCCGTCGGCTCGGCCTTCACCCTGGCACCGACATCGATGCCTACGCAGCGGCCGCGCTCGATGCCACCGACCGCGCTACCGCTTCCGGTCACCTCGACGCCCTTTACGACTATCACCTGATCGACGAGCGTCCTGGGCGTCGTTACCATTTCCACGACCTCATCGGGGAGCACGCGCAGGCCCTCGCCGCCGCCGATCCGGAAGTCGACCGTGCCGCAGCTCTCGATCGGCTGCTGGACTACTATCTCCGCTCCACCGTGGTGGCCGGCAGATATCTCGCCAGGCATACGCCTTCGACCGCTCCCGCCACCGGCGATAGGCCGACCTCGATCCTTCAGCTGCCGACCCGGGAGAAGGCCATCGATTGGCTCGAGGCGGAGCGGCTCAACCTGGCCGCCGCAGCCGGACGCGCTGCGGCCATCCCACGGCCGGCTGACGCCATCGGCATTCCGGCGGCGATAGCCGGCTTCCTGCGGGTCAGGGGCTACTGGGACCAGGCCCTCGCCATGCATATGACCGCGCTGGCCGCCGCCCGGGCCGCCAGCGACCAGCACGGCGAGGCGAACGCGCTCAATGACCTGGCCGGTGTGCAGCAGGCGATGGGCAAGTACCGGGACGCCGCCGCCAACCACAACCTGGCGCTGGACCTGTACCGCGAGCTGCGCGATCAGCGAGGCGAAGCCGACACTCTGAGCGACCTGGCGATCGTCCAGCGCCTGACCGGCGACTACGGAGCCGTGACCGAGGGCCTGACCCGGGCCGCAGAGCTCTACAGCAGCCTGGGTGACCAGCTCGGCGAAGGCAACGTCCAGTACGACCTGGGTATCGTGTACCGGCTGACCGGCGACTACACCGCCGCTGCCGACAGCCTGAACCGGGCGCTGGACTTGTACGACCGCATCGACGACACGCGCGGCAAAGCCAACGTCCGCAACGACCTGGGCATCTTGTACCGGCTGACCGGCGACTACACCGCCGCCGCCGACAGCCTGAACCGGGCGCTGGAACTGCATGGCCGGATCGGTAGCCAGCACGGCGAAGCCAGCGCCCTCAAGGACCTGGGGATCGTCCAGAAGCTGACCGGCGACTACACTGCCGCCGCCGACAGCATGGACAAGGCGCTGAGACTGTACCGGGGCCTGGGGGACCGAAACTGTGAAGCGGAAACGCTCAACAACGTCGGCGAACTCCGGGCGGCATCCTCATCGGCCACCGACGCGCGCGGACAATATGAGCAGGCGCTAGGCATCGCACGCGACATAAGCGCACCCCTCCAGGAGGCACGCGCCCTGGAAGGCATCGGACGGTCCCTGCTCCAAGAGGGACAGGCAGCCGAAGGTAAGGAAGACCTCCGGCAGGCCCTCGCCATCTACCAGCGCCTGAAGTCCCCCGATGCCGGGGGGGTAGAAGCAATCCTCGGCCAGCTTGGCTAGGCTCTAGCCGTCATGCCTGGCGAACGCACTCGGGTCCGCCTCAGCGGTCGCGCTCACTTAACGTGACGCGCGGCCATGGGTAACGAGGCTGTTTCGGTTACCACGTTCGAGCCGACGTAGCCTCCAGCCACGACGGCGAGGCTCGTTTCCACCTGTATCTCGTAGGAGTCGCCGTTGTTCAGGGCGGTCAGGGTGCTGCTGGGGGTGCCGAAGTCCAGGTTGAACCCGCACTCCGGGTTGGACGCGACCTGGTTACTGCACGCGGGGATGGCCTGGGTGAGGTCATTGCCTGATGGCCCCACCAGGTTGGCGGGGCATGGGGTGCCCTGCGCGGCCCAGTAGGTCTTGTCGCAGTAGACCACCGAGTACATCCACATCGCCGCTGGTTGCAGGCTCCAGCTGAGGTCGATCACGTCCCCGCTGTTGCCGGTGACCGTCAGCGAGGGGCTGTTGACCGGGGTCGCTCCCGTCGTGCAGAACTGCGATACCGGCGTGGAGGTGCCCGGGTAGTCGTCGGTGGGCGTGTACATGGTGTCGGGAGATACCGCGGGGGCGGTATAGGTGGGTGGGGCCTCCGACGACGGGTCGGTCACCGATCCGCCGGACGTGTCGACGTTGGGCAGTGTCACGTCGAGGAACCGCGGCCGGTAGATCGAGGAGTTGTAGTAGTTCTCCCCCATGCAGGAGCCGTCGACCCGCTCGGTGTCCTGGCTGTAGCTGACCAGGACATAGTCGCCGCTGCTGAACTGCGGCACGATCCGGTACTCGTAGGTGAGGTACCCGTTGGGCACGCTGGGCGCGTAGACCTGGTACTCGGGACTGCTCGCCGAGAAGCCGGTCGGGCAGCTGGCGTAGTAGGCGACCGCGTTGTTGTAGGTGCCGGTGCTGTTGTTGGTCAGCAGCACGTAGGTGCCTGCCACGTTAGTGACGCTGAACCCTGAGGAGGTCCCGCCGGGCATCAGCTGGGTGGCGGCGCTGACGCTGCTGCTCCAGTCGCCCGTCGTCGGGGCGCACGTCGGGGCGGCGTCGTAGTACTGCCAGTCCGAGATGGTGCCGACCTCGCCGACCGGCACCCGCGCGAGGTACAGCGGATAGGCGTCGGCTGACGGCGCGGTCGCGTTGTACGGCTCGGTGCCGTAGATGTAGGTGTAGCCGTCGCCCGGCGTCAGGACCGCCGTGCCCCACAGGGTCGGGTTGCTGCCCGACGAGTCCTGCACTCCGAAGGCGGTCCCGCCCGTCGGGGTGAGCGTGTCCCCGCTCACGGAGAAGGACTCCAGCACGTTGCCCACCAGCTTGTACTGGAACCCGCCCGGTTTAATATCGCGGTCCGCGAGCTGGTAGAACTTGTACAGGGTGCCGTTGCTGTCGATGACCTGGTCGCCGTTGAGCATCTCGTACTGGCTGGACGGGTAACCCGATGGCGGGGGCACCCAGGTGTAGTCCCCCAGGAAGCTGTAGCCATCGCTTCCCGGCGGCTGTGCGTTAACCGGCCCGAGAGAGCCCGAGCTGGCGTTGTAGACCACCGAGGTGTTGTGCGCGATCCCGGTGCTCAATGGCCCGTGGGTTCCGTCCGGGGAGATATTCCCGAGGTATGTGTCCCCGAAGAACCACGCGCTGTCGCCGTCGGGCAGCTTCACCGACTGTGCCCCGTCCCCGCCGCTCCAGCCGCCCGAGGTGTCGCCGTAGTCCTGGAACTCGTTATCCCACGCCAGGTCGGAGGATGCGGCGACCGCCGTGTCCCCCGCGGCCGCCGCGGCCGGCGGGCAGCCCCCGGCGTTGTTATTGCCGCTGGTCACCGCAGTCTCGGCGGAGGCGATCGTGGGATCCGGCTGGCTGCCGAGGGGCGGCGTGGTAGCCAGGTCGAGGTTGTTCGACTCGCCGGTAGTGCCCTGGCCGACGCAGGCAGGCGCCGCGGAGATGATGCTGCCCGAGTAGGCCGTCTGCGGCTCCAGCGACGCGCCTATCGGCTTGAAGGTCGCTTTGGCCCCGCCAGCGTCGCCGACCACGTTCCACTGGGTCGTGGTCCAGACCGCGGCAAGGTCAAGGGTGGCGTCACTCTCGACGGCGCTCACCGCCTGACCCGAGCCCACCGACATCGTCACCGCGTCGTTGCCATTCCACACGGCGGACCCCGTCAGCGCTACGGTAGCGAGGTCAGCGGCGGTCACCACGCTCACCTGGGTGGCGGGGGTCGTGAGAATGCAGCCGGTTCCCGTCGAGTCCCAGGTGTTGCCCCCGGCGGGAGCCGTGGGGCACGTGTTGTCGTAGTTATACAGCCAGTCCTGAATGAACAGCTGCGGGGAGTTGAGGGTCTTGTTGCTAGAATTGCCGTAGGCGTACACGAACTGCTGCCACGCCGTGCAGTTCGCGGGTACCTTGGCCCCGGCGCACAGGGGATCGTTAGTGATGAACTGGGTGTTGAGCTGGAGCGAGAAGGCGTTTGCGACCGCCGAGCCCATGTTATTGATCGGGCCCGTCTCGGAGATGCCCGAGTTCACGTTGGTGAACGTACCGGTGGCCTGGCTGATCAGTCCCGTCACCTGGCCCTCGATGTTAGGGCTATTACCGTTCGACACTGTCGGCGCGGCGGGCGCGGATGACAGCGCAGGAATAAACTTGGCCCTCGGCGCGGGCAGGCACTTAACGGCTTTCCACGTCAGCGCCGGGTACGAAGCCGTATAGCACCCGGGACCCGGCTGCCGGACACGGGCAATGTCCTTCTGCCACGCTGCCTTCGTGTGGGGAACCGGCTGACCGTACGCCTTGGCGTGGGGACCCACGTGACCGGACGCCGCCGCGTGGGAGACCTGGGCAGTCGCCGCCGACGCAGGCACGACGCTCAGGCCAGCCACGATTGCCGCGGCAGCGAGAACGCCGAGACTCCGCTTCATCCTTCTCAAGATCTCTCACAATTGTCGCCGACTAGGCAATCACGAACAAAGTAGAGCCAGCACAGCGAACCATCACGAACCATCCCAGTCAAGGAAATAGTTAGGAGATCCCGTATCGTGCAATCTTAACCCTCCCGTAATCGACAGCATCAACGACCTCAGGGGCGGCGTAATGAGCAAAGTTGGCCGTGGTACTAATCCGGCGTCGGGATAGTGGCGTCCGTGACGGCGGGTGACAGCCCGCTTTGTCCCTTCCTTCCTCCGTGGCGGACGGGTTATCAGCAGGACCGTCTGTGACGCAGACAGCCGACCGCAGAGCTCGTCTGGCCACTACCCCTCGTCGCTGCGCTTTTGACCTCCTCGTGGAGGACGCGTACGCGACAGCCCTACCTGCGAGAACGTAATTGTCGATCTTGGGCAGTTCAGTTGGGCGTCCAGATTCAGGCCGCGGACGGC
>Ga0302314_10011218_pt1 | contig 15651 bp, 14 predicted proteins | sample III_Palsa_N2_3_FD_200533 | JGI IMG/M metagenome (GOLD analysis project Ga0302314, IMG submission 200533) | Peat permafrost microbial communities from Stordalen Mire near Abisko, Sweden - III_Palsa_N2_3 | ecosystem: Environmental > Terrestrial > Soil > Palsa > Peat permafrost | place: Sweden...
CGGGTCAATCTCTAAATGCGAACGATAACGTTGCGCATGAGGCTCTCGCGGCCTAATCCCTAACGGGATGAAAGCTATCGGGTAACTCGCGGTCCGGGGGGTACCGGGCAACAGAAACCCCCCACTTTATTTCACGCCAGGTGCCGGACCCTGGCGAGCGCGAGAATCGATGCATATGGCGAGACCCACCCTCCGTTACGACAAGATGGTCGAGAACGCGCTGCGTAGCGTGGTGCGCGACGCCCTGACCTTGACCGCGGAGCATGGGCTGCCCGGCGCCCATCACTTCTACGTCACCTTCCGGTCGGCCTATCCCGGCGTCGAGATTCCGGACTATCTGGCCGCACAATATCCGCATGAGATGACGATCGTGCTGGAGCATCAGTTCTGGGGCCTGGAGGTCGACGACAATCAGTTCTCGGTCACCTTGAGCTTCCGCAATCAGGCCGAGCGGCTGGTCGTGCCCATGGCAGCGATCACCGCCTTCGCCGATCCGTCGGTCAAGTTCGGCCTGGAATTCCGCTCGGAGCCCGACGGCGTCGAAGCCGCCGAGGATGCGCCGACGCCCTTGCCGCCGCCCGAGAAGGCCCAGTTGCAGGACGATGCCGGCGAGCCCGCGCCGCCGGCCACCGAAAAGGCCGGCGAAGTCGTCAAGCTCGACGCTTTCCGTAAGAAATGATCCCAACGGGATGGACAGGGCGGCGCTTCGGTGCCGCCCTGGTCGCGTCGGCCTCCGCTGAATTCTGCCCTCCCGGCGCCCGAATGATCGAGGCCGCGCGGGGATACCTGGCCCCTTACTCCCATATGATCGCTTGCCCTGGGTACCATGGAACGGAGCTGACTTGAGGGGGGATCAGGAGGACCTTGCCGGCCTGCTGTCGGGAAACAAGGCGTCCTGGGATTCCTTCGTCACCCGTTTTGCCGGCCTGATTCTGGCCGCGGTCCGCCGCGTCGTCGGCACCGACAGCATCGATGTCGAGGATATCGCCCAGGATGTCTTCGTCCGCCTGTGCAAGGAGGACTACCGGCTGCTGCGCCAATACGATCCCGCCCGCGCCGGGCTTTCGACCTGGTTGACCATCGTGTCGCGCAGCGTCGCCCATGACACGATCCGCCGGCGCCGCGCGCCGACCCAGCCGATCGACCTGACACCCGAGGCCGCCTTCGCGGTCGAGCCGAATATCGTCGAGAAGATCAAGATTCCGGACGGGCTGCTGTCGCCGCGTCAGCAACTGGTCTTGACCATGATCTACGAACGCGACATGGAAGTTGCCGAAATCGCCGGCACGCTCCAGATCGACGCCCAGACCGTCCGCAGCACCCATCATAAGGCCATGCTGAAGCTGCGGGCACATTTCGGGGAAAAACCGTGAGGCGCGGGGATGGTCCGCGCGCCCGGGTCGTAACATGTTCGAACGTGGGATCTGTACCATGAACGACGACGCGCCTTTCCAGCCCGACCGGACGCTCTACGAGCGTTGGCGGCCGCATGAGTCCTTGCCGGCGGACGTCGTCGAACTCGATCCGATGATTCTCGCCGCCTATCTGGACGGTCGTCTGGACGAAGTGCAGGCGGCGACGCTGGAACAGCTGCTCGCGGCCGATCCGGCGGCGCTCGACGATCTGCTCGCGTGCGACCCGGTCACGCCCGAAATTCCATCCGCCGCCTTCATCGCGCGGGCCCAGGCCCTGGTCGGTACCGCCCCGATCCTGCCGTTCGCCCCGCGCCCGGCCCCGCCGCGCCGGATGGTCACGGCCTGGGCCGCCTGGGGCGCCGTCGCCGCCAGCCTCGTGCTGATTTCCTTGGTCGGCTTCAGCCTGGGCATGCAGACCGAGCGCAATTTCAATGGATCGACCGGGGTCGGCACCTCGATCGATATTCTCGACCAGTCGAGCGGCTTGGGCGACGGCATTGGTTGAGAGTTGGATGCCGTCGATGCCTAAACTCCGGGTCCCTCGCCTGACCGAGGTCGTCTTGGTCCTGTCGGTGGCGCTTAATCTGTTCGTCGCCGGCGGCTTCGCCTATTCGCAATATACCGCGGCCCATCCGACCCAGGCCGCCCCCGGCGGACCGGAACGCCGGCTGGAGACCTTCGCCCAAAAGCTCGGTCTCGACCCTGAAAATTCAAAGCCGTTCAAGGAATGGCGGCTCAGCCTGCGCATGGCACAAACCGCGCTGTTCAAGGAAAATCAGCCGCTGGTCGCCCAGGCCTGGCAGGATTTGAGCACGCCGGCGCCCGATGTCCTGCGCATTCAGCAGGTGCTGGATCAGATGACCGCCAACCGCCGGACGTTTCAGGCGGACGCGACGGCGGCCACGATCAAGTTCTTGAATACGCTCGATGATTCCCAGAAAAAGACTTTCATGAGCATGGTGGTCGATCGGTCCAATCCGTATGCCGCCCCCGTGTGCAATTCTCTCGGCAACTGAGCCTTGCTGTAAGAGGTGTTTGCCGCCGACGCGGTGCGATGGCACCTTGGCGCCGAGGAGCTTCCGGTGGAAAGCTCCGGTCCGGCGACGGGGCCACCCGGCCGGCGGCTTAGACCCTTCGACGAGGAATGACCAAGATGACGTCCGAGACAGCGACCCGCATCGAAACCGACACGATGGGCGAAGTGGCCGTCGCGGCAGATCGCTATTGGGGTGCCCAGACCCAGCGCTCCCTGCAGAATTTCAAGATCGGCGGCGAGCGCATGCCCGCGCCCCTAATCCGCGCGCTCGGCATCCAGAAGAAGGCCTCGGCGCTGGCCAACCTCAAGCTGGGCAAGCTGGATAAGACGATCGCCGACGCGATCGCCAAGGCGGCCGACGAGGTCATCGACCTGACGCTGATCGAACATTTCCCGCTGGTCGTCTGGCAGACCGGCTCCGGCACCCAGACCAACATGAACGCGAACGAGGTCATCTCGAACCGCGCGATCGAGATGCTGGGCGGCGTGGTCGGTTCCAAGAAGCCGATCCATCCGAACGATCATGTCAATTACGGCCAGTCGTCGAACGACAGCTTTCCGACCGCCATGCATATCGCCGCCGGCGAGCAGGTCGCCCATCGCCTGCTGCCGGCGCTGAAGCATCTGCATCAGGCCTTGGATGCCAAGGCCAAGGAATTCGCGTCGATCATCAAGATCGGCCGGACCCATCTGCAGGACGCGACGCCGGTCACGCTCGGCCAGGAATTCTCCGGCTATGCCAAGCAGATCGAGTACGGCATCGCCCGGGTCGAGGCGACGCTGCCGCGGGTCTATCAACTGGCCCAGGGCGGCACGGCGGTCGGAACCGGCATCAATGCCGCGGTCGGGTTCGACGTTGCCTTCGCCGAGCAGGCGGCGGCCCTGACCGGCCTGCCGTTCGTCACGGCCGAGAACAAGTTCGAGGCGCTGGCCGCCCATGACGCGCTGGTCGAGCTGTCCGGCGCGCTCAATACCCTCGCGGCCTCGGCCATGAAGATCGCCAACGACATCCGCCTGCTGGGCTCGGGCCCGCGCTGCGGCTTCGGCGAGATCCACCTGCCGGAGAACGAGCCGGGTTCGTCGATCATGCCGGGCAAGGTCAATCCGACCCAGGCCGAGGCGATGACCATGGTCGCGACCCAGATCATGGGCAATCATGTCACGGTGACAATTGCCGGCAGTCAGGGTCATTTCGAACTGAACGTGTTCAAGCCCGTTATCATTTTCAACGTGCTGCAATCGATTCGCCTGCTGGCCGACGCCGCCGAGAGCTTCGCCGACAATTGCGTCGTCGGCATCGAGGCGAACGAGGATCGGATCGAGAAGCTGCTTTATGAGTCGCTGATGCTGGTTACGGCGCTCAATCCGCACATTGGATACGACAAGGCCGCCAAGGTCGCCAAGAAGGCTCATGCCGAAGGCACCACCTTGAAGCAAGCGGCCCTGTCGTTGGGTTTTCTTAGTGATGAGGAGTTTGACCGTTGGGTGCGTCCGGAGAGCATGCTGGGTCCGCGTTGACCCGCGAAACGATGAGCTCTGAAACGGGTGAAACGAATGGCGCGCAGGCGATGCGCAAGCGATCGGTCGTGATCGCCGGACATCGCACCAGCGTGTCGCTCGAGACCGCCTTCTGGTCAGGATTGAAGGAGATTGCCGAAACGCGCGGCATCTCCGTCAATCGGCTCGTCGAGACCATCGACGCCGCGCGCGGCACCAACCTGTCGAGTGCGATCCGCGTCTTCGTCCTGCAGTGCTACAAGGACGAGACCGTCAAGGATTAGGCTTCGATGCCAGTCCTTTCAACAGGTCGCGCAACGTCTGCGCCGGCTTCTGCTGTTGTTGTGACGGCGAGGCCGGCGTAGCCGTCACTGCTTTCTGCGTGACATAGGCGGCCAGGCTTTTCACGTCGATCCGCTTTTCCGGCCGGTCGAGCGGTCCACCGAAGCTCATCGCCAGCGGCGGCAAATCCGGGCGCGCGGCCAGCGCCAGCCGTGCCTGACCGTCCAGCGTCCAGGCCGGCAGATCCACCGTCCCGGTGCCGGTCAGATCGCCGCCCTCGGCCGTCAGATGCAGATCGGTCGAATGCACCACGCCCTGGGCGATGGCGGCACTCGCCGTCAAGGTCGAAAACCGCGTCGTGCCACCGCCCTGGATCGCCTGCAGCACGCCGACCAGATCCTGCGGTCCCCGGAGCGCCTTCAGCCGATCGTCGATCGCCAGGAGATCGAGCCCGCCGACTGCCCCGTCGCGCGCAGCCAGCGACGCGGTGCCATGCAGCGCCGCGATCAGATCAGCCTGGGTCGCCCCTTCGGCGGTGACATCCGCGTCCAGCCGGCCGGTCCCGGCCGAGAGCGCGGTCGAGCCCAGCCGCTGGGCCAGATCCTTCAGATCCAGATCGCGGCCGGCGAACGTCAGGGCTACGGCCGAACCGGACGCCGCCGGGCCCAGGCTGCCATGCGCCTCGATCGTGCCGCCGCCCAACCCGCCCGACAGCCGGTCGAGGCCGAGCGTGCCGCCTTTCAGAACGACCGCGAGCGACGGCTTGTCCAACTGCCACCGGCCGAGCGTGGCGGAGGCGGCCGTCAGTTTGACATGGGCGTCGATCAGGCCGAGCCAGCCCAGGTCGAGCCTGGCCCGGGGCCAGCGGCCCGGCAGCGGTCCCGGATCGCCGAGAGCGGCGTAGCGCACGGGCTGCCCGATCGCCGCGACCTCATGCGCCGGCAGGAACGGGTCGATCACCAGATCGCTGGCCGTCAGATCCGCGTCCAGCGTCGGCGGTTGGATGGTCTGATCGATCGTCACGATGCCGTCCAACTCCTGGCCGCCGATCGAGAGCGACAAATGATCGATCACGGCCCGGCTGGGCGAGGCATCGAGCGACACCGCGAGTGCCAGCGCGCCTAGCGTCCCGCCGGCCGGCCGGTAGAGCGGGGCCAGCAGCGCCAGCACCCGCGCCGCTTCCGGATGATCGAGCGTGACGTCGCCGGTGAAATGCGGCGCACCCGCGCCGAGGCCGAGGCGGCCCTTGGCGCCCAGACGACCGTCCTGCACCGCGAGGGTGCCGTCGAGGTCAAGCGCCGTTGGGCTGCCGCCGACCTGAAGCGCCAGCCGATAGGCGCCGAGCCGGCCGGCGGTGTCGCGACCGCCGAGACCGGCGAGCTTCAGCAGCGGCACGGCGCTGGGGCCGCTCGCGGCGACTTGACCGGACAGGCCGGCGGTCGGGCCCAGCCCGCCGGCCCAACGGCCCGAGAGGCTGACGCTGCCGCCGGCCAGATCGCCGATCCGGGCGTCCCGCACCGTGGCGGCGCCATCCTCGATCGTGCCGGCAAGATGTACCGCCTTCAGCAACTGGCCGCGCCAGGTCAGGCTGTCGAGCGTCAGGTCGAGATTGGCCGCCAGCAGCGGCATCAGGGCCGCCACCACGACCGGCATGCCCCCCGCCGGTGCGCCGCCGTCGCCCGCGACCGAGGCCGAGGCCGAGGCCGGCGTCACCGGGGTCGCGTCCGCCAGATAGGCATCGAGATTGAGCTGGTCGCCCGCAAGGCGCAGACCGATCGCCGGCCGGTTGCCGAACACCAGATTGGCGGCGCCTTTGAAGCGGCTGCCATCCAGTTCGAGGTCGATGCCGCTCGCCGCCGCCCGGTCCTGGGCCAGATCGAGGCTGGTCGATAGGCTCGCCTGACGCAGCCGGTCGGGCGGGATGCCGCCGAACCGCACGCCAGCCCAGCCGACGACCGCGCGCAGATCGTCGGTCTCGGCATCGATCGTTCCGATGAAATGAGGCTGGGCGAAGGCATCGGCGACTTGACCGCTGATGGCCAGATCGGTCCCGCCGGGCAGTTCGGCCGTCGCCTGGTTGATCGTGATCGCGCCCTGATCGATGCCGCCGTTGAACCGGGCCTGGCGGATCAGCCCGCCGCGCCAGGACAGGAGTTCCGCCGACAGGTCGAGGCCGATGTGCAGACCGGGCGAGGCGATCGGCGCCCTCGCCACGGGCGGCCGTTCGGCAGGTGCCGGCGTGCCGGCGGCGGTCGCCGGCGTCGCCAGCCATCTGTCGAGATCGAACCGGTTGACGTCGAGCGTCAGCTCGACCGACGGCCGATCCGCCAGCCGCGCGGCCAGCGTGCCGACGCCATGGGTCTGATCGAGATCCAGCGTCAGATCGGTCAGATCCAGCTTGGTCCGGTCGGCGCCGAGCCTGGCGTCGAGCGTCACGGGTTTGTCGAGCGCCGGCGGCAGACGGCGTGTCGTGAACGGCGCGAGCGCCGCGCCCAGGCTGTCGGCCGCCAGCTTCAGCTTGCCGTCGGCGCGCGGCGACAGGCCGCCGCCGCAGCGGACAATCCCGTCGAAATCGAGCACCGCCGAGCCGGCCATGGCGGTCGCATGCAGCGACAACGGGATGGGCTGGGCACAGCCGATCGCCCCGGCCCGGCCCTGCAGATGCACGGCGTCACCCGCGAGACCGGTGTCGGCACTGCCCGAGATGCTGCCGTCCGGGCCGGTCGTCAGATCGAAATCCAGGTGATCGACCTGATAGGTCTTGCCGCCGTCGCGATAGGCGAAGCTGCCGTTGGTCACCTGGAGCTGCCGGACATCGACCGAGAATTTGCCGGCGGCCGGCGCCGTCGCGGGGGCCTGTTCGGGGGCGGGCGGCGTTTGCGATACCGGCTTTGCGTCCTTGACCGGGCCTTCGACCGTGATGACCGGATCGCGCACCGTGACCGCCGTCACCTCGACCCGGCCGCCGATCAGCGGCAGCAAGGCGACATGGGCCTCGATGCTGCCGACCCGCGCCAGTTCGGTGTCATCCGGTCCGGCACCGATCACCTGGATGTCGTCGATCGACAGTTTCGGGCTGGGTAGCATCGACAAGGCAACCGGACCGCGGATCCGGACGTTATATCCGGTAGCGGCCTTCAGCCGCCCGGTCAGGAATGCGGTCAATTGATCGACCCCAACCAGGCCAGGCACGACGATCATCGCGCCGATGAGCAGGACGAGGATAATCCCGATGCCGATCAGCAGGTTGCGCAACAAATCTCTCCTGCGACGCGACGCGGGCGTTCAGCCGCACCGCCCAAATTCCATGCCACGCTTTGACGGACGCGCCGCTTGGACTAAGCTCGACTTCGGACTTCCCCACCAGGAGGCGCTTTCGATGGGCGACGTCGTCAACCTGAACAAATTCCGCAAGGCCCGCGACCGTCGGACGGCCGATGACCAGGCGGCTGAAAACCGTGTCCGTTTCGGCCAGGCCAAGGACGCGAAGGCCAAGCTGCGCACCGAAGCCGATCAGACCCAGAAGGATCTCGACGGCAAGCGGCTGGACTGAACTATATGCCAACCGACCGGGTTTCCGAAAGGGCGGGCGGCATCGCGGGGCCGATCGACGAAGACCGTCCGCACCATCACACCAGGATCGGCTTCAAGAACCCTGCCGGCTCGCCCGAGCGGCTGCGCCGGCGCAACAAGCTGCTGAAATTCCTGTGGCGCCAGCGCATCCACGCCAAGACCCACGACATTCCGGACGATCATGTCCTGCCGATCGGCGCGGCGCTCGATGGGCTCGATGCCTGCGCCGGCCAGGACAGCGTCACCTGGCTGGGCCATGCCGCCTTCCTGATCCGGATCGCCGGGCAGACCGTGCTGATCGATCCGTTCCTGTCCGACTATGCCTCGCCGGTCCAGGGCGTCGGCCCACGCCGCTTCACCCCGCCCGGCCTGCCGGTCGATGCCCTGCCGCAGATCGACCTGCTGCTGGTCTCGCACAATCATTACGATCATCTCGATGCCAAAACGATCGGCGCGCTGCCTCATAAATCCCGCATACGCGTGGTCGTGCCCTTGGGCGTCGGAAGATTCTTTCGCCGGCGCGGCTATCGGTCGGTCGCCGAGCTCGATTGGCATCAGCAGGCCGCGGCCGGTCCGCTGACCATTACGGCGGTGCCGGCGATCCATCGCTCGGCCCGCACGCTGATCGACCGCAACCGCACGCTATGGGCCGGCTTCGTGATCGAGAGCGCCGAGCGCCGGCTGTATTTCGGCGGCGATACCGGCTATGGCGCCGTCTTCACCGAGACCGGGCGGCGCTACGGCCCGTTCGACCTGGCTATGCTGGGCATCGGCTGCTACGCGCCGCGCGCCGCCATGCACATGAACCACGCGAACCCGGAAGAGGCGATCCAGATCGCGCTCGACCTGGGCGCGCGCCATGTCATCGGCATGCATTGGGGCACCATCGTCATGACGGTCGAGCCGCCGTTCGAGCCGCCCTTGCGATTCCGCTCGGCGGCCGTGCGTGGCGGCTATGGCCCGGACACCGCCTGGCTGATGAAAATCGGCGAAACCCGGCTGCTGCCCAAGGGCGTCATGACCGGCTCGCAAAATCCGATTTCTTGAATTTGACAGCAACAAGCGGAGCGCGGCTGGCCCTTTGATCGCTCTAGCTTGTCCCGATCGAAAGAATCGAACGGGATTCAGCCGTCATGTCGTCTCTACCCCTGCCCGGCGCCTTCAACCGGCTCGCCTGGTCTAACCTCGCGGCCCAATCGGCCGAGCAGATCGGCCTGGCCGCGGCCCCGCTCATCGCCGTGCTGAGTCTGGGCGCGGGGGTCGGCGAGACCGGTCTGCTGCAAACCGCGCAGACCTTGCCCTTTCTGCTGCTGTCCTTCCCGGCCGGCGTGCTGGCCGACCGGAGCTCGCGCCGCCGGCTGATGGCCGGAGCGGAGGCGTTGCGGGCGCTGTCATTGTGCGCGATCCTGGCGCTGGCCTGGACGGGGTTGCTGACCCTGCCCTTGCTGGCATTGCTGGGCTTCGTCGGTGCCAGCGGAACCGTTGCCTATAGCGTCACCGCCCCGTCGTTGGTGCCGGCCCTGGTGCCGCGCGCGCAATTGTCCCGGGCCAACGGCCGGATCGAGCTGGCCCGCGCCATCGCCTTCGTGGCCGGACCGGCGCTCGCCGGGACGCTCATCGCCCGCGTCGGTGCGGCCCCGTCCTACGGCGCAGCGGCGGCCTTCTCGATCGGCGCCGTTTTACTGCTGGCCGGCATCGGCGAACCCGACCGGACCCCGACACCGCCCCGGCGCTTATCGCAGGATCTGCGCGAGGGCGCCGGCTTCACCTTCGGCCATCCGCTGCTGCGGCCGATCCTGCTGACCGCCGTGTTCTTCAATGTCGCCTGGTTCGTACTGCAGGCGGTCTATGTGCCCTATGCGGTGCATCATCTGGGGCTGAGCGCCACCGGAGTCGGCACCACGCTCGCGACCTACGGCGTCGGCATGGTGGTCGGCGCGCTACTGGCGCCCCGGATCACCCGCCTTCTCCCATTCGGCATGGTCGTCGCGATCGGGCCGATCGCCGGCCTCGCCGCGGCCCTGGTCATGGCGACGACGATCTGGTTTCCCTCAATCGAACTCGCTGCGACCAGTTTCTTCCTGATCGGGGTCGGGCCGGTCCTATGGGTGATCAGTTCGACCACCCTGCGCCAAGCCGTGACCCCGGATGCCCTGCTGGGCCGGGTCTCGGCAATCATCACCATGGCGACGGCCGGCGCCCGGCCGCTCGGCGCCGCGATCGGGGCGGCGGTCGGCGGCAGCCACGGGGCTGAGACCTGCCTGCTGGTCGCGGTCCTGGGCTTCACCATCCAGGCGCTGGTCATCCTGACGTCGCCGGTGCGGCACCTCGCGACCCTGCCGGAGCGGGTCGCCGGTTAGACGCCCAGCAGTTGGCCGCCGTCGGCGATGATGGTCTGGCCGGTGACCCAGCGCGCGAGCGGGCTGGCCAGGAACAGCACGACGTCGGCGATCTCTTCCGGGTGGCCGAGACGACCGAACGGAATCGCCTTCAACGTCCGGCCGTAAAGCGCCGGATTATCATCGCGTCGCTGTTCCCAGACGCCGTCCGGGAATTCGACCGAGCCCGGCGCCACGCAATTGACCCGCACGCCCTGGCGCGCCAGACCCGCTGCCTGGCTCTGGGTATAATGGATGACCGCGGCCTTCACCGCCGCATAGGGCACCGACCGCGTCGTCGGGCGATAGCCCGCGATCGACGAGATATTGACGATCGAGCTTCCGGGGTTCTGGAGCAGGAACGGGATCGCCATGTGCGATGCCCGGACCGTCGCCATCAGATCGACGTTCAGGCTGGCGGCCCAACCGGCCTCGTCGTCGCTCTGGCCGAAGCCCGACGCGTTGTTGATCAGCACATCGATGCCGCCCAGCGCCTCGGCCGCGCCGGCGACATAACCCTTAACCTGGGCCTCGACACCCAGGTCGCAGGTCGCCGCATGGGCCTGGACGCCGAACGCGGACAGTTCGTCGCGCGCCTTCAGCAGCGACGCCTCGCCGCGCGCGCAGATCGAGACCCTGGCGCCCGCTTGGGCGAAGCCCAGCGCGATCGACCGGCCGATACCTTTGCTGCCGCCGGCAACGACGACGCGCTTTCCCGTGAAATCGAACGACATGGAGGCTCCTCAAGAGGGCCGTCATTCCCGCGCAGGCGGGAATGACGGTGATGGTCAGTAATTCGCCCCCATGCGGATCACCTTGCCGGGGTTCATCAGATTATGCGGGTCGAGCGCGCGTTTGATCTCGCGCATGACACTGATCGTCGCCGGCCCGTGCTCTTCCTCGACCAGGCCGATCTTGCCATAGCCGACGCCATGCTCGCCGGTGCAGGTGCCATCGAGCGCCAGGGCGCGCTTGACCATGCGCTCGTTGATCACGGCCGCCTCGGCGAATTCCTCCGGCTTGTTCGGATCCAGGATGAAGCACAGGTGAAAATTGCCGTCGCCGACATGGCCGACCAGGCAGACCGGCATGCTGGCGGTCTCCAGATCCTTCTTGGTCTCGTTGATCGCCTCGGCCAGGTTCGAGATCGGCACGCACACGTCGGTCGCCCAGCCCTGGGAGCCCGGACGCAGCGCCAGACCGGCATAATAGGCATCGTGCCGGGCCTGCCACAGCTTGGAGCGTTCCTCCGCTGAATGGGTCCATTTGAACCCCTCACCGCCATACTCCTCGGCAAAACCCGCGACCATCTCGGCCTGTTCCTTGACCCCGGCCTCGGTGCCGTGGAACTCGTAGAACAGGGTCGGCGCCACTTTCAGATCGAGCTTCGAATAGAGATTGCTGGCGTTGATCTGCACCTCGTCCAGCAGCTCGATGCGCGCGACCGGGATGCCGGCCTGGATGGTCATGATCACGGAATCGACCGCCGCCGCGATCGACGGAAAGGTACAGACCGCCGACGAAATCGCTTCGGGAATGCCGTAGAGCTTGAGCGTGATTTCCGTGATCACGCCCAGCGTACCCTCGGACCCGACGAACAGCCGGGTCAGATCATAGCCGGCCGACGATTTGCGCGCCCGGCTGGCGGTCTTGACCACCCTGCCATCGGCCAGCACGGCCGTCAGCGACAGGACATTGTCGCGCATGGTGCCGTAGCGCACCGCGTTGGTGCCCGACGCGCGCGTCGCGGTCATGCCGCCGATCGAGGCGTTGGCGCCGGGATCGATCGGGAAAAACAACCCGGTATCGCGCAGGAATTCGTTCAACTGCTTGCGGGTGACGCCCGGCTGGACCGTGCAATCGAGATCCTCCGGCGAGACGCGCAGCACCTGGTTCATCTGGCTGACGTCGATGCAGATGCCGCCTTCGCGTGCCGCGACATGACCCTCGAGCGAGGTGCCGGTGCCGAACGGAATGACCGGCACCTTGTACTCGGCACACAGCTTGACGACCTCGACCACATCCTCGGTCGACTGCGCGAAGAACACGGCATCGGGCGCCTCGATCGGATGGTAGGATTCATCCTTGCCATGCTGGTCGCGGATCGACGTCGCGGTCGAAACCTGCTCGCCGAAGCGCGCCTTCAACTGCGCGATCACGGTCTCCGTCGGCACCTCACGGCGCCGCAATGCCTCAACAGCCATAGAATCCTCCCAACCTCGCCCAGGTCACCCAGTCGCGATATCCTCAGACAAGAGAATGGACCGATGACTTGCATCGGGCAAGCGGGTCGGCTGTGATGGTGATCAGGCCCGGCCGCTCAAGTCCGTGTTGCGGATCGGCAGGGAGCGGATCCGCTTGCCGGTCGCGGCGAAGATCGCGTTGCACAGCGCCGGTGCGATCGGCGGCGTCCCCGGCTCGCCGATGCCGCCCCATTTGTTGCCGCCGGACAGGGCCAGATGGGTCTGGATCACCGGCGCGTCGGCAAAGCGGACCATCTCGTAGGCATCGAAATTGGCTTCCTGAACCCGGCCGTCCTTGATGGTGATCTCGCCATAGAGCGCGGCGGTCAGGCCGTAGATCACGGCGCTTTCGATCTGCATCTCGACCGTGCGCGGGTTCACCACATGGCCGCAATCGACCACGGCGACGACCCGCTCGACCTTGACCTCGCCCTTCGGGCTGACCGCGACCTCGACGATTTCGCCGACGATGGTGCCGAAGCTTTCATGGATCGCGATGCCGCGGCCCTTGCCGGGCGGCTGCTTCTTCGACCAGTCGCCCTTTTCGGCCAGGGTATCCAGCACCTTCAGGAAATCCGGCTTGCCGGCAAGCAGATCGCGTCGGAAGTGATACGGGTCCTTGCCGGCCGCGACCGCCATCTCGTCGACGAAGCTTTCGAGCGCGAAGGCGTTCTGCGAACTACCGACCGAACGCCAGAACATGACCGGCACGTGCGTATTCTTCAGAATGCAGTCGACATTCAGATTGGCGACGGCATAGGGCACGTTCGCCAGTCCCTCGACCGCCGAGGGCTCGACCCCGCTCACGACCGGATCGCGGCCGAGCGAACGGCTGATCGAGCCGACCGCCGTGCGCATGTCCCACGCGACCGGCAGGCCGTCGGCACCCAGCCCCGCCTTGAAGCGGATCGCCGCCTGCGGCCGGTAGCGGTCGTGCTGCATATCCTCTTCGCGCGTCCACAGCAACTTGACCGGCTTGCCGACGGCCTTCGCGACGATGACCGCCTGCTCCAGTTCGTCGTTGATCGCGCGCCGGCCGAAGCCGCCGCCCAGGAAGCAATTATGGATATGGACCTGTTCCGGCTTCATGCCGGCGGCCTTGGCCGCGCGCTGCAGCGCGCCGTCCGGGTCCTGGGTGCCCATCCAGACGTCGAGCCGATCGCCCTGGATATGCACGGTCGCGTTCAGCGGCTCCATCGCGGCATGGGCGACATGGGGCGCCTCATAGAGCGCATCGATCTTCTTGGCCGATTGGGCCATCGCCGCATTGACATCGCCCGAGCGCTTGGCATTGGCCGCCGGCCCGTCGAGCGCGTCGCGGTATTCCTTGCGGAACTGGTCGCTGTTGGTCCCGGCGCCGGCGCCCTCGTCCCAGACGATAGCCAGGTCGGCGACCGCCTGCTTGGCGCGCCAGAAGCTGTCGGCGACGACGGCGACGCCCCCCGGCAGCGGCACGATCTGCTGGATGCCGCGCCGGCCCTTGACCTTGCTGTCGTCGACCTGTTTGACCGTGCCGCCGAACACCGGACAGGTCGTGACCGCGGCATAGACCATGCCGTCGAGCCGCATATCGATGCCGAATTCGGCCTGGCCATTGACCTTGCGCGCGGTGTCGAGCCGCGCCTGGGGCCGGCCGATCAAACGGAACTGGTCCGGCGTCTTGATCGCCGGCTCCTTGTCGAGCGTGATCCTGGCCGCCGCGGCCGCAAGCGAACCATAGCCCAGCACGCGCTTCGTCGCGGTGTGGATGACCTTGCCATCGCGTGCCGCGCAGTCGGTCGCGGACACGCCCCATTGCTGGGCCGCCGCCGCGATCAGCCGGGCGCGCGCACTGGCACCGGCCTGCTGCAGGAATTCGCGCGAGCGCCGGACGGCGCCGCTGCCGCCGGTGCCCATGCGCTGGTAGGGATGGCCATCGACCAGGTTGCGATGCGCCTCGGCATATTCGGCACGGACCTTGGTCCAGTCGCATTCCAGCTCTTCGGCGACGATCATCGGCAAGGCGGTGAAGATGCCCTCGCCCATTTCAGACTGGGCAACGCGGATGGTGACGCTGTCGTCCGGATCGATCAGGATCCAGGCATTGACCTCGGCCGCCTTGGCATCGTCGGGCGACAGCCAGGGCGTGGCCTCGATCGGCAGGGCATCGGCCCGGCCGGGCAGCATCACGCCGATGGCAAGACCGCCGGCGGCCGACAGGCCGGCGCGGATGAAGAAGCGGCGCGAGAGCGGGGCGAGATGGGCCATCACATCCTCCCTAACGCACGATCAGCGCGGCGGCGCGATGGATCGCCTTGCGCATGCGCGGATAGGTGCCGCAGCGACAGATATTGCTGAGGTTCGCGTCGATGTCGGCATCGGTCGGCTTGGGGTTCGCCGCCAGGAACGCCGCCGCGGCCATGATCTGGCCCGATTGGCAGTAACCGCATTGCGGCACGTCCTCGGCGATCCAGGCTTTTTGAACCGCATGGCCGCTGTCGGGCGACAGGCCTTCGATCGTGACGATCTTGGTGCCGACGGCGGCACTGACCGGCAGCGAGCACGAGCGCTGGGCGTCGCCATCGACATGGACGGTGCAGGCGCCGCATTGACCGATGCCGCAGCCGTATTTGGTGCCGGTCATGCCCAGCTCGTCGCGCAGCACCCACAGCAGCGGCATGTCGTCCTCGACATCGAGCCGATGGACCTGGCCGTTCACGGAAATCTCGATCATCGCCTGGAAGCCCCCTATTGCCCGAGGACGCACCATCGATACTGGTGGAATTCGGCAAAGCAGGCCCTGCGCCCCACGGGCCTTTCACCAATCGGAAATAAATCTAGATCACAAACTGTCCAACCGCGAGTGAGGGGTTTGACCTGCGACCCTTTGCCCGCGAAAAAGGCTGGCCTCTATTGCGCTGCAACCGGGTTTCTTGACGAAGGGCAATGCGGACCGCTATGCCGTTGGCTTGAGCAAGGGAGTCGATCCGACCGTGACCATCTGGGCCCGCATCGTCGAAGGGGTGCAGGAGCTGTCCTGGGGCAATCTGTTCGGCCTCGAGGATGCCTCCATGCGCGCGCTCGACGCCGATGCGTCGCGTGCGCGGGACGAGGCCAGGGAAGAAGAAGAGCGCCCGCAGCAGACCAAGCAGGTCGGATTCACCATCGCGGTCATCGCGCTGGGCGCCAAGATGGCCAAGGCCGACGGCACGGTCAGCGCCGTCGAGATCGAGGCGTTCCACCAGGTG
>Ga0302314_10011219_pt1 | contig 15649 bp, 10 predicted proteins | sample III_Palsa_N2_3_FD_200533 | JGI IMG/M metagenome (GOLD analysis project Ga0302314, IMG submission 200533) | Peat permafrost microbial communities from Stordalen Mire near Abisko, Sweden - III_Palsa_N2_3 | ecosystem: Environmental > Terrestrial > Soil > Palsa > Peat permafrost | place: Sweden...
TGGGACCACGGTGAGCGCGTTCCTGCCGCTCTCGCTCGAGCCGCCGATGGTGGCGGTATCGCTGATCGCGGGCTCCTACCCGGCCGAGGTGCTCTCGCGCCCATCGTTGCCCGCCGCGCGGTTCGCGGTCACGCTCCTGTCGTCATCGCAGAAGGTGCTGGCCGGGCAGTTCGCCGCCGCCGGGCGGCCCAGCGCGCGGCTCGTACTCGACGCGGTGCCGCACGCTCGCGGAACCGAGTCGGGGGCGCTGATACCGCTCGGCGGGCTGGCCGCCCTGGAATGCTCGGTCGCCCGCCGCGTCCCGGCCGGCGACCACCTGCTCGTCATCTCCTCGGTCACGTCCGTGGCCTACGTGGCTGAGGAGGGCGAACCGCTGATCCGCTTCCGCGGCCGCTACCCGGCGCCGTCCAGGTAAGGCAGCCGTTGCCATGGTGACGAAATACTGACCTTTAGCTGATAACGCCGCGCAAGGCGATCAATTACGGTAATCCGTAAGCCTATGAAGCGCAGCTACGGCGGGCGTTGATGAGCGACCTGGCTGCTCCGGGTGGCGCAGGCGCGGCGGGCGGTCGTTTCCAGGCCGACGCGCGCGGCGTGCAGATCGGACGCGAGAACGTCCAGATCAACTATTTCGTGTCCCATGGCCGGCTGACCTCGACCGACGGCGTTGACAGGCCGCCCCTGGTGGACAGCTCCGGGGTGGTTGAGTCGCCCTTCCGTGGCCTTGGCGCCTTTGGCGAGCGGGACGCGCCGTTCTTTCACGGGCGGGAGGCTGTGACGGATGAGGTTCTCGGTCGGCTGAGCGACGCTGCCCAATGGTCCGGACTGCTGGTTGTCTCCGGGGTCTCCGGTGCGGGGAAGTCGTCGCTGCTGCGCGCTGGCGTGCTACCGCGCATCCGCGGGCAGGGCCTCGCGTCGGTGCCAGGCGCGGCCCGGTGGACGGGGCTGGTGTTCACCCCGACCAGGGACCCGATTGACCAGCTGGCGCTCCAGACGGCAGGGCTGCTCGGGACCGACGCCGTGCGGGTGCGAGCGAATCTGGCCGCGGATCCGGCCAGCTTCGCGCTGACTGCCAGGCAGCTAGCGCTGCGGGCGGCCGCGCCGGACGCGGACGGGCGCGTGCTGCTCATCGTCGATCAGTTTGAGCAGGTCTTCACCCAGTGCACAGACGACGGGCTGCGGCGGAAGTTCGTCACCGCGCTCGGCTCGGCTGCCGGGACCGGGGCGGCGCTTGTGGTGATCGTGGTCCGGGCCGATTTCGACGCCCGCTGCGCCGACTTCCCGCAGCTGACCGCCGGGGTCAAGGACCGCTACCTGGTGACCGCGATGGATGAGCTCCAGCTGCGGACCGCCATCGAACGCCCCGTCGCCACCCTGGCGGCCTCCTGCGGGCAGCCGTTGTCCATCCAGCCGTCGCTGGTCGATTACCTCGTGCGGGAGATGCTCGAATCGCCTGCGGGCGCCGGACTGCCCACGTCGGGAGCGGGCGCGCTGCCGCTGCTTTCACACGCGCTCGACCAGGCCTGGCGGCACCGGATGGGACCCATGCTGACGCTCGCGGACTATGAGCGCGGTGGGCGCATTCAGGGGGCGATCGAGGCCAGCGCCCAGCGGGCCTTCGAGTCGCTTACGCCGGCCCAGCGAAGCGTCGCCCGCCGGGTGTTCCTGCGCCTCACCACCGCGAGCGACGACGGGGCGCCGGTGCGGGACCGGGTGCCGCACGAGGAACTGCTCGGCGCGGCCGGAGCCGACCGGCGCGACGACGTGGCGGGAGTGCTCACCGCCTTCACGGCCGAGCGGCTTGTTACCCAGGCCTCGGCCAGCGTCGAGATCAGCCATGACGCGCTGCTGACCGCTTGGCCGCTGCTGCGCGACCAATGGCTGGCGGAAAGCCGCGCTGACCTGGCCGTGCGCAGCCGGCTGCGCAACGCGGCCCGCGCCTGGGCGCGCCATGGCAGGAAGCCGGGCTATCTCTACCGGGATGAGGTCCTCGACGAGACGGACGGCGCGGTGAGACGGATGAAGGCCGCGCCCGGCCGGCAACCCGAGCTGAGCCGGGAGGAAGCGGAGTTCCTGCGGGCCAGCGCCCGGGCTCGGCGCAACGCCGTCCGGGGCCGCACCCTCGTCAGAGGCGGTTTCGTCACGCTGACCGTGGGCCTCATGGCGGCCGTGGCGATCGCCCTCACGTCGCTGGCCAGCGCGAACCGTGATCTGAAGACGGCGGATCTACAGCAGATGTCCGCCGAGAGCGCCGCGCTGCACGACACCGACCCGGCGGTCTCGGCGCTGGCCGCCGCCGACGCTTGGCGTTCCGCGCCCTCGGCGGAAACCCGCGATCTGGGGATCGAGGCGGCGACCAACCCGCTTATCGGCGAGTTCGACGCCGCGCCCGGCCCGATGGCGGTGAGCCCGGATGGCGCCATCCTCGCCGTCGGCGACTCCAGTGAGTCGCCGGTGGCGGGCGCGCCGGCGGGCACGAACGTCACGCTGTGGAGCATGACCGAGCGGAAGGTGCTCGGGTACATCACGTTCCCCGGCACGACGGGCGTGTACTCGGTCGCGTTCAGCCCGATCTCGGCCGGTCACGCCGCCAGCACGCTCGCGATCGGCACGACTAGGGGCGTGGCGCTGTACCTGGTCAGCGGTTCATCCTTCCGGCAACTGCAGACGCTGCCCGCCGGCCTGCTGGCCGGGGTGCCGTCGCAGACCGCATTGGACCCGGTCGCGTTCCGCAGTGACGGGATGCTGGCGGCGGGATCGACCGCGTACGGCGGTGATATCCGGCTGTTCGCCGATGTCAACGGCCGCTATTCGAGCAGTCCACGCTACGTCGTCCGCAATACGCAGAACCTTGAGTCGCTGTCCTTCGGCCCCGGCGGCAGCCTGGCGGTGGGGACGGAGTCCAACGGCCGCACGGCGGGACGGGTCAGCGTATACGCGGCGGCGGACGGGTACTCGTCGGCGCCGGTCACCACGACCAACGGGCGCGACAATGGCCAGAGTGTCGCCACGTTCAACGCCGCCGGGCTGCTTGCCGTCGACTACTCGGCGGCGACGGTCGTCGATCGTTACTCGGGCGACGCGCTCTCGAGCGTGGCGCTGTCCCCGAGCGTGCCGAGCAGCGGGCCGGACGCCGCCATGCCACCGGCCGCGATCAGCAACCGGAACCTGCTCGCGGTGGCGGAAGGCGACGGCCTGCACGTTTACGTCGCAGGACAGCCGCCGGCCGCCGACGGGTTTATCGAAATTCGGGTGCTGCCAAACCCGGCCAAGCAACCGGCGGAAGAGCTCGGGTTCACTCCCGACGGGAACGCGCTCATCGAGAACATCGGTGGCGAGGTTTACATCTATGACACGCGCGTGCTGGCCGGGACGCTGCACAGCATCACACCCGCCGTGAACGGCCCGGGCGTGCAGGTCATGGCGTTCGATCCGGCCGATACCGCCATCTTGGCCGTCGCTACCCCAAGCGCCGTCGACCTGATCGACGTGCGCGATGGTGGCGACGGCTCGGTCAGAGTCCTTCCTGGCACCGTTGGTGCGACTTGGGCCGCGTTCGCTCCGAGTGGCAAGCTCGCCGTCGTGGTCGATGGCACCGTTCGGATCTTCCCCGACCCGCTGACCGCTCCCCGCCGGTCCAGCCTGGCGCGCGGCCCCGCCGACGCCAGCCGCGTGACGTTCAGCCCGGATGGCGCGATGGCCGTGATCGGGGACCTTCAGCCCACGCTGACCGTCTACCCGCCGGGGAGCACCTCGGCCGGTACCGTCGTCCCGCTGGCGGCCAGCGGCGTTTCCAGTGCCGACCTCAGCGTGGAGAACGCCGTCTTCGGCCCCGGCGGTCAACTCGCCGCGATCCTCATCACGGGCCCTACTCAAAGCCCGGTCGGAGTCGAGGTCTTCGCGCCGGGAACCTACGCCGAGGAGGGATTCATCGCCGATACCTCAATCGCGCAGCAACTCGATGATGCGGCCATCGCGTTCGCGCCGGACGGAACGCTAGCCATCGGAGATACTGCGGGTATCGAACTCTACGCGGCAGGCAGCTATCGGAAACCGAGGATCATCGCCGGCGTCCTTCCCGGCGACGACTCCGGCTACGGCTGGGTGGCGTTCAGCCGCGGCGGCATCCTGCTGTCCGAGAACTCGTTGACCGGCTTGTCGCTCTGGGACTACAAGACCGGGCAGAACCTCGCGACGTTCAACGTGGCCGCAGCCGACTCGTTCGGCGAGTCGTCGGACGAGTCGTCGTCGATCGGCCAGCAACTGGCGATCAGCCCTGACGGCAGGTACTTCGCCTCCGAGAGCGACATCGACTACAGCGCCCTAGGCAGCGGCGAAGCCGAGGTCACTATCATCTGGTCCGCGCCGTACCTAGACGGCGACGTGGCCGATGGCGTGCGGTCGCTGTGCGGTGAACTCGGCGGAGCACCGGACCCGTCCCAGTGGCGCCAGTACTTCCTCTCCGGCCTTGCGTACCCCGGAGTCTGCGCGTAGCCACCGACTCCGCGGCAGGCGAACAGGCCGTTCAGTCATTGAGATAGTTCTGTTGGTGGTCATCTGGACGGTAGGTCCGTGGTCATCCGGTCGGTGTCCGGCGCCCGCGCTCAGGCTAGGCCGAGCGCTTCGGCTGCGGCCTGGGCGCAGGCCCGCGACGCTCCGTAGGTGGCTAGGTAGGCAGTCCCCGGCGGCGGCGTCCAGGCCGGCACCCCCATGTCCACCACGATCGCGTCAGCGCGTGCCGCCAGCAGCGCGCTGACCAGCGGGAGCGCTCCTGGGCCGTGCCGGACGGCGAGCACCAGTGGCCTGCCCGCCGCGGCCGCGATGATGGCGTCAGCCGCCACCCCGTCACCGGCCGCCGGATCGATCCGCCGTGCCTCCGCCCACGGGGCGAAACCCCAGGTGAACCTGCCGGCCGCGATATTCTCCTCCGGCTCGACCTCGATGACCAGCGCATCGACCAGCGAAGCGGGGACCGGGCCGGATCGCCGGAGCGCGCGCCGGGCGGCAAGCAGGCCTAGGTCGGCGCCTGCGGCGGCATCGGGTGCGGCAGCCTCGCCAGCCTCGGATGCGTTGGCGAGCCACGCCCGCAGTGCCGCGACCCGGTTGGCGGCTTGCGCCAGCCGGTCGGCTGACAGCCGACCCGACGTAACCGCGTCCGCGAGCGCCGCCCGGACGGCGTGGTACATCGCTTCGTCGGTGTCCCGGCCCAGGCAGAGCAGGTCAACGCCGGCTATCGCAGCGAGCACCGCCGCCTCCGGAATCCCGAAGGTGGCGCTGGCGGCCTTCATCTCCAGCGCGTCGCAGATCACCACGCCATCGAAACCGAGTTCGCCGCGCAGCAGGCCGGTGACGACGGCGGGCGACAGCGTCGCCGGGAGGTCGCCTGTGAGCTCCGGTATCCGCAGGTGCCCGGGCATGACCGCCAGGGCGCCGGCGGCGATGGCCGCCTGGAACGGCCGCAGATCGCGAACGCGCAGGTCGGCGACCGTGCCGGAGACCGTGGCGAGCGCCAGGTGCGAGTCGCCTGCGGTACTGCCATGGCCGGGAAAATGCTTGGCGCAGGCGGCCACGCCGACCCGCTGCAGGCCGGTCACGGCGGCCGTGACATGCCGGGCCACCAGGTTCGGATCCGATCCGAAGGACCGGGTCCCGATCACCGCGCTGCCCCCGGCCACCAGCAGGTCCGCGCACGGCGCGAGGTCGATGTTGATCCCCAGCCGAGCGAGGTCGCGGCCGATCGCGGCGTACACGTCGCCAGTCAGCGCCACGTCGTCGACCGCGCCGAGGGCGGCGTTTCCGGGGTAGGGGCTGCCCGCCGCGTAGGCCACCCGGGTCACGTCCCCGCCCTCCTCATCGATGGCGATGACCGGCTCCACCGCGGCCGCCGAGCGGAGAGCCCCGGTGAGGGAAGCCGTGTCGCCAGTGACGTTCGGGCCGAAGAGCGTGACGCCGGCCAGCCCTCGCTCAATCGCCCGGAGGATCCAGGGCGGCGGGATGGTCCCGGGAAAAGGGGGGATGAGGATCGCATCGGCGAGCGCGGCGAGGCCGGGGTCGATGCCTGGTTCGAGCGACGTCACCCCTTCACCGCGCCTGCCATCAGGCCGCTGGCGAGGCGTCGGTTGGCGATTAGGAAGAAGGCGAGGACGGGGATGGTGAAGAGGGTGGAGGATGCCATGATCGCGCCCCAGTTGGTGGAATTCTGGCCGTAGAAGTACTGCACGTACAGCGGCAGGGTGAATTTGGCGGTGTCGGTGCCGAGGAATGTCAGCGCGAATATGAACTCGTTGTAGGCGAAGATGAACGCGAACACGCTGGTCGAGACCAGGCCGGGGGCCACCATCGGCAGCAGGATGCGCCAGAAGACGGTCCACGCCCCGGCACCGTCGATCGCGGCCGCCTCCTCAAGCTCCTTAGGCACCGCGGCGACGAAGTTGCGCAGCATCCAGATCGTGACCGGCACCGCGAACGCGGTGTAGACGGCGATCAGGCCGATGAGGCTGTCCAGCAGGTCGAGCGAGCGGAAGTCGATGAACAGCGCGATGACGAGAGCCTGCTGGGGCAGGAGTTGCACGATCAGCAGCATGACCAGGTACACGATGCGGAACCGGAACCGGAACCTCGCCAGCGCGATCGCGGCCAGCAGCGCGATCAGCGACGAGAGGACCACGGCCGTGATCGTGATGAAGAGGCTGTTCTTGAGGAAGTTCCAGTACGGCAGCCCGATCACGCTGCCGCTGATGACCGCGCGGAAGTTGCCGAGCGTCGGGTGCAGCGGAATGGGCTGCGGCGTCAGCGAGTAGATCTCGTTGGCCGGCTTGAAGGCGGTGGAGATCATCCACAGCACCGGGAACAGCGTGACCAGGGCCACCAGCAGTCCCGCGAGATTCAGCAGTGCCCGGCGTGATCTGCGGGAAAACCGTCGCCGCGCCGAGCGAGCCGGTGCGGGCGTGCGGGCGGGCGCAACCCGTGCCGTCGTCATTGGAGTGCCCCTTGCTTGATCGAGGCCCGGACGTAGCCGAGCGTGACGACGAGCAGGATGATCGTGAGAATGAAGGCGACCGCCGAGGCGACGCCGTAGGCGGGCGGCTGGGTGAACGCCCGGGAGTATTCATAGAGCCCCAGGTTGTACTCGTCGCGGTTCCCGAGGTCGCCGGTGATGATGTACGCCTGGGTGAACACGCCGAAGTCCCAGATCGTGGAGAGCAGCAGCAAGACCAGGAAGACCGGCTTCAGCACCGGGAAGGTCACCTTCCAGAACCCCCGCCACGGCCCCGCTCCGTCCACCCGGGCCGCCTCGTGCAGCTCGGCCGGCATCATCCGCAGTCCGGCCAGCACGGTGACCGCGATAAACGGGAAGCCCGTCCAGACCAGCATCACGGTCAGCACGGTGAAGGCGGGCAGCGGCTCGTTCGTCCAGCTGTAGCCCGACCATTTCGCGCCGCCGTCAAGCCAGCCCGGCAGCTTGGCCAGTGCCCAGTCGACGACGCCGCCGTCCGGGTCGACCAGCCAGGCGAAGATGACGCTGGCGGAGACGGCCGGGGTCGCCCAGGCCAGGATCGCCGCCGTGGACACGAACGTCCTCATCCGAGGTCCGAGCCGCGACAGCAGCAGCCCCACCAGGGTGCCGGCGATCATGGTCAACGGCACCACCACGACCGCGAACAGGACGCTGATCTTCAGCGAGAGCCAGAATTCCGGATCGTGCAGGATCTCGCTGTAGTTGGCGAAACCGACCCACTGGGCGGGCTGGGCGCCGATGATCTGCATCAGCCCGTAGTTCTGGAAGGAGAACAGGCCGATCTGCACGGCCGGCCAGAGGATCAGCCCGCCGATCACCAGGGTTGCCGGGACCAGCAGAAGATACGGGGCCAGCCCGCGGCTGCGGATCCAGCTAACGGCGCGCTGCCTGCGGGGCAATCGGGGGTTAGCCGAGCGACCGCGACCGCCGCGCTGGCTTTCCTGGCTGGTGGCGCCGGCCGGGGAGGTGGTCCCCGGCCGGCTGTGTTCGGATGTCACCATGGGAGATTACGGCTAGCCCGCGCTGCCGGTGTTGAGGACATTCTGCAGCGACGTGTTGGCGGCGGCCACCGTCGACGCGAACGGCGCGCCGTTCATCAGCGACTTGAGCATGGTCGGGATGATGTTGAGCTGGCCGTTGTCGGCGGTCGGCCAGTTCTTGGCGTTGAGCGGGGCGGTCTGCCCGGTCAGCGCCGCCTTGGCGAACCCGGCCATGAACTGGTCACCCGGGTAGACGCCGTTCGAGATCGCCGCGCTGTAGGGCGGGAAGAAGCCCGCCAGCTTGGCGAAGGAGGTGGAGTTGGCCGGGCTGTCCATGACCGTGATGAGGTCCCAGGCGGCCTGCTGGTTGGGGCTGGTCTTGAAGACCGCGAGGTCGGAGCCGCCGGAGAAGACCGGGGCGGGGTTGGGTCCGTTCTCGCTCGGGATCGGGAAGGACGAGATGTTCTTGGTGTCGACCGAGTTCTTCGGCAGCGACGCCTCCGCCCACGGGCCGTCGACGTACATGTCGAGCTTGCCGAGGCCGAAGTCCTCGTTCGGGCCGCCCGCAGTCGCGCCGACGGTGCCGAGTTCGGTCTCGCCGATGTACTTGGAGGGCGACAGGTGGTAAGTGCTGTACAGCGAGACGTAGTACTTGATCGCCGCCTCGGACTGGGCCGAGGTCAGGTCCGCAGTCCACTTGCCGCCGGACTGGGTGGCAATCTGGCCGCCGGCGCCCCAGATGAAGCTGGCGAACGCGTTGGTGTCGTTGGTGATGGCGTCCAGGCCGTACGTGCCCGGGTACTTCTTCATCAGCTTCTGCGCGTCGGCCAGCAGTTCGGCCCACGTGGTAGGCGTGCTGGTGATTCCCGCAGCCTTGAACTGGTCGGTGCGGTACCACACGGCGCGCACGCCGCCGAACCACGGCACGGCGTAGGTGGTGCCGTCCTGGGTGTCGTTGGCCAGCATGCCTGGGACCAGGCCGGAGGTGCCGGACCAGCTCGTCAGGTCGCTGGTGAGGGGGGCGAGGATGCCGCTGGCCGCCTCGGTGGGGGTGTCGGTGTTGCCGAGCTCGGTGATGTCGGGGATGTTCTTACCGCTGGACAGCGCGTTGTTCCAGTCCTGCGTGCGGTCGCCCCAGGGCACCCACACCACCTTGACCTGAGTGTTGGCGTACTGCGGGAACTCCTTGTGGAAGTTCGCGACGACGCCGTTCATCCAGGTGACCTGGGCCGGGACGGATGCGCCCATCCGCCAGACTGTGAGCGTCGACGGGGCCGACGCGGTGCTGCTGCTAGACGACGTGCTGCTACTGGACGCGCCGGTAGCCGCGCTGCTGCTGGAACTGCTGGAACCGCAGCCGGCGATGGCCAGCGCCGCTGCGGTGACGCCCGCGGCCGCGCCGAGCGCGGCCGATCTCTTCCTGAGTCCCACTGCTGGCACTCCTTCTGCGAGAGTGAACTTTTCGGTCAAACTTGGTCAGTGACCCTTGGCACAAAAACTAACTGGAAACTTTCCTATAAGATAGATCCGTTGCCAGAACTTAACAATCGCCGCCCGGCATGTGGCCGGCCGTAACTTGTAGGACCCATGGGAGGGAACGTCATGCCGCTGCGCCAGAAACCGGGCACGCCCAGCCTGTTGCGCGAACTGAACGATCGGGCGGCGCTCGAACTGCTGCTGGCCGAGGGGCCGCTCACTCGGGCGCAACTGTCCGAGCGCACAGGGGTCTCCAAGGTCACCGTCTCCCAGATGCTTGCCAGGTTGGAGGAACGCGCCCTGGTGATGATCGCGGGAGAGCAGGCGGGCGGGCGGGGGCCGAACGCCGCGCTGTACTCGGTCATCCCCTCGAGCGCTTACGTCGCTGGACTATATGTGGACTTTGACCTGGTCAGCGTCGCGGTGGCGGATGTTGCCGGCAACCAGGTGGCGGACGTGAGCATGGACCCCAACGGGGGCGACGACCCGGTCGGCCTCGTCCGCGACGCGATTGGCCAGGCGTGCGAGAACGCCGGAATCGGCCTTGAGAACCTGTCCGCCGTCGTGATCGGGAGTCCCGGCGTGCTCGACCCGCGGACCGGCGCCCCCCGGCTGGCGGTGAACCTGCCGACCTGGCAGGAGGGCGTGCTTGACGGGCTGCGGGCGGTGCTGCACACGCCGGTGCTGATTGAGAACGACGTGAACCTCGCCGCGATGGCCGAGCAGGCCGGCGGGGCGGCCGCCGGGCTTGACGACTTTGCGTTCGTGTGGCTCGGCACGGGCCTCGGCCTGGCCTCGGTCATCGGCGGTCAGGTGCGCAGGGGCATCGGTGGCGCGGCGGGCGAGATCGGCTGGATGCCGGTGCACGGCGCGCCGCTCCCAGTCGGCAACGAGCATCCGGGCAAGGCCGGGCTGCAGGCGCTGGCGGGCGGCTTGGCGGTGCAGGCGCTGGCCGCGCAGCACGGGTTCGGCGGCGCCACGCCAGCCGACGCGGTCGCCGCGGCGGTAGCCGACATGGCGCGCGGGGGAAGCCACGCTGGCGCTGCCGGTGCCGCGTTCCTTGATGAGCTCGCGCAGCGGATCTCGATCGGCGTGGCGGCGGTGTGCGTTGTTCTCGACCCTGGCCTGGTCGTCCTCGGCGGCCCTGTCGGCAAGGCCGGCGGCGCCGACCTTGCCGCCCGCGTTGCGGCCGAGGTGGCGCGGATCTGCCTGGCCCGCCCTGCGGTCGCCGCCACGTCCGTCCCGGACGAGCCGGTGCTCCGCGGCGCCCTGCAGTCAGCCCTCGCGCAGGCCCGTGCCGGGTTGCTCGGCTCGCTGGGCTCGGCGGCGGACTTACCGGCATGACGGGCTACCATCCCGCCATCATCGCCGCCGAGCACGTGGTGACGCCGGACGGCGTGCTCGCGCCCGGCTGGCTCCGGATCGTCGATGGTCGCATCGAGGCCGTGCAGCAGGGCGAGCCGCCGACACCAGCGGAGCACCGCGCCCACTGGGCGCTCCCCGGCTTCATCGACATGCACGTGCACGGCGGCGGGGGCGCATCGTTCACCGAGGGCGGCCCGGTGGAGGCCAGGCGAGCGGCGGGCTTCCATCGCGCGCACGGGACCACCCGGATCATCGCCAGCCTCGTCACCGCCCCGGTCGACCGGTTGGCGGGCCGGGTGGCCATGCTGGCCGACCTCGCGGACGAGGGCGTCATCGACGGCATCCACCTCGAGGGACCGTTCCTGTCGACCGCCCGCTGCGGCGCCCAAGACCCCCGCTACCTCACCGAGCCCGATATCGGCACGTTCACCCGGCTGCACACCGCGTCCCGTGGGTGGCTGCGGATGATCACGATTGCTCCCGAGTTGCCCGGGGCGGCCGAGGTGATACGCGCGGCGGCGGCAGCCGGGGTTATCGCCGCCGCCGGGCACACCGACGCCTCCGCCGAGGCCACCGCCGGGGCGATCGCCGCGGGCGTCAGCCATGCTACGCACCTGTTCAACGGCATGCGGCCGATCGACCACCGGGCGCCAGGCCCGGTCGGGGCGCTGCTCGACCACCAAGTGACCTGCGAGGTCATCGTCGACGGGGTTCATCTGCACGATGTGACCGTCAGGCTGGCGGCCCGCGCGGCCGGCCCCGGCAACCTGGTGCTGGTGACCGACGCCATGGCCGCCGCCGGGATGCCGGACGGTAACTACCGACTCGGCGAGCTGGACGTCACCGTGTCCGGCGGGGTGGCCCGCCTCGCGAACGCCGCCGCGGGCGGCGTCGGGTCCATCGCCGGCTCGACCGCCTCGATGGAGCTGGTGGTGCGCCGCGCGATCACGGCCGTGGGCCTGAGCGTCACCGAGGTCGCCTGCGCCGCCAGCAGCACGCCGGCCCGCCGCCTGGGCCTTGGCGGCGTCACCGGCTCACTGCGGGCCGGGCTGGCGGCCGACATCGTCCTGCTAGACGAGGACGTCCGGCTGCGTGCCGTCATCGCCCGGGGCAAATGCGACCAACCGACGGTCTAGGCACCGCGCTGCAGTCGGCTTGCCCGAGCAGCTCACCGCCGCACCCGTCGACATATACCTTGACGTTAAGTATCTTTTTATCGAGATACTTGGGGGTTATCGAGATACTTGGAGGCGCGATGATCACCGGGTTCGACCATGTCCAGGTGGCGATGCCGCCGGGGCGGGAAGAGGCGGCGCGGACCTTCTACGCGGGTCTGCTCGCCATGACGGAGGTGCCGAAGCCGCCGGTTCTGGCGGCCCGCGGCGGCTGCTGGTTTGCCTCCGGCGCCGCCGTCCTGCACCTGGGGGTGGAGGCGTCGTTCACGCCTGCCCGCAAGGCGCACCCGGCGCTGCTGGTCGAGGACCTCGACGCACTCGCGGCGGCGCTGACCGCAGCGGGGTACGAGTGCGTGCCAGCGGACGGCGAGATCCCCGGCATCCGTCGGTTCCACACCCGCGACCCGTTCGGCAACCGCATCGAGTTCCAGCAGGCGTGATCCCGGCGGGCGACTGCATTACCCATGGACGATATGGCCTGATTGCCAGACGGCGCGGATGAGGGGAACGCCGGGGCGGTAGGCGAGGTAGGCGTGCGATGGGGCGTCCAGCATGATCAGGTCGGCGCGGGAACCCGGGGCCAGGTAGCCGACGTCGCTGCGGCGCAGCGCACGGGCGCCGCCTGCGGTAGCCGCCCAGACCGCCTCCGACGTGGTCATACGCATGTCGCGAACGGCGACGGCGATACAGAACGGCATGCTTGAGGTGTACGAGGAGCCGGGGTTGCAGTCGGTCGCCAGCGCCACCGTCACGCCCGCGTCGAGCAGGCGGCGGGCGTCCGGGTAGGGCTGGCGGGTGCCGAACTCAGCGCCGGGCAGCAGGGTGGCGACGGTTCCCGGCGAACCCGGGGTCGGGGCCGCCGCGGCGAGCGCGGCCACGTCGGCGTCGGTCAGGAACGTGCAGTGGTCGGCTGAGGCCGCGCCGAGCTCGACCGCCAGCCGCACACCCGGCCCGGGGCCCAGCTGGCTGGCGTGTATCCGGGGGAGCAGGCCGCGCGCCTGGCCGGCCGTCAGCACGGCCCGGGCCTCGTCCGCGCTGAACGCGCCGCGCTCGCAGAACACGTCCACCCACCGGGAGTGCGGCGCGCACGCGTCGAGCATCGGGCCGCAGACCAGGTCCACGTAGGCCGCCGGGTCAGCGGCGAACTCGGCGGGCACCACGTGCGCGCCCAGGTACGTCACCTCGTCCGTGATCTCGGCCGCCAGCGCCAGCGACCGCGCCTCGTCCCGCACCGTGAGCCCGTACCCCGACTTGCACTCGAACGTGGTCGTTCCCTGCCTGAGCATCTCTCCCGCCAGTCGGTGCAGCCCGCCGCGCAGCTCGGCGTCGGAGGCGGCGCGGGTTGCCGCGACCGTGGACCTGATGCCGCCCGCCGCGTACGGGCGGCCCGCCATCCGCGCCGCGAACTCGGCCGACCGTTCCCCCGCGAACACCAAATGCGCGTGCGAGTCGACGAAGCCGGGCAGCACCGCGCGGTCGGCCGCGTCCACCAGCGCGTCGGCGGCGGGCGCGCGGGAGGACGGGCCGGTCCAGGCGATCCGGTCCCCCTCGATGACCAGCGCGGCGTCGTCCAGCGAGGCGAACCCGCCCGGCCCGCCAACGGCGCCGCCCGCGTCAGCATCGGGCGCGTTGGTGACCAGCTCCCCGATCCGCGTGATCAGCAGCGACTTAGCCATACCCCGGCCCGTCAGCCGAGCACGGCGCTGATCGCGGCGGCAAGCGCGCCGGGAACGTCTGCCAGCAGCAGATGACGCCCGTCGCGGACCACGTCGACGCCGGACGCGACCACGTGCCTGATGTCGGCCGAGGTCCCGGCCGCGAACAGGGCGGCCAGCGGATCGCCGGCCCCGCCGCCGGCCAGCCGCGGCGAGTCGAGCGATACCGTCACCAGGTCCGCGTACGCGCCCGGCACGATCTCTCCCGCGTCCGGCCAGCCCAGGCAGGCATGCCCGCCCAGCGTCGCGGCGGTGGCCTGCTGCGCGGGGGTGAAGTGGCCGCGCTGGCGGCTGACCAGCCGCTGCGACAGTTCGAGCCAGCGGGCCTCCTCGACCAGGTCGATGACGCTGTGCCCGTCGCTGCCGAGCGCGAGCGGCGACCCGGCGGCGGCGAGCGCGGGAGCGGGGCCGACGCCATCGGCGAGGTCCGCCTCGGTCAGCGGGCACATGCAGACGGTTGATCGTGACCCGCCCAGTAGCTCGACGTCCCGTGATGTCAGGTGGGTGGCGTGCACCATGGTCGAGCGGGGGCCGAGGGCGTCCGCCTCGTAGAGCACCTCGGCCGGGGTGGCGCCAAACGCCGCCCGGCACTCGGCGTTCTCAAGCGGCTGCTCGGACAGGTGCGCGTGCACTGGCGCGGCATGCGCATGCGACCAGGCCATGATCTCGGGCACCTGGTCGGGCGGGACCGCCCGGACCGAGTGGATCGCCGCGCCGAGCCGGGCGTGCGGTGCCACCATCCCATGAGCGTCGGGGTCGAGTTCGCAGACCCGCTCTGCCCAGGCCGCCGCCGAGCCGTCGCCGAACCGGAGCTGGACGCCGGCCAGTGGCAGCGGCTTGCCGCCGGGCAGGAACCCGGCGGCGAGGTAGCAGGCATCAAGCAGGGTGATCCGCAAGCCCGCTGCGGCGGCGGCCGCGATCAGGAGGCGGCCGGTCTCGTTCTGATCGCTGTATCTTTTTCCACCCGGACCGTGATGCAGATAGTGGAACTCCCCCACGCAGGTGATCCCGGCCAGCGCCATCTCGGCGTACACGGCGCGCGCGAGGGCGAAGTAGGTGTCGGGGTCGAGCCGCTCCGCGACCGCGTACATGCGCTCCCGCCAGGTCCAGAACGTGTCATCAGCGCCCGCCCCGGCGCTCCCTGCGACGCCGCCGCGCAGCGCGCGGTGGAACGCGTGCGAGTGCGCGTTCGCTAGGCCGGGCAGCGTAAGGCCGTCCAACCGGACGGTGCCTGGCGGGACCTGTTCGGCCGGAGTGCCCGCAGTGACGACCGTGAACCGCTCTGCGCGCGCCTCAATGAGCACATCGCTCGCAAGCGCACCTCGGCCGAGCCATGCGCGCTTGGCGTGCCAGCGGCGCGGCGCGGCGCTCGCCTCGACTGTTGTCACACGCACATCATTCCCGCAACTCCTGTGCGCAAGAGCGCTGGGTAGAATTCGGGGTGATGACAACGGGGAAAGAGCACACTGATGCTCCGCCGCACCACGGCCCCGAGCACCGGGACGTGTCGGGGGGATGGCTTCGGCCTGCAGTATTCGGGGCGATGGACGGGCTCGTCACCAACGTCTCGCTGATCGCGGGCGTGGGTGGCGGCGGGGGCTCGCAGCACGCGATCGTCCTCATCGGCCTGGCCGGCCTTGCGGCCGGCGCCTTCTCGATGGCGGCGGGCGAGTTCGTCTCGGTCTCCTCCCAGAACGAGCTCGTCCAGTCCGAGGTGGACAAGGAGGAGCACGAGCTCACCACCAACGCCGCCGCCGAACAGCTGGAATTGGTCGGGATGCTGCGCCGCCGCGGCATCAGCGCGGCCACCGCACGGCTGGCCGCAGCCGAGATCTCCGCGCACCCGGACAAGGCGCTCGCCATCCACGCGTTCGAGGAACTCGGCGTCAACCCGGCCGAGCTGCCATCGCCGCTGATCGC
>Ga0302314_10011221_pt1 | contig 15648 bp, 13 predicted proteins | sample III_Palsa_N2_3_FD_200533 | JGI IMG/M metagenome (GOLD analysis project Ga0302314, IMG submission 200533) | Peat permafrost microbial communities from Stordalen Mire near Abisko, Sweden - III_Palsa_N2_3 | ecosystem: Environmental > Terrestrial > Soil > Palsa > Peat permafrost | place: Sweden...
GGCGCCGCCAAGAGCGGCGATGATCGGGCCGGTCACGCCCTGATCCTTAACCACGGCAACACAGCAATGCTCGTCGCGATGGCTGTAATCGGCGATCAGCCGGATCGTAGCTTGGTCATTCGGCTCGGCCAATATCTGGCCGCGCAGGGTGAAGTAGTTGCGGTTCTGGTCATCGTCCTCGGTCCGCGGTCCCTGGCCGGTCACGACGCTGTAGAAGCCGTCGCGATGGCGGTCGGCGAAATAGAGGCTGCCGGCGATCGTGTCGCCGACCAACGGGCCGGTGACGGCGAGCGAGCCGCCATAGGCATTATAGTTGCCGACGGTGAATTCCGCGTCGCCGCCATAGTCGAATGACGGCTTGGAGGTCAGGATATTGATCACGCCGGCCGAGGTGCTTTTGCCGAACAGCGTGCCTTGCGGCCCTTTCAGCACCTCGATGCGGTCGACATCGCCGAGGTCGCCGAATCCGACGCCGTTGCGCGGCCGGTAGACATCGTCGATCACGACGCCGACCGACGGCTCCAGGCCGATATTGTCGCCCACCGTTCCAACGCCGCGGATGCGGGCGGAGGTGGATGTCTCGTTGCTGGTGGTGGTGACGATCAAGCCCGGTGTCAGCAGGGTAAGATCCTTGATGTCCTTGACACCCATATCAAGCAAAAGCGCGCGGTTTATCGTGGTCACCACGATCGGAACGTTCTGCAGGCTTTCCGTGCGTTTCTGCGCGGTGACGACGATTTCGTCGATCGTGTGCGGCGCGCTCCCTTGGGAGGCCACCGCCGTGGGCGAGGGAGCCGCGTCGCCGGGTGTGTTCTGAGCGAATGCCTGGCAGGCCAGTGTCATGGACAGAAGCAGCGACGGACCGATTGCCGTCGCGATGTGGCGCAGACTCATTGATCTTCCCCCCTTGCGTGGGGCGATGCAGTGCCCGCCCCATCGTCGACTGACGCGATTAAACCGCAATCGGACGAAGCACGCCAGGGCAAAAAAACGGTTTTGCCGTTATCTGAGCATTTTTCCTGTGTCTTGGAACATACCGTATATAGGAATTCTTATAGCCCTAGCCGATTCCAGCGCCTGACACGGTCACGCCGCCATCGACCACCAGCACCTGCCCGGTGACGAAATTCCCGGCCGCGGAGGCCAGGAACACGGCGGCGCCGGCGATCTCGTCCGGCTCGCCGATGCGGCGCATCGGCGCCGTGGCGGTCGCCGCCTTCAATATCGCCGGATTCTCCCACAGGGCGCGGGCGAAGTCAGTGCGGACCAGGCCGGGCGCGATGCAGTTCACCCGTACATTGTGCGGCCCGTATTCGACGGCATAGTTGCGGGCCAGCTGCATGTCGGCCGCCTTCGACACGTTATAGGCGCCGATCGACGGCGAACCCCTCAGCCCGCCGATCGAGGATACGATGATGATCGCGCCGTCCCGGCGCTCGATCATCTTCGGTGCGGTCAGCTGGATCAGCCAGTGGTTCGACAGGATGTTGTTGTCGAGAATCTTGCGGAACTGATCGTCGCCGATGCCGGCCAGCGGCCCGAAGTAGGGGTTGCTGGCGGCGTTGCAGACCAGGATGTCGATCGCGCCGAAGTGAGCCTCGGTCTCCCGCACCAGGATTTCCAGCGCATCCTTCGACGAAATGGTGGCGGTGATGGCGACCGCCCGGCCGGGGCCGTGGGCGGCGGCGATTTCGTCGACCACCGTCTGGCAGGCATCCTGCTTGCGCGACGAGACCACCACCCGCGCGCCATGTTCGGCCATGCGCAGCGCGATGGCGCGGCCAATCCCGCGCGACGACCCGGTAATCAGCGCCACTTTGCCGCTCAGATCGAACAGCGACATTTGTTTCTCCTCAGCCTTTCTGCATGCGGCGCAGCTTGGCCATGCCGCCGATCCACCGGTCATAATCGGCGGCCTTGTTGACGATATAGCCTGCCACGGTCGGGTGGGGCAGGATCAGGAAGCGCTCCGCGATCACGCCCTGGATGGCGGCCTCCGCGACCGTTTCGGCGCTTAACACGCCGTCGAGCAGGGCCGGTTCCCGTCCCGATGCGCCGTGCATCATCGCCGTGTCGACCCCCTGCGGGCACAGTGCCGAGACACCAATGCCGTCATCGCGGTGGGTCAGCGCCAGATATTCGGTGAAACCCATCGCCGCGTGCTTGGTCACACTATAGGTGGCGCTGCCGACCTGGCTCAGCAGGCCGGCGGCGGATACCGTATTCAGGAAATAGCCCTGGCCGCGCGCGATCATCGACGGCAGCAGGGCGCGCGCGGCATGGACATGGCCCATGACATTGACGTTCCACGACCGCGTCCAGCTCTCGGCGCCGGCCGAGGCCGCGTTGTTGAAGTCGGGGTCGCGCTCGAGAATGCCGGCATTGGAGCAATAAAGATCGATCGGGCCGATATCGGCCTGCACCCGGTCCACCATCTCGGCGACGGCGTCGGCTTGTGTCACGTCGCAAGCCACGCTGATCCCGCTGATGCGCGCCGCGATCGCGGCGGCGCCCTCTCCGTTCAGGTCGGCGGCGACGATCTTGGCGGCGCCTTCGGCATGAAGGCGTTCGCATAAAGCCCGGCCGATCCCCTGGGCCGCGCCGGTGACCACCACGATCTTGCCACGTACCTGCATCGGCCGCTCCTTCAGTCCTGTCTCATGACGGGAGGCATACCAGTTCTTTTAAATGGATGGACAAGCCGGATACAATCTGCAATCAAAAATTACCCTTGTAGCCGGTCATCGGCCCCAGGGTGGCATACCTGAAACATGAAATTGGCCAGACTGGAAACCGGAGATCGCCGATGAAGGCCGCCGTCCTGCGCAGCATAGGCCAGCCTTTGAGCATCGAGGATGTCCGCATCGGCCTGCCCGGGCCGCGCGAGGTGCTGATCCGCACCGTGGCCACCGGCGTCTGCCATTCCGACCTGCATTTCATCGAGGGCGCCTACAAGCATCCGCTGCCGGCGGTCCTCGGCCATGAGGCGGCCGGCGTGGTCGAGAAGGTGGGGTCGGAGGTTCGCACGGTGAAGCCTGGCGACCATGTCGTGACCTGTCTGTCGGCCTTTTGCGGCCACTGTGAATACTGCCTGACCGGGCATATGTCGCTGTGCCCAAGCCCGGACGTTCAGCGCGGCAAGGATGAACCGCCGCGCCTGTCGCAGGCGGACGGGCCGATGAACCAGTATCTGAATCTGTCGGCCTTCGCCGAGCAGATGCTGGTCCACGAGCACGCCTGTACCGCCGTCCGCCCCGACATGCCGCTGGATCGCGCCGCGCTGATCGGCTGCGCGGTGACGACCGGCGTCGGCGCGGTGATCCATACCGCCGGCGTCAGGCCGGGCGAGACTGTGGCGATCATCGGCTGCGGTGGCGTCGGGCTGGCGGCGATCAACGGCGCGGCCATCGCCGGCGCTGGGCAAATCATCGCCATCGACCGCATACCGGCCAAGCTTCGGATGGCGAGCCTGTTCGGCGCCACCGACCTGATCGACGCGACCGACGGCGACTTGGCCAAGCGCGTGCGCGAACTGACCGGCGGCGGCGTGCATCACAGTTTCGAGGCCATCGGGCTCAAGGTCACCGCTGAAGAGGCGTTCAAGATGCTGCGCCGCGGTGGTACGGCGACCATAATCGGCATGATTCCGCCCGGCGTAAAGATCGAGCTCAGCGGGGTCGACTTCCTGTCCGAGAAACGCATCCAGGGCTCGTATATGGGTTCCAACCGTTTCCCGGTCGACATGCCGCGCTATGTCGATTTCTACCTGAACGGGCGGCTGAAGCTGGATGAGATGATTTCCGCCCGCATCGCCCTGGAGCAGGTGAATGCGGCGTTCGAGGAGATGAAGCGCGGCGAACTGGCCCGCTCCGTCATCGTCTTCGACGCCTGATCAATCTGTCGCCCGTAGCTGGTCCGGCGGCGAAAACACGCCGAACATCAGCGGTTTGACGAACAGGCCGGCGGCAGTGTCGATAGTCGTGGCCGGCGACCATTTGGACAGTTCCGCGGCGGCGTTGATCATCCCGTTGACCAGTTCCGCCGCGATCGTCGCGTCGATGGCCCGGATCGACCCGTCGGCGATCCCGTCGGCGATCATGCCGGCGGTCTTCTCCGACAACCGTCCGATCTCCGCCAGCAGGCCGGGGCGCACGGCCTCGGCCGTGGCGGACAGCGCCGACAGGCGCAGCAGCGGGCCGTCTTCCGAGAACTGATGCCGGACCAAAGCCGAGCAGGCGGCGCAGAGCCGGCTCCAGCCATCGTCGGCGACGGTCGCGGACACGCGGTGCGCCCTGCGGATGACCTCGAAGGTGCGGCCAAAACAGGCCGCCACCAGGCCGTCCTTGGTGTCGTTGTGATGATAGAACGAACCCTTGGTAACCTTGAGCCTGGCCGATATCCGGTCGACCGAAGCGCCGCGATACCCGTATTCGTTCACCAGTTCGGTCGCGGCCTTGAGGAACGCGTCGCGCGAGACCTCGCTGGCATCCGCGCCGCGCGCCGCCGCCAGCTCCAGCGTCGCCGGCGCCCAGGTGCGACCCCCGGCGGCAACGCCGTTGATCAGTATGTCGGCCATGCGGGCGGCGGCACGCGGGTAATCCTCGGTCTCATAGCGGCGGGCCCATCCTTTCGCCCTGATGACGGCGGAAAAGATCAGGTGGGCGCGGGCGTTCTGCTCGATGCGTGAGAAGATGGGCCCCGACGGGGCGCGCAACAGTTCGCGAAAGCGGCGGAACAGCGCCACGAAGGCCGTCATGCTGCTCTCCGCCTGCAGTCCGGTCAGCGCGCGCAGGTCCCAGAAATTGATGCCTTCCGGCGCACGGCCCTCGGCGATATCGGCCAAATGCCCGAAATACAGTTCCAGGAACCGCGTCAGGCGTGCCGGCCCTGTGTCGACTTCGGCCTCCGCACGCGCGACCAGCGCATCCATTGTCGCGATCGCGCGCAGCAGGCAGGCTGCAGCGAGATCCTCCTTCCTGCGGTAATAATAGGTGACGCTGGTGGTTGTCAGCCCGACGCTTTGGGCGACGTCCGCGATGATCGTGCCGCTCAGGCCGCGCGCATTGAACAGCATCGCGGCGGCATCCAGGATAGCCTCACGCTTGCGCTCATACCGTATCGTCTGTCTGGCAATCGCGGTCATCACTTTCTGCAATAGCGGGTTTCGTGCGTGCCTTCAACGGGTCGCCAGTTGCTTGCTTTCGAAAATCGGGTATGGATAAATATGGCTGATATGCAGACAAGTAATAGCCCGATTGGGGATCGCGATATGGCTGCCGGCGATCCGTCGGCGGCCCGGCTTTATGTCGACTTCGTCGTTCGCCAGGCGGCTAGGATCGCCGATATTCCCGACGACACGCCGACCCTGCTGATCCGCAAGGTCGGCGTGATCGGCGCCGGCACGATGGGCGGCGGCATCGCCATGAATTTCCTCAATGCCGGCATCCCGGTGATCATGGTCGAGGCGCAGGCCCAGGCGCTGGAACGCGGTCTCGCCACGATCCGGTGCAACTATGACAGGACCGCCAGCAAGGGCCGCATCACGGCGCAGGATGTCGAACAGCGTATGTCGCTGCTGACCGGCGGGCTCGATCTTGAGGCCCTCGCCGATTGCGACCTGGTCGTCGAGGCGGTGTTCGAGGACATGGCTGTGAAGAAGGACGTGTTCGGCCGGCTCGACCGGATCGCCAAGCCGGGTGCGATCCTGGCCACCAACACCTCCTATCTCGACGTCAACCAGATCGCCGCGGTCACCGGCCGACCCGAGCATGTCATCGGCCTGCATTTCTTCTCCCCGGCCAATGTCATGCGCCTGCTGGAGGTCGTGCGCGGCGCGAAGACCGACAAGGCGGTCGTCGCCACGGCGATGCGGCTGGCCAAGACGATCGGCAAGATCGCTGTGCTGGTCGGGGTCTGTTACGGCTTCGTCGGCAACCGCATGCTGGCGGCCCGCCAGCGCGAGGCCGGCAAGCTGATCCTCGAAGGCGCGATGCCCTGGGACGTCGATCGGGTGCTGGCCGATTTCGGCATGCCGATGGGCCCCTTCGCGATGGGCGACCTGGCGGGCCTGGACCTGGGCTGGAAACGGGAGACCTCGACCGGAACGACGGTGCGCGAACTGCTGTGCGAGCAGGGCCGCTTCGGGCAGAAGACAGGCGCCGGCTTCTATGATTACGACGCCGAACGCCGAGCCACGCCGTCGCCGGTCACCGAGCGGATCGTGCTGGCGGTTTCAGCCAGGGATGGAATTCCCCGCCGCGCCATCGCCGACCAGGAAATCCTGGAACGCTGCCTCTATCCGATGATCAACGAGGGGGCAAAGATCCTCGAGGAGGGGATCGCCGCGCGCGCCTCTGATATCGATGTAGTGTGGCTCAATGGCTATGGCTGGCCGGCCGATCGCGGCGGCCCGATGTATTATGCCGATACGATCGGCGCCAAGGCGGTGCTGGAGCGGCTGCGAGCCTTTCAGGCTGCCCATGGCGACGACTTCAAGCCGGCGTCTCTGCTTGAGATCGTGGCAGCCACCAGCGCGCGCTTTCGTGACTTATGACTGCCGATAAGACACAGACTTGGCCCGCGGTTACGTTGGCCCAGGCCGACGCGATGTTGAGTGCACCCGGCGCGATGTTCGAGATGGAGACGGTCGAGGCTTACGGCCGTCCGGTGCGGGCCTGGAAGAACGGGCCCAGGACACTGGCGGATGTGTTCGACCTTGCGCGTGCATTCGGCGACCTGACCTTTCTGGTGCATCAGGACGAGCGGATCAGCTTCGACGCCTTCGCCCGCGCCGCCATGGCCTTCGCCCGGCTGCTGGCCGCGCGCGGGGTACGGCCCGGCGAGCGGGTTGCGCTGGCGATGCGCAACCTTCCGGAATGGCCCGTCGCGTTCTATGGCGCTGCGCTGGCGGGCGCAGTGGTGACGCCGCTCAACGGCTGGTGGTCGGCGGGCGAACTGGATTATGGACTGTGCGATTCAGGCGCGGTCGCCGCTGTGTTCGACGTGGAGCGCTATGAGCGGGTGCGCGGGCGGCTGGCCGGATGCGGTGCGTTGCGTGAGATTTTCGTCTGCCGCCGGACGGGTGGCGAGGCTCTGTCCGGGGTAACCGACTTCGAGGACGTCGTCGGCCATCCGGGGGCCTGGGGCGATCTTCCCTCGGTCGGCGGTCCGCTTCGCGTCCTGGACCCGGACGACGACGCCACGCTGTTTTATACCTCCGGTACGACGGGCGAACCGAAGGGCGCGCCGGCCAGCCATCGGGCGGCGACGACGGCGGTCTTCGCCACGCTGCTGTCCCAGGCGCGATCCTTCGTACGGCGCGGCGAGGCTCCGCCCGCGCCCGATCCGGCCGCGCCGCAAAAGTGTTACGTAACGGCGATTCCGTTCTTTCATGTGACCGGCTGTTTCGCCTTGCTGAACGTCGCCATGGCGACGGGTTACAGGCTAATTCTGATGGACCGGTTCGAGCCCGAGGCGGCGATGGCGCTGGTCGAGCGGGAGCGGGCGACCGCGATCGGCGGCGTTCCGACTATTCCGTGGCAACTGCTTGAGCATCCGGCGCGTGACCGGTACGACCTGTCGAGCCTGGAATCGATAACCTACGGCGGCGCGCCCGCCGCGGCCGAACTGGTGCGCCGGATGGACGAGGCCTGGCCCCACGCCAAGATCGGCACCGGCTGGGGCATGACCGAGACCTGCGCCACCTTCACCCATCATTACGCCGAGGATTATCTCAATCGCCCCGACAGTTGCGGTCCGGTAACCCCGGTCGGCGACATCAAGGTGGTCGGGGCGGACGGCACGGCGTTGCCGGCCGGGCAGGTCGGCGAACTCTGGGCCTATGGGCCCCATGTCGTGCGGGGCTATTGGGGCAAGCCCGACGCCACCGCGCAATCGTTCGAGGACGGATGGCTGAAGACGGGAGACTTGGCGCGCATCGACGAGGAGGGTTTCTGCTACATCGTCGACCGGATCAAGGACGTGATCATCCGCGGCGGCGAGAACATCTACTCGGTCGAGGTTGAGAACGTGCTCTACACTCATCCCGCCGTCATGGACGCGGCCTTGATCCCGATCGCGCACCAGACTCTGGGCGAGGAGCCCGGCGCGGTGGTGACGCTGAAGCCCGGCGCCGAGGCCAGCGAGGATGAGCTGCGTGCCCATGTCCGCGACCGGCTCGCCGCCTTCAAGACGCCGGTGCGGGTGCTGCTGATGCGCGAGCCGCTGCCGCGCAACCCCAGCGGCAAGATCCTGAAACGCGAACTCAGACAGTTATTCGACCCGCCGACATCTCCTGCCAAGGAGGCCCCGCCATGAACCTGGATTTCTCCGCCGAGGATATCGTTTTCCGCGACGAGGTGCGGCGCTTCATCGAGGACAACTATCCGGCCGAGGTCCGTGCCAAGCAGGATCGCGGCGAGCCACTGGGGCGGGAAGATTACCTGGCCTGGCACCGGATTCTCGGCCGCCGCGGCTGGTCGGCGCCCGCCTGGCCCAGGGAGCATGGCGGTCCGGGCTGGACGGTAGCGCAGAAATTCATCTTCGCTGAGGAGTTGGGGCGCGCCGGAACCGTTCGGGTCCTCCCCTTCGGCGTCAGCATGGTCGGGCCGGTGATCCAGGCTTTCGGCACGCCGGCGCAGCAGGCGCGTTTCCTGCCGCCGATATTGGCTGGCGACGCCTGGTGGTGCCAGGGCTATTCCGAGCCCGGCGCCGGATCGGATCTGGCGGGGCTGTCGACCCGGGCTGTGCGCGACGGCGACCATTATGTCGTCAACGGCCAGAAGACCTGGACCACGCTCGCTCAGTTCGCCGACTGGGGCTTTTTCCTGGTCCGCACCGACCCCACGGCCAAAAAGCAGGAGGGAATCAGCTTCCTGCTGATCGACATGAAGTCGCCGGGCGTCACGGTACGCCCGATCATCACGCTGGACGGCAGCCATGAGGTGAACGAGGTCTGGCTCGACGATGTCCGGGTTCCGGTCGAGAACCGGGTCTATGAGGAAAACAAGGGCTGGACCTGCGCCAAGTTCCTGCTCTCGCACGAGCGCACCGGCATTGCCCAGGTCGCGTCGTCGAAACGCGGGCTGGAGAAGCTGCATGCGGCGGCGGCGGCCGAACTCGAAGACGGCCTGCCGCTGTCGCAGGACCCGATCCTCGCCCGCAAGATGGCCGAGCTGGAGATCGAGCTGATGGCGCTCGAATATACCGAATTCCGCATGCTGGCGGGCGAGGGTGCGGGCAAGAGCCCGGGGCCGGAATCCTCGCTGTTGAAGATCAAGGGCAGCGAGATCCAGCAACGTGTGACGGAACTGACGCTGGACGTGGCCGGCCGTTACGGCGCGCCGCACCTGGTCGACCTCAAGTCCGGCGACAACGCACTGCCGGTGGGGCCGCGGCACGCGGTTCATGCGGCGGACATCTATTTCAATATGCGCAAGACGTCGATCTACGGAGGCTCGAACGAAATTCAACGCAACATCATCGCCAAGGCCGTGCTCGGTCTTTGACCCCGCGCCCCGACGACGGACGGAACAGATGGACTTCACTTTCTCCGAGGAGCAGCGGCTGCTGCGCGACAGCTTGGCGAACTTCCTGAGTGACGCCTACGGCTTCGCCAAACGGCGCGATGCGTTACGGACAGAGGCCGGCTGGCGGCCGGAGATATGGCGGGCTTTCGCCATCGATCTGGGCATTCTCGGCGCGGCCCTGCCGGAGGCGCTGGGCGGCCTTGGCGGTGGGCCGGTGGATACGATGGTGATCATGGAGGAGCTGGGCCGGGCGCTGGTGGTCGAGCCCTATCTCGACACCGTGGTGATCGCCGGCGGCTTGCTCAAGCGGTTCGACACCCCGGCGGCACGGGACGCAATCGAACGGATCATCGCGGGTGAGCTGATCGCGACCCTGGCGTGGGGTGAGCCTGCCGGCCGCTTCAATCCGGCCGATGTCGCCGCCGCCGCACGGCGCGACGGCGCAGGCTGGCGGCTGGATGGGCGCAAGGCTGTCGTAGCTTCCGCGCCCTGGGCCTCGCACCTGCTGGTCACGGCGCGCACATCCGGCGGTCCGCGCGACCGCGACGGGATTTCGCTGTTCCTGGTCGACAAGGCGGCCGCCGGCGTCACCACCCGCGACTATCCGACGGTGGATGGTGGGCGGGCGTCTGAAATCGCCTTAGACGGGGTCATGCTGGGCGCTGATGCGCTCTTGGGCGACGAAGGCGCGGCGTTGCCGATTGTCGAGCTGGTGCTGGACGAGGCCCGCGCGGCCCTTTGTGCCGAGGCAATCGGCGTGATGTCGGAACTTCAGCGCCAGACGGTCGATTATGCGAAGCAGCGCCGGCAGTTCGGCCAGGCGATCGGCGATTTCCAGGTGCTGCAGCATCGCATGGTGGACATGTTCACCCAGTACGAACAGTCGGTCTCGATGACCTATATGGCGACGCTCAAGCTCGACCTGCCGGCAGCGGCGCGGGCCAAGGCGGTCTCGGCGGCCAAGGTCTATGTCGGGCGGGCCTGCACCTTCCTGGGTCAGTCGGCGGTCCAGATCCATGGCGGCATCGGCATCACCGACGAGCTGCCGCTCAGCCACTATTTCAAGCGCGCCGCGATGATCGAAAGCGCGCTCGGATCGTCGGAGTATCATCTGCGCCGTTATCAGTCGCTGTAATCGACCGCTTCGCCTTGTCATGGGCCGGTGCTAAAACGGTGGAAGAGAAACTCACCGGAAGCAGAGCATGACATTCAACGGGCGTTCCACAGCCGACGAAGTCCTGGCGGGGCTGGACCTCACCGGCAAGACCATCGTCGTCACCGGCAGTTCGGCCGGTATCGGCAGCGAAACGGCCCGGGCGATGGCGGCGGCGGGAGCCGAAATCGTCATGGCGTCGCGCGACGCGGCCAAGAACGCAGCGGTCGCTGCCCGGATCAAAGCCGAGCGGCCGGATGCCAAGCTCCATCTGGTGGCGATGGACCTGGCGGACATGGACAGCGTCCGGCGTGGCGCGGCGGAGATACTGGCCGCCCATCCCAAAATCGATGCGCTGATCAACAACGCCGGCATCATGGGCGGGCCCTATATCGTCACCAAGGATGGGCTCGAGTTGCATTTCGCCGCCAATCATGTCGGCCATTTCCTGCTGACCGGCCTGCTGGTTCCGGCGCTGAGGGCGGCGGCGCCGTCACGCATCGTCATCCTGACCTCGGCCGGGCACCGGCTGGACGGTTTCGACCTCGGCGATCTCGATTTTCGCAAACGTGAATATGTCTATCACCTGGCCTACTGCCAGGCGAAGCGGGCCAATGTGCTCCACGCGGTGGCGCTGGCCAAAAGGCTGGCAGCCTTCGGCATCACCGCCAATGCGGTTCATCCCGGCGCGATCCGTACCGAAGTCTGGCGCGAACTGACCGAGCAGGATTTTCAGGGCGCCATGGCCTGGTCTTCGGCCAGCGGCTCACCGGAGAAGACCTATGCCCAGGGCGCGGCGACCCAGGTGTGGGCAGCGGTGTCGCCGGAGGCGGAGGGACTGACCGGCCTCTATTTCGAGGACTGCCATGTTGCCGAGCATATCCCGTCGGGCGATTTCGGCGCCGCCGGCGTGATCGAGGAGGCGCTCGACCCGCATACAGCGGAGCTGCTATGGGCCGAATCCGAAAGGCTCGTCGGCCAGAAATTCGTGTTTTCGTGAAGCGGCGCCGTGAACCCTCTTGAGCGCGATCAGGTGATCTCGGCTTTTCCCGCCGAGGATCGCCAGGACCTCAGCCTGCCGGTTTTCGACCGGCTGCAATGGACCAATCTCGACTTTCTGGGATGGTGCGACCGGTCGGGCGACAAGGCCTTCCTGGTGTTCGAGGAGGATGGGGCAGCGAACGGCCTCATGCTGGATCGGATGGCGATCCGCACGTCGAACGCACGATCCTTCATGTGCTCGATTTGCCGGACGATGCATGGCCCACGCGGCATCGCCAACTTCACCTACCACTCACGGCAGGGCGTCGGATATCACACCCTGACCGACACATTCTGCGGCGACCTGCAATGCAGCCTCTATGTGCGCGGCCTGCTGAGGCCCGACATCATGCAATTCCACGAGACGATTTCAGTCGACCGCAAGGTCGAGCGGCTGCTGACCGGCGTCGATCATTTTTGCGCCAATATCGCGAAATTCGATTCCCGCCGCCGGGAACGGCCGCATCTGCGGCTGGTCTCGGGATAAGATTCCTGATGAAATTCGATCTTCTGGTCCGCAACGGTACGGTCGTCGATGGCACCGGCGCGGCGCCCGTAGCGGCCGATGTCGGGATCGTCGGCGGCCGCATCACCGCGATCGGACAGCTGGACGGTGCAGCCGAGACGATGATCGAGGCGGACGGTCTCGTCGTCGCGCCCGGCTTTGTCGATCCTCACACACATTATGACGCGCAGATTTGCTGGGACCCCTTGGTCACCTGCTCGTCCTGGCACGGGATCACCACCGTCGTCACCGGCAATTGCGGCGTCGGGCTTGCGCCGGTCCGCCCGGGCGCGCGCGAAACCGTGATGTGGGACCTGGTCAATCTGGAGGCCATTCCCTATGAGGCGCTGAGCCAGGGCCTGACCTGGGACTGGGAGAGCTTTCCCGACTATATGGACGCCGCCGAACGGCGGGGGAGTGGGGTCAATCTGGCGTTCCTGGCGCCGCTGACCCCGTTTCGCCACTACGTCATGGGCGAGGCGTCGCTAGACCGGGCGGCGACCCCAGCCGAGACGACGGCGATCGCCGAATTGTTGCAAGGCGCGATGGCGGCGGGGGCGGTCGGCTGGTCCACCACCAACGCCACAGCGCATATCGGCTTCCAGGGCCGGCCGCTCGCCTGTGTCCAGGCCAGCCGCGACGAACTCGCGGCCTATGCGCGGGTGCTGAAGGAAGCAGGGCGCGGCGCGATCGAGATCGCCCTGGGCTCAGCCGGCGTCGGCCTCAGCGACGACGATTATGCGCTGGTCGACATGCTACTAGCCGAGAGCGCGGCGCCGGTCACTTTCCTGGCGCTGATCAAGCATTTCGACAAGCCGCAGGCCCATATCGCGATGATGGATCGGGTCGCCGGGCTTGTCGCCAGGGGCGCCAAGCCGCAGATGCACTCGACCAACCTGGTCAGCGACCTCAACCTGCGCAATCCCTACATGCTGTCCAGTTTTCCGTCCTGGCATCCTCTGTTCAACCAGCCGGCCGAGACCCAGATGCGGATCTATCGCGATCCGGAATTCCGGCGACGGTTCCGCGCCGAACTGGAGACGTTGCGCGGCTTCCATGCCGACTTCACCATGGTCTGGGTCAACGATGCCGCCCGGCCGGATTTTCAGCGCCTGATCGGCCACAGCGTGGAGACGATCGCCGCCGAGCGCGGGGCCGATCCGCTCGACCTGTTCATCGACCTGGCGCTGGAGGATGACCTCAACCTCGAATACACGGCGGTCCGGTTCGGTATTCCGGAGGAATATATCGGCGATCCGCGCACGCTGATCGGCCTGTCGGATGGCGGCGCCCATGTCGCCATCCTCTGCAACGCCGGCTACACCACCGAGATGCTGGGCGACCTGGTGCGCGAGCGCGGGCTGCTCAGCCTCGAGCTGGCGGTGAAGCGCCTGACCTCGGAACCGGCGGACTTCTTCGGCCTGACCGATCGCGGCCGCCTCATGCCCGGTCTCGCCGCCGACCTGGCGATCTTCGATCCCGCGACCGTCGGCTCCAACAGCGCCCGGCCCGAGCCGCGCAACGACCTGCCCGGCGACGGCCGGCGGATGGTCGTGCAGGCGCGCGGCATGGAATATGTCGTCGTCAACGGGCAGGTGCTGCTGGCGCATGGGCAGCCGACCGGGCACCTTCCGGGCAGGGTGCTGCGGCCGGGGGGAGGAGGCCGCCATCTGATGTGAGTCTCGTAAGTATTTGAATTATCAGTATTTCCGAATGACGATTTAGTGGGTTGTGGTTCTTTCTTGATTACAACCTTAGGTTGCAATTCGTCCCCGTTGAAAGGCGGATTACTCGCGATAGCCGCGGTCGATGCGGTCCAGCTTCCGCAGCAGGGCCGGCCACTCACGTCGGCCTGCGTTGGGGATGACATATTGCTTATAGAGCGCCTTGGTGTCCTCGATCACAGCCTCCGGCAGCTTGCGCATCTTGGCGTCGGTGGAGAGCACGGCGAGCTGCACCTTGCAGACCAGTTCCAGCCGATAGATCGTGTCGAACGCCGCGGCGATCGTGGACCCCATGGCGAGCAGCCCGTGATTGCGCAGGATCATCACGTCGGCATCGCCCAGCGCCGCCATCAGGACCGTCTGCTCGGCGACATCGAGCGACAGGCCGTTGAAGTCGTGATAGGCGACCGAGGTGAAGCGCATCGAATTCTGCACCACCGGCAGCAGCCCGCATTCCAGCGCCGAGATCGCCATGCCGGCCGGCGTGTGGGTGTGGATAACGCAATTCACGTTGTCGCGCGCCTTGTGCATCGCCCCGTGGATCACAAAGCCGGCCTGATTGACCTCTTGGGCCCCTGGCCCGTCCGACACGACGTTGCTGTCCATGTCGATCTTGACGACGCTGGACGCGGTGACCTCGTCATAAAGCAGGCCCAGCGGATTGATCAGCAGGCGATCCGGTTCGCCCGGCACCCGCGCGGTCACATTGTTGCCCAGCATGTCGGTCATGCCATAGAGATCGACCAGCCGGCAGCAGGCGGCGAGGTCGACCCGCGCCTGCCACTCCTCGGGGCTGACCCGGTTCCTGACTTCAGGCATTTTTCGCCAGCACGCGCGTGGTCAGCGCCGTCGCGATCAGGCCGCTCGCCGTCGCCGGGTCCAGCGTGTCGCTGACCGGCATCGCGTCGGTGCCGAGGCGTGCGCGGACCTCCGCCATCAGCGCGTCCGGATCGTCGGTGTCGAGTTCGTACAGCGCCAGATAGGTCCAGCCGGGCTTGCCTTGCCCGGTCGCGTCGGTCAGCGCAAAGCGTTGGGCCGAGACGAAGCCCGGCACGGCCAGCAGGTCGGGCACGTGGCGCTCGTCATACCAGCGGTTGAACTCGTCCTCGCGTCCGGCAGCGGGATTGGTGAAGGCGAGCAGATGATGCCTGGCCATAGTGGTCATGTCTCTCCTGGGCTCAGGCCAGTTTCAGCGCGCCGAAACTGGCGGCGTCGTTGCGCGACAGCACCTTCGTTTCGGTGAAGTGGTCGAACGTCTCATCGGCGAACTCGCGCCCGATCCCCGAGGCCTTGAAGCCGCCGAACGGCAAACCGACATCGCCGGCGATGGCGTTCAGCCCGACGCTGCCGGTGCGCAGACGCCGCGCCACTCGCTCGACCCGGTCGAGATCGGCGCCGAAGACAGCGCCCGACAGGCCATAAGGATTGTCGTTGGCGATCGCGATCGCGTCCTCTTCCGTGTCGTAGGGAATGGCGCACAGCACAGGCCCGAATATCTCTTCCCGCGCGATCCGCATCCCGTTATCGACATCGGCGAACAGGGTCGGCTGGATATACCAGCCATCGGGCCATTCGGGCGGCCGCGCGCCGCCCAGTACGATGCGGGCGCCTTCGGCGACGCCGGCGGCGATATAGTCCTCGACCCGGCGCAATTGCCGTTCGGCCACCAGCGGGCCGATGATCGTGGTCGGATCGCGC
>Ga0302314_10011224_pt1 | contig 15647 bp, 16 predicted proteins | sample III_Palsa_N2_3_FD_200533 | JGI IMG/M metagenome (GOLD analysis project Ga0302314, IMG submission 200533) | Peat permafrost microbial communities from Stordalen Mire near Abisko, Sweden - III_Palsa_N2_3 | ecosystem: Environmental > Terrestrial > Soil > Palsa > Peat permafrost | place: Sweden...
TGTTCAGCGGGTTTATGGTCAACGCCTGGATTGTCGCCACGCTGGTGGCGATCGTCGGCGCCGCGGTCGGGTTCTTCGTCGTGATGCGCGGTTCCGCCTTCGTGGCCCACGCGGTGCCGAACGGATCGTTTGCCGGTGCAGCCGGGGCGAGCCTGATCGGCATCAACACGCTCTTCGGGCTGGGGGTCTTCTCGCTCGCGGGGGCGCTTGGAATCGGACTTCTCGGCCGCCGCGGCCGGCATGACGTCGCCACAGCGCTGACGCTGGTCTTCATGCTCGGGCTGGGTGCACTGTTCCTGAGCTTCAGTAGCGAGTACGCGCCCGAGGTCTACTCGTTGCTGTTCGGCGAGGTACTCGGGATCAGCGCCAACCAGGTATGGCCGACGGTCGCGCTGACGGTGGTCTGTCTGGCAGGGCTCGCAGTGCTGTGGCGACCGCTTCTGCTGGCCTCAGCGCTTCCCGAAAGCGCCTCCGGCATGAACCCCTTCAGGATCGAGCTCTGTTTCCTGCTGCTGGTCGCGCTCGCCACCACGATGACCGTACCCGTGGTAGGTACCGCCCTGATCTTCAGCCTGATGATCGGTCCCCCGGCGGCGGCCCGGTCATTCACCGCTCATCCCTACGTGGCCCTGGCGCTGGCCGTCGTGATCGCGGTCGCGATCGTCTGGGCGGCAATCGCGCTCTCCTACAACACCAACCTGCCGATCAGTTTCTTCGTCGGCGCACTCAGCGGCTGCGCCTACACGGTCGGACGGGTCTGGCGCTTCGCCCAGACGCGCAGTGGCGCCGGAGCCGCGGCTAGTGCAGCTGCGCGATGAACGTGTAGATCACCATGAAGCTGACGATCAGCACAAACACGCGCAGCGCCCACAGTCCCAGGTTCGCGGCACGCCCAAGCTGGGCGCGCGTGACAGGTTTGGAACGATCGCTGACAAGCTGATCCGGCTCGAGGAACATGATCAGCTCCCCATCCTGCGATGGATCGCGGGGGTCAGTCTGATCGGTGATCGGTGCCCGAGTCATCAGCTGATCACGTGGACGGTCTGAAGGAATGAGTCGATCCCGTAGGCGGCGCCACAGAGGCCGACGAAGGCGACGATCGCGATTGCCACCACGTTGGTCGATCGCTTGTTGACCCACCTGCCCATCAGCCCCCGGTCGTTGGCGAGCATCATCAGGAAGATCAGCGCGACCGGCAACAGCACCGTTGCCAGGACGTTCGCATTCAGCGCGATCGACAACAACGGCGCGCCCGGGATCAGGATGATCGCCGCAGCGATCAGCGCGACACCGAGGTTGACGGCGTGAAAGATCCAAGCCTGACGCGGCGGGTTGTTGAAGCTGCGCGAGACGCCCAGGCACTCACCCGCGGCATATGCGGTGGACGCGGAGATGGTCAGCACGGCGACCGCGCCCGCTTCGATCAGCCCGAGCGCGAAGACCGTCGCGGCGGGGCCGTCAGAGATATGGCGCAGCGCCGCGGGGAATCCGGCACCGGCAAGACCGTTGATGCCGGCGCCGTCGTGGGTCAGCAGGGCCGCGCCGACAATCAGCGAACCGATCCCAAAAGCCGCCGCCATCAGACCGCCGAGAATCGTGTCCCAGCGGCCATGGCCGATGTCCGCCGGCGTCATCCCCTTGTCGGCCGACGCCCCCTGCTGGAAGAAGATCATCCAGGGGGTGACGGTCGCGCCGATCGTCGACGCCAGCAGTAACAACAGCGTGTTGAGACTGCCCTTCGGCAGTGGCGTGAAGGTCAGCGCGTGCACGACCGAGCCCAGGTGCGGCTTGACCAGGATCGCGGCTGCCAGAAATAGCCCGTTGAACAACGCCATACCGAGCACGATCCGCTCCCAGCGCCAGTAGCGCCCGCCGCTCATCGTGAACAGCACCAGGACGACCCCGAGTAGCGCCGCGATGCCGGATCCGACGTGGAAGTACGCAAGCCCGACACGAATCGCGACAAACTCGGCGATCAGCGTCACGAGGTTGGTGAACACGAGATCACCAGCGCTGAACCAGCCCCAGACCTTGCCGTAGCGCTGCAGCACCAGCTCCCCGTATCCCCGGTGAGTGACGGAGCCAACCCGCATCGACATCTCCTGGCAGACGATCGCCATCGCGAAGGTCACCAGAATGAACGGCACGAAGAAGCCGAGTCCGTAGGTCGCGCCGACAGCCGCGTAGGAGATCATGCTCGGCCCGTCGTTCTCGCCGAGCATCGCCAGAATTCCGGGACCGACCAGCAGCCACATCAGGCTCAGGCGACGCCCGCTCCGGCGGGCCTCGAAGACCCGTGCGCGGTCCTGCGAGCGGTCCACGTCCTCGTGGGTCAGGCCGACCGTGGCGGTGGTGGCTGAGGGTGCGGCGGGGGCGGGTCGCGTCGTCAAATCAGGCGCGAACTCCCCTGTCTCAAGCGGAGCCATGTTTGTCAGAGTAGCAAGAAAAGTTCACAGCATCAAAATTCCGGTCTCGGTGTTGTCGCGAGTAGAATTCCTTGCGTGGACATGGCCATCGCTCCGAGCGCCTCGGCTCCGGTCGAGGACTATCTGAAGGTCATCTACGCGCTCACGGAGGACGGCGAGCTGAACGCGTCGACCAGTCAGGTCGCCGACCGGCTCGGTGTCACCGCCGGTTCGGTTTCGACGATGCTCAAGCGGATGGACGCGTCGGGGCTAGCGGAACACGAGCCCTATCGAGGCGTGAGGCTGACGGCAACCGGCCGTCAACTTGCGCTCGGCGTGATCCGCCGCCACCGGCTGATCGAGCTGTTCCTGGCGACCAGTCTCGACATCCCGTGGGAGGACGTGCACCGCTACGCTGACGCGCTCGAACACGCTGTCAGCGACGAACTGATCGAGCTGATCGCGGCGAAGCTAGGTGATCCAGTCGCCGATCCGCACGGTGATCCGATCCCGAACCGCGCGCTCGAGGTCGACGAGCGCAAGCCACCGAGCCTCGCGGACCTCGCAGCCGGCGAGCGGGCGACGATCGTGCGCGTCTCAGACACGGACCCGGCCATGCTGCGCTACCTGACCGAGCAGCAGATCGGGATCGGCGACAGTGTCGAGCTCCTCTCGCGCCAGCCGTTCGACGGCCCGTGCGAAGTCGTGGTCGACAAACGTCACCACAGCCTTGGCGTCAACCTCGCCAAGGCGATCCACGTCGAACGCGGCTAGCTCGGCGTCGCCAGCAGCGGCTGCAGCTCGGCGGCCACCTGATCCGGGTGGTTGACCACGACCAGATGGCTCTCGCCCGTGCTCGTCGCGATGCGGAGCCGCGGTCTCATCGCGCCGTTGCGCCGATTTGCGAGCGTTCGCTGTGGTGGCGCAACCGTGATCGCGGTGACGTCGGTGAGGTCGATCCGCGTCTGCTCCAAATGGCGACGCAGGTTCAGCCGATTCGGCACGAAGATCAGGGCCGACGAGGTCAGGTGCAGCGTGCCGGCGAGAGTCGATCTGTCCAGGCACCACATTGCCGGACGCCGCCAGGCCTCCTGCTCGCCATCCCCGAGCCTCGGCTCAAGGTTGATCAGACCCACTGTTTTCCCAGCCGTGCTGGAGCAAGGCCAGCAGCTGCTCCGGCGGCTGTGCCCCGGAGGCACCGAACTGACGGTCGACGACGAACATCGGCACACCACTGATTCCAAACTCGCGGGCGGTCTGCTCGTCAGCGCGCACATCCTCGGCGAACTGGTCTGAGGCCAGCGTCTCACGGACCTCCGCCTCGGGCAGCCCCACCTGGGTCGCCAGGGAGACGAGCGTCTCCGGATCCGAGACGAGCTCGCCATCGGTGAAGCGCGCCCGGAAGAGACGCTCCTTCATCGCGTCCTGAAGGCCATGGCGCTTGGCGAGCTGAACGATCCGGTGACCGTCGAAGGTCGAGCCGATCCGTGTCTGGTCGAGGTGGTACTCGAGCCCGTCGCCCGCTGCCGTGTCGGTCACGCGCCGCTCGGCGGCCTCCGCCTGCTCGACGCTCATGCCGTACTTGGCCGCCAGCCGCTCGAGGTTCGGGGTCGGATCCTCAGCTGGCGCGGTCGGGTCGAGCTCGAAGCTGCGCCAGGTCACGTTCACATCGTCGGCGTGATCAAATTGCGACAGCGCGGCCTCGAATCGGCGCTTGCCGATGTAGCACCAGGGGCACGCAATGTCTGACCAGATCTCGACTTCCATGGCCGCTCCAGTTCGGAACCTATTTCGTAGAAGGTTCCATGGTTGATCTCACAAGCAAGGCTAGCGTAGGCCCGATCTCGGTAGGGGGTGCGTCCGGGGCGGCAGAGGACCGAGCGAGACGAGGACGCAGGGGGTGAAGCGGTAGCAGCGCTACCGCGAATCCCCCGAGGACAAAGTCTCGCGACGGTCATATGACGTATCCGGGCGTACACATCTGCCGAGATCGGGCCTTTATGCTCGCGTCATGGCTAATCCGATCTATACCGCGAAGGCAACCGTCACGGGAGGCCGCGCCGCAGGGCATGGCCGCACCAGCGACGGACTATTGGACGTACAGCTCCGCCTGCCCAAGGAGATGGACCCGAACGCATCAGAAGCGGGCACGAACCCGGAGCAGTTGTTCGCAGTCGGCTGGGCCGCATGCTTCGAAGGCGCCCTTGGCGTCGTCGGGCGTCGCGAGCACGTTGAGCTCGGCGAGGTGTCGATCGACTCGTCGGTCAGCCTCAGCCCCAACGGCAGCGGCGGCTTCCAGCTCAGTGCCGAGCTGGCGGTGAGCCTGCCCGACGTCACTGACGCCGAGAAGGCCAAGCAGATCGTCGCGGCGGCGCACCAGGTCTGCCCCTACTCGAACGCCACGCGGGGGAACATCGACGTGGTCCTGACCGCCAACGGCGAGACGGTTTAGAACCAACACGACTGTCAGCTCGTGTCCAGCGCCCGTTCGAACGTATCGACGGGCGCTGGCCCAAGCTCTTTTCAAGCGGTCAGACGGTCATCTCTGCCGGCGCGGACGCCAGCGCTGCCTCGATTGCGGCGACCAGTTCACGCGCGGAGCCGGCCGTCAGCTCCACCGCAACACGCGCCCCAGGCCCCTTGGTCGGGTCGGTGAAGTCGATGTTGAGCGTGTGCTCGGCCATCGCGTGTACCGGGTGGTCGAAATAGACCGTGCCGTGGCTGACGTGAAACCACCTGCTCTCCGGCCCCTTGGCGCTGCCGTCGAGGTCGGTGTTCATGGTCGCGTAGGTGCACATGCTCAGGCTCCCAGGTACTTGTTGAAGAAGGCCTCGATCAGCTCCCAGCCCTCGTTGGCCGCAGCCACTCGGTAGGCGGGCCGGTCCACCGAGAAGAAGGCGTGGCCGGCGTCGTCGAAGCGGTGGAACTCGTAAGTCTTGCCGTCCGACTTGAGGATCTCCTCGAGCTCGTTGACCTGTTCGGGACTGGGATGCTGATCCTCGTTCCCGAACAGCCCGAGCAGCGGCGCCCGCAGGTTCGGCAGCTGATCGATGAGGTTCGTGATCTTGATCGGGAAGCCCTCCGGGGGCGTACCGACGACGAAGGCGCCGTAGCAATCGACCGCTGCCTGAAGATCGAGGTTGCACGCGGCCAGCACCGACTGGCGGCCGCCCGAGCAGTATCCGATCACGCCGACCTTGCCGTTCGATGTCGGGAGCGCGCGCAGCCAGGCCGCGGCCCCGCCGACGTCACCGACGAGGCGCTCGTCCGGGACGCCACCGTTGGCCCGCCCGGCTGCGGCCGCGTCGTCCGGCGCAGCGCCGGGCGCGTCGCGCCAGTACAGGTTCGGCATCGCGACGTCATAGCCGAGCTCGGCGAAGCGCCGGACTATTTCCTTGCTCGACCGGTCGTAGCCCGGCATGTGATGGATGACGACCACGCCACCGCGCTTGCCGTCCTCCGCAGGCCGCGAGACGTAGGTCTCTACCTCGTCACCGTTGTAACCGGTGGTCTTAGTTGTTTCCGCAGTAAGAGAATCGCTCATGGCGCGATTCTCTCAGCGGACGACTCAGGTCAGCGCCAGTTCTGCGCGCAGCTCGTCCTCAGCGGTCTGAGCGACGCGCAGCAGCTCGCCGTTGTCGCCTTCGGCGTAGGCACCCATGCGGGTGAGCGGCGGCGAGTAGGCGTGGATCGTGATCGCCGGACCGCTGCCGGCGTGAAGCACACGGTGAATCGCGTCCGGCGGAACGGTGAAGACCTCACCCGCTCCGTACACGATCTCGCGAGCGCTGCGCCCGAGGCGCAGGCGATCCTCACGGACGTGCCCGTCCATCACGGTGATCGCGGCCGAGGAGACGTCGTGGTCATGGAAGCCGGTGTCATGGTCCTCGCTCCAGCAGAGCAACCACGCGTTGACGTGCTCGTCCTCGTAGAGCAGTTCGTAAGTCCGCTTGCTCGGGTCGTGATTGACCAGCGGCTTCCAGTTTTCTGTGTCAGCGGCCAGCTTCAGGACGAAAGCTTCCAGTTGCTCGATCGTCAGGCTCATACGTTCACCATCGTTAGTAGGTCTCCGGCATTGATTTGCAGCTGCCGGTTACGGCCGGTCGTCTGCGGGTCGATTACGGGCCGATCCGACCCGTAGACAAGTTGGAGCTCGCCGACGCGCTCGGCCATCATCCCGATGGCTGTCGGCCCGTAGCTCGACGTCTCATAGAAGGTGTTGGGGTCCAGCAGGTCAATCGCCGGCCCGCCCCTGGCGCTCAGGCGCTCGGTGAGCAGCGGTGCGCCGCCGCCAAGCATCGCGAACACAACCTTGAGGTCAGGAAACTCGCGGCGCCCGAGCCCGGCAAAGGTCAGCCAGGCGGCCTGCATCTGCGACACGTACTCGGTCAGCGGACGCCACCAGAGCGGCTCGTCAAGCTCACTGGAACCCGGGTACTGGCCGGGGGCGAAACCCGGGTGCACGAACAGCGGCACACCACGGGCAGCCACGCGCTCCAGCACGTGTCCGATCCGATCGAGCCGGTCCGGCCCGGCGATCGCGCCCGAGGCGATCGAGATGCCGACGCAGCCGCGTGCGAGCAGGTTGTCGACCTCATCCGCCTCAGCGTTGTCGAGCGCAATCGGCCCCCAGGCGGCGAACCCGGACGGCAACGACAGCACGCCTTCGAGGTGGGCGTCGATCAGCTCGAGCGCGCTCTCACGCGGGAGCGCCTCAATCCCGATCGGGCTCGAGATTGCGACAACGGCCAGGTCAAGCCCGTCCTCGCGCACCCGAGCGGCGCGATTCTCCGGCGCCTCCGATTCGACGGCGATCACATACGGGAGTTCGCCAGCGCTGTCGAGAATCGTGAGGCCATCCTCACGACGCACCAGCGGCACTCGATCCCGCGACGCGAGCTTGTCGAGCAGCGGGGTCGTCCAAATGTGCTGGTGCAGGTCAACTTTCATAGCCACACCATACTACACAAAATCGATGCGGTTTCCGTATTAGACGCTGGTCGTAGCCTCTTCTTATGTCCGAATCCCCGCACTCCGACATCACTCGGAAATCGTTCACGCAGCAGGCACAGACGTTCGAAGATCAGCGCTTCAATCGCGTCCTCACGACCGAGTCCGATTGGCTCTACACGGCCCTCCCCCGAGAGCTCGATGATCTCCTGCTGGACGTCGCCGCCGGGACCGCGATCGCGGGGCGCTCGCTGGCGCGCGATGTGCGGGCGGTTATCGCAATCGACACGACAGCCGGCATGCTCGATGTCGGCCGCCAGCGGGCGGCCGACGAAGGGATCGGCAACATCGTCTTCCAGCTCGGCGACGCCGAGGCGCTCCCGTTCCTGAGCGCGAGCTTCGACGTGGTCATCTGTCGTTATGCGCTGCACCACTTCCCCGAGCCGGCCAGGCAGGTGGGAGAGATGGTGCGGGTGCTGAAGCCCGGCGGCCACCTGGCGCTGGCGGATCTGGTTGCCGATGCGAACGCGAGCACGGCCAATGTGCAGAACCATCTGGAGCGGCTGCGCGACCGCTCACACGCGCACGCGTTGCCGGAGACACTGCTGCGGGCGATGCTGGAACGTCAGGGCCTGGCTGTCGTCGCAGCCGAAACGCGCAGCGTGCGCCGGCCCCTGGCTCCCTGGATGGAGCAGACCCAAACCCCAGACGCGGACGCCGAGAAGATCGAGCAGGCGCTGCTCGGCGAGCTTGAGCGACGCGGCCCGATGACCGGCTTCGGGCCCGAGCGCGACGAGACCGGAGCGCTCACGATCGTTCAGACCCTGACCTCACTGATCGCTCGCAAACCAGGCTGATTCCAGCCCCGCGTGACAAACGTTAACACGACCGTGTCAACGTTGGTACATTGAGTTGGCCCGTTAACGAGACTCCATGAGGAAGACCAGATGTCAGCAACCGATCAGACCGGCAGCCTCACCAAGCCCCCCTTCCGCGCTGACCACGTCGGCAGCCTGCTGCGGCCGCCAGCACTGACACAGGCTCGCGCGGATTTCAAGGCGGGCAAGATCGACGCAGACGCGCTGCGCGAAGCCGAGGACAAAGCTGTCATCGACGTAATCGCGCTGCAGCGCAACGCCGGCCTGAAGTCGGTCACCGACGGCGAGCTTCGCCGGCAGTCCTGGCACATGGACTTCATCTACCAGTTGCAGGGCGTTACGCAGGTTCAGGGCGAGTCGCTGCTCGTGCACTTCCACAACCAGGACGGCACCTACGAGTACGCGCCGCCGGCGATGAAGGTCAGCGGCCGGATCGAGGTTGCGGACACGATCTTCAAGGACGCGTTCACCTTCGTCCGCGACCACGCTCACGCCGACCAGACCCCGAAGCTGACGATCCCCTCGCCGAGCATGGTCCACTACCGCGGCGGCAACTCGTCGATCGATCAGTCGGTCTACCCCGACCTGGATCTCTTCTGGAGCGACCTCTCCGCCGCGTACGCCAAGGAAGTCCAGGGCGTCTATGACATCGGCTGCCGATACCTGCAGCTCGACGACACCAGCCTGGCGTACGTCAACGACCCGGCTCAGCGCGAGCACATTCTCGCGATCGGCGGCGATCCCGACCACCTCCACGAGCAGTACATCGCGAGGATCAACGACGCCCTGGCGAACAAGCCGGCAGACATGACGATCACCACGCACCTGTGCCGTGGCAACAATCAGTCGATGTGGGCAGCGGAGGGCGGCTACGACTTCGTCGCAGAAGCACTCTTCGGCGACCTCAACGTCGACGGTTACTTCCTCGAGTTCGACGATGAACGCTCCGGCACGTTCGATCCACTGCGCTATGTGCCCAAGGGCAAGCAGGTGATCCTCGGCATCGTCACCACCAAGCGCGCCGAGCTCGAGAACAAGGACGACCTCAAGCGCCAGATCGAGGACGCGACCCGCTTCATCGACATCGACCAGCTGGGCATCTCCGGCCAGTGCGGCTTCTCCTCAACCGAAGAGGGCAACAACCTCACGCTCGACGAGCAGCAGCGCAAACTCGAGCTGATCGTCGAGGTCGCCGACGAAGTCTGGGGCTAGCCGGCGGCGTCCGCCAGCTCGACTTGCCGGTGGATCAGCCGCACTGTCTCGCTGCGCAGTTGCGCGTCACGCTCGTTCGTGACGTGGCTGCCCAGCGAGACCACGGTGAAGCCCAGCTCGTAGTACGCCAGCACGGCGTCCGCGATCGTCTGCGGTGAGCCGACCAGCAGCGGCGCCGAGCGGGAGAGCTTGGTCAGGCCGAAGTAGAGAGCAGCGTCCTGCCAGTTCTCGTCATCGGCCTGGGTGTCGGCGAATCGGTCCTCGCGGATTGAGCGCACAGCGCTCGATCCGCCAGAGCGGAACTCCTTCAACGTCAGGACTGCCTGCTCCAGCTCGGAGAGATGCTGCCGGGCGGCCTCATCGCTCTCGCCGACCAGCATGTTGAGGTTCATCCAGAAACCGGGATCGCGGTCCACAGCGGCGGCGCGCGCTACCGCAACCTGCTCGGCCGCCGCTGCCAGCGGCAGGCCGGCATAAGCGAAGATATCCGCGTAGCGCGCGGCCAGCCCGATCGCGTCCGGAGAGGTGGCCGGCGTGGAGATCAGCGGCCGCGGCTTCTGCACAGGTTTGGGCCCTGAGTAGGCACCCTTCACGCTGTAGAACTCGCCGTCAAAGTCGAACGGCTCGTCGCAGGTGAGCATGCGCGTGAAGATCTCCAGATACTCAGCCGCACGGCGGTAGCGCTCGTCGCGCTCGGCGTGGTCGCCGTCACGGTCTGAGTCAGCGCCGGCACCAAGGATCAGGTGGACGGTCGTCCGCCCGGCCGACAGCAGATCGAGTGTTGCCAGCGCGCGGGCCGCGGCGGTCGGCGCGACAATCCCCGGACGGTGAGCCAGGGCGAGGCGCAGCTTCTGCGTGTGTGCCAGCGCCCACGTCGCGGTCACGGTCACATCCGGCCAGGTGGCGCTCTGCGGGATCGTGGCCGAGTCATAGCCGGCCGCCTCGTACTCGCGCGCTTCCGCAACCACGTACGCCGGGTCAGCGGTAACCGGCTCGGGCACCGGGGTGAAGTACGCGGCCTCACGCGCGATCCCATCGCTCGAATAGCTGTTGTTGTAGGACTGCGGATTGATCCAGGCGCGCAGGTCAAGCGGCATCGGTCGGTTTCTACCTTTCGGTTTCAGGCGTACTGACGCAGAGCCAGCGCGGAGTCGACGAGCGAGCGCGTGTACGGGTGCTCGGCCGCCTCGAAGATCTCGTCTGCCGGCTTGATCTCGACGAGCTCACCGTCGTACAGCACGCCGATCCGGTGCGATATCCGCCTGACCACGGCCAGATCGTGAGAGATGAACAGGTAGGACACGCCGGTCCGCTCCTGTAGCTCGGCCAGTAGATCAAGGATCCGCGCCTGAATCGAAACATCGAGCGCAGAGGTCGGCTCATCGCAGATCACCAGCGGTACCCGTCCGGCAAACGCCCGGGCGATCGCGACGCGCTGCTTCTGTCCGCCGGAGAGCTGCTGCGGCAGTTTGTCGAGCAGGTCCAGCGAGAGGCCCGTGTCCTCTGCCAGTTGCTCCGCGCTCTTGTCCCCGTGCAGCAGTTTGATCGAGCGGTCGAGGATTGCCCGCACCGTGCGCCGAGGGTTCAGCGAAGAATCGGCGTTCTGAAAGACGACCTGGACGCGCGGCAGCTGCTTGTGGCCACGCTGGCCATTCGGCAGGTCGAACTCGATGCTGCCGTCATATCCCGTCAGGCCGGCGATGCTGCGCCCAAGCGTCGTCTTGCCACTGCCGGACTCGCCGACGATACCCAGCGCCTCGCCCCGACCGATCGTGAACGAGACGTCGCGCAGCGCCGGCTTGTGGTTGTAACTCTTGCTGACGCCGCTGACCGTGAGCAGCGGAGTCGGTGCGGAGCCGTTCTGTGCCGGCGCCTGACCGGGCGTAGCGCTTGCGGGCTGGGCGCCCGGCAGCACCCGCTTGACACGGATGTTTGGGAGCGCTGCGATCAGTGCCTTCGTGTAGGGATGCTGGGGCGAGCGCAACACGTCGGTGGCCTCCCCCTCCTCAACCAGCAACCCGTTCTGGAGCACGCCGATCCGCTGACAGTGGGCAGCGACCAGCGGCAGGTTGTGGCTGATCAGAATGCTGGCGAAACTGAGGTCGGCTTGGAGGCCGTCGATCAACGCCATGATGTCGGTCTCCACGCGGCTGTCGAGGCCGGTGGTCGGCTCGTCGAGGATCAGGAACTCCGGTTCGACGGCGAGCGCCATCGCGATCACGATTCGCTGCTGCTGGCCGCCGGAGAGCTCGTGCGGATAGCGCTTGGCGATCGCCTCCGGCGGCGCGAGCTTGACCCGCTCGATCGCGGCCATCGCGCGCTCGTGCGCCTCGCTGCGACTGGTGCCGCGTAGGCGGAAGACCTCGGCGATCTGATTGCCGACTTGCATCGTCGGGTTGAGAGCCAGGCCCGGCTCCTGATAGACGACGCCGAGGGAAGTCGCGCGGAACCGGCGCAGCGCGTGCTGATCCAGCGTCAACACCTCTGTCCCCGCGACCGAGAGCTGGTCGGCTGTCATCTCGGCGTTCACCGCCAAGTAGCGGGTGAGCGCCATCGCTGCGGTGCTCTTGCCCGAACCCGATTCGCCGACCAGGCCGTACGACTCGCCCGACGCGATTCTGAAGCTGACGTCGTTGACCGCCGTCTGCAGGCCGGCGCGGGTGCGGTAGGAGACCTTGAGGTTGGCGACCTCAACGACGGGCTTGGCATCCTCGCTCACTGTGACGTCACCTCCTTGATGTTGTCCGCGATCAGCTGCACCGACACCACGACCGACGCGACCGCCAGTGCCGGGAAGAGCACCGTCCACCAGGCGATCTGGATATCACCCAGGTTGTTGGAGATCGAGAGTCCCCAGTCCGATGACGGTGGCTGCGCGCCAAGGCCAAGAAAGGAGAGAGTCGCGGTCATCAGAATCGCCGAGGCAAGGCTCAGGGTGATCTGGATCAGGAGCGTCGGCCAGATATTCGGGACCAGCTCGCGGGCCATGACCCGGAGCGCCGATTCGCCCTGGAGTTTGGCCGAGGTCACGTAGCCCTTACCCATCTCTCCCAGAACCGCGGCGCGGATGATTCGGGCTATGCCGGGCGCGAACACCACGCCAATGCAGATGATCAGCGACGGCGTACTGGCCCCAAATCCAGTGACAAGGACGATCAGCAGGATGATCGGCGGCAGCACGACGAGCACATCGAAAATGCGCATCAGGATCGTGTCGACGATGCCGCGGAAGTAACCGGCGATCACGCCGAGGGCGCCGCCGAGGGCGGTCGCCAAGATCGCGCCGAGCGGGCCGATCACCAGTGCCGTATCGCCGCCGGCCATCGCCCGCGCAAGGACGCTCCGGCCGAGCTCGTCCGTCCCGAACGGGTCCGACCAGCTGGGCGCGGCCAGCGTCTTGGCACCGAGCGCATTCGGGTTGAAGCCCAGTACATGCCAGAAGATCGCGGCAAACACCCACCAGAGCACGATCACAGCGCTGATCACGAAGGTCGGACGTCGCAGCAGCGCGAGCAGTCGTCGCGCGCTGACCGCGTTCACAGGTGCGACTTGGAGCGCGCTCTGGCCCTCAGCGGCGGTGCTGCTCACGGACGGAATTGAAACGGCCATCAGTTCTGCCGGTTGTCGAAGCGGATACGCGGGTCGGCCAGGATCAGACCGACGTCGGCCGCCAGCAGCGCCAGCAGCGCCACAACGCCGGTGACCATCACACCGTCGGTCAGGACCAGGACATCCTTGTGCTGAGCGGCTTCAACCAGCAAAGCGCCGAGCCCCGGGTAACTGAACAGGGTCTCGACCACGGCGTCGCCACAGAGGAACGCGCCGAGGTACAAACCCAGCAGCGGCAGCGTTGGAACGAGTGCGTTTCGCAGCACGTGACGACGCACGATCTGGCCCGGCGGCACGCCCTTGAGCACCGCCGTGCGGTAGTAGGGGGACATCAGCGGACCCAGCGCCCCGGTCCGGACCATACGAGCCACCACCGCCAGGTAAGAGAGCGCTAGCGCAATCGCCGGGATCAACACCTCGCGCACGCGGTAGAAGAAGCTCCCGGTGGCACCGACCTGCACTGGCGCGATCTTCAGCCAGACGCAGAAGACGAGCATCAGCACCGCCCCGATCGTGAACACCGGCACCGCTGAGATCGTCATCAACGAGATCGTGACGGCGCGGTCAGTACGACGGCCCTCGCGGTACGCCTGGATCGCTCCGAAGGCGAGCGCGAACGGGATCAGCAGCACAAAGGCGACGCCGCCCAGCAGCATCGAGTTGACCAGGTGGCCCAGCACAAGGCCCCGAGCCGGCTCCGAGTAGGTGTAACTGCTGCCCCAACTGCCGGTGAGGAAGCCGCCCAGCCAGTGCAGATAGTGGTGCAGCGTCGAGCCGGTGACGCCGTTCTGCACGTCCCACTGATGGACCTGCGCGGCCGTCGCGTACTGCCCGAGCACCTCGCGCCCCGGGTCACCCGGAACAACCTGGATCAGCCAGAACGTCAGGATCGAGACGACCAGCAGCACGGCTGGTATCTGGATCAGCCGTTTGGCAACCAGAACGAGCACTCGGTTCTGGCGTTCGGAGAGTGCGCTGAACCCGCGACCTGGGGCAGGGACTACCGCGTCACGCGGGTTCAGCGCCGTCATCTAGTTCTCCGTTACTGCTTGTTCGAGCGAGCCGTGGGCTAGCTCACCGAGATTCCACGGAAGTCGAAGCCTCCGTCGAAGTTCTGGCCATCCGTGAAATTGCCCTGGACCTTGTCCGACAGGATCAGGGTGTTGTCCTCGAAGGCCGTGATGATCACCGGCACCTGCGTGTACTCGATCGAACCGATCTGGTTCGCGATCGACTGGCGCTTGGCGGTGCTGGTGGTCTCCTCGTACTCGTTGGCGAGCTTGTCGAGCGTCGGGTTGGAGTAGTGCGACGCGTTCCATTCCGCACCCGTCTTGTACAGGAGCGACTCGAACTGCGTCGGCAGACGGTCCGCCCAGTCGGTGATGGTCACGGGAGCGTTGAGCCACGGCGTCGTCGAGTTCGAGCCGCCGTAGTACGTGTTCTCCGGCTCAGCGTCGATCGAGACCTTGAAGTCGCCGGTGGCATCCAGCTGCTGCTGGATGACCGTTGCCAGCGTCTGCTCACCGGTGTAGGTGGTGATCGTGAACGTCACCGGCTTCTGGACGCCTGAGGCGGCAATCAGCTGGTTGACCTTGGCGTCGTTGGCCGAGCGCTGCGTCAAGCCCTTGGGCTGGACCGCGTAGTCGGGGAAGGTCGCAAAGTCGTTGGCGACCTTCGCCGCTCCCGCGTAGACGTCCTTGACGATCTGGTTGCGGTTGAGCGCCCAGGCGATCGCCTGACGGACGTCCTGGTTGTTGAGCGGTGCCTGCGTGACATTGAAGACCAGGCCGTCGAACTTGGAATAGCCCGCGGTTTCGGTCCGGTGCTTGGTGCTCGCCACTTCCTGGATCACGGAGCCACCGGCGTCGATCGGGTTGATCTCGTCGATTGCGCCACTCTCGAAGGCGGCCACCTCAGCACTGGTGCTGCTGAAGAACTTGACGCTTACGCCACTGAGCTTGACCGCGGAAGCATCCCAGTAGTACGGGTTCTTCACGTAGGTCGCGCCCTGCCCGGCCGTGTAGCTCTTGAGGATGAACTGGCCGGCGCCGACCGGATCATGGATCCAGTTGTTGGCGTTGGTGCCGGCCGGCAGGACGTTGGTGTTGGCGCCGGTCAGCAGGTACGGGAAGTCCGAGTACGGCTGGGCCAGCGTGAACACGACAGAGTCGCCGCTGCCGGCCGCCACAGACTTGAGGATGCCGGCGAAACTGCTCTTGGCCGGCGACTCGCTCTTCTTGGCGATGATGCTGTCGAAGGTCGAGACCACGTCCGCGGGGACGACGGTCTTGCCGTTGCTGTATTTGTCGCTGGAGCGGAGCGTGAACGTCCACTTCAGGCCCTTGTCCGAGGGCTTCCACGAGCTGGCGAGCTGCGGCACAAGCTGGCCGGACGTGTTCTCGATTACGAGCTGGGAGTTCGCCAGGCCGACCAGGAACATCGCGTTGATGTCTGCGGTGGTCTCCGGGTCAATCGTGCCCGCAGGCTGATCCAGCGCAAGGTTGAAGACGCCACCGCTGCTCTTGGAGCTGTGCGGAGAAGCCGCCGAAGATGAGGCGACAACCAGCGTCGCCGACGCCAGCGAAACGGCCGC
>Ga0302314_10011227_pt1 | contig 15644 bp, 15 predicted proteins | sample III_Palsa_N2_3_FD_200533 | JGI IMG/M metagenome (GOLD analysis project Ga0302314, IMG submission 200533) | Peat permafrost microbial communities from Stordalen Mire near Abisko, Sweden - III_Palsa_N2_3 | ecosystem: Environmental > Terrestrial > Soil > Palsa > Peat permafrost | place: Sweden...
CACCTCGAGCGGAGCGGTCACGGTGGTCGCCATCACCTGGGGACTCGCGCCGGGGTAGAAGGTCAGGACCTGAATGGTCGGATAGTCGACGTCGGGGAGGGATGAGACCGGCAGGAATCGCACGGCCACCAATCCGATCAGCACGAAGGCGATCATCAGAAGGGATGTCGCCACCGGCCGAAGTACGAACAGGCGTGAGATGTTCATGTCGCGGGCACGAGGACTTCGGTCAGCTCGTGGTGCTGGCGCCTTGCGTGGTCGTGCTCGGCTTTTTCCTCGCCTTCGATCCGGGCGGGGACCCGGGCGTCGCCGGCACTTGCTGGATTCCGGTCGCGCGGGCGCCCGCGGCGGAGACGCTGATCTGGGCGCCGTCACTCAACCGATCGGTCCCGTCGACCACCACGGTGTCGCCCGCGGTGAGACCGGTCAGGATGGCGGTGTTTTGCCCATCGCTCGCACCCAAAGTCACTTTGTGGACCGACACGGTATTATTTGCATTGACCAGATACACGTAGTCGCCCGGCGCGCCGCTCAGCACCGCTGGAGTGGGCACGAGGACCGCCTGCGTCAACGTATCCACCAGGATTTTGATGTTGACGAACTCGTTCGGAAAGAGCGCCTCATCGTCGTTCTCGAACTTCGCGCGCAATGTCACGGTCCCGGTGCTGGTGGCCATTTGATTGCTGAGCGCGTAGAGCGTGCCGGTGGCGATCTGCCGGTTGTTGTCGCTCGCATAGGCGGTGACTGGAAGCTGCGCACCGGAGTTGACGCGCTCGATCACCTTGCCCACATCGTTCTGCGCGACCGTGAACTCGACGGTCGTCGGCTTCATGGTGGTAATGACCACGATGCCGGGCGAGCTCGAGGCGGTGACATAATTACCCGGGTCGATCAAGCGCAACCCGACCCGGCCCGACACCGGCGCGATGATGTGGCAGTAGATGAGGTCGAGCTTGAATTGCGCGATGTTGGCCTGGTCGGATTCGACTTGTGCCTCGTCCTGCTTCACGGTGGATTCCTGATCGGTCACCGTCTGCTCGGCGATCGCCTTCTGCGCCTGCAGCTGGTGGTAGCGGGCGAGGTCAGAGCGCGCCTGATCGAGGGATGCCTGATCCTTGAGAAGCGCCGCCTGCGCCTGCTTCAGATCGATCTCATATTGCCGCGGATCGATCTGCGCCAAGAATTGACCTTTCTTGACATCCTGACCCTCCTTGTAGCCCACCTCGGTGAGATAGCCGCTCAGCTGCGGCAGCACCGTCACGGTGGCGACCGGCGTTACCGTACCGAGCTCGGACAGCGTTTCGGGCATGTCGCCGAGCACCGCCTTTGCGACCTTCACCACCTGCGGGGCGGGGGCGCGAGCGGGTTTCTTGCCGGCGAGAATGTGCCAGATCACGAAAATGACGAGAACGGCCAACAAAGCGCCGATGATCCAGCGGCCGCGATGGCCTCGATGAGCTACGGATGGGGATGCATCCGGCGTGGTGATCATATCGATCCCAGTGTACAGCATGGACGAACGGAGGCGCGCGGCCTCGCCGGTCGTTCACCCGCCGACTCTCTTGTCTAAGCTCGAGAAGAGTGAGTCCGGTTCGGAGCGGGGGATTCGCTCAGGGCGAAGTGTCCGTGACCGCCGCCGGCTGGCTCAGATTGAGTTTCATCGAGGCCGCGAGCGCGGTAAGCTTTGCCTGAACTGTCTTGCCGATGGTGACCGCTTCTTCCAAGCTGCCGTGCGTATAGGCGTCTTGTGCCTTGGTCCAGCGCGCCTCTGCATCGCTCAAGCTCGAGTGCGCCTCCGCTAGATCCACGCCCGATGCGAGTTTCTTGTTCTCCTTCTTGCTCAGAAAGTCGATGCGGCTTTCGATGGAGCTGGCATTGCCCGGAACGCTGCTGGCGAGCGCCGTCCACTGATCGTTGAACCCGCGGGTGATGAGCTCCTTCTTCGCCGTCGCGCCACTCTCGAGGCCCTGCGCTTCGGCCAATACCGGCGGCGCATCCTTCACCACCCCCTTGTAATCTTCCCTGTCGTACGCGGCCTTGAGGGTGCCGAGCTTGCTCTGGACGTCCGATAGTTGATCGGGGACGTATTGGGCCGCATCGGGTGCCGCGCTAACCGCGGCTTGGATATCGGAAATCATTTTTCCCGCGGGCTCCTTCTGAGGGGAGCAGGCAGCGAGCAGGAGCACCGCGACGCATAGCCACACGCTGGAAGAGGAGCGCAAATCGATCAAGCGCAAATCGATCATGAGATGGTTCCTTGTATCGACATTAGACCTACTTTTATACCTGTATTGCCAATAGCTTAAGATTGTTTATTGAAGTAATAGAAGAAGCGATGTCACTCATCGACCGCCGCGCCCGTGCATTCGCGCAGGGCCGCCATTTGGACTCATGCGAGATGTTCGCGCACCCCGGGTAGTGTCGGGCCGCCGAGCGTTCGCCGAAAGTCCTCGAGCCCGCAAAATGATGTAGGCGTTTGCCACCCCGCCGGGCGCCATGGCGCCTATCTCTGCGTGCTGCCGGCGCTCTACTCGGCGGTCGCGCTGCCCAGCGCGAACCACGAAAGGTCGGAACCCATTTTGGAGTCGACCTTGAAAGCTCGGGCCGCGGCGGTCATGCGCGTGAGCGCCTGACCGATGGGCAGCGCCGGAGCGGTATCGCCCTGCTTGATGCGGGCAAACCGGACCGGATTGATGCGAGCCACGATGTAGTTGCGCAAATAGGGAGACTTGAAGCCCTGTTTCTGCATCGCCCCGACGAGCTTGACGACCAGTCCGTCGATCGCCATCAGGCGTGCCGCGTATCCTTCGCGGTCGCGCAAGCTTGCGGGCAGTGTGCGCGCGCTGAATCGATCCACTTTCTTGAGAAAGGCGCTATAGGCGCCGCCGGCGAATCGGGGCGCTTTCTGATATACGATCCCGAGCGTCAATAGCTCCGCGGACTCGAACTGCGAGGCGAAGCTCGACTCCTTGGCTGTCGGCTGGCGGCGCGCCAGGTCACGCGCCATGCGAATCACTTCGAGGCTGCGATCCTTGAGGTTGTGGGCTTTCTCGGTGTTCAGCGCCAGGATACGGTAAGCGAGCTCTGCGTCCGCACAGATCAATGCGGTGATGTACTTGAGGCCCAGCACCTTGGCGGCTGCGAGCCGGTGCCGTCCATTCGGGGTCCAGAAGCCGGTGTCCGCTGCGGGAACGACGATCAAAGGATCGAGGAACGATCCGGCCTGCTCGATGCTGGCAGCGAGGCGCTTGGTGTGCGTAGGCGATAGGTCGCGCTGAAACGGGGTAGGTTGCACGCTACGAAAGGGCAGCGCCGCCAGCACGAGTTCGCGCCCGCCAAAAGGATCGCGATAATTGCCGAGGACCACTCCGCCGGCATCGCCGATGCGGCTGAGCAAAGGTTGCAGCGGTTCATGTGTGAGCAAGAGCGCGATATCCTCGCGATTCAAGCCCCGGGTTTCAGCCGCGGGCTTCAGGCGCCGGCGCGAGGAGGCCGGCCGCGTTGTCTTCTTGTTCTTCTTCTTATTGGGCGACGAACTGGCCATGATGCTCCTTTGCAGCGACTCGACCTCGGCGCACCAGTGTGACCCGTTCGCCACCGCAGCGCCAATGGACGGCGCGGGTTGCAGCGGGTAGTCTCTCGCGGCATGAGCGTGCAAGGTAAGAGTCTGAGTCGCGGCCTCGAGTCACTCCTCAATCCCCAACAGCCGCGCGGCCTCTACCGCTCCGGCGTCGGGTCAATCCCCCTCGCAGCCATCCGGCGCGGCAGCATGCAGCCCCGCACCCAGTTTCGACAGGAGGCGCTCGAAGAGCTCGCGGCGTCCATCAAGGCCAAGGGCGTCATCCAGCCCATCTTGGTCCGGCCCGTGCCGGGCTTTCCACACCAATTCGAGGTCGTCGCCGGTGACCGGCGCTGGCAAGCCGCACAGCTCGCGGGCCATACGGAAATTCCGGCCATCGTCCGGGAGTTGTCCGATCCGGAGGCCCTCGCTCTCGCGCTCGTAGAGAACATTCAGCGTGAAGAGCTGACGCCGACCGAGGAGGCGAGGGCTCTCGGGCGCCTCATCGATGAGTTCTCGTTGACCCATCAACAGGTGGCGGAGGCAGTCGGGCGCTCGCGCGTCGCGGTCACCAATCTGATGCGACTGCTCGAGCTGCCCAAGCCCGTGATCGAACTCATCGATGGGCAGTCGATCACCATGGGGCACGCGCGGGCGCTGCTCGGGCTCGGCGAGGAGAGCGCGCGGGTCGAGATGGCCAAGCTCGTGGTCGAGCGCCATCTGTCGGTGCGCGAGACCGAGACGCGCGTTCGCAAGGCGCAACAGCCCCCCACCCGGCGCGAGGCGGAGGTGTCGGTGGTCAGTGAAATTGCCCGCACGGGCAACGCGCGAGTGCAGCTCCATCAACGCCCGAGCGGGGCGGGCAAGCTGGTCGTCGATTTCGCGGACGATGCCACGCGCGACGCGCTGCTGCGAGCCATCGCCGCCGCGCTCGGGGCTTGAGCCAAGCGGGCCGCTCCCCGGGCTGCCGTCAAGGCGGCGGGCTCAGGGTCGTTCGAAGCGCGCGATCGTCTCCACGTGCGGCGTGTAGGGGAACATATCGAAGGCGGTGAGGGCCGCAAGGCGCAAGCCGCCCTGCGAGGTGAGCCTTGCGATGTCCTGCCGCAGCGAGTCGAGTGCGCAGCTCACGTACAAGAGCCGCTGCGGCGGCCGCTCCGCCAGGCGTTGCGCGAGCTGCGACTCCAGCCCCTTGCGCGGCGGATCGACGATCACCAGATCGGCGCCATCGGCTGCGGCCTGCATAGCTCCCGCGGGGCCGGGCTCCAGAGTGACCTTGGCACGCTGCATCGGCTGAAGACCTGCGAGTCCCTGCTCGAGTCCTCGCAACGCGTGCGGGTTCGACTCGTTCAGGCGCAGCTCGCGCAGTTGATCGATCACCGACAACCCGATGGCGCCGACGCCGGCATGGAACTCGGCCACGCACGAGCCTTCCGGAATCTGCGTGCGCAGGTGCTCGATGATGAGTTGCGCGACCTCGAGGTTGCTTTGTCCGAATGCGCCTGGAGGGTAATGCACCGGGGCTCCGCCGAAGTGCTCTACCACCGTGTCTGGGCCGCACCAGTGCTCGAAATACGCCCCGAGTATGGCGTTGGAACGATCGCAATGCGCGTTGAACCACAAGCTGTGCAACTCGCTGCCAAGCTCATGGCGGATCAGCTCGAGGCATCCCGCGAGCGGCGCCGCCGTCTCGGCGTTCGCCACCAGCACCACTTGCGCGGTCTGCGTGCTGCGTTCCACGACCACCTGCAGATAGCGCGCAACGCCCAGATGGGCCTGATCCGAATAACTCGGGACGCGCGCCTCGACGAGCGCGCGGCGCACGACGCCCGCGACGCGATTGATCAGTGGGTGCTGTACGTAGCAGCTCGGTATGTGCACCACGCGGTGCGTGCCGAGCTCGAATAGTCCGAGCTTGGGCGAGCCGAGCCGTCCGCGGATGGCAAGCCGCGCGCGATGTCGAAAGCCAACCGCCGCGCCGGACACGACCGGCGGATCCGGAAGAGCATGCCTGCAAGCGAGCTCGCTGAGCGCTGCGCGCACCAGCGGGTCCAAGCCGGGCTCACCGAAGCGCGGGCATCCGGGGCACGGCGGTCGATGCGGGCAGTCCGCCACCACGCCTCAAAAATGCGCATCCAGGGTCTTCACCTCGGTACCCCGATACAACTTGATGCGGGCGGTCGAGTGACCCGCGATCGTCGCCGCGGCACCTTGCAGATCCCCGGGTGAGCGAATTGCGCGACCCTCGAACTCGTAAATGATGTCCCCGGTGATGATGCCGGCGTTTTGTGCAATCGAACCCGGGCTCACGCCGACTACGAGCACACCTGCGCGGTTCGGGGCCTCGGGGTTCGCCGATACGGAGAGCCCGCTGATGCCGAAATCCAACCGGGCGGGCGGGGGAGGCGCCGGCGCCTGCGCCGTCGCGGGGTTTTGCACGTAGGCGTCGACTTTCGCGAGAAGTCCCGCCGCCTCCGCGTTGGAGAGCGAGCCGCGGTAGTCGAGTCCGCCCTTGGCGAGGATACGGAAGCTCCACAGCTCGGGTTTGCCTGCGACGTAGCCCTTGGCAAGATGACGGAGCAGGGTCTCATCGAGAGGGACGGCGAGAGATTCAGTGTAGGTGCATTCGCCCGTGGGGCAGTTGATTGCCACCCGTTTGACCACCGTGACAGGCACCGTCTCGAGTTCGCTGATCCCGCGATACTGCGCCGTTTTGTAGGAGCGCGAGGCTCCGCGATAGGTGATCGACACGTCCATCCGATAGGACACCGGCCCCGCATCGCGGTTGATCAGGGCCGTCAGGAATTCGTCGTGCCACACCTCGCCCATCAGCCCCTGGCGCTCCACGTATCCGCGCTCGGTGCTGATCTTGGTCGCGTGAGCCTCCTCGATGACGGAGGCGGTCTGCGTGAAATGCTCGGCGCCGAGTGCGAGGAGCTCGGGATCTTTCGCGATCACAGGCGTGATGAGGGCGCCTGCAATCAGGGCTGCGGCCGCGTATGTCGAATATCGTCCCATGGCTTCCCGCATATCCCCTTGTTGTTGGCCCGAGTTTCGATGATATCAATGCGCCGCGGCGCGCGGCACCTGGAAGTTGCTCAAAAGGCTCTCGACCTCGCCAACATCGATGGGCTTGGTGAAGTGGTGATCGAATCCGGCATCCCGTGAGCGCTGTTTATCCTCGGCCTGGCCCCACCCGGTCACTGCGATCAGCAGGACTTTCTCGCCCCACGCCAGCGCACGAACCCGGCGCGCCACCTCGTAGCCGTTCATTCCCGGCATGCCGATGTCCAAGATGATGACTTGAGGCTGCTCGAGCAGCGCCAGCCGCAAGGCCTCCTCGCCGCTGTGGGCAACCGATACGTCGTTGCCGGACATGTCCAAGATGGTCGCCAGGCTGTCGGCGGCGTCGCGATTGTCGTCGGCCACGAGCACCCGCAACGGGCGCATCGCACGCGCGGCGGGACCGGGCGGATCAGCCGGCAGCGCTGCACCGGCGACGATGAGTGCGCGCGGAAGGTGGATGGTGAACTCACTGCCTTGGCCCGCACCGGCGCTCCTGGCGGAGACGGAGCCCCCATGCAAGCCGGCCAATCCCTTGACCAGCGCGAGGCCGATCCCGAGGCCGCCCTCGGCTCGATCGATTGCCGAGCTCACCTGCGCGAACATCGTGAACATGTCGGTCAGCGATTCCGGGTCGAAGCCGATGCCGCTGTCCCTCACCGACAGCTCGATTTCTTCGGGGAGCAAGCGCACCGCCAGCGCGATCCTGCCGCCCGGATCGGTGTACTTTGCCGCATTGGTGAGCAGATTCGACAGCGATTGAGAAATTCGCAACGGATCGACATTGAGGACCACGCGCTCGGCAGGAACATCGATGGCAAGCGCGTGGCGCTTCGAATCGATCAGCGGTCGAGCAGTTTCCACGGCGGCATTGACTATCGACTCGAGAGTCGTGGGCTGAGATTTGAGAGCCAGACGGCCGCGCGTGATCCGCGAAACATCGAGTAGATCATCGAGAAGCAGCGCCATCCGCTGAACTTGCCGCGAAATGACCTCACGCGCCCACTGACGCTGCTGCTCATCGATCTTGGGCGACTCGAGGAGTTTCACCGAATGGCGAATCGGCGCGAGCGGATTGCGCAGCTCGTGAGCCAGCGTGGCAAGAAATTCGTCCTTGCGCCGATCGGCCTCGCGCAGCGCCTGCGAGCTTGCCTGCACGGCCTCGAGCATGTTGTTGAACGCGTCCACGACCACCCCCGTCTCGTCCTCGGAGGTCTTTTGAGCGCGTAGCGAATAATCGCGCCGGCTCACGATTTCGCGGGCGACGCCTGCCATCACCTCCAAGGGACGGGTGATCCGCGCTTGCAGGCGGGAAGCGAATAAAAACGCGACCGCCACGCTCAACAGCGTCACCAGCACGAAAATGCCCACATAGGCGCCAATTCGGTTGACTAGATCGTAGCGACCCCGCAGATAGATGTAGCCCACGGTCTCGCTGCCACGCCGGACCGGCTGCACGAGCTCGGCCTGGTCGCCGGCGATGCGCAGTGATTCCTTGCTCAAGACGGCCGGCGGCGGTTGATTGCCCGGCCGCACGTACGAGGCGAAGGGCTCGCCGTGCGCCGTGTACAGCGCAGCTGCCAAAACGCCGGCTCGAGCTTCCAGAGCCGAGAGATTGCGCTCGGCGACGGCCCGATCGTCGAACTCCAGAGCGGCCGCCGTAGACAAGGCGAGAATGGAGGCCTCCGTGGAGAGCTCGGACACCAAGGACTTGCGGTACATGGAAACGTCGACGGACAACATGGCGATGCCGGCAACCCATACCGCGAGCACGGTGGTGAGCAGCACGAGCCTCATGAGGCGCGCGCGCAGGGTGGTCCTTCGCCAAAAACGCGGCGTCGCCGGACTCATGCCGCCGCTCGCGCCGCCCGACGAGCCTTGCCGGAAGGCCCGCGCGATTGCCGGGGCACACCGAACACGCGGACCGCGAGGCCGAGCAGTTCCGAGCTGATCTTGAGGTGTGCCTGACCGGCCGCGGTGAGGGAGACCTCGAAGCGCACGCGGCGGTCGATGGTCAGGAAATTCAACATGCCCCCGTCCCGTAGACCCCCTTCCTCGTCGGTCACGATCAGCGTCGATCTCGACGCGGCGGGTCTCCATGAGCGCAGCGAGTCTGCGCGGCCGGCTCCGACATAGAGGATGTCGGAATCGGCGACGTCGCGGACGGAGGCCGCCTCACGCACTCGGACCGGGTGGTTGTTGATGAGATGGGCACCGGCGAGCCCGCCGAGTTGTCGGGCAATCGCGGGCGAACCGAGCACGGTGATGACGAAGTCCCCCCTGTCGGCGCCGCCGCCGGGCCAGTCGACATAGCCTGCCAAGCGGAACAAGTAAGCGGCCTTGACGACATCCTCGGAATAATCCGCGGCGACGGCGGGCGCACCCGCGCCGGCCCCGAGCGCACATAGGCCGGCGAGGAACCAGATCTGCTTGCGGGCACGACTAAGGATGGCGGCTCGGCCTGGGATAAGCGTGCATCGGCGTCATCATAATGAGGGAGGAGCAATGGGGGTAGATTGTGCAATGTTTACAATTCCGAATATTATGCGACCTCTACGTGATCGGCCGTCAAAAAGGCTGTCGCGAGGAAATCTCTTCCGTGTGCCGTAATTCGAGCTTGCAACGTGCCGACTGATCCTTTGGAGACCGCACGCCCCTTGGCGACCGGCGCGCGTTACTCCCCGCCGGCGATGCTGTTTCATTGGTCGATGTTCATTCTCGTGGTGCTCGTGGGAGCGCTCGGCCTGCTGCACGATGACTGGCCCGACAAGACCCAGTCATTCTGGATCAACGTGCATGCTCTTCTCGGCATCCTCTTGTGGCTCACGCTCGCCGGCCGATGGGTTTGGCGGATGCGGCGGCCGCCGCCTCCGTTGCCGGCGGGCCTAGGCTGGTTATCGTTGCGATTATCCGGCCCGGTGCACTGGGCACTTTATGCATTCATGTTCGTCACCCCGATCTTGGGATTCATCACGTTCATCTATCACGGGCGCGTGTTCGATCTCGGGTTATTCCGGGTGGACTTCGGCATCCCTAAGAATAAAGCGGTGTTCCATCCGACCGAGGATATTCACGGCTATCTGGCCTACGCGCTGTTCGGGCTTGCCGGCTTGCACGCCCTCGCCGCGCTCTGGCACCGCTTTTGGCTGCACGACGGGGTGCTCGCCCGCATGTGGCCGTCGCGTTCGCCGGCGGGGCCGCGGCGAGATTGACCTCCTCTGTTCAGCGAGCGCCGGCTTGCCGCAGGGCGGCAGCGATTTCGGGCCGCGCGGCGGCGATAGCCGCCTCGAGCGGTGTCGTTCCGCTGGTGTCCGCCGCATTCGGGTCCGCGCCCGCGGCGAGCAACGAAGTCACCGCCTCCTTTTGGTCGTGAACGACCGCGAGCATGAGGGCGCTGCGGCCGTTCGCATCGCGGGCATCGATATCAATGTGCTCCGCGAGCAGCGTCTCGAGCCTTTGAACATTCCCGCTTTGCGCCGCTTCTCGCAATGCTCTGGCTGCGTCGAGGGATCGGGCCGCCTGTTGTGCCGCCGCGGGGAATGTTGAAGAGGCCATGGCTCGCGCGGCGGAGGGCGCCGGCGTCGCTCGCTGAGCAAGCTGTGGCCGCGAGGCGCTTTCCCGGGCGGGGCCTTGCGCCATCGTTGCTCGTCGTGCATCGGCGTCGCCCGCGAGCACCCGCGGCGGCGCGGGCGTTGCGGCCGGCACGGCCGGCGCGGGCGTTGGGGCCGCCGTCGTGGGTTTCTGCGGCGCCGTCGACGGCGTGAGAAAATGCGGTGCGATCAGCAGCCCCGCGAGAGCGGCCGCCGCGACACCCCCGTAAGTCGCAACTCGCCAACGCGAGTCGTTCGCGGAAGGCCTCCGGAACTCGATCGGCATGGAGCCTTCCCGCGTCCGGACTTGCGCGGCGAGCTCGGACGCATGCCGCAGCACCGCGCGGCGAATCGCCTCGCTGGGGCGGCTCGAATCGCACTCTGACAAGCGCCGATAGCGTTCATCGACCTCTTCCAGTCCTTCGTTCGGAGGGGGTGATTCGTTCATGCATGCTCCTGGAGCAGGTCGCGCAGCTTCATCCGCGCATAGCGCAGCCGGCTCTTGGACGTCTCGAAGGTCACGCCGGTGACCGCGGCGATCTCCTCCACGCTGAGGTCGCCCTCGATCTGCATCAGGAACGCGTCGCGCTGCTCGACTGGAAGCTCGGCGAGGGCCTGGGCGAGCGCGCTCGACTGTTCGTGAGCCACGGCCGTGGCGAGCGGTCCCGAGCTCGGATCGGCAGTGAGCTGTATGGCCACCGAGCCCCCCTCGTGGGGAAGACTGTCGATACTGGTATGCGGGCGGCACTTGCGCACCCAATCGATGATCCGATTGTGCGCTATGGTGAAGAGCCAGGTCGTGAATCGCGCCGAAGGTTGGTAGCGCGTTGCCTGACGAGCCACGGCGAACCAAACCTCTTGCATCAGCTCGTCTGCAGTCGCCCGATTGCCCACATTGCGCTCGATGTAGCGCCACGTGCGCGTTTCATGCCGACGATAAAGACACTCGAATGCCGCGGCATCACCGCGGGCATATCGACTCATCAGGACCTCGTCAGACTCGGCCGCTTCGGTCATCACAGCCCATTATGACACTCGGCACGTGCGCTTATCCCGGCGGATCGGGCACGTAACCGGGGCTTGGGCTGGCCGGGAAGGGATTCACGTTCGGCAGCAGCGGGCGGCCGCGACGGATCACGCCCATCGCCAGCAGATTGTCGAGACTGTCATAGCGAATGCGTATGACTTCGTTCGGCTGATTCTGCAGGCGCGCAAATTCCGTGTGGTTGACGTAGGAGTACTCGCGCTCGCCGTGTCCCGTCCCGAGCTTTGGCGCGGGTTCCGGGCTCGAAGCCCTGGCGGCCGGCGGCGCGGCCGCCATCGCTTCCGGCGCGACCAATGCACGCTCGCGCGAGGCCTGTGCCTCTGCCTCGCTCGAATCACGTGAATCGCGAGCGATCGGTGCCTCGGGACGTACCGGTCCATGCCAAGTGGGAGGAGGCGTCCACGCCTGCGGCCGGCGCTCGCGATACAAGGCGACGCCGATGACGCCGATATTCGCGGGGCGTCCGGTGCGCTCCGCATACGAATCGGGTGATGCGGTGAAGGTGAATGCGGCCACCTCCGCATCGCTTTTGCGCCAGCCGCAGATTTCGTAGCGCTCGCCGGGCTCGAAGACATAGCCGCCTTGATCCCAAGCGGCGGTCTCGCCGGAGAGCACGTTGACGCCGTCGACCGACATCACGGCGAGCAGGCGCTCTCCCAGACGGTTGTGAACCTCGATGGAGTATTTTGCGCCCGGCCGTCCTGCGACCCAGTACTCGCCACGATGATAATGCGGGCTCAAGGCAACGCCCGTGTCTCGGTCGATGATGGCGATGTCGGCGAGGCCGCCCAAGGTCTGGGCGTGCGCGTCGAGGGTGAGCGCGAGACCGATCATTGTGAACAAGTGTGAAAGTTTCATTGGGGCTCCTGTCCGGTTCATGCACTCCTTGAAACGCAGCTGGAGCGGAAAAGGGGTTAGTTATTAACGTGCCCCAATATGTCAATACAGGCGCGGTCCCGATAAAGTAGCGTCATGACCGCACCCGACATACTCACCCAGAGCAGCCTGGCAACGCGCCGGGACCAGATGTTTCCCATGCTGACCGGCGCGCAATTGGCGCGGCTGCAGCGCTACGGGCAACGCCGGGCAATTCGCGCGGGGGAGATCTTGGCGGAGCCTGGCGATCGCGGTCTGCCGATGTGGGTCGTGCTGTCGGGCAGCATCGAGGTCGTGCAGGTGGGAATCTCCGGGGAGACCACCGTGGTAACCCACACCGCCGGCGGGTTCAGCGGCGAAATGAGCACCCTGCGCGGCATCAGCAGTATGGTGCGGATGCGCGTGTGCACAGATGGAGAGGCGCTCGAGGTCGATGAGAACCGCTTGCGAGCCATCATTCAGACGGACTCGGAGCTCGGTGAGATCTTCTTGCGCGCCTATATATTGCGGCGTGTCGGGCTCATCCAGTCGCAGGTCGGGGACGTCGTCCTGCTCGGTTCGAACCATTCCGCCGACACGCTGAGACTTCAGCAGTTCCTTACCCGCAACACGCACCCCTACGTCTATCTGGACGTCCACGAAGACGCGGCTGCGCGCGCCTTGCAGGAGCACTTCAAGCTCAAGGCAAGCGATCTGCCTGTGGTCATCTGCCGAGGCGTAGTCGCCCTCCGCAACCCGAGCACCGAGGAAGTGGCTGCGTGTCTGGGAATGAATCAAGCGGTCGACGATCGGCGCGTGAGGGACTTGATCGTCGTGGGTGCCGGCCCGGCGGGTCTTGCGGCCGCGGTGTATGGATCATCAGAAGGTCTGGACGTGCTCGTCCTCGAAACCGGTACGCCGGGCGGCCAGGCGGGGTCGAGCTCGAAGATCGAAAACTATCTCGGCTTCCCGACGGGCATTTCGGGACTGGCATTGGCGGGGCGTGCCCTGGTGCAAGCGCAAAAGTTCGGGGCGGAAATTCGCACGGCAGCTCCGGCCATGCGCCTCAAATGCAACGGGCGTCCCTACGCAATCGAGCTCTCTTCCGGCGCCTCTGTCAGGGGCCGTTGCATCGTGCTCGCGAGCGGCGTGGAGTATCGTCAGTTGAGCCTCGAGAACGCCGCACGGTTTCTGGGCGCGGGGATTTACTATGGCGCGACGCCCACCGAGGCGCGACGCTGCCGGGGCGAGGAGGTCATCGTCGTGGGAGGCGGAAATTCTGCGGGACAGGCCGCTGTGTTCCTCGCGGGAAGTTCCAGCGTGGTGCATATATTCGTCCGCGCGAATGGCCTCGCCGAAACCATGTCGCGCTACCTCATCAGAAGAATCCAGGAGACACCGAATATCAAGTTGCACGTCAATACCCAAATTACCGCGCTCGATGGAGCGGACGAGCTCGAGCGCGTGAGTTGGGCGACATCGTCCACCGGCACCAAAGAAACCGTGCCCATCAGGCACGTGTTTCTGATGACCGGCGCCGTGCCGAGTACGCATTGGCTCTCCGGCTGCATTGCCCTCAACGAGAAAGCCTTCGTGATGACGGGACCCGACCTGGGGCCTCAGGACCTCGATGCGGACCTGTGGAACACGAAGCGAAGGCCGGAATTCTTCGAGACCAGCCTGCCGGGGGTCTTCGCAGTAGGCGATGTTCGTTGCGGAAGCGTCAAACGAGTGGCGGCCGCGGTGGGCGAGGGATCCGCCTGCATACAGCAGGTGCATTTTGTGCTGGGCCTCGAGGCCGCGCGTCCCTGACTAGCCGCCCACGACCAGCCGCGGTGTGCTGCGGTAGGAATCCGCCACCACCCAGGCGCCGGCGGTCAGCGCCCACGAAAGGACGGTCTCGCTCCATTGGAAGGCGCTCATCTTTCCGGCCGCCACGATGGGTATCCATACGAGCAGGGTGAACATGCCCATCTGCAAGGTAGAGAGCCCGGCAGCCAGCCGTGCATACACACCGGTGAGCACTGCGAGACCCGCTGCGATGAAAGCGCAGCCGGTGAGATACGCCAAGGGCGTGTGCAACGGCAGCCACCCGGGCACCAGTGCGGCAGTCTCCTTGATATAGATGAAATGGGCGAGCCCGAAGGGAATCAAAGCCAGGCCGTAGAGCGCCCTCGCGATGCGCAGACCCCGGTCACCGGCGGCGAAGCCGAGGCGCCGCCTGTCCCAGTCGGCGGCGAACCAGGCATACAACACCCAGGCGCCGGCGACAATCACCGCGGTCTCGCCGCACCCTGACCAGGAGCCTTCCACGGCGGGGGCGAGCAAGAGGTCGGGGACTCTGAACAGCAGCAACCAAAGCACGAGATACCCGAGCAATACGCGCGCAGCGGCGGCGGCCGTGCGCCGCCAGAGCAGGCCCGTGCCGCAGCCTAGCGAGATCAAGGCGCACAGGTATACCAGCACCTCGCGTGCGGGCACGCCTTTGGGAACCGGTTCCCACACCGGGGTGAAATTGCCTTTGATCAGTCCCAGGATTCCGAGGGCAACCAGGGTTGCGGCAAAGACCGCGTGACCGACGCTTGCGATGCGCATCGCCGTGGATTGTATCCTCTGTGAGAGGAGGGCCCTGACCCGGGGCTCTATCAGCGAAACCGTTTCGGGATGGCGTCAGCAAAAGGAAAGAGTGCGAAGTACGGTTTGGCTTCTTCCATGACCCGTTGAACCGACGGTCTTTCCATCAGCCTGTCGAAATAGGCCCTCAAGCGATGGTGTCCTTCCGGAAAGGGTTGGATGATTCCGGCGTAAAAAAGTGCCGGGGCAGCAGCGCAATCGGCCATGCTGAAGTTCCGACCCGCAACCCAGGGTCCGTCCGCCATATGGTTGTCGATCATTGCATACGCCGTGTCCAGCGTTGCGCGCTCTCGGGTTACATCGCCCTTGCCGCCGCGCATCCGATCACCGACGATCTGCTGCATGGGCACCTGCAGATAGTTGTCGAATAGTCGATCCCACAGACGCACCCGGAACGCGTCCTCCCATTCACGGGGAATCAGCGCTCGCTCACCAGCAAAGAAATGATCCAGGTATTCGATGATGATCGTGGTCTCCGCCAGATCTCGCTTGCGAACATGATCGCGGATGGCGGGGAATTTGCCGATCGGCGATACCGCGAGCAGTTCGGCTCTGTCCTTGTCGTCCCCGAGATTGATGATCCGCCGATCGAATTCGGTGCCGTTTTCGTAGAGCGCGACCAGAACCTTGTGACAAAACGATGAGAGCGGATGGTAGTAAAGCGTCAGCGACAAGTTGCATCTCCTCGGCAGCAGGTGGCAACGGAATTATTCCTTTACTGTAGCACTCGCAATCCACCGGTTGCCTATTGCCGGCGGACCCCGGGGGGTCACTGCCGCCGGAGCGGCGGCGGCGGGGTAGAATGCAGGTCACCTTATCGCTACAACGTCGATCTTGGACGCGCCTAGAGGTCGCTAACCTGTTGTTTTATAAGATTTTCGTGGTTAGCCGATGGTCCCGA